>Ga0114922_10001110_pt1 | contig 25614 bp, 28 predicted proteins | sample AartaG_FD_100975 | JGI IMG/M metagenome (GOLD analysis project Ga0114922, IMG submission 100975) | Deep subsurface microbial communities from Aarhus Bay to uncover new lineages of life (NeLLi) - Aarhus_00045 metaG | ecosystem: Environmental > Aquatic > Marine > Oceanic > Sediment | place... | reverse complement strand
TCTTAAAATTTCGCACACATCAACCGCGTGGGAAATAGCTCTACCTCGGGCCTTGACAGTACAATCCTCACCCTTGTTAAGGATCATCATTGTAGCCATTACGTAATTCATGGTAGGGCGTCGACCAACAAAAACACTATTTTCTTCTTTTGACCTTGTTGCGTCTTTTGCCATAATATTTACCTCTATGCTTTATTTTATGTTGTTTTAATTTTGTATATCTTGTTATACTGTATTGATGTTCTCTCGTAATTTTTTTTATTACGATTTTATATTACATTTTTTTAAAATATTCTCTTTCATAAAAATATTATTGTCATCTTAATAACTTTATCTAATATTCTATACTCAATTTAGATGTGTTACAAATGAGTTTCTTAGAGAAATCTGTCAAAATAAAAGAAAAAAAGAAATAATTAGTCCTACATACCTTTCATTCTTACGCCTAAAAACATCAGAAACCACGCAAGAAAAACACAGGTCATTCCAATAATTCCATACCATTCATCGGAACTGAATGTTCCAATAGCTATAGGTGGTAATATGCCAGTAAGGTGTCCAAATATAATATCAACTAAAAGAAACAAACCTATTGCTAAGAACAAGAATGATATTGTTACGGTAAATTTTGAAGGTGGAGTCCAAGCCATTTTATTTCACTAATTTCATTATTAAATTTGGTATCTAGGAAAAATGCATAATAACTATAAATACTTAATTTTAGAAGATAATTTTATTCCTCTTCTTGAGGTTGCGTATCAATATCTTTCTTATCTTTCTTATTATCTTTGACTTCATCCTCTTGTTGCTCTTTGATAACATCTCTAACTATGCTAATAATAAGAAGTACTGAAATTACAACTAGTAATGGAATCAATAAACCAGATTCAGTTAAAAATATTTTCACCCAACCTATATATGGTATACCTCCTATAACTACTCCTATTACTCGAGATTCTGGGATATCGGCTGCATCCGGTAAGGAGTTAGCATCCCCTTTAGTTATGAAATACCAGGTATCGCCTATCTGATACTTATCGATAACGCGATGAACAATAGGTTCTTGAGGTGCACCGGGCCACAAACCTCGAGCGTCAAACACTATCACATCTCCGTCTTTATCTACGGCAGTTCCGTTTTTTATATCATCTGCGTCCATTCCCGCTACGAATAATAGGTCTCCTTTATGGATAGTAGGTTCCATTGAGCCACTAATTACTACAACAATAGGAGACTCCGTATTAAAAGAAACTTGTAAGATAAAATACACCAGATAAGAACCAAAGAACGCTGTAATTATCAATACTACTGCTATAATTATTTTTTTGTGAGGTATCGGTTTTTTAACTTTTTCGCTTGCGTTCTTCATGTATTACTCAATCGATTTTTACATATACTCTTTCTCTTGTCTAAATAAATAAATATGCTAATATAAATTTTGTTCTAACAAGCTGATAGGATTTGATATATTATGTTGGGAGAATAGAGTCGATTTTTGATCAAATAGGTGTCTAGTAAATTTTGAGATAGTATTTTATAGTATACCATCTTAATCTACTAGTATTGTTTTCGTAATAACACAATTATAAAGAACTTTATTGGGTGAGGTGTTTCTAGATGATTATGGAAGATCCTGTTTTAAAAGATTACATTATAGGAGATATTGTAAGAGAAGCTGAAGAAAAAGGATTAGTCATAGAAAAAGTTTTTGTGGAAAATTTTATAAGTAATTTCATTAATGAATACGAACGATTACCAAAAAAGAACGAAATTAAACCTATTGTTTCAAGTTACCTTAAAATGCTTGAATCTAGTTCACCTGTTACAGAGATTCACCACGAATCTACTGTTCTTAAAGACAATTCTACTGTGATCGATCCAGTTGTTAAAAAATTCATTCAGAAAAAGAACTTGATTAATTCTATCAAGAACGAAGGGCTCTTTACCCACTCAGGAGAAATTTTAACAGTCCCAAAACCAATAGGACGCCGGTTATGTCCAATATGTACCGACGAAAATTGGTACAAAATTCACGAATCGATTGATAAAAACGATATCATAAGTCACTTTCCGCGAGTATATGGCAAAATTTATACTTGCAGTGGCTGTGGTTGTGTATGGAAAGAAAGATGAATCCACGAATGTGAAGGATTCAATTTTTTACTCGTTATATAAGGTTTTACTCATTACTTAATGAAAAATTTAAGTTAGGATTCCTATGTTTTTAAACTATAATTTTTAAATAGTTCTAGATTTAAAATTATAATATATTCAAATAAAGAAATTTAAGTATCAAGAATTAGGTGTATGAAATATGGAAGCCGATTATGCAATTATTCATAATCCCACTGCTGGGGGCTTAAACCAAGCAATGAAAGATATGGAATATGCAAAAAAGTGTTTAGACGATCTTAAACTGTCCTACAAATTTTTTAAAACGGAATATGCCGGTCATGCAATCGAACTAGCGTCTCAATTAGCTAAGGAAGGATATCGAGTAATTGGTGCGGGAGGAGATGGAACATGTAATGAAGTCCTCCATGGAGCAATTAGCTCAAAATCCAGTAGTTTATGCGGTTTCATTCCTATGGGATCAGGAAATGATATTCCTGCAGTAATAGGAATTACTCCTGATATAAAGAGGGCTTGTGAAATAATTGCTGAAGGATATACTAGTAAATCGGATATAGGATTCGCTAAGACTGATGAAGGTGTCGAAAGATACTTTCTAGGAGTTGGATCACAAGGTTTCGATGCTGAAGTGGCGAGAAGAGCAAATGAGAATCAAGAAAAAAATTATAATGCGATTGTTATCAAAACTTTATTCGCTTGGAAGAGTAGAGAAATTAAAGTTATAATGGATAACGATAGTTTCGAAGGAATGGCAAATCTAACTGCAGTAGGAAATGGAGGTGCGTATGGAGGGGGAATGTATGTGTGTCAAAAGGCAAGTGTAGAAGACGGGTTATTTGATATAAGCGTAGTAGACATAGGAAAAATAAAGCTCCTCTTTCAATTTAAAAGAATGTACAGCGCCTCGTTATTACCCCATCCTGATGTTTATGAGTATCAGAGCAAAAAGGTTCGAATTGAGATGTTAAAATCTGAAGATGAGCCATATCTTTGCCAAGTTGATGGTGAAGTGTTAGGTAGTTTACCAGTTACTTACGAAACTATAAAAGACGGTTACGAATTTATTCGTCCAAAAATTAATGAAGTCGCAGAAGCTTTTAAAGAGAAGTATGGACACTATTATTACGAATGTGATCATTGAACTAAAAGCATTAACCTAAAGAGAATTATGCCTGACTGGGACGACATATTCGCTAAAAAAGGTAAATATTTCACAAAATCTCACCCCGATATGGAGAGAATAGCGAATATTTTTAGCGAAAATGGAGTAAGACGAGTCTTAGATTTGGGTTGCGGAACTGGAAGGCATCTTTTATTTTTACTAAAAAAAGGGTTCGAAGTTTATGGTCTTGATGGGTCTCCGAGTGGTATAGAGATAGCAAAAAATTGGTTAGCTGAAGAGAATCTATCTTCGGAACTAGTTTGTCAAAAAATTGAACACAAATTTCCCTATATTGACGGGTTTTTTGATGCTGTAATCTCAATACAAGTAATGCATCATAATTTAATGAAGGATGTTCTGTTTACCGTCAATGAAATAATTCGCGTTTTAAAACCAGGCGGCCATATCTTTCTTACATTCCCACTACTTCAAGGCTTTTACATTAACAAGCAAGACATGAAAAGGGTTGAGACGAGAACTTATATTCCATTAACAGGTCAAGAAAAAGGACTTCCTCATCATTTTTTTACAGTCTCAGAAATAAAAAGAGTTTTTAATACTTTTGATCTATCAGAGATATATATTGATAAAACTAACCATCGCGCAATCTTAGGACAAAAAATTGAGACATAATATTTTTGGTCAATTAACAACTGATCATTTATTTATTATCTTTATTTGATCGCGAATGTAAATATAATACAATAACAGCTATACCTACTATTGGGATAATTATTATAACGAATATGAATAATTCAGAGTCTAAGAGGTCAAAATCACCGCTCCACGGAAAACTCCCTTGAAATGGATTGGTACCTTCATAGTAATTATTATAAATAAATTGTTCTACAGTTTTCCCAGTTATCTCTAGGCTGGTACTTGAGATATGAGAGAGATCGTCTCCGGTAGTGTGATGATACGGCCATTCAATAGGTGCGTTCCAAAATTTAATAATTAAATCAGCTGATGGAATGCCATAATCTACGAATGCTACATGGTCATCGAAAACAGAACTAACTGTTGGATCGGAAGGGAACGCACTTGTAAATCCTAACTGCCTTCCAGTTTCAAATAACTCATTTAAAAGAGAAGATGTTGATCTTTGCTCAGCAATAAAGCGGAGATTGTTGCCTCCCACCATATCCAATAAGATCATTGCATCAAACGATTCGTTTGAAGAGTTATAGAAAGTATCGATGTCTTGTACAAACTTCCTAGAACCGTAACACCAATCCCATTCAAATATTCCATAATCATAATCACGACCTTGATCCTCTGCATCAAAAAATAGAAACCAAATTTGAAGAGAAAGATTATGTCTTTTTTCATATAACACTCTAGCAAGTTCTATTAAAACTGCGCTTCCACTAGCTCCATCATTCGCTCCAGGTACGGGTAGATCAGGATTTGTCGAATCCTTAGTAGCTTTAGCCCTAGAATCATAGTGAGCGCCTAAGATCAGGATGTTTGAATAATTTTCGTTAATTTTAAACAGAACATTTTGACATCCTATGGAATGAATTGTAAAATTATGAAGCGTAAAACTAATCGTGGGATCGATTTGGTCAAATTTAGTTATAAAATATTGAGCGCAATCTTCTCTACCTTGAGTACCAGGTATTCTATAGTGGGTTGTGTTGATGTTTATTTGATAAGCTACATAACTGTATGCAGTATCGCCATCGAATTGCAATTCAATATTAATATTTGTGAACTTATTATTGTTAAATAAAAGAAAAATTGGAATGGTGATAGGTATAACTACAATTAACGCAATAAATGTGATTGTAATTAATTTATAAGATTTTTTTATTAAAACCACCAAAATTGTTGTGTGAAATTATTAATATCAAATAAAATAAAAAATAAAAAATAAAAATTTGTGATTATGCGGGTTCGAATCCTAAATCTATTTTGGTTTCACCTTTAAGCTCATTCTCTAAGAATATAACTTTTAATGGCGTGCCGATTTTAATCGTATCAGGTTTGCTTTCATCTACGCCAACTAATTGAGCAGAGACCATTGGACCCTCTTCGAGTTTTACAATTGAAAAACAATAGGGATTTTTTCTATCATATCCTTTTTCAATAAAATAAGGTGTTCCTACTGTAATACTTGTAAAAGCTGCTAATTCACCTTTTCCAGACATTTCGACCCATTCCATGCTAGATGTATTACATTTAGTGCATAATTTTCTTACTGGGACGTACAGTATACCACAATTTTTACATTTTGAGCCCATTAATTTTTTACTTTGTAAAAATTCTAAATAGCTTTGTATAGTAAAATCTTTATCCAATTCTGACATTTTTAAAATTTCACCTCTATTTCTGGTAAATGGTGACTACGCAAGTTCCACCAGATCCTCCTAAATTGTGAGACATTGCTTTTTCAACGTCAAATTTTACCTGTCTATTTCTTTCTGCAATACCCCTCATCTGTTTGAAAATTTCTACTGCCATTCCTGCTCCACTTGCCCCTACAGGGTGTCCTTTACTTTTAAGCCCTCCGGAGGTGTTAATTGGTAGAGCACCATCTCGTTTTGTTTCTCCATTTTTTATTGCCTCAACAGCTTTACCTTTTTCATAGAAACCTAAGTCTTCAAGAGCGACAACTTCAGCGATTGTAAAACAATCATGTACTTCACAGATTTGAATATCTTTTGGCTTTAAACCAGACATCTGATATGCTTGCCTTGCTGACTCTTTTGTCGCAATAAAGGAGGTTAGTGAATCCCTATCGTGTAATGATAAAGCAGCACTACCTTGACCTGTACCAGTTATCCGTATAGGTGTGTCTGTAAAGTCTTTAGCTTTTTCTTCTGATGTTAAAAATAAACATGCCGCTCCATCAGTAATTAAAGAACAATCAAATAATCTTAATGGAGATGCTATGATTGGGTTAGCAGAACTTTTAAGAAAATCGAACTCATCCGACCAATCAGGAACCTCTCTTCCTTGTTCTTCATATCTTTTCTTTTTACTTATCATCATATCTTTAATTGATTGTTGCATTTGAGCGTAAGGGTTCTCCGCGCCATTCTCATGATTTTTAATACCAACCCTCATTAAATCTTCTGCAGTTGTCCCATATTTATGAAAATGTGCTGATGCTAGTGTAGCATATAATCCCGGAAACGTTGCCCCAGCAGGATACTCAAATAAACTGTCGGAAGCCGTTGCTAATACGTCAGTAACTCCCGCTGTTGGGAGTTCTGTCATACATTCTACACCACTTACCGCTATTACATCATGTACGCCTGAAGCAATTGCTATAATTGCCTGTCTTAAAGCTATACCACTACTAGCACAAGCTCCTTCAAATCTAGCTGCTGGTTTTGGCGTTAAACCAACTAGATTAGCCATTTGGGGTCCTAAATGTCCTTGATGATTAAATAAGTCTGAAGAATAATTACCGACATAGCAAGCATCAATATCTTTTGGCTCAATTCCATTATCCACTGACTCAACTGCATTAAGCCAAGCATCGATCCATAAATCAGGATTGCGTTTAGCTGGGAAATGATTTCCAAATTTGGACATTCCCGCTCCTACCAACGCAACGCCTTTAGCTAATTTTCCCATTTTTTTTTACCTTTTATCTGTTTTTAATTAATTTAAAGAAATTAATAAATTGAATTGTTGACTTTTTTTATTTCTTTTTCTTTCATTTAATAGTTAATATTTTTATCTATTTTTTCATTAGTTGAATTTATGTCAAATTTAGAGCCAGTTAAATACGAAGATTATAAAGTTGGAGATTCAGCAAAATTCACGAAAACTATAACAGAAGATGATGTAATGAAATTTGCGGAAGTTACTGGGGATTTCAATCCTATTCACGTAAATCCTGAATATGCAAAGACTCAAATGTTCGGAAAGCAAGTTGCTCATGGAGCTTTGAGCTCAGGATTAATCTCAGCAGTTCTAGGGACTAAATTATTTGGTCCTGGTATATTATATGGTGGACAAACTGTTAAATTCATAAAACCCGTGTTTTTTGGTGATACATTAACCGCTATTGGTACAGTAAAAGAAAAATTTACTAAAAAAGATGGAAAATTAAAATTTATTATAGCTGAAACAATTGTAAAAAATCAGAATGATGAAGTTGTTACTTCGGGAGAAGGTACTATAGTATTCATGTAATTACTTTTCTTTTTTTTTTCTACTTTAGTTGATTGATAATTACAATAATTGTTTTATTTTAATTTTGAACACAAAAGTTAACAAAAACAAGTTTAAATATTTGTAGAATATGTTTTTATTAATTACTACAATGGTTAAAAGAAGATAATTGAAAATGGAAAATAAGGATAAAATTTATCGTAGAGTAAAATGCGACCATTGTGGTTATACTTTTCACCCACCTTATCGTGATGATTGTATCTGTGGAAACTGTAAGCTTTTTTCTAAAAACCTCTTTAAACTCGTATATGGGAAGAACAATGTTACAAATGAAGCAGAAGTAAAAGGGGTTAAAATCGAAACGCCAAAGAAAACCAAAGGAACAGTTAAGAAAAAGATTCCTGATGAGCCTAAGAAGCTATTTTTTTACGGAATTGTTTCAAAAGAGAGAGTTCCAATATTTTATAACGATAAAAAATACAAGTATATTTTAGCGTTAACAAATGATTTAGACATTATTTCTTCGAGTATTTTATCTGGAACACTTGATAAAATGTTGATTTTTTTAGGAAACGGGAAAGAAGAAGAAGAAAAAGAAAAGAAGTTAATCGCTCATTTTCTTGAAAGAAATGGAGTCATTCACGTTCTCGTAGGTAACTTTTCAGATAAAGATAGCAGTTGGATATTTACTCAAGTTTCGATGTTTTTCAATGATATGTTAAAAAAAGATAAAATTAATCTCAAGAAATTGTCTAAATTTGAAAAACGTGAAATTTCCATCAAAATGAATATATATTTAAACCATATTGAAAAAGCAGTTGAATTAAAAGTTAAATTCGAGAAACCAAATTTCAAATATATAGACAATTGGCTTAGATTACATTATGTAGGATTATCCTCTGAATCGGTTGGCGTTATTTCACTTCTTTTAGATAAAAAGAACATTCTAAAATTTGAAGAACAAAAACATTTTCAGCCGAATTCTGAACAACATATTTCTCGGATAGTTGAAGAAGTTATTGATTTTAGCGAATCAGTCATGACCGCAAAAATTGAAGTGATTTTAGCGAGTATTCTTGGAAATATGAAAGGATATCCAAGGTGGATTTCAATAAAATCAGGTTTTCAAAAATATTATTTCTTATCGTTTAAGAAACTCGATAATCAATACTTTTTATATTGTATTACAGAAGGGAATATTGAAAAACTGGAATCAATGGAATCACTTTTATATTTATATCTAAAAGACGGAGTATGCAATAAATTTGGTAGTTCACTCAAAATTTTTAATCAAATGAAAAATAAAATTCGAGACATCCTGGAACCTTTTCCAGAAAGAAAATTTTATTAAATTACAACAGAAAACACGAAATCCTTATATTTTTTATAGATAAAAGGTTATCCTATTATTCTCCGCCAACTTGAACTCATTTTGATATCTTCGATATCCTGGATATGAACCGATGATGTCCACTTATAATTTTTTAACCACAATTTTCCCGGAAATAGTTGCCAACCTTTGGTTGGGAAAACAATAAGCTCAATAGTCTCTCCAGTGCGAGCTAAATAGTATTCTCCAGCAAAAATCCCCTTTTTTTCGTCGATTATACACGAAAATCTACCTTTTATTTTTGTTTTATTTCTAAGTGATAATAAATTCGGAATTGCTGGAGAAAACTCGAAAGAGATCGTGTGTTCCTCTTCGTTATTTCCGGAGATTTTTTGTATCTCGTAATAACCAGAATTATTTTTAAGGACAAAGTCAATATTATTATCCGAAATCTTTAGGGATGGTGCATTTACTATCATTGGATCTATACTCCCAGTAAAGTTATTATTCCAATTACTAATTATCGGTTGTAAAGAATAATGAGCAGCATAAATGTCTCTTCCATTGATTTGAACAGGCATTTCTGCCGTTTTTCTTTTAACTCCATGAATTTTAACATAAATTTCTGTGTTTGTTTTTATGACCATACCGAACCTATTGAGGAAAACGATAGGAAAGTACTTAGGGTTCTTACTTACTGGCCCCATAGGAGCCAAAATCGAAGCTAATTCTCTCTCAGGACTATTTTCTTTAATTTTTAATTCAATTTCTTGTTCTAACTTATCTTCTAAAAATAGAAAGGCATTCAAACCCACATCACCAAATTGGAATGTAAATTCTATATCTTCCAGCTGATTAAAAGAAACATTTACATATAAATCGGTGAGCATCTTTTTTCGATTTGTTAATACAACCTCGTTAGTAGAATAGAAATCCACCATATTATCCTTTCGATACAATATTACAAGTGGGTAATCTTTGTCTAATTTGTGAAATATTTGGAGCTCTACACGGAAATAAATAGGATCGTCTTTAATATTAACGACAAATAATCTATCTATAGTATCAAAGATTAAATTAAAAGGTGATATAATCAAATTTCTCGGTGGAGGGTCATAAATCTTGAGCGAATTTTCGCGCATTCCGAGATATTTATAGTGATCTATGAAGATGTCTTTAATATTTACATTCTTAATTCCCATACTTAAGTTCACGATGCCTCGTTAATATTCAATGCCAAAACGAGCTTTAATGCCCTTTGAGGAATAGTAGTGTTTGATCATTCTCATCTCTGTGAGCAAATCTGCTCGCTCCTTAATTTTTGGATGCATCTTAGGACCTCCAGTAATAATTAACTCGACTTTTTCTGGCTTATTGTCTATTAATTTTAATACATCATCGATGTTTAAAATCCCGTACTCAACTGCTACGCCAACTTCATCAAGAATTACGATGTCATATTCGTCACTCATAATAACTTTCTCTGCAAACTCCATACCTTTCCTTCCTTCTTCGAAATCAATTTCTCCAGCAGTAGCTATTAAGTCTGGAGTGCCAAATTGTTTCAGTTCGAAGTTAGTAGTATTCTCTATAGCCTTAACTTCTCCGTATTGAGGATATCCTTTCATGAATTGAATCATATATACCTTAAATCCATGCCCCGTTGCTCGTAAACCTTGACCTAAAGCTGCGGTTGTTTTACCTTTACCCCGACCAAAATAAACTTGCACTAGTCCTTGGTCTAATCTTTTTCTCATGATTCATTACCTCTAAACGTAATATATTATGATGTAATACTTGTTCAATTAAAAATCATCATATAAATCTATGAGAAAAATTATTTATAGGAGCTTAATAATAATTATTAGTAGAAGTTGCATTGCATACTTAAAGGTAATAGGATGTATTCAAAACCAAAGAAAATTACTCGAATCTAAAAAATACAAGTAAAATAAAAATCTTATAATAGGTAGAGCAAATTTGAGTAAATATAAAGGAATAGATGACCAACTAAACAAATATCTTCGCTTAGCTACGTTCCCTGTTGCTGTAAAATTACTACAGAATCCCGAAGAATTAAATGAGATAAAATTTTTAAAAAAACCAGAAGAAGAAGTAGCACTCTGTCAATTATTCAGTTATGCGCGGTACTACGGCTGGACAATGGGTTGTGTAAAAGAGGATAATGTATGCCCTTTAGCCGGAATTTCTATTGGATTTGAAGAAACGCATAAACTTTTCGAAGAGGGCGCTTTTTTCGTTGGAAGATATAACGAAACAAAAAAAGCTGCAAAAAAAACCACTGAAACGATGCCAAAGTTACCATTCGGACAATATAACGCGATAGTTTCAGGCGCATTAAACCGAATCGATTTCCAACCCGATCTAATCCTAATTTGGGGAAATTCAGCTCAAATAATGAGAATAATTCAAGGGAGTTTATGGAAAAAAGGAGGGAGAATTTCAATGTCAACTTTTTGCGATGGAGTTTGTGCTGATATTATTTCAAACGCTTTACTTACGGGTGAACTACAAATTGCCTTTCCTTGTCTTGGTGATCGTCGCTTTGGTAATGCAACTGATACGGATTTAATTGCCTCTATTCCTATGGAAAAAGTAGATGAAATAATAGAAGGCATGGAAAAAACTCACAGAGCCGGAACTAGGTACCCTATACCATATCAAATATCGACCCCTGAATTTTTCTTAAAGTTGAATAAACAGCTAAAAAAACTTAAAAAAAATTAGAGTTTTTAATCTTAAAAAATTTAAGTGCTCACTTTCTTCTTACAAAAGACCCTAATAATATAAGAGCAGCTCCAATAAAAGGTCCGATCACCCCAAAAAACGGTGAATATCCCCCCCCAGTAGCAACCCAGTGATTATATCCCGCTTCGTTATAGAATGACTCCATCATGATAATCCAGTATAAAGTAGAAACAATCACTAATACTGCAAATATTATTGTCTTCCATTGGAGTTTTTTAAATGGTATTGAATTTCTAACATATACACTGGTAAGTGTAATTGTCATGAGACCACTGGAAAAAATAATTAAGGCAAGTATGGTAGAAATCGTGACTAACTCCAAATCTTCTCTCAAAAGATAAATATGTAAGGGATCAATATCTACTCCTATTTGAGTCATCCAAACGTAATAGAAAGTTGAAGTTGTATCATTATAACTGGTTGGAGTTATAATCGATATTATTATAATTAAAGCGCCAAGAAGACTCAGAATCCAAAAGTATTTTCTAATTTTCATAAAAGTTCATATCACGTATATCTATAGTATGTTATCAACTTCGAAGTAGCGTCCTTTAATAAGTTTTTTGATCTAATCTTATTTAGCTTTGGTAAGTGGAATTTTTTTTCCTTATTATTAGAGTTTTTAACATAGCAAAAATTGTTGCTACCTATATTATTTGATTATATTTATTTTGCATCAAGTGAGGAGAATATAAATTCGCGAGAGTAAAGTAATACCATTAGAGGAAGCAATCTCCACATATGTTCATGATGGTGATCTGGTCGGAATTGGTGGGCTCTCCTTTTGGAGAAAGCCTATGAGCGCGTGTAGAGAGATTATCAGGCAAAAGAAAAAGAACTTGTCAATTTGCACTTTCGTAGGGGGCATTGAAGTAGATATGCTTGTTGCGGCTAATTGTGTCTCAGAAGTTAGAGCTTGTTTCGTAGGAATGGAAATTTTTGGTATGGCACCTCATTATCGTAAAGCTGCTGAATCAGGTTTAATTAAGATATCTGAAGAGAGCGAAGCATCAATAGCCCTAGGATTGAAATGTTCATATTTAAAAGTCCCTTTTATGCCTTTGAAGGGAATGATCGGAACGGATTTTCCCAAAGTGCGGAAGGATATAAAACAATTTGAAGATCCTTTAGGTTCTGGAACTCAGTTGATGGCTTTACCTAAAATCGACTTAGATGTTGCAATCTTACACGTCCCTTTTGCAGATGAATCTGGTAATGCAAATATAACAGGGGCAGTTTGGTTGGATGATGATATGGCCAAGACTGCTAAAAAAACGATAATTACATGCGAGAAATTAGTTGAAACAGAAGATATCAGATATTTACAAGGGAAAGCGCAATTACCTATGCAAACTAGTAACGCTATTATTAAAATACCATTTGGAGCTCATCCCACTTCGTGCTACGATCGCTACACATTTGATGCACTTCATATCCAAGAATATATTAAAATGAATTTTGAAGAATACAAACATAAATTCATTGATGTAAAATCGAATGCGGAATATTTAGATAGTGCAGGTGGCGCAGAAATGATATTAAACATTTTATTATAAAACTATAGCCTAATCTTAAGCTACTAGGTATAATTCATAGGAGATTAACTAATTGTTCAAGCCTTTCTATTCCAGATTATTCGTAGAAAAATTAAAAAGTGTACTTTGATACTGTAATTGTACACAAAATGGATTATTATCAATAATATTTACCGTTGAATATATTACTCAAAAAAATTAGGATCTATATCAAAAATGATTTATTTAGAAGTCAAATTACCAGATATTCCCGGAAGTTTAATAGAATTGATTAGACCAGTCTCCCTGCATGGGGGAAATATCTATGGTGTTTTACACCATCACGATAAAAAAGTTAAAAACATGATCCCAGTAGATATTTGGTTTGAACTAAGCGAGGAACTAATTCAAATATCGCTAGAGAACATAAAAAAAGATTTAATCGAAAAAAATATTCAAATTACTAAAATTTCTGTGGGCTCTAAAAATAAAATCTTGACTTTTATATTAACTGGACATGTTTTCGACACAGACATAACTGACACAATTAAACGCTTGGACGCAAAGAACATTAAGGTTCTTGAATTACACGCTAAATTTACCGAAGTTGATGAAATAAGTAGTGTTATAATGAAAGTAGAATTTCCTGAAGTTATGACGAAAATCGAGTTAGTTAATGAAATAGAAAAAATATGTGAAGAGAAGAAACTCTTTTTGATACGATCCTAACAAATAATTAATGTGTAAAGGTATGGAAGTAAAAATCTGCTTAATTGGAATGGGAAATGTTGGAACTAGTTTTCTTAAACTCTTGAAGGAAAAACGAGAGAATATTGTAGATAAATTCAATTTTACCACCAAATTAGTAGCGATTTTCGAACACGACGGTGCCCTTATTAATAGCAATGGCATAGATATAGACAATCTTTTAAGGGATTACTCTAATTTAAGGAAAAACCAATATTGGAAAAGTAATGTCAAAGCTCAAGATTTGATTTCTAAACTAGAGATAGATATTTGTATTGAAACCACCCCTACAAATCCAGACACGGGAGAACCCGGTTTAACCCACATATTAGAAGCTTTAAGTAATAATATTGATGTAATTTCATCTAATAAAGCACCTTTTTATTTGCAGTACGACAAAATTAAAAATTTAGCTGACAAGATGGGCTGTTTGGTGAAGTTTGAAGCAACGGTTGCAAGCGGTGTTCCTGCTTTGTCTATAAAACATAATCTTATAGGTAACACTATCTCTCGAATTAGAGCAATATTGACCGGCACAAGTAACTACATTCTAAGCCGTATGACGGCTGAGGGAGTCTCTTTTTCAGTAGCATTAAAGGAGGCTCAAGAATTAGGTTATGCAGAAACGGATCCAATTTTAGATATTAATGGTTATGACGCAGCGGGAAAACTAGTAATTCTTTCAAACGAATTATTGGGATGGTCAAAATCTATTGAAGATGTAAATATTAAAGGAATTACTGAGATCACGCCACAAGCATTAGATTTAGCTAAATTAGATGGCTACGTAATAAAACATCTAGCTATTGCTGAAAATGATATTTTACTCGTAGAACCAAGATTGATTAAAAGAGATTCACCGTTGAATGTTCAGGGAACTTTAAACATTATTGAACTACAAACGAAATATGCGGGATCAATAATAATATTGGGTAAAGGAGCTGGTGGTTTTGAAGCGGGTGCTGCGATCTTAAACGACCTTATTAGCATAGTTAAAGAAAGAGAAAGAATAAATAGAAAAAGAAGTTAAAAGTAGAGGTTTTTGATACGAGTTTTCATTCCACAAATAATAATTCCTCAGATGTAGATTTCAAAACTGCTATTTTACAAGGTCAAGCTTTGGATAAAGGGTTATACATGTTAAATCAAATTCCATTCCTCACTAGCGAAACGATTGATTCATTCAAAAATATGGATTTTACTGACATTGCAATTAATGTCATTTCAGAATTTATTGGAAATTTTATAACGGGAGAGAAAATCCAACAAATCGTCAAAAATGCTTTAAATTTTGAAGTACCCATAGAAAGAATTTCTGATAATGATTATTTGTGCTATTTAGATCGCGGTCCTACATGTAGTTTCAAAGATTTTGGAGCTAGAATGTTAGCTAGAATCATGGAACATTTTCTCGAAGTTGACAACAAGAATATTACAATATTAACAGCCACCTCTGGAGATACAGGAGGAGCTGTTGCTCAAGCTTTTTTTAAGATGTCTAGGATTAAAGTTATAGTATTATATCCAAAAAACGAAATTAGTGATCTACAAAGAAAACAAATGACAACGCTTGGTGAAAACGTCACTGCCTTTGGAATAAATGGTAAATTTGACGATTGCCAGAAGCTAGTAAAAACTGCTTTCGCTGATAAGGAGTTAAGTCATAAAAACTTATCATCTGCGAATTCAATAAATTTTGGTCGTTTAGTACCTCAAACACTTTATTATTTCTGGAGTTACTCCAGAATTACAACTGAAAAGCACGAAAAAGTTATTTTCTCTGTTCCTTCAGGTAACTTTGGAAATCTAACTGGAGGTCTGATCGCAAAAAAAATGGGTCTTCCTATTATGAGTTTTGTTTCAGCTGTAAACGAAAACAACGAATTTCCGACATTTCTTAGAACTGGAATTTATACTAAAGTCGAACCTTCGATAAATTGCATCTCAAATGCTATGAATGTTGGTCATCCTTCCAATTTAGCTAGAATATTTGATCTCTACGAAGGTCAAATTGATGAAAAAGGAATAATACAAAAGATACCAAATATGGAAGAGATTCAAAAAGACATCGTTTCATATTCCATAACCGATGAAGTAACTAAAGAAAACATTGTAAAATTTTATAATGAATATAAAAAAATCATAGAACCTCACGGAGCTGTTGGATGGGCTGCACTCCAGAGATATCGTAATGCTTACCCGAAATATAATGATGTAAAATCAATCACTTTTGAAACTGCTAACCCTTCAAAGTTTCCTGAAGAAATTATCAACCTAATCGATATCGTTCCAGAAATGCCACACTCGCTAAAGATAATAAAAAATAAACCTGAATTTCCAAATCCAAAAGAAATTAACACTTATTCAGACTTTAAAGGATTTTTACTAAACGAATTTCACGATTGGAGCCCATTATTTTAGTCAAACACTAAATCTCTAAATATTTTGAAATCAAAACTTTTAAATCTTCATATTCATTGACAACAGGAAGTTCTGGAAATTGTTCAACAACATTTTTTGGTGGTCTGAACAGAATGCCGTGTTTTGCTTCCAGTAGCATGGCTACATCGTTGTAGGAATCCCCTGCAGCAATTACTTCGTAATTTAGCTTTTTTAATGCCAAAACGGTTTTTTTTTTCATCTCGCTCGTACGAATTTTATAATCAGTAATTATACCTTCCTCATTAGTTTCGAGATTATGGCAAAAGCACAGAGGGAATCCTAGTTTTTTCATAAAAGGCATAACAAATTCAATAAAGCTATCAGTTACGATAACCAACTGTGCTACGGAGCGAATAAAATCTAAAAAATCTCTCGCACCAGAAAGTAAATCCATATTTGATATAATTTCCTGGATGCGTTTAAGGGTGATGTTATTTTTTTTTAATATTGCTATTCGATTTTTCATCAGGACATCATAATCAGAAATATCTCGTGTAGTTAGTTTAAGATCATCAATTCCAGTAGCTTTACTTACCGCTATCCATACTTCTGGAGTAAAAACGCCCTCTAAATCAAAACAGACAATGTACATAATTACTATGATAAATATCAAATAATTTTTCAATTTTTACTTTTTTTAACACAATTTCGATTGTTTTAAGGTAGGACTCTTAGAAAATCTTAAATGTTTTCTTTTTACCAAATAAATATACTACTAGAATTCTCGATTAAAAATATTAATCATCCCAATATAAGTGGAGAAAATATGGCTAATTCTTCCAAAGATTATACTATTGACGAAATGATAACAGTTTTAATGGCAAGAGAAGTTCGAAATAATGATGTTATGATCGTTGGAGTTGCGACTCCTTGCGTATGGGCGGCATTTACATTAGCAAAAATGACGCACGCACCAAACTCAATATTTCATTATATTATGGGGAATACTTTTGTGGACGAACCTCGCCAAGTTTCTTTACTCTATTTAGAAATGAATACGGCTAGAGCTTATCGCTTTCAGAATTCGGGAGAATGTACGTTAGAATCTCTTCCTTCGGATAAGCTTACTACCATTGAATTTTTTAGACCCGCCCAAGTAGATCAATACGGCAACACGAATAATATTTGTATTGGAGATTATAATAAACCGAAAATAAGACTACCGGGTTGTGCCGGGATAGCTGATTTCAGTATGTTCTACGCCCGTGGATCTTTCCTATATTCACCTCGCCACGATTCACGAACATTCGTTCCAACCGAAAAATTAGATTTCATTTCAGGAGTTGGTTTCCCTGAAGGTAATCCCTCTATATGTGGGGGGGCAGGACCACAAAGCGTAATTACAAATTTAGCGTATATGGATTTTGACGAGAAAACCAAGCGTATGAGGTTAGCTTCAATTCATCCTGGAGTTGATGTCGATCTTGTTAAAAAATCAACAGGGTTTGATTTAATCATTTCTCAAAAAGTCCAAGAAACAATTCCTCCATCTGTAGAAGAAATTAAAGTGTTAAGAGAAAAAGTAGATCCCTTAAAAATAAGAAAGTTGGAAATATTATCTGGTAAAGAACGTGAAGAGTTGCTAGAGGAAATAATTCAAAAGGAATTGGCGAAGCAAAATAAATTTCCAAGCCTATTAGTTTAGGATTTTTATAATTTTAACAATCAATTTCTATTATTGTTAAGTCATTATAGTTCTTATGTTTAAAATTGAATTAAAAATAAAGTAGATTTCATTTCATCTATTTTTTTAGATTATTTTTTTGATTTTTTCCTCAATTAATTTTAGTTAAGTTTACTTAACATCACCATCTAACTATATTTCAGCTCTTTTTCCCTGTGTTTTTAGACAAGATCGAAACCTTTTTATACCCATGTTAAGTATAGTAACACATTGAACGATCATTTTTAAAATCGATTGATAGAAGTTAAATATCGATTTATAAAAATGATTAAAAATATTTAACATACAAAAAAAATTGGTGAAAAAAAAATGAGTAAAGAAAAAAATTCATACGACGGTAGTATTTCTAGCTCTTATAAAAACAAAGAACTGCTAAAAGGCGCATTAGTACTTGGTATTATTACTACTTTTATTATTAGTATAGCTATAGCAGGAGCGTTTCTCGCATGGTGGATTATTCCAATAGAATGGATGTACTTAATGACCATAATCGTTTATAGTGTTTTTGGAGCAATAATACTCATCGTTTATATCTATAATAGCGCCTATGTTAGAAACTTTACATACAAGATCTCAGAGAATCATATCATTATAAAACATGGTGTATTTACAAAGATAGTCGCAACTATCCCTTATAGTAGAATTCAGAACATTAACATCGTGAATGGTGTGTTTGACAGGATGTTTAAGACATTTACGGTGAAGATCGAGACAGCTGGTTCAACAGCAGCAGCAGCAAGTGCTCAAAGGGGTAATATCAAACCTGAAGGTTATATTCCAGGCTTAAAGGACCCTTATATCATTGAGAAAAAGATTACAGAGATGATGACTAAGCTATCAACAGTTCCAAGCGGTCTTGAAGATAAAATATTCAAACCAGAGGAGTTAGCGTTTGATAATTTTATCAGCTATATCCTCTCGAAGATGCGGGAAGGGGAGAAATTAAAGACTAGTATAACGAAATTACGCGAAAAAGCCAATCTTTCTGCTGCAAACTTAGCTGAAAAGGTTGGTGTTCCACTTCAGACAATTAATTACTTAGCTGAAGGGCGTTATAACCCAAGTTTAGCATTAGCCTATAAGATAGCAGAAGTACTAAATTGTAAAATAGAAGATTTGTTTAAATTAGTCTAAAAAATCAATATTTTTTTTAATTATTATAACAATTATTAGGACTCACTCCTGAAAGAGTAATGGAAAGGTGAGAGAGCATGAAATTTAAGAAAAAAATCGCTTCAAGGATAAAACAATTCAGGGAGGAGTTAGACCTACCCCAGTTAGAATTAGCTAAACTTGTAGGGGTTTCTCGCCAGACAATCTATTACTTAGAGAGGGGTTCGTACAATCCATCCCTGACAATATCCTTTAAAATATCGGAGATCTTTAAAAAACCGATCCATGAGATTTTTTATCAAGAACCAATCATCAAAGATATATTGGAGGGCAAATCATTAGCGGAATTAAGGGAAGTTGCCAAAATAGCAGGAATCAACATCGAAAAACTAGCTTCTTTAAGTGAAATAGACGACGAACAACTAACAAAAGATTTTAAAGAGGATATGTTAATTAAAATTGCATTAGGACTGGAAATAGACTTCGAAGATCTATTCGAAAAAGAAGCCAAATAAAAAAAAATTAAAGAAATTAAGAGTATTATCGTTCATTAGATCCCTACATTGAGTCCGGTAAAGGAAATTAAAACAATTATAGAAGGAAAAGTTAATCCAAAAACAGAGCCCTATAAAAAAAATGAGAGACAAAATAAACAATCCAGAAAGATTCAAAAAGTGGGAATTCTCGACAGAATTAATTCCAGCAGAATGTAAGGGTGTATAAAAAATTATACAGAGTCTCTGTGCAACAGTTCATCGAAATTGACGGGAAGAAAAGAATTACATGTAATTTGTAACATTCATAGAACTTAAGTTTTGAAAAAAACTTAACTTAAAGTGGAAAAGAAATGGGTGAAACTTTTAAAGATATATGACAGATTAAATTATGACAGTTTTTATGGGTTAAAGAGTTATTGAACAGAAAAGAGTAAAAATTATTAGTTATTTAAGAATTGTTGAAAATATCATGATTAAAGATTTTGAAGGAAAAGTAGCTGTAATCACAGGTGGTGCAAGCGGTATCGGGCGTTCCCTCGCTTGTTCATTTGCTAAGCGAGGATCTAAGATCGTGATCGCCGATGTCAACAAAGAAACACTTGATGAAACGGCTCAAGAGCTTGAAAACATCGGTTCAGAGGTGCTGAGCGTGATTACTGACGTGAGTGATCGAGAACAAGTCTCTCATTTAGCAGAAGCTTCTTATGAACGTTTTGAAAACGTGAACATACTATGCAATAATGCCGGTGTTAGCTCTACTGGTCCCTTGCGATTATTAAATTTAGAAGATTGGGATTGGGTTCTTGGTGTTAATTTATTTGGTGTGATCTACGGAACTAAAGTCTTTTTAAACCGCATGTTAGAGAGTAAGGAACAATGTTATATTGTTAACACTTCTTCACTGGCAGGATTAATCGCCGTGGATAGTGGTCCTTATACTACCTCGAAATTCGGAGTTGTAGCATTTAGTGAATTTTTAGCTCAAGACTGTTTCAATACAAATGTTGGTGTCTCGGTGCTTTGTCCCGGGCTAGTTGATACGAATATCGTAAAAAACATTGAATCCCTAAGCCAATTCCGCTCAGGGGTTTTCCAGCCATCACCTGAAATGCGTGAATTAACGAAGCCATTACTTGAGAATGTGAAGAAACGTATAAAGTCAGGGATGGATCCAGACATTCTAGCAGAAAAGGTAATTAAAGCAATTGAAAATGACATATTCTACGTAATTACTCATCCCGAATACATTTCTCTCATTAAGGCTCGTTTCGACCGTATCGAAGAGGATATGTTAAGATTGAATGAAAATAGCGTCGTTGAACTCAAAGTGGGGTCTTCATTTTATGAAAATATGTCACCGCCTTTCTTACTCACTTATCCAGATGATCTGATTGAATTTCATCCTGATCCCCTCACAAAACAAGTCTTCAATGCCTCTAAGATGGGTTGTGATCTTCAGATTCTCGTGTCCAGAAAGCCTACAAAGATTAAATTAGAAGATGCCACTAAGACAATTGCTGACAGCTTGAAACAAACGGCAAATGAAATAAAAATTATCTCCGATCAACAAACTAGATTGAGTGATGGAACGCTAGCTAATGAGGGAGTCATTGAATGTAAGGTAGTTGGTATTTATGAACAGAAGCGCTTAAACCTATCGGTTTTTCAAGGAAAAAAATGGATTCGCGTTATTATATCTGGCAGCCGAAACAGTGATATTGAGGATTTCAAAAAAATCGCCTATTCTCTACAATTCCGATAAGTAAAATGAAAGAAGTACTATTTCAACAGAATTTGATAATGAAAAAAAGGATTCTCTCAAATAAATCAAGTTCAAAAAAAAAAAGGATTTAAAGAAAAAATAAGCGGTCTATTCACTTACTTCTTTCTTTTGAGTATAAAAAGGCCTATAGCCATGACTAAACCAATAATGCTCCAGATTATCGCAGTCAACATCCAAGCTATTGTGTCACCGGGGAAGAAAGGATAAAAAATCCAGAGTACTACCAATATAACTGCCCAGATGGCTCCGATTAATTTTTCATTTTTTTTACTCTCACTCATGAAAAATATGGTACCTATGACACCACCTATTACGGACCAGATTATTGCCAACCACATCCAAAAAAATATGTCGCCAGGATAGTAAGGGTAAGAAACCCACAAAAATACTAAAATTATGACCCAGATAATTCCGAATATTTTTTTTGTTTTTTCTATATCTCCCATTTTACATATCACTAATTCAATGTTACTATTTTGTAAGTTAATTTCTTTTTATTTAAGTTTTTTTTAGAAATTTTTACTAAGAAGCAGTTTTTTCCTAAATTACTCTCTTAGGAATTTCAAAAAATTTTACTGATAAGGAAAAAAATAAAAAGTAAAAAATTATCTTTCAAAATTAGAACGGGGAGGAGCTAACCTTACTACCCTTCGTTTTTCAACTAAGGAGATCGCCCCTTCAGGGCAGAAAGCAGCACATATTCCGCACCCTATACAACGTTCTTCTAAGGTTTCAGCTTTTCCTTCGTCGTTTAATTCTTTAGCACCCGAGTAACACTTCTCAACGCATGTCCCACATCCTGTACAGAGGTCAAGATCTACATGTGCTACAAAATTAGAGAGATTAGACGTAATATTTTTCGCTTGTCCACAGCAATCTGAGCAGCAGTTGCATATACTATCTTCTTCTCGGTTAAAATCCATATTTGGATGATAAGCTTTATGAACTAACCCATCCTTTTCAGATTTTTTTAATATTTCTAAAGCCTCTTCTTTAGAGATCATTCTTGCGAAGCCCTGTTCTGCTGTATAACGAGCAGATTTTCCAAAAGTAAAACAATTTTCTCGCAAGTCGGTTTGTTTGCATGATTCACCTATTAGATCGCGGAAATGTCGGCAATAACAATGTCCAACGGCAATTTCATCAAATTTTTGGATTATTTCTTCAACATTTTGAGTAGAAATTATCTTTTCTTCTGGTACTTCAATTTCTTGATCAATGACAATATCGATAGGGTCTCCTGTTTCAAAATTTTCAGTATAAGGTACTGTTCTGTCAATTGGGCGCATAGTAGGGAGATATTGATTTACTATAGCCTCATAATTAGCTAACATCCTCCCTGCGGATTCGTCATTTAGTTTTTTATATAGCTGGGCTAATTCCTTTTCCCATTCATTATAATCAAGCTTTTTCATAAATGTATATTCGTAAACACCTACGTTGACAAATGGCATTAAACGAAATATCATCAGCCCAGATCGACTTGATTGATTCATAATTAGTCCTTTTTTAGCTAAAGCATTAACATGTGTATTAATTTCATCTTCAGATAACCCAGTACTTTCTTTTAATTGTTCCATGGTTTGAGATCGCTTAGTTTTAAAAGCCATTATAAAATCTAAATGCTCCTCTTCAACAATATGCTTTAATATTGCGATGGTATTATCAGTAACAGGGACTGGAGTGCCTCCCGCTTTATTGATTATTTGTACGGCATTCTTATACCTTTTATCTATAGCTTTTGACATTTTTCATCAATGTATTATTATTTTTATTGAAAAATTATTGCAATATAAAATCTATAACCAATTTTAAAATTTCTCGTTAATGTGCTTAAGAATTTCCTCTTAATCTATAATAAAACAATGATTTTACATTAAAAAATTTAGGGATCTAACTCTGTTAAGGATAAATTAAGTACAATTCATTACTTCGTCCTTTCTTCTCTAACCTTATATAGTGTTTTTCTACTAACTTATCAATATGATATTTAATAGAATTACGAGAGAGATTTAGAATGCGTGAAATTTCAGTAGAATTAATTCCAGGATTATTTTTAACAGTATTCAATACTTCTAAAGTAGTTTTCGATTTAGTAAATTGATTCTTAAACGCTTCAATTGCTTCTGTCGAAGAAGTGATAGGAAAATAAATGACATATTGCCCATGTTTTTCTTTTTTTATAATGCTATGCTTCAATAATGTGTCTAAATGCCATTGCAGTTGACCTTTATTCAAGCTACAGCTTCGAAGTAATTCGTTGTGATGAATACCAGGATTAGTGAGGATTTGAGTTAGAAGATTTAAGCGATTTTCGTTTTGAAAGATATCTGCAAGAGATAGATAGGACCTCCCTTCTTTAATATAGCTCCGTCTAATAAAATAATTTCTATATTCGTTTACTGTGAGAGCAGTAAGTGTTAAAACAATTGCAAGTGTAGGTACTAAAAGAATAATTAAAAGCGAACTGAGAAAGGTTAAATCAGGATCGAAGACTGGTTTTGCATTCAATTGAATTAATAAGAACGATATAGCCGATAATAAAACAAGAGAAAAAATAAAAAGGATAATTTTGGTTATAAAAATGCGTCTGAACTTTTCCGATTGTATAGTTATACTCGACATCTCTAGTAATATGATAAATTACGCTTTATCCAATTTTTTAACTGGTAATTTTAAAAAGGGAATAATAAAAGCTACTTTATTTCTGTACTCTAGGAATTCATCTCCGTATTTAGCTTTTAATGCAACTTCTTCGATCTTCCCCAATAAAATGTAAGCTAATACTTCAACGATCCAGATAAAAAATAATACGCTAAATCGATTTTCGTAGGGAACTGAGATTTCAAAAATTGGAGACGTCTGAAATGCTACTACTGTCATCCCTAATGTCATAATAATAAAGGCAAGATATTGGGGATGTCTCATTATCCTATACGGTCCTTTTGTAATTAGTTGCCCTCTGTGCGATAATTGATAGATTAAACTGTATATGTATAGTATTAATCCGAATAAGACAACATAGAATCCTTGGGTCCCGATTAGGAATCTCAGGTCATATATTAGAATGTTAGGGTATTGAAAAAATAATAGTAAATACGATATAAATGGAACACTCATTATTCCAAACCATATTGCCGTACAAGGAACATATTGGAAAATAGGAATTAGAAAAGATGTAATACTTGTAAATATCGAGACTATTTTACTTTGATTCGTATTTCTTTTAAGACTCATTCACATTCACATTTTTACTTTAATTTGCTTCTATAAAATAGGAACAAATTCTGTTTATAAAGCTTTAAGGTGCACTTTTCTAACAATAAATAAAATAAAAAGAATTGAATCAAAAACAGAATTTAAAAGTAAAAGTAAATTATTCCAATTCATCTAATCCTTTAATCTTTAGAGAAGGACGGGGTGGTACCCGGAAAAACTTTTGAGCGGGATAACCAATCGTAATAACACCCCAAACATAACCCTTGATACCCACAACATTTTCTCGCACTTCTTTACTTGTCGCTAAAACTCCACGAGCTAACCCTATCCAGCATGTCCCTAATCCCAAAGATTGTGCAGCAAACATCCCATATGTAAGAGCTATAGTAGCATTCAAACTATCGTTTGGATTGGAGGAATGAATAATCATTACATGAGGTGCATTATAAAATATCATATCAAAGCCGGATTTTCTTGCCATTTTAGCGCCTTCACTGTATCCAGGGCGATTTGTAGCAATTAATTCATCTATAACTGATTCTGACAACTTCTTAATGATAACTTTATCTGAAAGTATGGTACATTCTAAAGTTCGGATGTTAGCACCTGTGGGGGCGTATTTCATAGAATCTAATACTTTTTCCATTACTGCTCTCGGAACTTTTCTGCTTTTAAATCCTCTAACTGACCTTTTAGCGCTCATGAACTTATGCAAAGGTTCATATTGAATTAATGCACTGGGGTCTTGAGCTTCTTCAAAAGTTAATACATCCCCAATATCTTCGAAGAGAATAGCATCCGCAGGACACATAGCAATACAACGACCACATAAATTACACTCGTTTTGGGGGTCGTCAAATACTATTTTATCCTGTTCTTTATCTATACTAAAGTATCTTGGGCACACTTTTACGCAAATTTTACACATGTTGCATTTTTCGTAATTGATTCCTAATATAGGCATAATCTAATCAATTTTTCTTTCTTTCAAAACTTATTTCTTATAAGTTATAATTGAATGTACATGGTCTATTAAATTTTAATTTTTTGATTTAGAGCAATTTAGAACTGTTTCCTTAATCTTTTTAACAAT
>Ga0114922_10001109_pt1 | contig 25623 bp, 20 predicted proteins | sample AartaG_FD_100975 | JGI IMG/M metagenome (GOLD analysis project Ga0114922, IMG submission 100975) | Deep subsurface microbial communities from Aarhus Bay to uncover new lineages of life (NeLLi) - Aarhus_00045 metaG | ecosystem: Environmental > Aquatic > Marine > Oceanic > Sediment | place... | reverse complement strand
TCACCCCGGCTAATCACAGCTGGCGGGCAGAGCACGGGCGCCTGTGCTGCGATACCAGCCCACGGGCGCGTCCCTAGTGGCAAGAGGCGCCGCGGCCGACGGGTCGTTCAGACTCCCCGGCATTCCAGCCCGAACCGGGCCATCCACTCCTTCACAAGCTCCACTCCGATGTCAACGTACTCCGCCAGCGAGTCCCTTCCTAGCCATCTCATGTCGTCAATCGGGCTGTGGGTCGGTGGCCTTCGGCCATGAGATGCAGAGCCGATCGACACGGCCTCGACGCCAATGGGCACGAAGGAAGAGGCGTCCCCTGCGCCTCTCGTCCGGACCCGGAACGTCACGCCGCCTCGCCTCTCCGCGTATGCCCCGAACTGCTGCTGCAGTTCCTCACCTCCGCATACGCTGATCCGGGGCTCCGAATTCTCTGCGCCCACGACGTCGAAGACCAGCAACCGCTTCACCTGTAGCGCCTCGTCCCTGCAGTTCTCGACGTACCACTTTGAGCCGAATACGCCGAATTCATGTCCTCCCCAGCCTGCGAAGCGCAGACGGGCCCCACATTCGGCCTTCGAGAGCCGCTGCGCCATCTCCAGCACCACGCCGATGCCCGATGCGTCGTCCGTGGCCCCCGGCGAGTTCGGCGACGCCTCATGGTGGGCACAGATCAAGAAGACGGGACCATCTGCCGGTCCCTTCTCCCCGAACACGTTCGACGTCGTGCTCTGCGTCTGACGTGCTCGGATCGCGAGCCTTGCCTCCTTGCCCGCGGCGGCGAACAGTTTGGGTCCGATTTCGCCGCTCACACCAGCGGAAGGTAGCTTCGACTCAGGTGTGCGGAACATCTTCGTCGAGTATGTGTCCGGCAGAACGCTCTGCATGATGGCGGCGACCGCCCCGGCTGCCTCGAAGCCGAGAAGCATCTTGTTCCGGTCGATGACGTCCGTTGTGTCCGCTTCCCTGGCGAGCGCGATCCTGCCGGCTACCTCGCCGGCAAATCCTCCCTTGCCGTCCGGCTTGACCGGTGCCAGTGGCCCCGTCACGTCGCAACCCACGCTGTAGAACTGCGCGCCGGCCTCCAGGGGTTCGCCCTCGAGGTAGAGTTCCTCTCCCCCGTACTCCCAGCCGGGGCAGTCGAAGCGAGTCTGCCGCGTCTCGTAGCCCATGCCTGCAAGCTGCGCCTCCACCCAGTCCCCTGATTCTCTCTCGCCGGGCGAGCCCGTCCAGCGGTTCGGCCAAGTGTCCACCAGGTACTTGCAGTAGTCGTACGCGTCCACGGTCACCTCCTCGGTCTGGAGGCCTTCCAGTGCCGATGAGAATACGCCCGAAGGCCAGCCGCTTCAACCGCGATTGCCCTCTGTTGACCTGCGACGGCCACATGAACCGGTCGATGCCAGACGTTCGGGGTCCCGGCGAACAAGCGGCAGGCTTCGCACTTCAGAACCACGGAGCACGGCAACAGGGGTCAACTCTTGAACGGCCGGGACTGTTGCCGTAGACTCCCCCGGCAGGTTCTGGGACGTTGGGGAGTTGATGCGGGGACCACGGCTGGTGTGAGGCTGATGGGGCGTTTGCCCGGAGGCGGCGAAGTCCGCCGGTGGAGGTGATGTCATGAATCAGCAGTCAGGGAAGCGCGGTCTGGCCATTTGCGTGCTCGCGGCTCTGACCTACGGCATGGTGAGCGAGGTGACTGCTCAAGTCACCGTGCTGCCGGAGGGAGAAGCCATGTGGAACCTCGAGGGATCGGCTCGCGAGACCACCCCGACGCGCCAGTACATATCCATGGAAGGGCTGTGGCGGTGGCAGCCAGCGGGGGACGACCTTGACAGCGTGCCGACTGATGGATGGGGCTACGTCCAGGCCCCGAGCCCGTGGCCGGGGGGCGGCGGCCGCAGAGGGGGCGGCGGAGGCCGGCAGTTCTACCCGAATCCGGCCTGGGACGCTAGCCAGCTGCGCGACGTCACTGCCGCATGGTATCAGGTCGAGATGGAAGTCCCTGCCGAGTGGGCCGGTCGGCGTGTCGCGCTCACCACGGAGTTCCTGCACTCCTTTGCCACCGTCTACGTGGACGGCCAGAAGGTCGCCGACATGCGGTTCCCGGCGGGTGAAGTGGACCTAACCCCTGTGTGCCGTCCGGGCGAGAAGCACGTGTTGAGCATGCTCGTCCTTGCGTTGCCGCTGCGGAGCGTCATGATGTCTTACAACGACAGCGATGCGGCCAGGGAGATCCGCGGCCGAGTGGGTCGGCGCGGCCTGTGTGGCGATGTGCGTCTTGTCGGGACGCCCCAGGGCGCGCGCATCCGCCACATGAGGGTCGAGACGTCCGTGCGCAATTGGCAGATCACATTCAACACGGCCCTCGAGGACGTGCAGCCGGAGGCGGCCTACGCCCTCCGCGCGGTGGTCAAGGACGGGGGCGAGACGGTCGAGGAGTTCACGAGTAAGCCCTTCCGCGGCTCGGACGTCTCGAACGGCCGTATTGCCGTCACCGACGACTGGCATCCCGACAAGCTCTGGGACATCCATACGCCGGAGAATCAGTACGACGTGACGGTCTCACTTCTGGACGCGAACGGGAACCTGTTGGACCAGGCGCTGCCGGAGCGGTTCGGGTTCCGCGAGTTCTGGGTCGACGGACGGGACTTCTACCTTAACGGCACGCGCGTCTTCCTGTCCTTCACCCGCAGCGGGCCGGGTTCAAGCTACGAAGGGGCTCGCGAGACGCTGGAGGAGCGCAAGAGGATCGGCATCAACTTCGTCGCCTGTGGCGGCTTTGGTGCCGAGCCCGGCAGCCACATGAGTTTCGAGGGGGCGCTCCGGGCTGCCGACGACGTGGGCACACTGATCGCGCTGACGCAGCCGCACATCAACGCGTATGAATGGGACGCGCCCGACGCCGACGAGACGAACGGCTACGCCGAGCACGCCGAGTTCTACACCCGCGTGGCGGGCAACCACCCGTCGGTCGTCTTCTACGCCGCCAACCACAACTCATGCGGCTATGCCGAGGACATGAACCCCGACCTGATTGACGGGCTGGTGGACCGGTCGGCGTGGTCCCGAGGGCCCAACATGGGCCATGCCTTGCGGGCAGAGGCGCTCGTCAAACGCTTCGACCCCACCCGCGTCCTCTATCATCATGCAGGCGGCAACCTGGGCTCGATGCACACGAGCAACTTCTATGCAAATTGGACGCCCATTCAGGAGATGAGCGACTGGTTCGAGCACTGGGCCACCGTCGGTGTCAAACCGGTCCACCCGAACGAGTACAGCGTGCCGTTCCCTTGGGACTGGGCCATGTACTTCGGATGGTACAAGGGAGTGCGCGAGTTCGGCAGCGCTGTGGTGCCGTGGGAGTTCTGCCTGGCGGAGTGGAACGCGCAGTTCTACGGGGATTCAGCCTATCGGATCAGCGAGGAGGAGAAGGAGAACCTGCGCTGGGAGGCCGAGAAGTTCCGGAACGGCGAGCTCTGGCAGCGCTGGGACTACCCCCACCGGCTCAGCGGCACGCATCCGGAGCGTGAGGGAGTCTACTCGATGTACTTCACCGACAACTGGCGCGCGTTCCGCACCTGGGGCGTGTCGGTGAACACTCCCGATATCTTCGCAAGACACCTTCCGGTGGAGGTCCTGGCCCGCGACAACGGTCCGTTGCTGGCCTACATCGGCGGCAAGCCGGGCGCGTTCACAAGCAAGGACCACAACTTCCTGCCGGGCGAGACCTTTCAGAAGCAGCTCATCGTGATCAACAACTCACGGGAGACGATCAGGTGCGACTGCGAATGGTCATTCGCCCTGCCCAGCCCGGTCACGGGCGCGAAGTCGATCGGGCTCCCGACTGGCGAGCAGGCGCGCATCCCGCTGGCGTTCGAGCTGCCGGCCGGCCTGACGCCGGGCCAGTACACGCTGTCGGCGACTGTTCGTTACAGCAACGGCGAGACGCAGGACGATTCTTTCACCGTAGACGTGCTGCCGGAGCCGGATCCGGTCCGGACCTCGCAGCGGATCGCCGTCTTCGACCCGAAGGGCGAGACATCCTCCCTGCTCAGCAGCCTGGGCGTTGCGTTCGACAGGATCGGCGAGACGAACGCGAACCTGGGTGCGTACGACGTGTTCATCATCGGGAAGGGCGCCCTGACGCTCGATGGCGCTGCGCCCGACATCTCGCGCGTGCGCGACGGGCTAAAGGTCGTCATCTTCGAGCAGAGGGGCCAGGTGCTCGAGAAGCGGTTCGGCTTCCGCACCGCCGAATACGGTCTGCGGTGGGTCTTCAAGCGCGTGTCGGACCATCCGCTGCTGGCCGGCATTACGGATGAGGACCTTTACAACTGGCGCGGCGATGCAACGATCCTGCCGCCTCGCCTCGCATACGAACTCGACTACTCGCCGACCGTTGAATGGTGCGGCATGCGCGTCAAGCGGGGCTGGCGCTGCGGCAGCCGGGGCAACGTCGCCTCGGCCCTGATCGAGAAGCCCGCCGCGGGCGATTTCCTGCCCATCCTCGACGGCGGCTATGCCCTCCAGTATGCCTCCCTGATGGAGTACCGCGAAGGCGCGGGGATGGTGCTGTTCTGCCAGACCGACGTGACCGGACGCACGGAGACGGACCCGGCGGCCGAGGCCCTGGCCCGTAACACCATCCAGTATGCAGCCGACTGGGAACCGTCGCCTCGCAGGGCGGCCGTATATGTCGGCGATGCGCTGGGTCGTGAACAGCTCGAGGCGGCGGGGCTGGCGCTCGCCCCCTATGAAGGCGGGGAGCTCTCGGCCGACCAGGCGCTGATCGTCGGGAAGGGCGGCGGCCGGGAGCTTGCCGGCGACGCGCCGGCCATCGCGGATTGGCTCCGGGCCGGGGGCCACGTGCTGGCCCTCGGACTGGACGGCGATGAGGCGAGCTCGTTCCTGCCGTTTGAGGTCACGACGAACGCTCAGGAGCACATCGCCACGTACTTCCAGCCCGCTCAGGCGGGCACTCCGCTGGCGGGGGTGGCGCCGGCCGACGTGCACAACCGGGCGCCGCGCGAGTTGCCCCTCGTTACGGGCGGCGCCGTGCCCGTTGGCGGTGGCGTCTTGGCCAGGGCGGATGGCCTGAACGTTGTCTTCTGTCAACTCACGCCGCAGGCCATCAGCCCTACGCTCGGGCTGCCGACCGCTTTCAGCGCGGTCGCGGACGACGAGGGCGGTCCCGGGGCACTCGTGAGTCTCGGCCCGGTGACGCCTGGGGGCGCGAGTCTCGGCCAGTGGGTGGAGGATGCCGTGGCCGGTAGGAGGTACACGCTCGCGGTCTTCGCCAAGGCCATCGGCGGCGACGCCAATGCACACCTGGGCGCCGAACTCACTCCTCGGCCTCGGTGGGGCGTCCGTTACTCCCCGGGCGAATCGGTCGGACGCGGTGATGAGGTCCGAATCCCGGCCGACGAGTGGACGGAGCTGCATATCAGGTTTGCCGTCGATGATCCGGCGGACCTCCGCGCATACCTGGGCTGCTCACAGCCGGGCGCCCGGCTCCGGCTCAAGGCGTTCCGACTGTATGAGGACGATTACGCCCCGGCCTTCGATCCGGCGGACGGGAACCTGTTGAGGAACGGCGACTTCGCGGCGGGCGAAGGGCTGTGGCGGTTCGAGTTTGCCCAGCAGCGCAACGTGAAGCGCACGTACCGCCGCGCGAGCTGCCTGGTCACGCGCCTGCTGGCCAACATGGGCGTCGCCGGTCGGACGCAGCTGCTCGAGCACGTTTCACAGCCCGTGGCGCAAGGCGAGCAGCGCTGGCTGGATGGCCTCTACCTCGACGTGCCGGAGGAGTGGGACGACCCCTACCGGTTCTTCCGCTGGTAAGTCTAGTGTGGAGCGCCCAGGCTGGCAGTCGCAGCGTTCCGTTCCTCATCAGACTGCTTGACGCCGATCGGCCTCGGCTCCGGCAACGCCTCCATCGCCTCCGCCAGCCGGCATTGGCTGACCAAACACTAACTTAACAACTGGCACCACAATAGGGGGCAGGTCAGCCTGGCCGGTTCAGTCAACGAGCTGAGAGCCGCTTCCATCTCCGGGGCGCCCGGCGATCTCGTCCGCCAGTCTCCAGCAACTCAGGAGGCCCCGGGGCACGTGGAAGAACCCCTTCCACTTGCTGCCCTTCAGGTCGTGCGTGCGGTTCCCGCGCCTGTCGAAGTAGCCGAACCAGCCGCCGTGCTCGGGGTCTGGGAAGGTTCGCCACGTGTAGTCGTGGATTCGTTGGAACCACTCGGCGAGCTCCGGGCGGCCCGTCAGCCGGAGCGCCAGCAACAGGGCGTTGAGCGCTTCCGTGTGCGGCCACCAGAGCTTCATGGACCATTCCAGCGCCTCCGGCGGCCGGCCCCCGAAGTCCAGGAAATAGAACAGCCCGTCGAAGTCCCGGTCCCACCCGCGCGCCAGCATCCAGAGCAGCGCATCGACTGCCGATTCCACCGTCCCCGCGTCGCCGTCGGCGCCAGCGGCGTCCATCACGAAGGACATGCTCTCGATGGCGTGGCCGGGGTTCAGCAGGCGCCCTTCCGGAGTGTCCGGCCGGGAGCCATCATCCCATACGTTCTCAAACACGGCCCGTCGCGCCGCGTCGTGGTGCATGCGCATGATGCGCTCCAGCGCCGCGCGGCCGAGTGCATCGATCTCGTCGGACGGCGCGATGGGCCCCAGCTGCCGGGCGACGTTGAGCATGATCATCGGGAACGCGTGATCCCTTGGCAGGTCGGCACGGGGGATCAGCTTGCTGTAGCGGCCTTTGGGGTTCAGGCGCCGGCGCACGATCCGTCGCAGCGTCTCGAGCGCCAGGTCGAGCGCCCATGACTCGCCTGCCGCCGCCGCATACTCGCTCAGGCCCATCACGACGAAGAAGTCGCTGAACACGTTGTAAGCGACGCGCTTCGGGCCGCCCTCACGGTCAACCAGGAAGAACCAGTCGCCGTCCTGGTCGCGTCCGTACCGGCGCAGGAAGTCCGCTCCGAGCCGGGAGGCCTCCAGCCATTCCTCGCGCCGCTCGACCATGTTGTAGAGCCGCGCGAACATCCAGACTTCGCGGCCCTGCATCCACATCATCTTGTCCGTGCACCAGACGCTGCCGTCACGGTCCAAGTGGTGCAGGTAGCCGCCGCACTGGCGGTCGAGGGAGTGCCGCAGCCAGAACGGGACTATGTCCTCGAGCAGGCCGGCGCGGTATTGCCGCGCAATGACGGCCCAGTTCAGGTCACCCATCGCCGTCTCCGTCGGAAGGGAGGCCGAGGGGCTCGCACTGGCGCGTGAACATCCCCCTCCTTCGTGCGGTTCGCACACATCGCTGCGGCCGAATCCTACGAGGGCCAGCGGCCGTCGTCAAGGCCGTGCGGGAAGCGCAGGAGAAGGTTTTCGTTCTCAACTCGGCGGAGGGCGGGGCTGTTGCCTGGCAACGCCAATGGATAGGCAACGTCAGCGCCGTCAAAGGGTATGCGTGGCACGTGCCGGACTGATCAGCGTTGCGCCGGGTAGGAGGTCGACAGTCTGCCCCTGTAGCCATAGTGGTGGCGGCGGGAAGGGCGCGTCAATTCCAGCAACTGGTCATCCGCGCATCGCCCGCTGAGGCCTGCCAGGAGCCTACCGGCATGGTAGGGCCAGGCACGGGCAGCAGCGGAAGCGATATGGCTTTGGACGCCGGCTGGACATCCTCCCGCAGAGCGCGATAATCTTACCCGCAGGGGGATATTGCTGTACCTGATACGCTAAGGAGACAGCGGCATGGCGCGGAACGAGGAGCGGGCTGCTGCAGAGCACGGAGCAGAGACTGGCTATCTGGTCTGGCCGCTGTTGCACTTCGAAGCTGAACTGGCCAGTGACTGAACATGACCCCGGGCAATCCGAACGGCTTACGCGGAAGCAGCTGATTAACCCCAAGCTGGAGGCCTGGGGTTGGACCGTCGTTCCGTTCGAACTGGCCGCATCGGCACGTCCGGGCTGCTACGCCATCACCGAGCACCCTACGGCCAGTGGGCCGGCCGACTACGCCCTTTCATCAGACGGCAGGGCGCTGGCCGTTGTGGAAGCCAAGAAGCTCACACTCGGCCCGCACGGCGTGCTGACCCAGGCCGAACGGTACCCTCGTGGCCTACGGGCAGGACCATTTGACTTCGACGGTCTACGCGTGCCGTTTCTCTACTCCACCAACGGCGAGGTCAGGAGTGCGTTGCCGGCCCGCCCGGCAGTCTCAGCGAAGCGCGCCACGAGCAGGTCGGAAACCACCCGGGAAGAGGCTGGCGCCGGAGGATTCCATGAGGAACGCCAGCGCGATCGGCGCGTTCGTCCAGCCGGAGTAGATGCTTCCAGCGCCGCCTTCGAAACGGTCTCCGCCGCCCCAGCGCCTGGTCCGCATGTCGTACGCCCCTCGCCAGCATCCCCGGAGCCATGGCTCAGGCGAGTCGTCCTGTATGTGGTCCAGAAACTCCAGTGACCGCACGCAGGCCGCGCGGTAGTCGGCGCAGTCGAACAGCCGCCCTGCATGCAGCAGGCCGAGCGTCGCCCAGTTCTGCGTGTAGACAAGGTCCGCCACGTGCTCGCCCTTGGGCGCCTCGTCGTGCTCGGAGGGAAACTGTCCCTGGTCCGACTGGCGCCGCATCAACACGTCGGCCGCTTCCCGCGCAACGGTGCGGATCGCCTCGTCTCCGAACTGGTGCGCGCACACCGACGCAGTGAGCGCGAGGTAGGCGTACTCCGAAAGCGTCCAGCCCAGTCCGGAGGGCGAGGTGCGGATTCTGCGGCCGGCCTTGTGCGGCCCCGGAAGGACAAGGTCATGGTAGACCACCACGGTGCTCGCGTAGTCCGTCTCGGGATCGGCCGCAGCGGCGTGGGCCAGGGCCATCGTGACGAGTCCGAGCCAGTGTGGGTTAAGACGCATGCCGCTCATGGGCGCTCCGTGGAGCCGGGACGGAGCGCCAGCGGCACGGATCTCGGCTAGAAACGCTGCCATGTGGCGGTTCAGAGAGCGGGCAGTGGCTATGCCGACCTCCCGTAGGTAAGGCCGGCCGCGGCCCGCCAGAAGCAGGGCGATCGTTGTCACCCATGCATTGTCGTCCGTCCAATAGGAACTCCGGTTCTTCGGGTTCGCCCAGCGCCACAGGCCGCAGGTGGCGGACGCTGGGGCCTCGTCGCGCAGACAACTTCGGCGCAGAAGGTAATCGAGGATGTGGTCGGCCACGCCCCGTATGGCCGCGTGGCCCAGCACGTCGGTGGCGAGTTCGAATAGAAGGGCTGTCTGCATGTTGCAGTCGGGCCGGCGGTTCTCCAGGACGACGACGCCCGAGGCGAGCGGCGTCTGCGAAGGGAACGCGCGGCGGATCTGCGCGGCGGCCTCATTGTGGGCGAGCAGGGCAATGCGCTCCGCGACGCCCCAGAAGCCGTCGGCGGGGCGCATGATCCCCGAGTTGAGGAACCACGTGATGCTGCGATGGACAATCCTGTCAGCGTCCACTGCTTTCGTCTCCGATGTCCCTTGATATGAGCTGGCCCTTCCCGGATTCCGGTGCTGTCTGGTACCCCGGTCTGGACCCCAGACGGACCACATCCCTCTGCTGCCTTGCTGCTGCAACTCCTCTTTACGGAATGTGGTCCGACAAACCTCACGCGTACCGCCAAGCCGGAAAGCCGCGCGGCTTCGCCGATTCTGGCCGTCTGGCCACGCGCCGGCTGCTCTAGGTCCGCCGGTCACCGAAAGATCCTGCTATCGGTGCAAGGTTCCACATGGCGAGGAGTACCTACAGCTCGGGCAGCGCCATTTCAAGCCTCAAGTGTAGAGGTTCGCCGGTCAGCAGTCCAGGCTGATTCTGGCCAGAAGCAGATCCGTAGACGAAGCCCACGGCACGCTGCGAACGAAGACGCCGACGGCGGTGGGTATACGTCCCGGCGACGAACTGGCCTACATGAGGGGCGTGCGCGACTACTTCGGCGAGCTGCTGAAGACATGGTTCGACAAGATGATGGCCGAGACCAAAGCTCTGTTGGAGCGCGGCGTCAACGTGATCTTCGGCAGCTGGTACTTCGCTTCGATGAGCGTCGGATGGGGGCCGGCGATCTACCGCGAAGTCTTCCTACCCATGGTCAAGGCTCACGTGGCCCTGACGCACTCTTACGGTGCTGTGTACAGCTACTGCGACGACGGCAAGTGCATGGGCATCGCCGACATGGTAAAGGTAGCCGGGGGCGACATCTTCGAGACCATAGGTCCGCCACCGGTCGGCCACGTGGATCTTGGAGAGCTCAAGCGGCGCATCGGCGACACCGTCTGCCTGTTGGGCTACGGGGATATGCTCTACGTTATCAAGAGGGGTACGCCTGAGGATGTCGAGCGCATGGTGAAGTGCGCCATGGAGACGGCAGGCCCCCGTGGTTTCATCTTCGGCACCTGCGACAGCATCCGCGAGGAGACGCCGCGAGAGAACGTGAGGACCTACTTCGAGGCGGCGCGCAAGTACGGGCAGCTGTGTGCCAAGAGAGACGCCCCGTGCGGCTGGCGGGGCGGGGGGTTGCTCTGCAGCCTGCCCAGCACCAGCCTGCGCTTCGCTACTCAGCGACAGCTCCGGCACGGCCACTAGCACGCCTACCGCGTCGAGCGGGCTTCGGTCACTATGGACAGCCCCCTGAGATGCAGCTTCGCTCAGAGCATCTTGTATGAGGAGGGGCTCCTCGCCTCCTGCTCTGGACTGACACCTAGCCTGTAGTACCGGGGCTGGCGTCGTCCGCATCCGGATGGTTCGGGCCCACCTAGTCGCTGCTTACAGCCGCGGCGCCCCCCGTGGCCAGCTCGAGGAGGTCGCCTTGCAGTGGCTCCGCCGTTTGCGGAATGTGCACCCGTACCCAGCCGGCGCCGCCGGCTAGGGCCGTGAGCGGGGAACCGTTCAAGATCACGCCCGTGATGCCGGGTTCGCGGAACGTGATCTCGGCGCCGTCGGTGACGATCCGGCCGCGGCTGGCCGCGCCATCCAGGCCCTGCGCCATGTACACGCTCGCGCTGGCCCCGTCGGCGGTCTGGAATCCACGGCGGTGGGCGCGGGAGGTCTCGTCGTCGTAGACTTCGCCCTGGCGTACGAAGTAGAAGAGCGTCTGCCCGTCCCTCACGCGGCACACGACGGCACGTCCCTTGAACGTGACCCCGCCATAGGCGCCGGCTGCGCTCCCGTCCGATGCGGCTAGGTAGTCCGTCGCTCCGTCGGCATACGCCACCTTGCAGCCGCTGTACCCGTTCGCGGGTGCAAGCCGCGAGAACGACTTCGCCCCGTTGGGAAGCGGATGTGCCTGGTCAGTGGGGTACAGCAAGGTCACGATCTGAGCCTTGCCCGCTCCGTCGGTGGCGTACTCGGACCGGATCGCCCGGCCGTAAGTGACACTCCTGGGCGCGGCCCTGCCCCTGTCCAGGAACGGGCCGTCGTAGATCGAGACCGACGAAGGCTGCGTGCCCAGGAAGATGTTCAGCCCGGCGGACGGGTTCCGCTCGGAGGTCACGAGGTCGATCGCCCACCTGTAGTGGGCGTTTTCGGCAACCGTCGTGCAGGTCTTGGAGTTGGGCTTGAAGTTCACCTGCACCGGCACGTTGCCATCGTCGGCGTCGACCTCGTCGAAGCAGGCGAAGTACCCATTGCGCCCATCTCCAGGCTTGACGAAGCAGAAGCTGCGCAGATGGGAACCGTTGTCGATGACCGGACCGTCATCCCCGCAGGCATAGTCGAACGCGTCGCTCGCAAGGCCCTCGGCAGTCCGTCCGCCACCTTTGTTCGTGTGCTCGCGGCCGTCGATGACAACCGCGTTCTGGTTCTTCGCCGACCAGTAGCCGGGCCTGGCGTCAGGTCCCGCGCCGACGGTCCGGCCCACATTGCGGATCAGGTGAACGCCGTAGCCGGCCAGGTAGACGGCGTTCGTCTCGTACAGCGCGTGCCCCGTGTTCGGGCCCTGCCCCGTATTCGTGAACAGCAGGCCCATGAGCGACTCGGGCGTCTCCTCCGCTTCATGCATGGCTGCGCCGTCGGGGATGATGTACGTGGCCGGCTTCTGCACCCGCGTCTCCGGACCGTCCGGATTCATCAGCAGGTAGTTCATCAGGATCGTGCGCGGATCGTTCTCCGGCCGCTCTCCCGTGAGCTGCTGGACCCACGCCCGGAACCGGGCCAGCTCCGGGTCCCAACGGTACAGCGTGTAGCTTCGGGGATTGCAGGCGAATCCTCCGGCGTCCAGACCGGCCCGGGAATCCCCGAACGTGGTCAGCCACCCAAACGGCGTGACATTGAAGTGGAACACCCACTGAAAGTACCTCTTCATGACCTCCTTCTCGTAGTAGTCCTCCTGGCCGGTGAAGCTCAGGATGTCCATGAAGTGCACCTTGGCCGAGTTCTCGCTGCTCCAGAACATGCGCCCGAAGGAGTAGTTGCTGCCCGGCTGGAACAGGCCGTTCGGCGTGATATAGGGCAGTCTCTCCCAGCTACGCGTGTCGGGGCCCGGCCCGGCATACAGGTTCTCCCTGGTCTTCCTCTGGGCCCACCGGAAACGCGGATGATCGCCGGAGGGATGCTTGAAGAGGTACCATGTGCCCACCGCTCCCGAGGCGGGGAGCGACCAATCCGGATTGCTGTAGTACCAGTCGGCAATCGCCTCGAGCTTGGTTTCGACAGCGCGGCGGTCCGATTCGCTCACATCGCCAAGAATGATATCGTAGGCCACCACGGATTGGAGGAAAGCGGACGCGACCGGCACGTAGTTGGACCAGCCGGCGCGGGCGCGCTGGCCCACGTCGTCCCACTTGTGCAGCGCGGCGAGGATCTTCGCGCGATACACCTCCCGGTCCCCAGGATCCAGGATGTACAGCAGCCCGCAGACGCTGGCGGTCCTCTGGATCGTCAGGGCTCTGCGCTCAGGGCTCTGGGAGCTCCACCGGTCCCAGTTGGACTCCGGCACGGCCCTTAGGGCTGCCTCCTTCATATCCTTCCAGGGAGGGCGCTCGGCACGCGCCTGAAGGTCCGCATACTGGCCCTGAGTCACGAGGAGAAACGGGTGGTCCATGTCTCCGCTCCCGGCTGAAGGGGAAGCAGTCCCAGCGGATCGCATGACAGTGGCGTCGTTGCCTTCGGCGGCACTGACCGAACGGCATGCACAACCCAGGGCGGTCAGCGCAGCAGCCAGCACCGTGATCGGGACCCTCATTCCGTTTCCTCCCTCAACAGCGTGGGCCAGCAGTCCGGGCAGAGGCCCGAAAGAGATCCGTGTGGCTCGACACCCCACGACCGCCCTCGGGTCTGCGGCACGGGCACTGCGCGATGCCGGGTCGCGTGCCAAGCTCCTGCGGCCTCCGCGACTGCGCAATGTTACCCCAGTTCCCCTGCGCCTGCCACAGCCAGAAGCGCCGGGCCAGCGTAGACGTCCGTCGTGAGGTCGAGCAAGAGATCTTCCGAAGGAACCCCCGCGCGGCCGGTGGGGCGGGGGTCTCTGACCAGCTTGTGTAGCATCAGGTGACGCTCTACCATCCAGCGCGAGGTCCGGTAGTGAGCTCAGCGCCCCCGCCACGTCCACCAGTGTCGGATCAGTGTAGACATTCATGGTGAGAGCGAGCGAAGGATGGCGCATTGCGGCCTGGGCGGCGCGGGGCGCCATCCCCCTCTTGCCGAAGCGGCCGCCCAGCCATGGCGCTCCATGTCCAGGTCCCCCATTCCATCCGCGTCCTCCCGTGCAGGGCCAGCAATGGCCGTATCGGAAAGAGCCGGCCCTGGTACACCTCGCAAGTCTGCCCCGCGGTCCCTCCTGAAATGACCTACCCATGAGATCGTCCAGAGGTCCGGGCCCGGGGCCAATCTGGTGCGAGAACCGATCGTGTCCTGGTCACTGATCGGGGCATAGAGGCAGGTCTTCCGGCGTATCCCGCCACGGTGGGACGTTGCATCATCGCCAGCCAGGCCGCCAGACCCGTGGCGACAACGCTGTGACATCACGTACCGAAGACTCCCTTCGCCGGTGGCAGCAGGAAAACCCAGGAACCCGCGTGATGGCGCGTGGCGCAACGTCACCAATGTATGTGGGGATTGCCCACGCGGGACGCAGCGCTTGCGGCTGGTACGGAGGTTCAGTCAACAAGCCTATGTGTCACGAAGGGGCCGCCAGATGCGCTCCAGCGGGAAGTCGCGGGGATGGAGGGTATTGGGGGTGGCAGGTCTTCTTGTCGTCCTGGGAAGCGTCTGGGTCCTTCTGGGTAGGGGCAGTGCGCCGTCCGCTGAACGCCGGGAAACGACGCCGGTTCTTTCGGGCGCCGAGGCGGACAGGATTGTATCGGAGAGAGTCGGATTTGGTGCACCCCTCGCGATGACAACGGCATCACCCATAAGAGAGAGTCAAGATCTCCGCGCCGCACCTGGGGCATTCCTGCAGCATCTCCCCCATTCTCCGCGTGAATCAGTCGAGCCTGCCAGCCGGCGGCTCAGTCGCATTGATCTCCAGCCATTCGATCCGGACCGCCTTGCCGGCGCTTCTGTTCGTCCACACTTCCGTATGGTCGCCGCCTTGGTCGTGCGGTGGAAGCGGGAGCAGCTTCCGGTCAGGTGCCGGCCAGGCCACACAACCGATTACAGCGCCAAAGCCCATCACCGCCACAATAACGGCGACGCCTGAAGCCGGCATCTCGCTCATGGGATCGAAAAGCGCGAAGTACCATGCGATCGGGCACGCCGCGATGGTATATCCAACCATCAGTTCCTTGCGCAGGCGCCGCTCGATTCTCCGCCAGTCCGGTTCGCACACGTCTTACCCCCCATCTGCGCTGAGCGCACCGACGCCCAATCCCGCGTGACGCGCCCTTATGTCTCGAACCGCCTCTCTGGCGAGGTAGCGGATGGTGTATCTGGTATGCGGCCTGCCAGGGAACATGAACATACGGGGGTCATCATATGACTTCGCCAGGGCAGGGACGGCGGTTTCCTCTCCCAGCCGCACCAGGCGATCAATGGCGAAACACACGACCGCCGCATCGTCGCTCCCCAGGTCGCTCACCAACTGCTCGGGCGTCTTCATTCGGCTCTCTATGTGCGATATGCAGGTGCTCATCGCCTCGCGAAACCCGCGCCTCTCGTTTCTGTCGCCCTGGATTGAGCGCAGAGCCGGTAGTGCGCTGGGCTCGCCTATCTGGCCGAGTGCCATCGCCGCCACGTAGCGAGTTGAGATGTCACGGGAGCCATCCTGCAACACATTGATGAGCGCCGGCACGGCCTGTTCCGAACCTATCTCGCCGAGTGATTCGGCTGCTATCGCAGCCGCCATCTCAGCGGCCAGTGATGCATCGCCGAGCCGGATGCCCCTTACCAACTCGCAGCAGCGCCGCCATGGCACCCGACGAAAACCTACCGGCTGATCCATGTCGTAATAGACGTAGACCCTCGCGTTCCCGCCGGGCACACCTCCCTGATCCGCAAGGGCGTCAATCAGAGCCGGGACGGCCCTTGGATCGCCAAGATCCCCGAGGGCGCGGTCTCGAGGGCGCGCGCCGTCATCCTGTACCACGCTCATGAGCACCTCCAGAAGCACGGGCATTCGATCCGCCGAATACCTATAGCCAAACGCGTACACATCTTCTTCGTGCGAAGTCAACCAGATCTCATACAGCCTATCGTCGTGCGCGGTGTTGAATTCTTCCTCCAACCGACGCACCGCCGCAGTGGTTCCGGGGACGGGCTCGCGGCCCGTCTCATCTCCGGCAGTCATTTGTGATCCAACCGCCAGGGCCTCCGGCCCGGGTGCATCCCTCCTGTACACTCCCGAGCACGAGGTCCCAACGACGCCCACAGCGGCCAGAAACAGAAGCACTGCCGCGATCTCGATCCACTGCCCCCTACGTCGCGCCAGTCTATTGCTTCTCATGTGTGATCCCCCGCTGATTGCTCCCGGTTCTCGATACGTGCCGTCAGTCTACCACCGCACCGCCCGGCCGCCACAGCCCGTCGTAGCGGTACGTGCTATCTGTCCATCCCGGATGCCGCCACAACGCGGTTCGGCCAGATCCCAGACATTCATAGGAACTGCACGCTCGCGATGATGGCACGAACATGTCTCTCCTCTTCTTCGAGCGTAATCGCGTCCTGAGCGGATATGTGCTCGGGTACCTTGTACGCGAACGTGAACACAATCGCCTGGTCCGGGCACAGAGTATAGACGTGTTTGATCGTCCAGCGTCCAGGTGCACGGTCGGTTTGATCCGCGCACGAGAAGGTGGCCTCCGCCCACTCACGGCCCGACAACACAACGCTCGCCACCGACTCCAGCCCATACGCCTTGTCACTCTTGGACGCTGTCCTCAACCTCTCGATGCCCAGTTCATGGACGCCCCTGGCAAGCCGAGGATCCGTCAAGGAAGCTCCCCTGGTATCTGCATTGAGTTCACGAAGCGGCAGCCACCACACAGTCAGCCTTTTGACTGTCCGGTTATCGGGCTTCCACAATCCGTAGGCTCGGCGGTATCCTGGTCTCCTATACGCCCACCAGCCGTCCGGTCGGGCAAGTTGAACCCCGCCCGGCAAGACCATTCTGGATTGACTCATGAGCCCGGCGGCCAGACGCCGGATCGGTACTGGCCCCCAGGCAATCCAGAAGGCCATGAGAAACAACGCCACAACCGTGAGCCCAAGCGCGCTAAAGAGGCCAAGCAAGCAACCCCGGCCTCTTCTCCTCCCGGGCTCCGACGGCTCGGCGGTAGGGGCGCTGGGCTTGTTCTGCTTCAGGTTGTGGTAGAGAACAGTGCGAACCGTCAGCACGAAGGGCCACAGAAGCAAGCCGGAGACGCCCAACCAAAGGTGAGCCGAGCCCTGGTCCGTAATGCGGAAATGGGCGCCCACAAGCTGCCTCCCACGCATGATGAGAAGCAACAGCAAGCCCACACAAAGGACTTGCCAGAACGAACCCCGCACGAGTTCCAGACTGCGTCGGAAAGGACTTGGTTGTCTCCGGCCCTCCAGCAGCACTACCACGGGTGCCAGACACAGGATAGTACCCCAGTAGATGCCGGGAACAGCCAGGAGCAACAATCCCGCGAGGAATATCAGGGAGTACTGAACGGATATCATCACAAACTGCCAGTAGCTGCCCTTGACTCTCACAAAGCATTCTCTGAGCGTGACGCTACGTCCAAGGTGTCCGTTCGACGCCGCGATGATGATGGCGGCGTCGGCCCAAGGTCGAACGAAGAGGGCAATAATCATCACCGTCAGGCCACCCCATGTCTGTGCAGGCGACCAGCTCCAGAGCAGAACCGATGCAAGCCCAAGAAGGGAGTAGCCGAGAGCCGCAAGCCCCATGAGAAGGAAGAAGCTACCCCGATACACTACGCACGAACGTGACAGGATCGCGCAGAGCGATACCTGCGTGTGCTGGAACTCGTTGCTGGTTTCAGGCGCCATGAGCTTCTTCTGCTCCCCGGGTAGCGTTTCCACCGGCGGCCAGAAACAGGAGCACTGCGGCGATCTCGACTGGCCATCCCCTACAGCGTGCCCGTCCGTTGCGTTCCATCTGTGGTTTCCGCCCGGTCTCCGCGTTCTCGATACATGCCGTCAGTCTACCACGGAACCGCGCCGGCCCGCATTCCGGCAAGCTCGTCCTCAAGCTCCCCTGAGCCCGCCTCACTACTCTACCGCCTCGTGTCGGCGGAGGAGTTCGGCCACCTCGCGGTGGCCCTTCTTCTCAGCTACATGCACCGCAGTTCGGCCTTTGCTGTCGGGGATATTGGGATCCGCTGCCGCCGCCAGGAGTTCTCTGACACACTCGATATGCCCGTTGCGAGCGGCCCAATAGAGAGGCGTCGTCGCATCCTCGGCCCGGGCATCCACCTCAGCACCAGCACCCAGAAGCATTTCGACGACTTCAGCGTACCCTCCCATGGCCGCCCAGTGCAGCGCTGTCCAGTCGCCGTCCGCGCGAGCGTTAACGTCTGCCTGGGCGCGAATCAGTAGGCCGACGACAGCCGGGCGTCCACCTGCTGCCGCAGCATGCAATGGGGTCCGACCCAAGTATGCGCTACGACCTGCGGCTTCCGGGTCGGCGGCGACCATGCGCGCAACGTCCTTGGTCTCCCCGGCGTAGGCAGCATGGTGGATCCTGTGATGTCGCTGCCACCACCACCACAGAACCCGCGGGCACATCAGTGCGCCCACCAGCGCTGTGAACAACCCCCAGTCCCGCGCCCGTCCAGCAAACCGCCACCAGCAGAGCCCCGCGACCACCATGATGCCCGTGACGCACAGCCAGCCAAGCGGATGCGTGAGAGTCTCCACAGTGTGGAACGACTTCCGCCGTTCCGCACGTTCGGCTCGCCTTGCCCTTATCAGCATCCAGATCCCGGGAAGACCGAACAGCAGAAGGCCTGCCAGCCGATCGAGTCCATGGAAGCCCACGAGCACGAGGAGCCCGGCGACGATGAAAATGATGCCGGTGTCGCGATCTGTGTGATACTCACGAGAATGCCCTGGACGCGCCATATCCTGGCCCTGTTCTGTCATCGTGCGTGTGGCCTTCTGGTTGCTGCATGCAAGGCGGCGCCCAATTCGGCAAGATCGTCCTCAAGATCTGTTGAGCTTCTTCAGCATCCGCTTTGCCGCGGCGCTGTAATCGCTCCAGTCGCGGAGGAACTTGAGCGCCTCGTCGCGTTCCCCGCTGCCGATATCATTGATCCGAGCGAGGACTAAACAGGTGGTACACCATCAGCGCCAGGCCACTCAGGAGCAAACCGAACACAAGGCCGGCAAAAGCACCGACCAACAGCCCTGCCATGTCGCCGCTCGCGAGAAGCAGGCCTGCGAGGGCCCCCAGAACAACTGACACGGCTATCGCAACTGCCTGAGCGAGGTTGTCACCAGCGTCGAAGTCGAGGTTTAGGTCTGCACGCAGGGAGGATCCACGCCACGCCCAGAAGGTCCACCGCACACTCAGCCATAGGTTGACGGCAAGGAGGGGAGCAGATGCTGCTGCCCCAAGGGAAACGGATCCGCCCGACAGCAAGTGGACAACCATGCCAGACAAGATGAATCCAGACAGTAGGGCGACCAGCGGCCCGTTGATACGCAGAATGCCTCGCAGGTTATGGTAGGCAGATGGCTTGCTGGCGCGATAGCTGTCGAAAGCCTGAATATCGCGACCGGTTATGGCTGCCCAGGCACATGCTAACTGGTAGAGAACAAGGTAGCCTCCGCACAGGACGAGCAAGGCGGTCTTGGCTACATTCATCGCGCTTTACCACCTGACTGGTTGATTCAGCGGAAGGCTAAGTGGGGCTTCGCACATCTCCATGCCCTCACCCGCTGCTTCTGCAGGTGTCTGCTGCTCTCAGATAAGTATACCGCGCCCGGCCCCGTTCTATTCGCAGCGATTGCTCTGCCTGATCCGGCGGGGGCACGCGGGTTAGCCTCGATCCCCTCCGCCACCGGTGTCATCGCTCTCAGTGGGGACGCTCCGCCAGGATCGCAGAGACAGCATGATCCATAGAGGCAGGCTCAGAAACGCCTCGCCCAGCAGCGGCACCAACGCCTGATTCCTGACTATTCACTCCGCAACGGGGGTGCCTTGGTATGCGGGCCCGCGAGTTCGATCTCCGCAGACAGGTCCTCCCTGAGGAGATCGGGAGGCACTTCCCAATGCGTGTAGGCCTCGAAGGCGCCCCTTGGATCCTCCCTTGTCGAGTACCCGACGCGGACTCTGGCGGGATGCTCGCCGACGCCCACGCGGAAGACTGGCTCTTCAGCAAAGGTCACGCCTACCCAGTCTGCGCGCGTTACAAAGCCAGACCGATATCCCACGAACCCCTCGCGGAGATCGAGGACGCCTGCGATCGTCTCGCCAGGACGAAGGGACACGAACCGAAGAGTCGCTTCGCCGGGCTTGGGGGAAGGCATGAAGCCCACGGGTCTGAAGCTGAAATAATCCCCGGCGTCATCCAGACACGAGACACTGAAGAACCAGACCAACTCGCGGTCGACTGAGAACTGTGTCGTCCCCGTATTCCTGAGTTCCAGGCGCAGCTTCAAGTCCTGCGGGTCGCCCACAGACGAGAGCGTCAGCATTGCGCTTGCCTGCTCTGGTTCCGCCTGGCCATCCTCGGTTTTCCTTATCGTTCCCATACACCCTGTCACTCCCCACAGAGCAAGCGTCCATGTCCATGCCACCAGGATCCATCTCCCAGAGTTCAGGTGCCACCTCGCTCCCGAGTTCGGCGGCGCGGTGTTCCATGCTCGCTTCTCACTCATCTCTTCACCTCCTCCTCGGGGCACGGCTTCCTCGTTGGTTCGTTGCCGTTCACCGGCTACCTGGCTCGGCGGGCCCTGCTGCGCCCATCTCGGTTGCCGGTGGCCGCAGGTACTCCTTGGCCCCCACACGGCCGCCATATAGGTCGAGCGGCAGCCCGTAGTTCATTGTCAAAGGAGGAGCCGGCTCGTATTCAAGCCTTCCCCCCGGGACCTGTGGGCCCCGCATCGTGCCTCTCGGGGCGTCCCACCCCGGCCTGGCGTACCTCGCATATACCCGACCGACGGACGCTCCGTCGGAGACACGGGAGATGACCTCGCGAGACACACAGGAGCCGGACGGACCGCTGCCCGCCACGACGTCGCGCGCCAACCAGGTCCCCCACCAATCGACCACGAAACGCTTGAATCCCGACCTCAAGCCTACCTTCCTGTGAAGCACATCGCCCGGTTGCAGTTCGACGATCCGTTCCTCGATCTCCTCGTCCGTCGGGCGCGGCAATTCGCGCACCGTCTCGAGTTTCACGAGCTTCTCTTCGGGAGTGCAGACCTCCACTTCCACGAAGAAGACGAGTTCGCGGTCGATGCGTACAGGTACGGTCCCGACGTTCTTGAGGCTCAGGACCACGTTCAGGTCCTTCGGGTCACCGTCCCACGCTAACCACATTGTCAGTTTCGGACGTCCGTCCTGCTCGTGCCGTACGTTCGTGGCGCCGGGCCCTCCTGTCATCGCTTGGGATTCTCGTTGTGCGCATCCCAAGATGGCCGCCAACGCCACGGTGATCAAGAGACAACCAAGATGGACGTGATCGCACATTGCCGTCTCCCCGCGGGCGTCTCCCGCTCTCAGATAAGTATACCGCGCCCAGCGCCGTCCTATTCGCGGCAATTGCTCTGTCTGACCCGGCGGGGGCACGCGAGTTAGCTCCGATCCCCTCCGCCACCGGTGTCATCACTCTCAGTGGGGACGGTCCGCCAGGATCGCAGAGACAGCATGATCCATAGAGGCAAACTCAGAAACGCCTCCCCCACCAGCGGCACCATTATGCCGACGCTGTCGGCCGCAAACAGGGCGCTCTGGCCCGACCTGTAGGACACGGTTAGGTCCTCGAGATTCCGGGACTGCATCAATGCCCATACCGTCGCGGTGAAGAAGAGGACGAGCAGCATAAGCGCGCCCTTGGCGGTCAGGTAGACCAGAGCGGACTTGAGCACCCGCTGCCCGCGGGCCTTGAACCTGAAGTGCAGCGCCGCCACGCACGAGAGGCCAAAGCAAACCCAGAGGTAGTGGGGCAGGTGTGAAAGAAACCAGTTGACGAAACCCACGAAGAACGGCGTCTTCGCGTAATCGACCGGTTCGCCCGGCGTGAACGTGGCGGTCACCAGAACGGCCAGCGCGAGCACGGCGGCCGCATGAACGAGACTCACCCAGAACGCAATTCGATACCGCTTCATTTCCGAGGACACCTCGCCTTTCGGGGGCGAGAGCGCGCCGGAACGCCGCCGGACGGCCAAGCGTCGGGGCGGCTGGCGCACGCGCCGTCATCATTCGCCGGTTCCGCCCTGGCCTTCTCTCCTTCGCTTGCGGACGGCTCGCAGAATGCCTTGCGCTACCGCGCCAACCAGCATAACGGCGCCAAGGCCGACGGCGAGCCACAGGAAAAGAACCACCAGAGGACCGGACGCCAGAACGAACATGCTCACGGCAGCGCCCAGCAGCAAGAGCCCCACCAGGACCACGCACAGCGTCCATAGAGGATGCAGCCTGCGAGACTTGCTGGATTCGTTCCCCATTGCCCCGGCCTCCTCTGCCTGCATGAGTATACCACGTCCACAGCCGAGGGACGCTTCCAGATACGGCTTCGCGCAAGTCAGTCGCGGGCGCCGCTCTCGCGCAGGAGCTCGACGAGGCTGACGCTGCCTGCCTTTGAGGCCAGGTCCAGCGGGGTACGTCCACGCCGGTCGGCGACGTTTGGGTCGGCGCCGGCGTTCAGCAGAAACTTCGCGATACGGAAGTGCCCCTTGCGGGCGGACCAATGCAACGCCGTTCTGGCCTCATCATCAGAAGCCTCGATGTCACATCCCAGGTCGGCAAGGTACCGCGTCTTCTCAAGAGAGCCCCGGTGAGCGGCGAACATGAGCGCGCTCCAGCCGAACCAATCCCGCGCGTGCGGATCCGCACCGTGCTGCACCAGGAATGCCAACGTCCTCACCCCGGCCCCGGACGCCCTGGCAGCGTGCATCAAAGCGGTCTGGCCCCACGGATCACGTTGGTCAACGTCCGCCCCGGCTTCCAGAAGCAGCTTCATGACCTCGGCGCTCGTTTCCTCCTCGGCCAAGAGCCAGTCGCACTTTGCGGTCATCATCAGGGGAGTCTGTCCAAACGCACCGTCCGTTCTGTCCAGCTCCGCCCCCGCCTCGACGAGCAAGCGCACACTTGAAACGTTACCGCGCGCGGCCGCGAGCAGGAGGGCCGTGTAGTCCGAACTGTTAATCGCTTCGAGGTCGGCTCCGCGCTCGATCAAGAGACGCACAACGTCGCTGTGATCCTGGCGCGCGGCTACCATCAAGGGAGTCACGCCATCGGTCCCGCACTGGTTTGGGTCCACCCCGGCGTCCAGGAGCGCCTGCACTCGCTCCGCATTGCCCGCAAGCGCCGCGTAGACTATCTCAGGCCGTTTTGTGCAGCCGCTAACCAGCAATACGACGGCTGCGGCCATAGTGAGTAGCCTGGCGCGCATTCCCGATTCTCCCTTTAGTGCGCGGGGCCTGGAGGTGGGCCTGCCTCTTCGCCGACGAGCGTCTTTAGCATCCGGTTCCCGGCGAAGCTGTTACGGCTCTAGTTGCGGAGAGCCATCGGCGCCCGGTAGAACTCCTCATGCTGGCCGTCTGCTTCTTCGGGTGCCTCCCGCTCTTACATAAGTATACCGTTTCCCGCCCCGTCGTGCTCGCGTACCTGACGTAACTGCTTTTGCCTGGGCTACTTACTTCCTCCCAGCGTGTGCTCGTTGATCCAGGCGAGGATCGTCTGGAAGTAGTGGCGGCGGTGCTGCGGCTCGCCGATGCCGTGCGGCTCGCGCGGGTAATAGAGCAGCTCCGTCTCCACCCCGCGCGCCTTCAGCGCCCGGTAGAACTCGGCCTACTGCGTCGGAGCGCGCGTCTGCTCAGGCTCCGTCGCCCCAAGAGCCGTAGCGGCTGTCAGCAACCCGATAGCATCCAGGGCTTGACGGGTCTGCGCAAGGTGCAAGGGAGTCCACCCGTCGTCGGTAAGCGCATCTGGACGTGCCCCAGCGTCCAGGAGGATCCTCACAACCGTTGCCTTGTCACCAGCAGCTGCCTGATGCAGGGGAGTCATGCCTCCTGGTTCTGCTCGAGTGGGATCGGCCCCGTGATCGAGGAGCGCAGTGACCACGCGTGGGTCGCCTCCCATGCAAGCCCAAGACAGCGCAGTCCGGCCGCGGTCGTCCGTGGCATTCACATTGGCCCCCATAGCCAGAAGCTCTCTCACACAGCGATCTTGCCCACGCAGCGCTGCGGCCATGAGTGGGCGACTGCCCAAGTTGTCCTGGCCCTCTATGTCTGCACCGTGCTCGGCCAGCATACGGAGGGCACCGACGTCGCCGCTCTGTGCAGCTAGATGCAGCGCTGTCGCGCCTTGTTCATTAGCTACTCCGACACTGGCGCCGAACTCCAAAAGGATGCGCACGGAACCTTCTCCCCCGCTAGCAGCAGCCAAGCCCAGCGGGCCGATACCAAAGGAATCCGGTGAGTCGACAGCAGCCCCATGTTTGACAAGCAACTCAATCAGGGGCTCGTTACCCCACTTGGCTGCCCAATGCAGAGGCGTCTGCCCAAGTTCATCGCGTGCTTGGAGGTTTGCGCCTTCTTGCAGCAACAAGGCTGCAACAGCGTCCCCAGGGCTCAGGGCACACAAGAAGAGGGGCGTCCAGCCCCCGCCCGTCTTGTCCTCAAGCGACGCCCCGTGCTGAAGGAGCAGGCGTGCCATCGTCGCATTCCCGCTGTACGCTGCCCAATGTAGCGCGGACCAACCGTTCTCGTCCCCCAAGAGGCATACTCGACGGTCCGTTGTGAGAATCTGCTCTAGCCAGGAGACGTCACCGCACCTCACGGCCTCGTGGACTGGTTCGCCGTCCGCTCTCAGCACTATCTGTTTAACCAATGACCGAGCGGCCGGGCCGACTCCAAGAGCGAGATCAAGCGGCCGCTGCCCTTGTGCGTCCTGTAGGCTTGCGTTGGCCCCGGCACTCAGGAGCAGGGAAGCGATATACGCAGCGCGAGGCACACAAGCGCAATGCAGCGGTGTGAAGCCCATGGAGTCCTGCAGATTGACATCTGCGCCGGACTCAATCAGCAGGTAGGCCATACCCACCTGGCGCTGAAGGCAGGCCCAATGGAGCGCCGTACGACCCTCCGCACCGGCTTCGTTAGCGTCTGCCCCGGCCGCCAACAGCGCTCGCACTACAGGCAACGACGGCTGCCAGGCCTGCCGGGCAGCAAGGACCAGAGGTGTGTCTCCCCGAGGAGTTCTCAGGCGAAAGTCAGCTCCTTTCTGCAGCAGCAAACAGACAGCGACGGCGTCTCCTCTCAGGGCTGCCGCGTGCAGCGCCGTCCTTCCGTGCTTGTCGCGGTCGTCGATCCCCGCATGGCCATTAACTGACCTGGGCAACGCCGAAGTTCTTTCCTCTTGCATGTGCTCATGGAATCCATGCGCTCTGCCGGCATGCCAAGCGACAAGGCCTGCCAGAGCAAGAACCCATAGGGTCCTCGTGCTCCGCTTCGACCCAGGCTTCGTCCGTCCCTGGCACCTTGGTGCTCCTGTGCCCTGCGGGCCGCCACTAAAGCTGCGGCTGCTGAGTGAGTCGGCACGTAAGCCTATCATCATCCCCTCGATCCCTCCTCTGCTGCTATCCGGGCCGCTATAGGGCGGTCCGCCTTCGTCAGGATCCCGCCAGCGTGCGTTCGTTGATCCAGGCGAGGATCGTCTGGAAGTAGTGGCGGCGGTGCTGCGGCTCGCCGATGCCGTGCGGCTCGCGCGGGTAGTAGAGCAGCTCCGTTTCCACCCCGCGCGCCTTCAGCGTCCGGTAGAACTCACCCGACTGGCCGGGCGGCACGCGCTTGTCCACCTCGCCCGTGATGACGAGCGTGGGCGTCTTGACGCGGTCGGCGTAGTAGAGGGGCGACTGCTTGAGCCAGAAGGCGTCGCTGAAGCTCGTCGCCGTTGCCGCTGCTGTAGTCCTGGAAGCGCGGGATGTCCGTGGTGCCCCACATGCTGATGTTGTTGATGACGGCCGCCACGGCCACGGCGCAGCGGAAGCGGCGCGTGTGCCCGACGATCCAGGCGGTCAGGTATCCGCCGTAGCTG
>Ga0114922_10001108_pt1 | contig 25647 bp, 23 predicted proteins | sample AartaG_FD_100975 | JGI IMG/M metagenome (GOLD analysis project Ga0114922, IMG submission 100975) | Deep subsurface microbial communities from Aarhus Bay to uncover new lineages of life (NeLLi) - Aarhus_00045 metaG | ecosystem: Environmental > Aquatic > Marine > Oceanic > Sediment | place... | reverse complement strand
GTGGCGTCGCGACAGGAATGTCGCTCCTACGGAGATACCGCGACACGCTGCCGAAGCAAGGGGGGAGAGGGCAGGAGACACGCTCCTGCCCTACGGGCTACAGTGGCAGGACCAAGGTCCTGCCCTACGGGCTGGTTGCTCGTGGGGAAGTGGCGTCGCGACAGGAATGTCGCTCCTATGGAGATAGCGCGCGACAGGCTACCGAAGCAAGGGGGGGAGAGGGCAAGGGCGAAGGAGATGCCGGCGGAGCGCGTCGAGGAAAGGGAATGAGAACTGACATGGGTATCACCGGACGGGATGAGCTGAAGAGAGCGGTCCGAAGTGCGGTGGCCGAGGCCGAGCTGACCGATGTGCACACCCACCTCTATCCTCCCTCGTTCGGGGACATGCTTCTGTGGGGAGTAGATGAGCTTATCACCTACCACTATCTGATCGCGGAGGTATTTCGGTATACGGATATCTCTTACGATGATTTCTGGCAGATGCCGAAGAGGGAGCAGGCCGATCTGATCTGGAGGCATCTGTTCGAGGAGAACTCGCCGTACAGCGAGGCCTGCCGCGGGATTCTCACGACGCTGCAACTGCTCGGCCTGGAGGTGGGGGCCCGGGACCTGGCCGCGTATCGGCGCTTCTTCGACGGCAAGACGGCGGAAGGGTACGTGGATCAGGTGTTCGAGATCGCTGGCGTGAGAGAAGTCGTGATGACGAACGATCCGTTCGACGAGCGGGAGCGCGAGTTCTGGATGAAAGAACAGGAACGGGACTCGCGGTTCAAAGCGGGGCTGCGGGTGGATCAACTGCTGAACGGATGGGATCAGGCGTGGTTGCGCCTGAAGGAGTGGGGATACGGGGTAGGGGAGGAGCTGACAGCGCCGACCGTCAGGGAGGTGCGGAGATTCCTGACGGAGTGGGCCGATCGGATGCGGCCGGTATACCTGGCGGTGTCGCTGCCGCCGACGTTCGCGTTTCCTGAGGGGTCGGCGCGCGGCGCTCTGATAAAGGAGTGCGTGCTGCCGGTCTGCGAGGAGCTGAATCGGCCGTTCGCGATGATGATCGGGGTGAAGAAGCTGACTAATCCGGGGCTGCGGGATGCGGGGGATTCAGTGGGGAAGGCGGACATCACTGTGGTCGAGCACTTGTGCTCTGAGTATCCGAAGAACAAGTTCCTGGTGACGATGCTGGCGAGAGAGAACCAGCACGAGCTGTGTGTGGCGGCGCGGAAGTTCCGGAATCTGCTGGTGTTCGGGTGCTGGTGGTTTCTGAACAATCCGAGCCTGGTGGAGGAGATCACGCGGATGCGGTTCGAGCTGCTGGGGGTGAGCGTGATTCCGCAGCATTCCGACGCGCGGGTGCTCGATCAGTTGGTCTACAAGTGGCACCATTCGCGGAAGGTGATAGCGGAGGTGCTCTGCGATAAGTATGCGGACCTGATGGCGACGGGATGGACGCCGACGGAGGCGGAGATCAGGCGCGATGTTGGCAACCTGTTCGGGGGGCGGTTCTGGGAGTTCGTGGAGAAGAAGGTCTGAGGGGAGGGGCTCAGAGGCACCGGCAAAGGCGTAGAAAGACATGGGCGCCGAACACGATCTGCTCAACCGCCTGCTCAACTCGCCTCTGGACTACCGGGTGGCGCTGGGCGTACTCGACCATGAGTACCAGGAGTGGCGGCCGGAGGGGAAGCCGGACCACCGGCTGGAGTTCGTCGGCGGAGCGCCTCTGCTTAGCTTCCCGGTGAAGGAGGCTACCGGGCTCTGGAATGGCGCGTGCTATATGTTGGCAGAGCCGCCGAGGGAGGAAGCGGCGCGGGTGGCTGAGGCAGCCCTGGCGCGAGGCGTGAACGAGATCGACGTTCTCGGTGAGGCCGCGTTCCGGGCGTTGCGGCCATACATGACGGAGGGGACCTGGAGACTGACACCGCAGTATGCCCTGGTGGCGGAGGGAATGCGGGCCCGGCCGTCGCCTGCGATTCGGAAGTTGACGTCGCGGGACAGGACAGCGGTCGAGAAGCTGTGCGCGAGGCAGCGGGGGGTGGGCGAGGAGAGGTCGACGCGGAGAGACTTCGAGTACGCGGCGCGTGGCTTGCCCGTCACGTGCTGCGGTGCGTTCGAGGGCGAGGAGCTGGTTGGCTTCTGCTCGGCCAATCCCATATGCCGGGGAGTGAGCGAGATAGGCTGGCTATTCGTCGGAGAGCAGCACCGACGGCGGGGCCTTGCCTCGGGCATGCTGACAGCGCAAGCCGAGCATGCGTTCGCGCGAGGCGATGCGGTCGGGTACTACGCGGGATGGGAAATGACGTCGCCATGGCTGGGAGCGATGCTGGGGGAGTTGGGATTCCACGAACTGCTGGGCTGCTATCGCTTCATCCCGGCGTCGTCGGAGGAGAAGTGGCGGCACTGGGGCCGGGCCGTCTAGACTGCTGACGAGTGTTTGCTATGCCGCGTGCTTGCGCCGCGCCTCGAACATCCCCGTCTCTTTGGTGACACGGATGGAGCCGTCCCTGGCGATGCGGTCGGCGACAAAGCTCCGGAACTGGGCGAGTCTGTCCGCGGCCAGGATGAGCTTCGGACCCGCGAGGGAGGAGGTGACGTAGGCAACGAGGGGCTCCGCTTCCGGGATAACGAGGGCATCGTGGTAGCGGTGCAGGATGACCTCGGCGAAGCACTTCGCTAGCTGTGCCTGGCCGTTCTCGAGGCTGAATCGTTGGTGGCCGAGTAGCTGGTACCGACGGGCGACGTTCGCGTCGAATTCCGCCACCAGGTTGTAGATCTCTCGCAAGTGGGCGTCGCCATTTGTCGCGGCGAAGAGGCGACCGCCTGGCTTCAGCACGCGTTGGATATCGGCGAGCGCCGTGTCTATCGCGGGCACGTGGTAGAGCATGTGATTGGCGATCACGCAGTGGAAGGACCGGTCGCGGAAGGGGACCGCCTCGGCATCAGCCGCAGCGTAGGCAAACGGTCTCCCAAGGTGAGCGAGTTTACGTCTTGCGTCGAGGACCATCCCCTGGGAGAAATCGGATAGGCTGATGTCCCGCCCTGCGGCTATCCGGGAGCAGTTCTGCTGCCACAGGGCTCCGGCGCCGCAGCCCAGTTCGAGGATCCGGCACTCCTCCGGGAGGCGGAGGTGGTCGAAGACCCAGCGCTGCCATCCGTACTTGTTGGTGCTGAAGCGTTGGTGGAGGGCGATGCGGGCGCGCAGGTTGCTGCTGTCGCGGTATTGGGCGTCGCGGAGGCGCTCTCGCTTCGGTCTACGTGAGCTGCTCGGCACTTCTTCCTCTCAGCAAGGCGGGCGGTCGGGAGTCAAGCACTCAGTGGCAGGAGGCCCTGCTTCGCCCAGGCTACGCAACCCGCAAATGCAGGAGTCGGTTCCGGGACTGAAGTCCCGAAACACCATAGCGCGGTCGCAAGGAGGTCGGCTATCGGACATCCAGCTCCAGCACTGCCTGCGCGTGTGGGGGCAGCTTGTAGGTGAAGGCGGCGGAGACGTCGGAGATCGGCTGGGAGCGGACGCTGACGCGCTCCTTGCCGAAGTCGTTCACCACGTCGGGGGCTTCGCCGGTGACGATGTGGGCCTGGCCTTCGGGGGCGAGGTCGGCGTCGTGCAGGCGGATTTCCACCTTCTGAGCATCGTCCTTGCCGAGGTTGACGAGGGAGACGAAGAGCTTCTTCGTGGATTCGTCGAAGCTGGCGTGCGCGTCGAGGTAGCCGACAGCCGGAAGGCCGACGTACTCCGCGGAGTAGGTGTCGCAGTCCACGTAGGCGTGGAGGGCGATGGGGCCGCTCTTCTCCACGGCCAGTCGCAGGGGGTGGTAGATGGTCTGGAGGAACATGCCCTCAGGGCTGGTGAAGATGGGGGCGATGACGTTGACCATCTGCGCGAGGTTGCCGATCTCAATGGCCTGGCAGTTGCGGGACATCATGTTGAGGTAGATGGCGACGGCGAGCGCGTCGGTGAGATCGTAGCGCTCTTCGAGCTGGTTGTCGTGGATGCGGTACCAGACGTTCCATTCGTCGAGGGCGATTTTGATGGGATGGGCGACATGGCGGTCGCGGCGGACCTGCTCGATCAACTGCCACAAGAATCGGAGATCCTGCTCGGAGCGGTAGGGGTGGGCGAGGGTCGAGTAATGCGGGTCCTGCCCCTTCACCGGTCCCCAGTAGGTGTGATAGGAGATGTAGTCCACGACATCGGCGCACTTGTCGAGCACTTCCCAGTTCCAGTCCAGATAGGCCGCGCGGTCGTGGGCCAGCACTTGGCCTCCGCAGAGGACGAGCTTGATGTCGGGGTCGGTGGCTTTCATGACCTTGGCGCAGAGGCGGGCGAACTTGGCGTAGTCCTGGGCGTTCTTGTGGCCGATCTGCCAGTCGCCGTACATCTCGTTGCCGAGGCCCCAGTAGATGACCTTGTGGGGCTGCTCGAAGCCGTGCTCGGCGCGGAGATTCGCGTAAGACGTGCCGATGTCGCGGTTGCAGTACTCGACCCAGGCGGCGGCTTCGTCCATGGTGCCGGAGCCGAGGTTGGCGCAGATGTAGGGCTCGGTGTCGAGGGCGCGGCAGTACTGGATGAACTCGTTGGTGCCGAATAGGTTGCTCTCGGTGGTGTTCCAGGCGAGATCGGGGCGGGTGGGTCTCTTTTCTTCAGGGCCGACGCCGTCGAGCCAGTGGTAGCCGGAGACGAAGTTGCCGCCGGGCCAGCGGAGGATGGGCACTTGGAGGTCGCGCGCGGCCTGGAGAACGTCTTTGCGGAAGCCGTTCTGGTCCGAGAGGGGAGAGCCGGGCTCGTAGATGCCGCCGTAGATGCAGCGGCCGAGGTGCTCGATGAACATGCCGTAGACCTTGGGGTCGATGGTTCCGAGGCGTCGGTCGAGGTCGAGTTTTAGTAGGGGCATTGGGTTACCTCCGAGCAGATGAAGTTCAAGGGCAGGAGGCAAGGTCCTGCCCAACGGACTGGGGCGCCGTGTGGTGGGATTTGGCCCGGAAAGGGGACATTTGTTCGATAATCCTTGACAATAGAACAAGTGTTTGCTATAATGTGTCCACTTATGTGGGTACGAGGATGCTGGAGGTTATTGGAGAGCCGATTCGGGTTTGTGCGTTTTTCAGGCGGGAGCGGATCTCGCCGCTGTGGTTTGAGTGGAAAGGAAGGTGCTATCGGGTGGAGGCGATTCGGAACCGCTGGGTGACGAACGAGGGGGTCGGGAGGTGTTATCACTTCGCGGTGACGGTGGAGGAGAGGGCCGATCTGTATGAGGTGTTTCTGCGGTCGGAGACGATGGGTTGGCATCTGGGGAGGATCGATGTTAGCGGGTGAGTGGATTGACCCGCCTCCGCCAAGGCTACGGCGGGCAAGTGTTAGTGGGTGAAGAGGCGGGATTGGAGGCGCTTCGGCAGCACGCTACCGAAGCAACGAATCTGCCGATTGAGCGGGGATAAAGGCGAGATTCTTCGCTGCGCTCAGAATGACAAGAGGAGGGCGGCGGATTCAGAATGACAACGCGAACGACCAAACGGCAGAGGCGCTTCGGCAGTAGAAGTACCGAAGCAACGTGAAGTGTTAGTGGGTGAAGAGGCGGGATTGGAGGCGCTTCGGCAGCACGCTACCGAAGCAACGAAGTGTTAGTGGGTGAAGAGGCGGGATTGGAGGCGCTTCGGCACTAGAAGTACCGAAGCAACGCGAAAGGCGTGAGGGTCGCGACAAGAATGTCGCTCCTACGGGGGTGCGAGGATGAGCGAGCGGGATAAGAAAAAGAGGCGATCCGCCTCCGCCAAGGTCCCTAGGCCCCTTCGGGGCCGGGATGGCGGCCCGGAGGGCCTAGCCACTTCGGCGGATAGAGTGTTTGCGCATGTGCGGGTGGATGGGCTGGGTGCGTCGGTGGAGGCGCGGGAGCATGGATGCAAGAGGGCAGGAGGCAAGCTCCTGCCCAACCCAAGATCGGACTCGGTGGAGGCGCGGTCCCGCTCCGCTAAAGCTTCCGACTTCGCCAAGGCTACGTCGGACCAGACGGCGGATAGGCCTGTGGTGTTGCTGGATGAGAGCGGGCAGCGGGTGGCGAGCGCGTCGCCCGCGGCGCAGAGGTGTGGGGTGCGGGCGGGCGCGTCTTTGTGGGAGACGCAGCGGCGCTGCCCGGAGGTGTTGGTGGCGGAGGCGGATTCGGAGAAGTATGAGTATTTCTGGCAGCAGGTGGTGGAGGTATGTGGGGATTATACGCCGAGGCTTCAGGAGGTTACTAGCAAGGGCGATTGCGAAGACGGGGCCAAGATTCTTCGCTTCGCTCAGAATGACAGAAGAGGGGCTCAGGGTGACAGAAAGAGGGGTCAGAGTGATAACGCGGGCCATGCGATCTCGCTGGATTTGACGGGGACGGAGCGGCTGTTCGGGCCGGCGAAGGGGATCGCGCAGGAGATTCGCAATCGCCTTCGGGTAGAGGTGGGGGTGGCTGCTTGCATTGGCATCGGGCCGAACCGGATGGTGGCGCGGCTGGCGTGCGAGTCGGCGCGGCTCGCCACACGGCCGGCGGGCAAGCCAGGAGAAGTAGTTGAGGTAAAGCTGGAGGAGGCAGCCGAGTTCGTGGGCCGGCTGCCGATCTCGGCGCTGCCTGGGGTTGATGAGGATTGGGCGGAGCGATTGAGCGAGATGGGAATCCGGCGGGCGAAGGACCTGGCCGCGCTGCCGGCGGAGGCGGTGGGGCGAGCGCTGGGAGAGTGGGGGAGGAGGTTGTGGGAGATTGCTCGGGGCGGTGATCCCCTGGAGAAGAACGAGATCGGCACGAGCCCCGAGCGATACTGGGAGAAGGGTATCTTCTCCGTGCAGTTCGACCTCCGGCCTGCGACCGAGGAGCGGGGGCGCGTTCGGGCGGCGCTGCGGGCGGTGACGGAGGAGGTGGGGCGGAGGCTGCGCCAGCGGGGACAGGCGGCGCGGCAGGTGAAGATCACGCTGGTGTTTCGGGATATGCGGAAGGTGGGAGCGCGGCGGACGCTTCGCCAGCCAGCGCAGTCGGGGGAGTGGCTCTTCCAGGCTGCGGGGGCGCTGTTCGAGCGGATGAAGCTGAACGGGCGGCTGGTACGGCGGGTGCGGGTAACCGTGGCTCACCTTGCTGTGGGGCCGAACGGGGGGCAGCTCGGCCTGCCGCTGCTGGAGCGGGAGGAGCGGCGGGAGCGACTGGCGGAGCGGGTGGATCAGGTGAAGGATCGGTATGGGGAGGCGGCGGTGGCGCGGGGGAGCACGGTGGAGCTGGCCGGGCGGTAGGGCGCCGAGCAGCGCGCAGTCCGCGCTCCGCCGGAACACCGCTCACACGGGGGAGGTCATGCCGCGCTACGATTCCATGCTTCACGTGGCGGGAGCAAGCTCCCGCCCTACGAACTGCTGAGGCTTCACGTGGCAGGAGACACGCTCCTGCCCTACGGACTGGTTTTCAGGCCTGCGAGCACTTCCTTCGCCCAGCCGACATACTCGGGCCGCTCGTCGAGCTGGCCGGCGGAGAAGATGCGCAGGCCGTGCAGCCTTCCAGCGTTGATCTGGTCCACGTAGATCTGCAGCAGGCTCTTGAACTGGTCCTCGGTGAGCCAGCGACCGCGGCGGGGGCCGCTGCTGAGGTAGAGGCCGCCCAGAATCGTCTTGCCCGCGTGCTGGGCCTCCGCCTGAGTCAAGTAGCGGTCGGCGTCGGCGGCGTTCCGCGGGTCCCAGATATTGAAGATGACTCCCTGGTAGTCGATGTCGAAGGCGCGCTCTTCGTTGCCGCGGTGAGGATAGTGAGGCACCCAGAGGGCGAGGTCGGGATTGACGGACTTGGCGGCGGCGATGATCTCGCGCCACTGCTCCATGGTCCGGTGGCCATCCTCGATCTCGTCGTAGAAGTCATTGAGATAGAGGCCAATGATCCCCTCGTGCTCGAGCGAGAGATTCGCGATCCATCGAGCGCTCTTGAGGGACCCCTCGTGAGTCCAGCCCCAGGCGGCGCGTTCTATCTTGGGGATCACGTAGACGATCCCGGGGACCTGAAGCGCCTGGTACATCTGGGTTGCCTCCCACTGCTGGCCACTATACTCAGGATCGTCCGTCCAGACGGTGTTGAATCCCAGCTCCTTCACCAGTGGGGCGATGTCCACTTCCGGCTGGTGCTGCCAGAGACAGATCAGGGGCTCCTCTGCGACCTTGGCGGGTTGTTCGGCCACTGGACTTCCCTCCTCCGGTTTTGCTGCCGCTGCTCGTTCGTCAGGCCTACAGCCGAGGGGCGACAAGGCGACTATCCCGACCGCGACAGCCGCTGCCAGAGCGGCCAGGAACCTTGATGGGTTTCCGTGCATATCGTACTCCCTCTCCCGGCTGGCGCCGGACTTTCCACCTGTTGGTCGGCTTCCACGAAAACAGAAGGACCTCCTTCCTCGTGATCGCCGTGAGGCGGCCCCGAGAGAAGGGGCCGAGCCGGTGTGCAGGTGGAAGAAGGGAAGCGGGTGTGGAAACATAACCCGATGTTGTCTGTGGGAGCTGACGCGGGCAAGGAGAGGTTATCGTGGACATAGGCATGGGCGCATGGATCATCCTTGGTATCCTGGGACTTATCGTGCTGTGGGCGATCGTGACCTTCAACCGCATGATCGTGCTGCGGAACCGGATCGACAACGCGTGGTCGCAGGTTGATGTGCAGCTTCGCCGGCGATACGATCTGATTCCGAACCTGGTGGAGATTGTGAAGGGCTACGCGGCGCACGAGCGGGAGACCTTCGAAGAGGTGACGAAGGCGCGCCAGGCCGGGATCGACGCGCGGACGGTGGAGGATCAGGCGCAGGCGGAGAACTTGATCACCGGCGCGCTGCGCCGCCTCTTCGCTGTTGCCGAAGCCTACCCTCAGCTTCGCGCGACCGAGAACTTCATGCACCTCCAGGAAGAGCTGGCCGGGACGGAGTCGAAGATCGCGTACGCACGGCAGTTCTACAACGATTCGGCGCTCACGTATCACAACCTGATCCAGTCTCTCCCGCCAAGGATCATCGCGAACATGGGCGGGTTCAAGGCGCGGGACTACTTCGAGATCGAGGACCCCGAGGCGCGGGGTCCCGTTAAGGTGGAGTTCTAGAGGCGGGCCCTTCGGCTTCGCCCTCCTTCGCCGAGGTTTCGGAGCACTTCGCTCAGGACAAGCTCCGGAACGCCCGCTCTACAGTAGGAGCTTCGGCACTGAAGTGCCGAAGCAGCCAAACGGCGGGATTCTTCGCTCCGCTCAGAATGACAGATGGAGCGCAGCCATGTTCGATCAGATCGCCAGCAACCGAAGGCGGTCGTACCTCCTGGTTTTCTTCTTCGTGGTCCTCATAGCGGCCATGGTGTATGTCTTCGGCCTCTACTTCGAGCTGGGGCACTACTTCGTGATCCCGGCGGTGGCTTTCGCGCTGCTCATGAGCTGGGGCGGTTACTATTACAGCGACAAGATCGTGCTGAGCATGAGCGGGGCGAAGGCGGTGACGAAAGAGATGGAGCCCTATCTCTGGAACACGGTGGAGGGCTTGAGCATTGCGGCGGGGCTCCCGATGCCGCGGCCCTACATCATCGAGGATACTGCGCCCAATGCCTTTGCGACCGGGCGCGACCCGCAGCACGCAGCGATCGCGGTAACCCGGGGCCTGCTCGACAAGCTCAACAGGCTGGAGCTGGAGGGTGTCGTCGCTCACGAGATGGCGCACGTGCAGAACTACGACATTAGGCTGATGACGCTGGTGACGGTGCTTGTGGGGACGGTGGTGCTGCTGTCCGACTGGATGATGCGCAGTCTGTGGTACGGGGGTCGCAGGCGGCGCAGCTCCGGGCGCGGTGGCGGCAATCCGCTGGTACTGATCGGGCTGGTCTTCGTGATCCTGTCGCCGATTATAGCCAGGCTGATGAGGTCTGCCCTGTCGCGACAGCGGGAGTTTCTGGCAGATGCATCGGGGGCGCTGCTGACGCGCTACCCCGAGGGGCTTGCGAGCGCGCTGGAGAAGCTGACCGCGGACAAGGAACCGCTGGAGGTCGCGAACAAGGCCACCGCCCACCTCTACATCATCAATCCGCTGACCGAATATCGGGGCAAGCTGAACTCGCTGTTCAGCACCCATCCGCCACTTGACGAGAGAGTGAAGCGGCTGCGGGGGATGTAGGGGAAGTGGAGGGGTTTGGGAGGTAGGCTTCGGCAGCCGCTAAGCACTCACGTGCCGGGGTGTCCCTAAGAGGCTCTATCAAAACCTCGAAGTTCTTCACTCCAGAGCTGGAAACACTCCGGAAACGGCGGGATTCTTCGCTGCGCTCAGAATGACAGCGGTGGAGGAGAGTTTTGTTAGAGATTCTAGGTCGGCATAGCCGACCAGGATGGCGGCCTCCAAAGGAGGCCTAGCCAGCGGCCGTCGGGCCTAGCTAGACGCTACCGAAGATTCTATGGTTTGTGTCAAGGGCGTGGCGAGCCCGGAAGGGAAGCCTACAGGACCCCGGCCTTGTGCCGCTTGGATCGAGGCTTCCCGCGCGAGAAGGGACTTTCCGCCTTGGGCCGAAGTCAGACCAACGATAGACAGGTTGGGGAGACAGCCATGAGGGCAATCATGGTCCTTGTCTGCGTACTGGTCGGGTGGCGCACCGTCGGCATAGCGGATAATCGGGGCCGACAACCTTCAGGAGAAGAGTGGGGGGCGAGCATCGGCAATCTGCACTGCCGGCTTGAATTGCAGAAGGAAGTCTTTCTGAGAGAAGAACCCGTCCAGCTATCGTTCCGCATTGAGCCGGTCAGTGGGCTCGAACGGGAAGTTGAGCACCTCATCCCATATGAGAAGGAAGGGCTGATCGAGGCACTGAGGGTCATCGGGCCAGACGGCAAGAGGCTTTCATTGAAGGCAAGGCCTCTACACCCCCCCGCAGGGAGATTCTATACGTAGTTCAACGCCTGCTACTACTACGATTTCAGCAAGCCAGGAGAATACTTCCTCACGGCGGAGTACAAGCCAAGTGGAAGTGAGTCCAGACCACTCACGTCTCAGACGGTGTCCCTGATAGTCGTGCCCCGCGATCTTGTTCTCATCAACATTCGCCCGCGCCAGCGACACGTGAGCCCGGCTGAGCCCATTCCCATCACCCTAGAGGTGCTAACAGGTAGGTGCGGGGCCGTGAGAATCAGGGACGTCGAAATCGAGTTAAGGGCAGAGGATTCTCGGCTATGGCTTTGGAGCCATCCGTGGCGGAGTCCGTTTCCTCGCGAGATGTCATTAAGCAAGAAGCCAATACGTCGCGTCCTCGAGGTGTCCTCAACGGGGTGGGACTCGCGCTCATCCTCGGTATGGCCGGCAAAAAGCCTGTATGAATTCCTCAAGGCGGGAGATGAGGTACGTCTGGTCGCGATCATCTCAGGCAAATACGAGGGCAAGCGGTTCGAGATACACTCCAACGAAGTTACGATCCACTGCGCGCCGGACGCATCCGAATGAAGGGGCTGGCACGTTGTAGGCCGGTGGGTCGCCGGACGGACCGGCGAGATCCCATTCGCTTCGCTCAGGACAGGCCCTTCGTCCGCCTGCGGGCGGACTCGAGGATGACAGGAAGGGAGGAGGCGGCGGGCAGTACTCGCCCGACCTGGCTTCGGCAGTAGAACTACCGAAGCAACCAACGGAATGGGAAGACAAGGGAGAGCGGCGGGCATCCGCCTTTGGCGAGATACCCGCCCTACAGGAGGCGGCTGTGCCGCCTATGCAGGCTGAAGCCTGCGGTACCCGGGGCTCCCGAAACACCGCACAGCGCAAAGCGTTGAGAGCGTGGCTGTGAGGGGCGCCGACTGGAAGGGGGTGTGCGAGAGATGAGCGGAGAGACTGGTGCGATGGTCCTGGATCCTGATAGGTTCCGGCACTACGTCGAAGCGTTCAACCGGCACGACGACGAGAAGGTCGCCAACCACATCGACAACCAAGGCGCCTGGAGCTGGATGAAGGAGAACATCCCCTGGTTCGAGTGTCCGGACAAGGAAGTCGAAGAGGTCTACTACTACCGCTGGTGGGCGTACCGGAAGCACATCAAGAAGACGCCCGAAGGGTTCGTCGTCACCGAGTTCCTTCCGCCGGTGGATTGGGCTGGCACATACAACACTATCAACTGCGCGGCGGGCCATCATTTCTACGAGGGGCGGTGGCTGAGGGACAGCAGATATCTGGAGGACTACGCGCGCTTTTGGCTTCGCGGCAGCGGCGAACCGCGCAAGTACAGCTTCTGGGCTGCCGATGCGCTCTGGGCCTTCTACCTGGTTCAGCACGACCGTGACTTCCTGCTGGATATGCTGCCGGACCTCGTGAAGAACTACCAGGCGTGGGAGGTGTCGAACCGGGGCGGGAACGGGCTCTTCTGGCAGGAAGACGGCAAGGACGGCATGGAGGTGTCCATCGGCGGACACGGCTATCGCGCCACGATCAACTCGTACATGTACGGGGATGCGCTCGCGATATCCCGCATCGCGGCGCTGGCTGGGGAGGATGGTCTCGCGGCGGAGTACCGTGAGAAGGCGGCGGAGATCAAGGGGCTCGTACAGAGAAGGCTCTGGGATGAGGAAGCCCGCTTCTTCAAAGTCCTCCAGATGGACGAGAATCGAGGAGAACTGGGGCTTGCCGACGCACGTGAGCTGCACGGGTACGTTCCCTGGTACTTCAGCCTGCCCGATCCCGGCTACGAAGAGGCGTGGAAGCAGCTCATGGATCCGGAGGGCTTCTATGCGCCGTTCGGGCCGACCACGGCCGAGCGCCGGCATCCCCGGTTCATGTTCGAGCATGACCACGAGTGCCTGTGGAACGGGCCGAGCTGGCCCTATGCCACGACGCAGACGCTGGTAGGACTGGCGAACTTGCTGAACGAATACGAGCAGCCGCACCTGGGGAAGAGTGATTATTTCGAGCTGCTGAAGATCTATACGAAGTCGCAGCATATGCGGCTCGGGGATGGGATGGTGATACCGTGGATCGACGAGAATCTTCATCCGGATACCGGGGAGTGGCTCGCCCGCGCGATCATGCTGGAGTGGCAGCGTCCGGACAAGCAAGCGGACCGCGGGGAGCACTACAACCACTCGGGTTACTGCGATCTGATCATCAGCGGCTTGGTGGGGCTTCGGCCGCGCGCCGATGATGTGATCGAGGTCAATCCGCTGCTGCCGGAGGGGACGTGGGACTCCTTCTGCCTGGAGGGCGTGCCGTATCGCGGTCGCACGCTCACCGTGGTGTACGACAGGACTGGGGAGACTTATCACAAAGGCGTGGGCCTCCGCATCTTCGCGGACGGCGAAGAGGTGGCGGGCCGGAAAGGAGCTGTGGCATGAGCGCGCAACTTCCACCGGAAGCTCTGGAGAAGGGAATCCCGGCGGCGAAGGCCGGGGGCTGGGTCAAGTGGCCGCTCGAACCAGTGCTGGGCGGGGGCGAGATGGGGACGTGTTTCGAGCCGACGCTGCTGACGGAGGGCAGGAAGTTCCGCATGTGGTTTTCCTGGCGCCCGCGGAAGCTGGTGGCGCTGGTCGAAGGCGAGGACGGGATCCATTGGGGCGACCCGGTCATCTGTCTGGAGGCGAGGCCCGAGAGTGGATGGGAGGATAACCTGAACCGCCAGATCGTGGTGAGGCGCGAGGACGGCTATCACATGTGGTACACGGGGCAGATTTCGGGGCGTTCGGAGATCGGATACGCGCGGAGCGCCGATGGGGCGACGTGGAAGAGGCACGGCGACAGGCCGGTGCTCTCACCCGACCAGCCGTGGGAGACGAGCAATGTGATGTGCCCCCATGTGATCTGGGACGAGGAGACGGGCCTTTTCCGCATGTGGTACTCGGGAGGCGAGCAGTACGAGCCGGACGCGATTGGGTATGCCACGAGTCCCGATGGGATCACCTGGCGCAAGCATCCGGAGAACCCGATCTTCAGCTCGGACGAGAGCCTCACCTGGGAACAGCACAAGGTGACGGCGTGCCAAGTGCTCAAGCACCGCGGCTGGCACCTGATGTTCTACATCGGCTTCCGGGACGTGGACCACGCGCAGATAGGCGTGGCGCGATCTCGAGATGGCATCACAGGCTGGGAACGCAACGCGAATAACCCGATCATTTTGCCGACCGAGGGGGCCTGGGACCACGACGCGTGCTATAAGCCGTTTGCCCTGTACGACGAGGCGAGTGACGTGTGGCGGCTCTGGTACAACGGGCGGCGGGATGAGCCGGAGGAGATCGGGATGGCGTTCCACGTGGGGGAGGACCTGGGCTTCTGAGCGGGGGGGCGGAGCAGGTTGCCAGTACCGGTAGGTTTCCAGAAGTGGTCAGAGCTGTCAAGAAGGAGCGAAACGAACCTACTGGACTGGTTTCACTACGCTCTGGCCACTGCACATCGTCTATGCAGGTGCAAGCTCAAAGATTAGCACCGCGTGGGTGGCGAGGCCGAAAGTGGTGCTCACTACACCATCGCTAACATGGGCGGGCAGGCGTTTCGCCTCTCCAGTTGGGTAGTCTATCTGCCGAGCGCCAACGACGCGCTTTCCTGCCGGCAGAGAGACTTGGAGGGCGATGTTCGATATGGGCGTGGGGACTGGCTGGCCCGGGCCGACACCGGAGTAGTTGGTTGCTCGGACGATGATGTGATTATCGGAGCAGTAAGGCAGCAAGAGGACTCTGCGGGGAGCATCGGTCTGCATGGGCTGTTGGATGTTGGCCTGCTGCAACAGCGCCAGCAACTGCCGGCGCATCGGCTCGCCCTGGGTCTGCTCCGGGTCTGGGTCCTGCTCGCTCGTGCGGTCCCTCCCCCTCCGCCAGCCACGACCGGGACGGGTGAGCTGCAGGTATTGGGCACCCAGAGACGGGCCCGATAGCTGGCCGGCCAGGAGCGCTTTCGCTGTTTCCGGGGTAAGGGAACCGTTCTCGTCTGTGGCGGCGTTATCGCCGAGGGCAAGGATCTTCCCGCCTCTCTGCAGGAACGCATGGAGATGGGAGATTTGTGTTGCTCCCACGCATCTTGCTCCAGGTAGTAGGAGCAGCTCGATACCCTCCAGGGAGCCCAGGCTGTCTTCGGTGAACACCTCAAAGGGAAGGTTGGATTCCAGGAGCATCATCGCCACCCCGAGGAACTCAGAAGCGAAAACATCCTCTTGGGCCGGCAGGTCCACCCGGTCAATCGTCTGCTGGGAGAAATAGAGGCCCAGCTTGCGCACCGGCCGCAGGTCGGGATGGTAGTAGAGCTCCTGGTGGGAGCGGATGTAGGAGAAGATCTGCCTGCGGGCGCCATAGTCGGCGGAGCCGCTCATACCAGGGGGTTCGTTTTCGTAGAAGCAGCAACCGTGGCTTATCTGAGTGGCAGCGTTGAGCCTCTGGGCATCTCCGCTGGCCCCGTAAGAGAGTATCCAGGTGGGATGGTCGCGATCAACGCCGCGGTAGAAGGCGTAGACAGCGTTGTCATATAGCCAGTCATAGTAACGGCCGCGACGAGGAGAACGGGCGGCCGAGCCATATTCGTGGGCAAGGTAATCAGTCACCATCCGCAGCTTGGTAGCTGCCTTAGCCTCGGCAGGCCCGCTCCAGTCGAAGCCGCCATAGTGTTCCACCCCGAATCTCAGCTTGGGCGACACCGACTGGGCGGCCTCCCTGAGAGTGCTGACGAACTCGGCCATCGTGTCCTGCCGCCAGCGGACCCAGGCTTTCCAGGCGGGGTCTTCCCAGTTCACCTCTCGGGGAGCTTCAAAGCCAGTTTCCGCTTTGAACTTCTCGAGAGAGAAGCGGTCGAAGCTCGCCCAGTGGGGGCCGGAGCGGGCCCACCACATGACGAAGTGCGGGACATCGAACCAGATGCCGTCGGCGCCATCGGAGGCGATCCTCTTCACCAGAGCGATGGCCCGCTCCCTGACGTATGGGCTGGTGGGGGTCACCCAGACATCCTCGTCGCCTGGCTCCACCCAGAATGCCGCCTGGCCGTAGCTGACTATTGGTTGGCCCCCGATACCCACCTGGACTGATTCGGGGTGCTCGGTGAAGAAGGTCCTCTGGCCTGGGTCGAGCTTGCCGTCTCCGTCCTTGTCGGCGCCTGGGGTCTGGACCTCCAGAGGGGCGATATAGATGACGATCTTCAGGTCCGGGTACTGCTCTCTCAGCACGGCCAGGTCAGGATAGAGCACGCCCGGGGGCACATCAACATCCGGCAGGCCATTGACGTGGAACAGCACCACGTTGACGCCGTCTCTCTGCACCGCTGGAAGGTCTTCGACCCCTTCCGGGGTGGTAATGCGGGCGGCGCGCAGCCAGTTCACTCCTTCCCTGACAGCATCGTCGGCCATGAGCATGTAACAGGGCAAGAGCAAGAGGAGAGCACCAAAGAGAGGTATCTTCAACGCAAACCCAACCTTTCGTTTGCCTTCTGCCAACGGACTTCTGTGGTACCAGAAACAGCCGGAACTGTCAATGTCCCTTTGCACTGAGGGGCGAGTACATCGAGCCACCCGGGGACAAGGGTGAGAGGGGGTGAAGCGGCTGCGAGGGATGTAGGCGCGGGATTCACCGCAGAGACGCAGAGAAAGACCAAGGGGCTTCGGCAGCAAGCTACCGAAGCAACAGAAAAGACCAAGGGGCTCCGGCAGCAAGCTACCGAAGCAACAGAGGGGGCTGAGGGGGATGTAGGCGGCGGGCCCTTCGACTCCGCTCAGGGTAAACTCGGGCCCCCCCGCGAAGGGCGCGGCTCTTGACGCGGTGCGCGATTTGTGGTAGAAACCCTATTGGTTGAAGACAATGCGCGACCGATCTCTATCTAGTTTGGAGCGTGTTTGCTGGGCCTGGCGCGGTGATGTTACCGGCTTGCCGGGCGCTCGCGCGCGCAGCTATCAGGTGAGGTAGAGGTCGCGCAAACAGAATAGGAAGATAGTCGAACCAGACCAGCCCGGCAAGCCCGGGCTGGTCTTTTTTGGTTTCTGGTCAGTAGGCGGAGTCACGATGAAGGAGAGAGTGGATGAGAAGATGCCCGGTCCCTAAGTCCGCCTGCGGCGGACCGGGATGGCGGCCCTGTCGGGCCTAGCCACAAGCCCGGGCTGGTCTTTTTTGGTCTGGCGGGTCCGCCGGTTCCGGGCCTGAAGGCCCGAAACACCAAGAGGCGAGATTCTTCGGTCGTCCGCAGAGCGGACTTCCTCAGAATGACAGGAGAAGAGAGGCGGCGAAAGGCGGGCGTAGGCACGCCCGCCCTACAGGAGGCGCCCGGGGCGCCTGCGCAGGTTACAAACCTGCGCCAGCATGACGGAGGCAAGAGCTATGTATTATCCATCGAAGTCGGAGTTCAGAGAGAAGGCTCGGCTGGGCAATCTGATCCCAGTCTGGAAGGAGATTCTGCTGGACACGGAGACTCCCGTTTCGGCGTTCCGCAAGATCGGGAACAGCCAGTATGCCTTTCTGCTGGAGAGCGTGGAGGGCGGCGAGAAGGTGGGACGACAATCGTTTCTCGGCTCGGAGCCGTTCGCGGTGTTCAGCTCGAAGGGAGATACGGTCACGGTGAGCCGCGACGGCCGGGAGCAAAGGCGGCGGCTGGAGGAGGGGGAGGATCCGCTGACCGCGCTCAAGGCGCTGCTGTCCGAGTACAAGTTCGTGCCGGTGGAGGGTCTGCCGCGGTTCTGCGGGGGGGCAGTGGGCTTCATCGGGTACGACTTGGTGCGCTTTTTCGAGCGACTGCCCGAGAAGACGGATGACGACCTGGGGCTTCCGGACTGCATGCTGGTGTTGACCGACACGTGCTTGATCTTCGACCACGCCTATCACCGCGGCAAGGTGCTGTCCAACGCGCTGGTGAACGGGGACCCGGACCGAGCGTACGAGGAAGCGGTTCGGAAGATCGAAGCCCTCTGCGCTCAACTCGCCGCGCCCGGCCCAGCGGTCCCGCCGCCTCGGCCGCAGCCGAGCGAGACGGGGCTGTCAACCACTCTGAGCCAGGAGGAGTACGAGCGGATAGTGAACGCCGCGAAGGAGTACATCTCTGCGGGCGATGTCATTCAGGTGGTGTTGTCCCAGCGGCTCTCCCGGCCCGTCGCGGCCGACCCCTTCGATATCTACCGGGCGCTGCGTTCTCTGAATCCCTCGCCGTACATGTACTACCTGACCTACGGGAATGTGAAGATCATCGGGAGCTCGCCGGAGCGATTGGTGTCTGTGGAGGACGGGGAGGTCATCACTCGTCCCATCGCCGGCTCGCGCCCCAGGGGTGCGACGCCGGAGGAAGACGAGGCGCTGGCCGTCGAGCTGCTGGCCGATGAGAAGGAGCGGGCGGAGCACATCATGCTGCTCGATCTGGGCCGCAACGACATCGGCCGGGTGTGCCGGTTCGGAACGGTGGTGGTGGACGAGCAAATGGTGGTCGAGAAGTACTCTCACGTGCAGCACATCGTCTCCAATGTGCGAGGGGAGCTGCGCGACGACCGCGATCCCTTCGACGTGCTCCGCGCCTCCTTCCCAGCGGGGACGCTATCGGGGGCGCCGAAGGTACGTGCGATGGAGATCATCGAGGAGCTGGAGCCGACGCGCCGGGGGCCGTACGGCGGCGTCATTGGATACTTCAGCTTCTCGGGGAACATGGACACGGCGATCACGATTCGCACTATCGTGTGCACGAACGGCACCGCTCACCTGCAGGTAGGGGCGGGGATCGTGGCCGATTCCGTTCCCTCCCGGGAGTACGAAGAGTGCGTCTCCATGAAGGGGGGCGCGCTGGTGCGGGCGATAGAGATGGCCGAAGGAGGGCTGGAGTAGGCCCGCGAGAAAGGAGTAAGCGATGCTGGTGATGATCGACAACTACGATTCGTTCACGTACAATCTCGTACAGTATCTGGGAGAGCTGGGGGCGGATATCAGGGTCTACCGGAACGATGAGACAACGGCCGAGGAGGTGGAGCGCCTGTCGCCGGAGCGCATAGTTATCTCACCCGGGCCGTGCACGCCGCGGGAGGCGGGGGTGTCGAACGACATCATTCAGCGTTTCACCGGGCGGGTGCCGCTGCTGGGCGTATGCCTGGGCCACCAGTGCATGGGACACGTGTTCGGCGGGGAGGTGGTGCGCGCTGCTCGCTTGATGCACGGCAAGACCTCGATGATCCAGCATGACGGGAAGACGATCTTCCAAGGGCTGCCGAATCCATTCGAGGCCACGCGGTATCACTCTCTGATCATCCGGCGAGAGACGCTCCCGGACTGCCTGGAGATTACCGCGGAGACGGACGAGGGGGAGATCATGGGAGTGCGGCATAAGGAGCACAAGGTCGAAGGGGTTCAGTTTCATCCGGAGTCAATCCTTACGAAGTGTGGGAAGGATTTGCTGCGGAACTTCTTGGCGCTGTAGAGTAAGGAGGGGAGAATGATAGCAGACGTCATTCGCAAGGCTGCAGACGGGCAGGACCTCACCGCGGAGGAAGCCAACGGGGCAATGGCCGAGATCATGTCCGGCGGCGCGACGCCGGTGCAGATTTCCGCCTTTCTGGTGGCGATGCGGATGAAGGGCGAGACGGTGGAGGAGGTGACCGAGTTCACGCGAGTGATGCGGGAACACGTGCTCCGGGTAGCGCCCAAGGCTCGACCGCTGGTGGACACTTGCGGAACCGGTGGGGACGCGATAAAGACCTTCAACGTTTCCACCGCGGCGGCCTTCGTGGCGGCGGGCGCGGGGGTGGCGGTCGCCAAGCACGGGAACCGATCTGTTACGAGCAAATGCGGCAGCGCGGATGTGCTGGAGGCGCTGGGGGTTCGGTTCGACCTCTCCCCGGAGGAGGTGGCGCGGAGCGTGGACGAGGTCGGAATGGGGTTCATGTTTGCTCCCGCTCACCACCCCGCGATGAAGCACGCGATGCCCGTCAGGCGGGAGCTGGGCCTTCGCACCATGTTCAACATGCTTGGTCCGCTGACGAACCCGGCGGGAGTGGATGCGCAGGTCCTTGGCGTGTACGCGCCCGAGCTCACCGAGCTGCACGGGGGTGTGCTGCGCAACCTCGGCTCTCGTCGCGCCTTCGTGGTGCACGGTGCGGGTGGGCTGGACGAGCTTTCCACCCTTGGGGAGACGCGGGTGACCGAGCTGCGCGATGGCGAGCTTCAGACTTACACGCTGACGCCGGAGGAGGTGGGGCTGGCCCGGGCCGCCGGGCGCAAGCAGTTGCAGGGGGGGACGCCGGAGGAGAACGCGGCACTGCTCGTGAAGCTCCTGGAGGGAGAGAAGGGCCCGGCGCGGGACATCCTCGTTCTGAACGCCGCCGCCGCGATCACCGCGGGCGGGAAGGCGGAGACGCTGAAGGACGGAATGCCGGCGGCGATAGAGTCCATCGACTCGGGAGCGGCGCTCGGGAAGCTGCGCCAGCTTCAGGCGTTCTAGTCGTTCTGTGCCCGGGGTTTGCAGGTGTTCCGGGAGTTCACTCGCGAAACCGGGTCCGGGGTTTGATCGTTTCGGGAGCAAGCTCCCGAAACACCGTCAAGGAGGATGTGAGGTCCTGTGGTGCTGGAGCGTATGCTAGCAGAGAAACGAGTGGAGGTTGATCGGCTGCGCGGCCGTTATGGCGACTGGGCGCCGCCCGCAGGCGCTCCGCCGCGGCGGGACTTCGCGGCGGCCCTTCGCGGACCCGGGGTCTCCCTCATCGCGGAGTTCAAGCGGCGGTCGCCCTCGCGCGGGGAGATTCGGCCGGAGGCTGATCCCGCCGAGATCGCGCTGATGTACGAGCAGGCCGGCGCGGCGGCAATGTCGGTGCTGACTGACGAGGAGTTCTTCGGCGGGACTTTGGGGGATCTGGCGAGCGCACGCGCTGCTGTCAAGCTGCCGGTTCTTCGAAAAGACTTCATAATCGACCGCTGTCAGATCGCCGAATCGGCCGGCGCGGACGGGCCGGACTGCCTGCTCCTGATCGCGGCCGCGCTGGACGCGAACGAGCTTCGCGCGCTGCGGGGATTGGCAGCGCAGTGCGGACAGGCGGCCCTTGTCGAAGTGCACGATGCGGCCGAGCTGGAGCGCGCGCTGGAGAGCGGGGCGGAGATCATCGGGATCAATAACCGGGACCTGCAGATCTTCGAAGTGTCGTTGGAGACCACTCTCAAGCTGAGGCCCCGCGTGCCGGAGGGATTGCTGGTGGTGTCGGAAAGCGGGATTCGGACCGCCGATGACGTGCGGCGGCTGGCGGAGGCGGGGGTGGACGGGATGCTGGTCGGTGAGGCGTTGATGGGCGCGGAGGACCCCGCGGGGAAGATAGAGGAGTTACTGGCAGGGACATGACGCGAGTCAAGATTTGCGGGATCACAAATCACGAAGATGCCCAGTGGGCTGCGCAATGCGGGGCCGACGCGCTCGGCTTTAACTTTGCCGAGAGCCCCCGGCGAATCGAGCCCGACCGCGCGCGGGACATTCTCGCGCGCCTCGACCCGTTCGTCACCGGGGTAGGGGTTTTCGTGAACTCACCGGCGGAGGAGGTGAAACGCATCCTCGACTTGACCGGCTGCGCGGTCGCTCAGCTTCACGGAGAAGAGCCCGAGGAATACATCGATGCGCTCTCGCCCTACGCGGTGGTGAAGGCGATTCGCGTGGGCGGAGCTCTTGACGAGAGTGAGCTTGCGCGCTATAAGGGGGTGCGGGCGATCTTGCTCGACACGTACGTAAAGGGGCGCGCGGGCGGAACGGGAAAGCGCTTCGATCCCGGAACGGCGGCCCGGGTGGTGCAGGAGGGTTGGCGAGTTATCATGGCGGGCGGACTGACACCCGAGAACGTGCGGGAGGTGGTTTCGTTGGTACGGCCCTACGGCGTGGATGTCAGCACCGGAGTCGAGTCGGCGCCGGGCAAGAAGGATGCTGAGAAAGTAGCGCGGTTCATCGCCGCCGTGCGCGCGGCCGACCGCGGTGGCGACTGAGATGGCGGCGCACCCCGAGGATCTGCCCCGCTTCGAGGCTGCACACTTCGGCGAATTCGGCGGCATCTTCGTCCCCGAAACCCTGATGGCGCCTCTCATGGAGGTGGCGGCCGCGTACGAGTCGGCCCGCGAAGACGAGGAGTTCCAGAGCGAGCTGGACGCATACCGTCGCGACTACGCGGGCCGGCCGACTCCGCTCTACTTCTCTCGCCGGCTGACCGAGCACTGCCGGGGGGCGAAGATCTATCTGAAACGCGAGGACCTCGCGCACACGGGCTCCCACAAGATCAACAACGCGGTCGGTCAGGCGCTGCTCGCGCGGCGCATGGGACGGACCAAGCTCATGGCGGAGACCGGGGCCGGCATGCATGGGGTGGCCACCGCGACGGTGGCGGCGCTTTTCGGGATGGAGTGCGACGTCTATATGGGCGAAGAAGACATGCGGCGACAGGCGCTCAACGTCTATCGCATGCGCCTCCTCGGTGCTGAAGTAATACCGATCGTTTCCGGAAGCCGCACTCTCAAGGACGCCATCAATGAGGCATTTCGCGTTTGGATGGCGACCGCGGACACGACCTACTACCTGTTCGGAACCGCGGCCGGGCCGCACCCGTATCCGACTATGGTGCGGGACTTCCAGTCGGTGGTGGGCCGGGAGGCGAGGCAGCAAATCCTGGAACAGGAGGGCAAGCTGCCGGACCAGCTAGTGGCCTGCGTGGGCGGTGGCAGCAACGCGATCGGGCTCTTCCACCCGTTCCTGGGTGACGAAGTTGGCATGGTTGGCGTGGAGGCTGGGGGGCGGGGACTGGAGACGGGGGCACACGCGGCCTCGCTGGCGGCCGGGTCGGAAGGCGTTCTCCACGGCGCGCGCACCAAGATTCTGCAGACCCCGGAGGGGCAGATTCGGACGACGCACTCCATCGCCGCCGGGCTGGACTACCCGGGGGTGGGCCCGGAACACGTAAAGCTACAGGCGGCGGGGCGGGCGAGCTACGTGGCCGTGACCGACTCAGGGGCGCTGCAGGCATTCGAGGCTCTTAGCCGCCTGGAGGGCATCATGCCGGCTCTGGAGAGCGCACACGCGGTGGCCCACGGGATGGAGGTGGCAGCAGGGCTGCCCGCTGATTCGGTGGTGCTGGTCAACCTCTCGGGACGGGGCGACAAGGACATGGCGGAGATCCAGCGGGTGCTAGCGGAGCGAGGAGAATGAGCCGCATCAGCGCCCGGTTCGAGGCTCTTGCCGGGGCCGGGGACGGCGCCCTCATCGTCTTCGTGGTTGCGGGGCACCCGGACCCGGCGGCGAGTGCAGAGCTTCTCCCTGCCATCGCCGATGCCGGCGCGGACATCATCGAGCTGGGCGTTCCCTTCTCGGACCCGCTGGCTGACGGGCCGGTGATCCAGGCCGCCTCTCAGCGCGCGCTCGTGGAGGAGGTCAGTCCGGCGCGGGTGCTGGAGATGGCAGCGGCCCTTCGCCGTGTTCGTGAGGTGCCTCTCGTGCTGATGACCTGCTATAACCCCATCTGGCAGTTCGGGCTGGATGCCTTTGCGGGGGAGAGCGCAGGGGCGGGAGTTGACGGCGTCATCGTCACCGATTTGCCGCCGGAGGAGGCCGCCGAGTGGGTGGATGTGGCACGGTCCCATCGACTGGATACGGTTTTCCTGCTGGCGCCGACGAGTTCGTACGCGCGCATCGAGAAAGTGGTTGACCTGGCAACGGGTTTTGTGTACTGTGTTTCGCGGATGGGCGTGACTGGGGCGCGGGACGAACTGCCGGAGGGCCTCGCCCGTCTGGTGGGACGGATTCGCGGGCAGACCGCGAAGCCGGTGGCCGTAGGGTTCGGCATTTCTCGGCCGGACCACGTAACGGGTGTATGTCGGCTGACGGAGGGGGCAGTGGTTGGGAGCGCGGTGGTCGCGCTAATGGACCGAGAGCAGAGCTCGGCGGGGCTTGCTCGGAAGGTCAAGGACTTTGTCGCGGAGCTGAAGGCGGCGACGCGAGGCACGCGGGGCGCAGACGCGAGCTAGCGGCAGAGAGCTGGCAGCAGAGAGCTAGCGGCAGAGAGCTATTGGGAGGGCCGGCGAGGCGGAAGCTGGCAAGGGGAAGTCGATGTTCTCGAGAATCGCCCTGGCAAAGATGATCGATCACTCCATCCTTCGCCCTGACTCTACCGAGGACGATACCCTGGCGTACTGCGATGAGGCCATCGAATACCACTTCGCGTGCGTTATGGTGCTGCCGTGCTGGTGCCAGGCTGCGGAGCAGCGGCTGCGGGGATCAGACATCAAGGTGGGAACGGTGATCGCTTTCCCCTTCGGAGTGGTCCCCACGTCGGTGAAGGTCTACGAGGCCCGGCAGGCCATCGGGAACGGGGCCACAGAGCTGGACATTGTAGTCAACATCGCGGCCCTTAAGTCTCACGATTACGCCACGGTGCAGCGAGATATCGACGAAGTTGTGACTGTCGCAAGCATCGCCGGCCTCACTGAGGACGGCGATGACATTTTGACGAAGGTGATCATTGAGGTCGGGCTCACCACAAGAGAAGAGCAGGCGAGAGTCTGCCGTATTGCGAACGCGGCGCGCGCCGACTTCATCAAGACCTGCACCGGCCTAGGACCCCGCGCAGTTACAGTACAGGACGTCAAGCACATCCGCCAGGCGGTGGGTAGGGAGATGGGAGTCAAGGCCGCGGGCGGGATTCGCACTTTGGAGCAAGCAGCAGCGCTTATCAATGCGGGGGCCAACCGTATCGGCACCAGCACCGGGGTTGCCATCGTTCTGGCCTACGATCAGTCCCAAGGCGCTCTCACCGAGGAGGTCCTGCACTGACCGCCTGCTGCCGGGCTTGACGACGGGGGGCAAGGCGGCCTGCCGCGCGGGGGACGGAAGAGCGAGCAGTCGTGAGGCGCGTCCGCGTATACCGAGTGTCTTCGCTAGTCATCCGCCAGCGTGATCTGGGCGAGGCGGATCGCGTCGTCATCCTCTACACCGCGGAGCGGGGGAAGCTCTCGGCTGTTGCCAAGGGCGTCAAGCGCGGCCGCAGCAAGCTCGCCGGCGGCCTCCAGCTCTTCTCCCACGCGCAGGTTCAGCTCGCGGCCGGCCGTTCCCTCGAAGTGGCTACGCAAGTTCAGCCCATCGAGCTGTTCTACCGGCTGCGGGAGGAGATGAGCCGCTACGCCTACGCCTGCTACGTCGCGGAGCTGCTGGACAACCTGGTGGATGAAGGGGGGAACGACGGCGCTGTCTTCGACCTGCTTCTGGCGACCTTCCGCGCACTCGACGCCGGCGCTGATCCGCCGACGGTGGTGCACGCTTTCGAGCTGAAGCTTCTTTCTCGTCTTGGCTACGGCCCTGAGGTCAGCAACTGTGTGAGCTGCACCGCAGCGGTCGGAACGGGGAAGGTGGGTTTCTCGGTGGCGCAGGGGGGAGTGATCTGCGGGCGCTGCCTCCCCACCCACCGCGCGCTCGCTCTGGGGCCGGCCGCGCTTCGGGCGATGAGGGAGATGGTGGAGCTGCCGGTCGAGCAGTTGGCGGCGCGCCGCCTTTCGAGCTCGGCCCGCGACGAGCTGGAGCGTATCCTGCGGGCGTTCGTGGACTATCAGCTTTCGCGGCCGCTGCGCACGGTGCGGTTCCTGGCGCGCTGACTCTGGCGCGCTGACTCTGGCGCGCTGACTCTGGCGCGCTGACTATGGCGCGCTGATTCTGGCGCGCTGACTATGGCGCGCTGATTCTGGCGCGCTGACTATGGCGCGCTGATTCTGGCGCGCTGACTATGGCGCGCTGATTCTGGCGC
>Ga0114922_10001106_pt1 | contig 25665 bp, 28 predicted proteins | sample AartaG_FD_100975 | JGI IMG/M metagenome (GOLD analysis project Ga0114922, IMG submission 100975) | Deep subsurface microbial communities from Aarhus Bay to uncover new lineages of life (NeLLi) - Aarhus_00045 metaG | ecosystem: Environmental > Aquatic > Marine > Oceanic > Sediment | place... | reverse complement strand
CGACGCGCGGTACTCGCCGGTCTCCCCGCCGAGGCCGGCCCGCAGGGCCAGCATCGCCGGCAGCTTGCCCTGGACCCACCGCCGGCCGGCGTGCCAGCCGCGCTCCTCGCCGATCCGGTCGATGGCCGCCTCCAGCAGCGACCACATCAGGCGCTGGGGCCGCTGGCTGGCGGCCTCGGCGGCGACCTTGTGCTTGCCCAGCAGCTCCGTCATCCGGAAGACCTGGTCGCCGGCCGCCGCGGTGTCGAGCTTGCGGCCCACGATGTCGATGTTCGCGGCGGTCCGCGTCTGGAACAGGCCGACCATCCGCTCGAGCCCCTCGCGGTCCTCCAGGAGGATCTTCCCGTAGCTCATGCCCCGCTCGCCGAAGAGGTCCTTCAGATCCTGCGCGCCGAGCTTCATCCGCGAGAGCTTCAGCAGCCGCCGGTACGCGTCGTCGCCGGCCGTCACGCCGGCGCGCTTCAGCAGGCTCTTTCGGCCGGCCGTGGGGTCCGGCGCCCCGAACGCCGCGGCCCGGATGGCCTCCGCCTCGTCGGGGTCCTTCAGCATGATCTTGCGGATCAGGATCTCCGTCCCGCGGGCGGCCTGCGCGGGCGTGCCGGTCTTGTGCGTCAGGACCGTGCCGATGGCCGCCGCCGTCCGCGCGTCGATGTCGCCGATCCGGCCGGCCGCCATGATCCGCGGGGCGATCGCCGCGACCTCCGACGGGGCGGCGACGCCGGCCTTCTCGAGCATGAACTGGGTGATGTTCGCCATCTCCCGGCCCTGGAGGCCGCGGTAGATCCCGCCCATCTTGGTGAACGTCGGCACCAGCTCCGCCAGCGGCACGTTCATCGTCTTGCGGAGCTTGATCAGCTCCGGCCACATCTCCGCCCGCCGCGCGGCACCCGCGTAGCCGGTCATGCTCTCGAAGGCGTACAGGCCGCGGGCGAGTTCCGGCGCGGCGAGGCCCGTCCGCTTGGACTCCGCCAGGACCTTCTTGCGGAACGTCGGGTCCTTCAGGTGCTCGCCGAGGAACTGGAGGTTCACGAACTCCGCCTGGAACTCCTTGATCCTCGCGGCCCCCCGCTCGATGTCGCGCTGGAACTGGTTCCAGATCCCCCGCGCGACGCGCATCGCCGAGCCGATCCCGATGAAGCCCGTAATCAGTCCCGTGATCTGCCGGCCGGAGATCCCCAGCCCCCGGGTCAGCGCGCCGGTGAATCCCTTGGACTTCTGGTGCGCCCGGGTGAAGCCCTCGAGCATCCGGTTCTGCCTGCCGAGGATGCGGTCGAATTGGCGCAGGACATCGGCGGCGTCCCCGCTGAAGCCCATGTCCACGCGTCCGCCTTCCGCCATCCTACCGTCTCCATCTCGCCAGGGCCGCCCGGGCCAGGGCGGCCACGATCGCCTGCATCGCGTCCTGGCGGGCCTGCTCGCCGGCCCGCTCCCGCTCCAGCCACATCAGCTCGCCCACGGTCGGGCGGTAGCCGCTCAGCAGCCCGGCCGCCCACTGCCGCGTTCTCAGCCGCCGCCGTCGGGCGACGGCGCGCGTCGGTTTTTTGCCGCTTCCTCGAAGCCGTCCAGGTCCGCGATCGTCCTGAGCATCGCCGTGATCGTCGCGGTGTCGAAAAGCCCCAGCGCCCGGGCCTCCAGCCGGCCGGCCCGGTAGTTCGTGCGGATCGCCGCCGCGCAGATCCGCTCCGCCTCCGCCAGCGGCATCGGCTCCAGCTCCGCCAGCTCCGGGCGGGACTCGCCGGCGGCGTCGGCGACGGCCCGGACGCACTCGTTCCACGCCGCCAGCGCCCCGTCCCACAGCTCGGCGTAGCCGGCGACGACCTGCGCGGCGTCGCGGCCGTCGTCATCGACCGTCAGCCGCATCGGCACCGCCGGGACGAACTGCTCGATCTCGGTGTCGTACTGCCGGGCCATCGGGACGATCCACTCGCGGCCGTCGCCGAGCCGAAGCGCCCGGCCGGGCAGGATCCGCTCCCGCTGGAGGTCCGCCGGCGTCGGGGGCTCGCCGCGGTCGTAGCCGATCCAGTAGGCGACCGCGCCGCCGCCGCCGCGGGCGGGAATCCAGCGCATCCGGCCGGCCTCGGCGGCCAGCCGTGCCCGCGGTCCCTCGCCGGCGAAGATCAGGCAGCCCCGCCCGCCGTCGGGGCCGGCGTCCGTCGCCCCGGCCTCCACGTCGCGCCCGAGGATCGCCGCCAGGCCGAGGCCCTCCAGGACCTCGCCCGGCGCGGCGGACGCGCCCGGGATGAAGTACACGAACTGCATGGGAGTCCTTTCGTCTGGGGTCTCAGGTGATGGCCTGCCCGGTGGCGATCGTCAGGACCGGGTCCGTCCCGTTCCACAGCGGCCAGATCGTCAGCGGGACCACGACCTCCTCGTCGCCGCCGCTGTCGCCGACGTCGACCCGGCTGGCGGCCCACGAGATTTTCAGGTGCTGGCTCGCGTTGTCGGGATAGAAGACGGTGCCGTTCTGCCGCTTGCGGAAGTAGATGTGCCCCGCCCCGCTGGCGGCCGCCGCCTCCGCGGCGATGTCCGGGCTGTTGACGTTCAGGGCGGGATCGCGGTTCTCGATCCACGCCTCCTCGTCGTAGGCCCGCATCCCGTCCGTCCGCGCGTCCACGCCGAACTCCAGCGTTCCGTCGGACACGTCGAAGTCGCTCCCGCCGATGTCCAGGTGGGCGGGCGCGTATGCCTCCGTGATCCCGTAGCCGGCCGGCAGGGCCTGGCTGTCCGTCCGGGCCAGCGGGTTCGTCTCGCCGTCGGAGCTGACGCCGAGGAAATCCACCGCCAGCTCGACGTTCTCGCCCTTGGCGAACCGCAGGCTCCGCGGGACCGCGTATGCCTTCGCCAGCGTCAGCTTGACGTGGTTCGCCCCGGTCTCGCGCGAGCCGTATGCCTTCTTCTTGTGCCAGAAGGTGGCGACCGTCGTGCACTCGGCGCCCTCGATGCCGATGGAGCTGAGCGCCGAGAGCGTCAGCGTCGTGACGCTGAAGGCCGGCCGGCCCTTGGCCGTCCAGGCCACTTGCGGGTCGGGGTAGCCGCCGGCCCGGCGGATCAGGGATTGCAGACCGCGCGAGACCCGCGCCCCCGTCAGGCCGCCGATCGTCAGGCTCGGGGTCGTGATCGTCACCAGGCTGATCGCCGCTCGCGTTGCCATGTCGTTCTCCCTATCCGATGCGGACCGTCCGGCGGTTGCGCAGGTGGCCCAGCTTGCGGAGGGTCCCGCGGCCGGCGAAGGTCGTAATCCGCTTGGCCTCGTCGTCCGTCACGCGCGTGATCTCCGCGCCGATGTCGGGCAACCGCCCGCCGGAGCGGCTGCGCCCGGGCCGGCCGGCCGGGTGGAGGTACTCCGGCCCCCGCATCCGCCCGCGCACCAGCGGCCGGCGGCGGTGCTTGCGGATCGCGATCCGCCTCGTCACGTCGCGCTGCATCCAGCCCTTCGCCACCAGCGGCAGCGCCCGGCCGTAGCGGCGGCGCTTCATCTCGTCGGGGTCGATCCGCTGGCCCGTCCGGAGGATCCGCGGCTTTCGCTTCCGGTAGCGGTACGTTCCCTCGGCCCCGCGGCGGAAGTGCTTCGGCGCGACGTGCCGGTGCCACCAGAGCATCGCCAGGGCCAGCCCGTAGTTCGCCAGCTCGACGAAGCGCCCCCGGGCGTACCGCACGTCCGCCAGACCGGAAAACGTGATGCGGAAGCTCAGGACCACGTCAGCCCTCCACCGTCAGCTCGTACTCGATCGTCAGCTCGTCCAGGACGCCCTTCGCCACGTCGGCCGGGTGCGGCCGCTGGGGGGCGGTCATCCGCTCGAGGCGCGCGACGTTCAGCGCGGCGATCCCGCTGGCCGCCCGCAGCTCCGCCTCGACGGCCCCCATCGCGTTGGCGAAGGCGATGTACTGGCCCGTGCGCGTCGTCTGCTCGGAGTCGGCCAGCACCCAGAACTTCGCCCAGATCGCCAGGCGATCCCGCCAGGTGTTGGGGTGGGCCTGCCGTTCGGCGCCGCCGCCGCCGGCCAGGGCCAGGCAGCAGATCGGCCGAAGCGCCCGCCGGGCGGCCTCCGAGAGCCCCGCGACCTCGACCTCCGGCCAGTGGATGTGCGCCGCCGCGGCGGCCTTCCCCTCCGCCGTGCCGCGGTCGCCCTCGGCGACGCCGCACATCGCCTGCCAGGCCTCCAGGCCGGCGATCAGGTCGTCGGCGGCCTGGAGGGCCTCGGCGATCGGTCCGCTGGGTGTCGGCTCGCTCACGTCGGCAGCTCCGCGCGTCCCTCCGGGTCCAGGATCATCCGCCGGTCCACCGCGACCAGCTCGAGCGTGGCGAAGGCGCTACACCGCCCGGCGACGGCCTCGACGGCCCACGTCTCCCCGTCCGCCTCGATCGTGTCGCCCCGGGCGGGGCCGGCCACGTCCGACGCCAGGACCGTCGCCGTCCGCCGCTCGATCTCGAATTCCTCGCCGCCCTCTTCGAGCGGCCGGCGCTCCACGTCGCCCAGGAGGACCGTGATCGCCGCCGGCGAGCCGCCGGCTGGCGTGTACGTCACCAGATCGCCGGCCACGTCCAGCCCGGCGGCGAAGGCGGCGACGATCTCGGCGTCCAGGTCGCTCACGCGCCGGCCTCCGTCGGGTCGCGGACGCGGCTGTCGTCGGCCAGGCAGGGACGATCGCCCAGGGCCCCGGCGAGCCGGTTCATCGCGGCGGTGTTGGCCTGGATCAGGCCTTCCATCACCTGCGCCCGGCGGTCCAGCTCCTTCGCCTGCGCCCGCCGCTCATAGGCGTTGTGCAGCACCATCACCGCGCAGAGGCCCAGCGCGCCGTACTGGAGCCCCGCCGGCACCTGCGCGAGAGCCGCCCACACCGCCCTAGTCCTCCGCGTCGCCGGCGGCGTCCGTCCGGCGGACCTCGCCGCCCGCGTCCGCCGGGCCCACGCCGTTGCGGGCTAGCTCGACGATCCGGGCGACCTCCGCATCGTGGCGGACGCCCTCGACCTCGGCCTCGGCCTTCTTGCGCTTCCGCCGGCTCCGCCAGGCGGACACCGCGCCGCCGAGCCCCAGCGTGCCGAGGCCCGCCATCAGGGCCTCGGAGAGCCCGAAGCGTTCGGCCAGCTCGAAGGTCTTGTCGGCGGCCTTCTCGGCCTTGTCGGCGAGGCGGTCGGCGACCTCCCCCGCCGTCGGCCGGCGGGCCGCCTGTGCCGCCGCGGCGTCCGTCAACTTGGCCACGGCCGCGTCGAGGGCCTCCAGCCGCTGGCGGTCCGCCAGGGAGACCTCGGGATCGGCCGGCACCGGCACGTCGCCGGCGGCCTCCGTCACGATCGCCGCCGCGTCGGCCAGTCCCCGCAGTCTCGGCAGGATCTCCGCCACGGCCACCTGCGCGCGGTCCTGCACGTCCGCCGCGATCTCCCCCAGGCGGGCGACGACCGCCCGGCTCGCCCGGTGGTAGAGCCCCGCCCGGATCTTCAGCCGTTCGGCCTGCTCGCGCCGGACGCTCCAGGCGTCGCGGACGCCCGGCGGCACGAGCGGAGCGATGTCCACCGGCTCGGCGGGCGGCCCGGCGTACGCGCTGCCCGCGGCGGCCGCGGCCGCCAGCCGCCGGCTGGCCTCCGACGCCGGCGGGAGGCCGCTCGCCGAGCCCACCGCCGCCAGGTCGCGGGCGACCTGGGCGGTCTGCCGCTGCGGCTCGTCGGGCCCGAAGCGCAGGTCCAGCTCCCGCATGATCGACTGGCAGCCGCCGGCGGCGGCCAGGGCCATCACCACCAGCCCGATCAGCACACCCGTTCGCGTTCCCGTTCGCATGTCGGAATCCTTTCCGTGGAGTCGCTGCCCGTGGTTCCGAGGGAGGCGGGGCGGGCGGGCGACTCCGTTTCCCGCCCGGCCCCGCGCCGCGGCGCGGCCTCTTCGCCGCGGGTGCCCGGATGTTCGGTGGTGCCGGCCGGTTAGCTGGCCTTCGTCAGGTCCAGCAGGTAGCCGGCGTCCGTCGAGATGATGACCTCGTCGCAGAACTGGCGGCCCCGGACGATCTCGCTGTCCCGGCTGTCCTCGCCGTAGCTCTCCAGCGTGATGAAGCTGGGCATGCCGTCCGTCCAGCGGATGGTCCGCCCGAGGCAGATCGTCTTGAGGGGCAGGCCCGCCGACCCGAGCCTCGCCAGCATCCCGTACTGCGTCGGCCAGATCTGCGAGAGGCTCTCGGCGATCGCCTTCGGGGCGCTGTCGTAGGTCGCCCGGCCGATCTTGATGTCGGCGATGTCCAGGTACTGCGCGACGACCTTCCGCTTGATCGCCTCGCGGCGCTGGATGCCGCTGTCCCAGTTCTTCAGCGTGTCCAGGACCGACGTGCTGTTGCGGAGGTTCTGCCAGCCGCTGCGCGGCAGCACCAGGGTCAGCAGCTCCCGCGGGATGCCCAGCACGTCCTCGATCGTGTTGGCCGCCGTGTCGATGTCGGCCAGCGGCGTGCTGCTCGCCGTCGTGCTCCAGGCCGTTCCCACGTTGTGGGCCGTGAAGGTCGTCGCGTTCATCACCGTGTCCGCGACGGCCTTCTCGTAGAGGAACAGGACGATCAGCCGCGCGATCATCGCGTTCTCGGCCTCGTAGTCGATCCAGCGGCGGTACTTGGCCGCCTGCTTGCGATCGCAGGGCATCTCGTGGGCCCGCTCGATGCAGTCGAACGAGTCCCTGCCCCAGGCGAATTCGCCGCGGTTGAAGCCGGCCCCGGGCGCCCGGCGCCCGCCGTCGGCCGGCAGCTTGCGCATCGCCGCCCGGCGCAGGACCGGATAGCCGCTCTCGGCGATCTCGGTCTCGAAGGGCGGCAAGACCTCCTGGCCGATCAGGAGGTCCACGCCGTTCGCCTGGTCCCACTCCACCACGACCTGCGCCAGGTCGCTGCGGAGGTCCGCGTTCGTTTCCGGTCCCGTCATTGGATTCGCTCCTTCGCGCTAGTGTCCCGGGAATCCGTTCCCGCGTTCGTCTCGCCCCGGCCCGATCAGACCGTGATCGCCGGCGGGGCCGCCACGCCGGCCAGGCCCTGGATCACCCAGCCGATCGTGTCGTCCACGTAGTGCAGCAGCGCCTGGTCGCCCGCGTCGGCGAAGACGATCGTGGCGAAGCCGGTGGATGTGGACGGCGTCAGCGTCCCGTCGCCGTTGCCGTCGGTGTCCAGGATGATCAGCAGGTCCTGCCTCGGCGTGCCGTCGGCGAGGGTCAGCGCCTCGGCGTCGGCCCCGGTCGTTTTCTTGACGATGCCGTGGGTCAGCGGGATGGCCAGCTCGTCGGCCGCCACGTCCACGCTGCCGGCCTTCAGCCCCGCCTCGGCCGGCCCGTTGTATCGGGCGGCCTCCACGATCGCCCCGGCCGATCCGGCGGCCAGCCCCTTGAAGAGGCACGGGCCGGCGGGCGTCGCCGAGAACTTGCCGTCCGCCGCGGGGTAGAGCCTGGCGTTGACGGCCGTGTCCCCGGCGACCGTGATCTCGAAGGTCCCCGTGTCGTTCCACACCCGGACGGGGATCCAGTCGTCCTGCGCCCCCTTGAGCTGGGTGATGCCGATGCCGACCTCGCCGGCGTCGGCGTACACGAGCTGGAAGCCGTTGGCCGCGTCGAGCTTGACGTGGCGCTTGGACTCCAGGGCCTCGCCGCATTGGAAACTCCGCACGCCCGTTTCGTTCTGCATCGCTTGCTCCTGTGCTTGTGTCCCGAAGGTGCCGAAGGTCCCGCCGGCGGCGGCGTCCGTCCGCCGCCGGCGGTCGTGGCTCGATCAGTCGCCGGCCTTGCCGCGGCCGGCCCTGGCGTTCTCGCGCTCGATCCAGGCGGCGTGCGCCTTGGGCATTTCGTCGGCGGCCTGGAGGATCGCCGCCCCGCGGCCCTTGCCGTCGGCCTGGAGCTTCGCCAGCCGACCGTCGAAGCTCTCGGCCTTGCCATCGTCGGTCCCGTCGTCGTGGCCCTCGGGGCCCTCCACGTCGGCCGGGTCGAACTCCGGCAGCTCGCCCGTCTCGATCCCCGCGCGGCCGGCGGCCGCCTTCAGCGCCTTCAGGTCCGCCAGGGCCCCGTCGCGCTGGGCGATCGCGGCGTCGAAGCCGAGGGCCTTGGCGCCCTCGAGGCTCAGCCCGCCGTCGATGGCCTTCTGGCGGGCCTCCGCGAAGCCGTCGCCGGCCAGGGCCGACTCGATCTGCCCGATCCGCTCGCGCTCCTCCGCGCGGGCCGCCGCGTCGATCGCGTCGGCGTCGATCTTCGGTGCCGCGGGCGTCGCCGGGGCCGCGGGGGCCGCCTCGGCCTTGGCCTGCGGTTCGCCGGGCGTCTGGGGGGGCGCGTCCGTCTGCGTCTGTGCGTCCATGGATGTCTCCTGTTCGGTGGCTCCCGACGTGCGTCGGGGGCTCGCGTCCGTGGCCGCCGGCCGGGCGGCCGGCTTGGGCTTCGCCGAGGCCAGCGCCTGGCCCAGCGTCTTGATCCCGTCGATCAGGCCGACGTCGGCCGCCTCGGCGCCGATCCAGACCCGCCCGTCGGCGATGGCGTCCAGGTCCGCGGCCGTCATGCCGCGGGGCGATCGCCCGCGGAGGACCGCCGAGCGGAACAGGGCGAAGTAGCTGTCGACCTCCGCCTGGATGGCGGCGAGCTGGCGGTCGGTGATCGCGACGCCCAGCTCGCCGACGCCCTTGTGCTCGCCGCTGGCCAGCAGGTGGAACCGAAGGCCCCATTTCTCGGCGTAGCGCGTCGAGTCGAGCAGCACCGTGTAGACGCCGATGCTCCCGACCTGCGCCGTCTGGTTCGCGTAGAAGCGCGACGCCTGGCTGCCGAGCCAGTAGGCCGCCGAGGCGGCCATGTCGTCGGCGTAGGCGATGACCGGCTTGGCCTCGCTGGCGGCGGCGATCGCGTCGGCCAGGTCCGCCAGGCCGGCCACCGAGCCGCCGGGCGACTCGATGTGCAGGAAGATCGTCCGCACGCGGCCGTCGCCGAGGGCCGCCGCGAGCTGCCCGCCGATCCGCTCGACCGACGTGCCGCGGGGCTGGCTGACCCCGTTGACCTGGCGGGCGTACTTGGCGATGACGCCGGAGATCGGGACGATCGCCGTCGAGCCCAGCAGCTCGTAGTCCCGATCGTCGCTGCCGCGGGCCCGCTTGGCCGCCGTGATTTGCTGGACCTCGCCGGCCGACGCGCGGACGCCCTCGACGTGGCGGCACAGCACGTCGCCGAGCTGCCGGAGGACCTCCGGCCGCATCGCCCAGCAGCGGTGCTCCGCGAAGTAGTCGATCCAGTTCTGGAGGGCCGCGCTCATTCGTCCGACTCCCGCGTCCCCCGACGCATGTCGGGGTCGTCGTCGCCGGCGCCCGCCGCCGGCGGGAAGGTCACGTCCTGGAGGTGGGCCTCGACGCCGAAGTCCCGGAGGACCTTCTCGTCGCTCCGCCGGCGGCGGCACAGCTCCCGGAAGTTGATCCCGCGCTTCTCCGTCACGCGGGACCACGTATCGAGCCCGGCCCGGATGGCCCCGATGTCGGCCTCGACCTCCTTCAGCGGGTCCACCCACTCCCATCCGGGGAAGTGGATCTGTAGATCGAAGATGTCCTCCCGGGCGGGGAAGGTGCCGTCCGCGATGCCCTGGCCGATCCAGCGCTGGAGGACCGGGCGGAGGGCGCGCTTCTCGATGAACTTCTGCCAGCGCCGGAAGGCCCGCCGGGCCTCCAGCAGCGCCGCGCGGGCGCTGGAGTAATTGACCTTGCTGAAGTCCAGGAACACGAGGATCAGCGGCATCCCCACGGCGGCCCCGATCATCGAGCCGACGGCCCAGACGTAGGGCTGGAAATTGCTCCCCGGCCGCTCGGCGGCGAAGGGCTTGACCTTGTTGCCCGGCCGGACCGTCACGATGGAGCCGGTCTTGAGCTGCTGGAGAACCTCGACCGTCCCGTCCGTCTTGGTCTGCTTGGTCTGCCCCGGGGGCAGCGTGGCCGTCGTCGGGTACGGCGGCTCGCGCTCGATGAAGAACGCCAGCATCGCGTTGACCTCGGCGGCCATCGACTCGTTGTCCACGTAGCCGTCGAGGCGGTCGTAGAGCGCCAGGGGGCTGGCCAGCTCCGGGACGCCGCGTGTCTGGCTGATCCGCTTGGCGTTCATCAGCCAGACGGCGTCCCGCGCGTCGATCCGCTGGGCGTCCCGGAGGGTATCGACCCAGCCGCGGAAGCTCCGGCTGGCGACCCAGAACGCCCGCGGCCGGCCGGTCTTGGGATCGACCTCCACGCCGTTGCGGATGGACCGGCCCGCGACCTTCTGGCCGCTCCGCGGCGTCACGAGCTGGTCGCCCTCGTAGACCGCCAGGCCGCCGTCGCGCTGGTGGATCGGCAGGTAGTCCCCGTCCGTCCACATCGCCCGGAGGGCCAGGCCCATCAGGTCCGCCAGGTCGTGCGTCCCCCGCGCGTCCGCCCGCGTGGCCTGCGAGCGCTCGGCGAGGTAGGCGTCCACGTCGCGGTTCAGCGTCTCGTCGGCCGTGGCGGCCTGCCAGGTGAACTGCGGGCCCAGGACGTTGTCCACGGCCCGGTTCAGCATCCCGGCGAACACGCTGCCGTTGCGGTCGTGGTGCCGGCACAGCTCGCGGAGCTGGCCGAGGCGCCGGGCGGTCAAATGCTTGTCGGCGCTGCCCCCGGACATGGCGCCCTTTCGCCGCCTGCGGTCCGAGCGCGTCACGTCCCAGCCGTCGCCGACCGCCAGCATGATCCGGGCCCGCTGGCGGTGGGCCGCCCACTGCGGCGCCACCGACCGGATCGCCCGGTCCAGCAGCGGGCCTTTGCCCTTGGGCTTTCGCTCGCCGCCGGCCATCAGACATCCTCCCGGATGTCGGCCAGGACGAACGTCGGGGCCTGCTGTGCGGCCAGCTCCGCCCGGAGGCGGTCGCGGGTGTCCATCAGGTCCGTCAGGGACTCGTTGACGAACTGGGCCTCCCCCTTGCCGAAGCTCCGCAGTGCCCGCCCGGAGAGCCTCGCGGCGATCTCCGCCTCCACGGCCGTCAGCAGCTCCTGCGTCGTCGCCATACCGGATTCCACCGCCGGCGCGGCCGTTTCCGTCGGGGCGGTTTTACAGATCGGGCGCTTTTTCTCGCCGGGGCGACGCCTGGAGGCCCTCCAGGACGCCCGTATCCGCCCGGAGAGCCCCTCGGAGGTCGATCCGCGGAGGGATAGGGCTCCGGCGGGCCGTTCGGCCCGGAGAACGCCAGGATGGCCCTCCGGGGGCTGGCCCGCGAGCCCGCCGGCGGCCGGCGGCGGTCCAGGACGACGCCTGGAGGCCCTCCAGGACGCCCGTATCCGCCCGGAGAGCCCCGCGGGGGGCGATCCGCGGGGGGTAGAGGGGCCGGCGGGCCGTTCGGCCCGGAGAACGCCAGGATGGCCCCGGGGAAGCTGCCGCGCACGGAAACGGCCGGCGGAATGGGCCGCCGGCCGTTTCGTCCGCCTTCGGCCCGCCGCGGCGGGCCGCCGGTTTCAGATGTCGCGCTCGATGCCCTGGAGCAGCCGGCCCACCGTCAGCCGGAGCGCCGCCGCCAGGCGGATCAGCGTCTCCAGGTCCGGGATCTTCCGCCCCTGCTCGTAGAGCTGGAGGTTCGCCCAGGTGATGCGGGCCGTCTGCGCGATCTGGAGGCGGTTCGCCCCGAGGGCCTCTCGCCGCTCGCGGAGCCGCCGCGCGATCGCCTTGCCGAGTTTCTCCCGCGTGTCCGCCATCGTCGCCTCTGCCGTGTCCGTCACAATCGTCTCCCTTGAGTATATCCGCCGGGCCCATTCCCGGCAAGCATGGCCCCGCCCGCCCACGACGGCGGCGCCCGGCTCGAGCCGGGCCACGGGGCGGCGCGGGCTACTGCCCGCGGGCGGCGGCCGCCCGCCGGCGGCCGGCCATCATCTTGCGGATCGCCGGGGAGTACTCCGGCTCGACGGCCATCTCGCCGCGGGCGATGGCCTGGAGGATCGCCCGCATGGAGTTGTGGCAGCGGCCGGCGAGTTCCTCGTAGGCCCCCAGCTCGCGGCCGTCCAGGCCCTCGCGGCCGGCGATCCGCTTGGCCAGGCGGGCGAAGCGCTCGCGGAGGCCCAGCTTGGTCAGGCGCACGGCGTGGACGCGATCGCCGAAGGGCTGGCGGAACTGGCCGAACAGCGTCGCCATTTCCTCCGTGGTCGTGAAGATCACCAGGCGCCGGGGCGGCAGCGGGTCCAGCAGCGTCAGCCACGCCTGGACGGCCCGGGGCGTCATCGCCTGCGCCTCGTTGACGATGTAGACCTTCCAGCCGGAGCCGCCCCAGCCGGCCAGCCGGATGGTCTCGGTGATCTGGCGGACCCGCCCGACGCTGCACGCATCGCCGTCGATGATCTCCGTGGTGAAGTCCGTCGCCCCGACCTTCCGGGCCATCGCCAGGGCCAGCGAGGTCTTGCCGGTTCCCGGAGGGCCCTCGATCCAGAACGCCCCGCGGTCGAAGGTGGCGTGGTCCATCACGCGGCGGATCGTCGCGACCGCCCGCTCCTGCCCAATCACCTGCGCCAGTCTCCGCGGCCTGTACTTTTCGATCAGATACATGTCCGTCTCCCGATCCATCGGCCGGCCCATTCCGGCCGATCCCTTCGGGCCCTCTCGCCGAAGGCCCGGGGGGATCGGCCGGGGCCCGGGGGCCCCGGCCCGTCCGCCTACGCCCACGAGCAGGTGATCTCCCGCAGCTCCCAGCCGAAGCTCGCCCACCGGGCGACCGTCCAGGCCGGCTCCGTCTTGCGGGCCGTCAGCTTCGTCACGACCACGCCCCGGTCGCCGTCGCCGGGCAGGTGGGCTCCGCCGTCGAACGTGGCCATGATCCGGGCCGAGTCCACTTCCCGGCAGGGGCAGCAGCGGTCGTATCGCAGCATGTCCACGGGGAAGGCCCCGTGCCTGGCCAGCGGCCCCTTCGGTGTTACCTTGGCGAATCTCGTATACATGTCGTTCTCCAGACCCATCGGCCGGCCCATTCCGGCCGATATGTTCCCGTCCGCGTTGTGTGCCGTATCGTTCATTCCACCTTGAGTATATTCGGGCGAATATACTTTGGCAAGGATAAAAGCCAGATTTTTTTCGCCCCCCTCCGGGGCCTGGCCGACGGGGGGTCCGCCGACGGCGGCCGGGCCGGGCCGGCCGGGGGCCTGGAGGGCCTCCAGGACGCCCGTATCCGCCCGGAGAGCCCCGCGGGGGGCCATCCGCGGGGGGATAGGGGTCGGTTCGGCCGTTCGGCCCGGAGGGCAGAGGGAGCGGGCCCGGGGGATCGGCCGGGTGTGCCGGCGGGCCGGTCAGCTCCAGGTGTGCAGGCGGAAGCGGTCGAAGCCCTCGCTGTGGAGGATCGCCGCCATCTTCTCACGAGACTCCGGCGTATCCGGCTGGAGGCTCACGTCCAGGGCGCCGTCCGCGGCGTCCGTGGCGTGGATCCGGATCCCCGCCGCCGAGGCCCGATCGAAGATCGCCTCGATCCTCCGCGCCTCGGCGCGTCCGCTCGCCGCCTCGGTGCCGTTCTCGCGGGCGCTCTCGCCGACCGCCGGCTTGCCGTCGGCGTGGAGATAGGCCCGCAGCCGGCGCCAGCCGAACGCCGCCGCCCCGACGGCCGCCGAGACCAGCAGGACCCGCCACAGGACAGACCAGAACGACGCCAGGAGATCCCATACCACGTCCATCGTCGTCTCCCCGATCAGATGTCCAGGCCGGGCTCCGTCGCCAGTGCCAGGCCGAGGACCTGTTTGTACGATTCCTTCCAGCGGATCAGCGGATCGTTGCGGAGCTGGGCCGCCACGTGCCGGACGGCGGCGTCCGTCTGGCCGGCCTCGACGGCGAGGATCTCGGGGTGGTCCGCCGGCAGGGCCCAGGCCGTCCGCTCGCGGAGGCGGTTGGCCTTGCCGATCCAGATGGAGTGCGTCACGTGCGGCCGGACGCGGGCCACCAGCTCCGCGGCCCGGGCCGCCTCCAGCAGCGGCTCGGCGGAGACGCTGGTCGCGAAGCCGGCGCGGTGGGCCAGGATCAGGCAGCCCAGCCGCTCGGCGAAGGGCGGGGCGCCCGGCTCCCAGAAGCGCAGCAGCCGATCCGACACCGCACCGATCGTGAAGCGCAGCAGCACCTGCTCGCGGAACAGGGCCAGCTCCGCGCAGATCCGCCCGATGCAGCGGCGGTGCGGCTTGCTGACGAGAAGGACCCGCCGGCCGGAGCCCAGCAGCTTGCCCAGGACCGTCATGCAGGCCGCGAGGTTCGTCGGCGTGATGTCGTGCGTCGTGGGGAACATCGTCGTCCCCTCGGCGAAGCGGTAGCCCTTGGCCACCGCCGCCGGCCGGATTTCCTCGCGTGTCCACTCCGCCGCGGCCCGCAGCCGGAACCGCGCCGCCCGAGCCCGGGCGTAGCAGTACAGACAGCCGTGCGAGCAGCCCGTGCAGCAGTTGACCGAACGGCTCGACCATTCCTTCGTGCCGGAGATCGCCGGCGCGGTCCTTCCCGCCGTCATGTCCGTTTCCCCTTTCCGCCCGCCCGCCCGGCGGGCTCCAGGATCAGACCGTAGTAGTCCACCCGGCTCGATGTCCATCGCAGAGCCGACCGGAGTCTAGCCGATTTGCAACCTCTTGACAACAAAAAACTTGCGGAGAGTTTTGCCAGTGCCGGCCCGATCGGGATCGGCCAGGCGGCCGGGATGCCCAGCTCGCGCCGGACCGTCCGCGAGACGTTCCCGCCGGCCACGGAGACGAAGCCGTGCGTCAGGAATACGGCCGTCCGCCGGGCGATCCGCCGGCAGGCGGTCAGCCAGTGGTCCCACGGCTCGCCGTAGGTGTCCACGTCCACGACGTTGAAGGCCGCCAGGTCCATCCGCTCGAGGGCGGCCCGGCTGTCCAGGCGGAGCGTCTCCGGCACGGCCGCCCGGTCGGGCTTGCGGTCGATCGGGACGTAGCGCTCGACGGGCAGCTCCGCCCGCAGCCGCCGCCAGATCACGCCGGCCGCCGCGCAGCAGTCCAGGACCGCCAGGGGCTCGCCGAGGGCCCCGCAGATCCGCCGGCGGATCTCGAGCTTCACCGCCAGATGGCTGTTGTCGGTCTGTCGCGTCGCCCGGGCCTTCATCGGGTCGTCTCCACGTCCACGCCGGCCAGGGCGCGGAGCTGCGTGACGGCCTCCATCGCCATCGGCCAGGCCTCCAGGGGGATCCCCAGCAGCACCCAGACCATTGTCGGGGGTTCGCGGACCTCGAAGGGCTCGATGCCGGCCGTCTCGGCGGTCTCGGCGGCCTCGCCGTCGGCCAGCTTGCCCAGCAGCCCGGAGATGTCCCGCTCCGAAAAGCCCGTCGCGTCGGCCAGCTCCAGGTCCCGCACGATCGCCTCCAGCTCCGCGGCCAGCCGCCCGTCATCCCACTCCGCCAGCTCCGCCGTCCGGTTCATCGCCACGGCGAGGGCCTGCTGGGCGAGGCCCTCCTGGTCGGTCACGACCGCGGCGATCTGCCGCCAGCCCAGCTCCCGGGCCGCCCGCAGCGTCCCGTTGCCGGCGACCACGAGCCCCTCGCCATTGACGACAACGGGAAGCTGCTGGCCGAACTGGCGAAGGCTCGCCCGGATCGCGTCCAGGTTCCGCCGCGGATGGCGGCGGGCGTTGGCGGGGTGCACGTCGATGGAGTCGATCGCCACCGCGTGGGCCCGGATGGCCGGCGCGATGTGCGCCGGGCCGGCCGGCGGCGGGGGCTTCCTTCTCGCCCGGCCCACGTCAGGATCCCCCTTGCAGCTTGGCCAGCGGGAAGCGGTGCCGGCAGAACGGGCAGCGGTAGTAGCGCTTCAGCCCGAAGCGGGCGCCGCTGGACCGGACCACGGCCCGGGCGCCGCACCGCGGGCAGAGCGTCTCGCCCGCGCGGTGCCTGCCGAGCTTCGGGGCCAGGTGCCGGCGGATTCGCCGGATCAGGTCCTCGCGGTCCACCGCGACGGGCACGGCGCGCCCCACGGCCAGTGCCAGGAGCTGCACGTCCGTCATCGCGTCCAGCCCCGGCAGGATCTCCGCCGCCGCCGCCGTCGCCTCGGGCGTCTCTGGGGCCTCCGCGGCCTGCTTCCTCTCCGGGGCCTTCGCCGCCGCCGGCGGCGCCTTCGTGTCCTTCTTCGCCATGTCGAGTCCTTTCGTGCTTAGCGGTGGGCGAACCGGTCCATCCGGGCCACCGCGATTTCCTCTTCCTCGGGCGGCGGCGCCTCTCCCGGCGCCGGCAGGTTCCGCACCCCGATGACCTCCGCGGCCGCCAGTGCGTACACCGAGCAGTCCCACCAGTGATTCGCCGGCGAGCCGGCCTTGCGGGCCCAGGCCAGCACCGTCCGGTCGCGCGTCCGCCGGACGATCCGCTTTTCCTCGCTGGCGAGCTGGGCGAGCAGCTCGTCCGATGCGTCGGCCGGCAGGTGCACGTAGCCGCCGCCCGGCCGGTCGTTCATGCACATCCGCCAGAGGCGGTCCTTGTAACCGTCGACCCGAAGGTGCCACAGGCGGATCGAATGCTCGACCGGCCGGCCGGTGAACGGGTGGTAATCCACCACCGAGCTGCGGAACGGCAGGTCCGGCCGGCCGTGGCCCTTGCTAGGCCTGGCGTCGCAGCCGCCGAACGTCCGGCAGAAGTCGTACACCGCCGCCGGCCGAAAGCCGGAGTCGATGAACGCCAGGGAGATCCCCATCCGCTCCGGCGCCGGCGGCGGCGCGTCCTGCCCGGGCGCCGGCGCCCGGGGGGTAACGGGCCAGGTCCGGCTGAGGGCCTCCGCGAGCGGCCGCCAGTTCTGGCCCAGCATCGTGTCGCCCGTCTCGAGCCGCTGGTAGTCGATCAGCCACGCCTCGTACAGGTGGGCCCAGCCCCAGACCGCCAGGTAGACGTGGTCCGCCTGGACGTCCGCGCCGGCCGTCAGGCAGGCCGCCGCCGGCGGCACGAGGTCCTGGGGCCGCGCCTCGATCCGCCGGCGGAGGACCTCCACGTCCGTCCGGCCCTGTGTGTCGGCCCAGATTTCCCCAATCTCGGAGTTCCAGAAGTCGATCATCGGGCCGATGTCGCCGGCCTTCTGCGAACGGACCGCCCGGGCCCAGCGGGCGGCCAGCTTGGCGACCGTCGAGAATGTCTTGTGCAGCATGAGGGCGTGGACGTGGTACGACCGGTGGGTCGTGGCGGGGGCCTCGCCGGTCAGGCGCCCGCGGCCGTCCACACCGCAGCCGTCCGGGACCCACCGGCCGGCCCGGACGGCCTGCCAGCGGTCGTCCTCCGTCCAGGCCGCCCGGCAGTGCGGGCAGACGTAGCGGGCCCTCTCGCCCAGCCGGTAGGCCGACGGGGCCAGCAGGTGGCCGTCGTCGTCCTTGTCCAGCCGGACGTTCGCCCAGACGAGCCGCTGCCATGTGCCGCATTCCGGGCACGGGACGAACCACTCGCGGCGATCGCCGGCGAGCCATCCCCGCCACACCGGGCCGTGCTCGTCGGTCGGCGTGGAAAGCTCCAGCGTCCGGGCCAGGATGAACGTCCGCTGGCGGTCCTCCGCCAGGCTGATCGGGTCGGCCTCGCGGCCCGCTCGATCGGGGTACTTGTCGATCTCGTCGAGGATGACGTAGCAGACCGGGTTGTCCGCCAGGGCCGCCGGGCTGGTCGCCCAGGCCAGGTACAGGATCATGTGGTCCAGGACCGTCTCGCCGCCGATGTTCAGGTCCTCCAGGCGGCCGAGGTGCTTCAGCAGCGACGGGGCGCTGGCGATCATCGGCCGGATGCGGACGCGGACGCGCCGGCGCACGTCGTTCTCGACGGGCATGACGATCATCGTCGGCTGCGGGTCCTCGTCGATCGTCCGGCCGACGATGTTGCAGCCCAGCTCCGTCGCCCCGGACTGGCTGCACTTGCGGATCGTGATCCGCCGGATCTGCGGGTCGCACCACGCCTCCGCCGGGTCGCGGAGGTAGGGCGTCACGTCCCAGCTCCAGCGGCCCGGGATCGCGCTGGTCAGGCGGCTCAGCATCCGCCGGCGTTCGGCCCATTCGATGACGCTCAGCCGCGGCCGCGGCCGCCAGGCCTCGCGCTCCTCCGCCTGGAGGGGCAGCGGCCGAATCGCCGTCGCCGCCGTCACGATCCGCCCCCCCCGCCGGCGGCGAGGCGGTCCAGCAGCCCGGCCAACTCCGCCTCGGCGTCGGTCGGCAGGCGCAGGGCCTTCAGCTCCGGGATCATCATCCGCCGCCAGGCGACGAACCGCCGCTGGAGGATGTCGGCGATCAGCTCCGGGGGCTTGCCGGCCAGCTCGCCGGCGAGGGCCGTCGCCTCGCCCTCCTGGATCTGCACGAACCGATGGACGCGGGCGATGATGCCGACGACGACCTCGCGGCGGTCCAGGAGCTGCCCCCGCCGCTCGCGCAGGTCCATTTCCGCCGCCTCCGCCCTCGCCGCCCGGAAACGGCTCTCGGCGGTCGCGGCCGGGCGCTCGCCGGAGCGCTCCAGGAGCTGGGCGACGCGCCATTCGATCAGCTCCGCCAGCGGGAAAGTGCCGTCGGCGTTGCGGGGGCAGCCCTTGCGGCTCCAGTCGTGAATCGACTGGCGGGAGACGCCGAAGGCGGCGGCCGTCTCGCCGACGCGGAGGCTCCGGAGGTCCACCGACCGCGGGCCGAGGTCCGCCTGGAGGCGCTCGATCGCCGTGCGGATCGCCGGGACGGAGCCGGACTGCGCCTGCGTCCACAGGGCGGCGGTCAGGGCCTGGAGGGATTCCGTCCGGCCGGAGCGCCACGTGTCGAGCAGCTCCGGGTCGCCCTCGACGAGCCGGCGGAACGCCGCGGGCTCCCGGCCGAGGGACCGGGCGGCCTCGTCGTAGCTCGACCCGATGTACGACAGCCGGCGGACGCGGTAGAGCAGCCGGCCGCGGTCGTAGGCGGCGCGGAGCCGCGGGCGCTTGGCCAGGGCCTCCGTCAGCCGGCCCAGCGCGACGCCGAGGGCCTCGGCGATGTCCGGCAGCGCCTTCTTCTGCGAGGCGGCGCGGCGAAGGTCGCGCTCGCGGAGTCGGACGCGCGGGCGGGGCTTCGGTTTTTCAGGTGCGGATTTCGCCATGTAAGTAAAGCGGCAATTCGACAGGGCAAAAGCTGTCGGAAGCTGGAGCATCGAACCGGCATTGGAGGGCCCTCCAGGAAGGACCCGCAGCCGTAAGTCCTTGTTTTTCAATGCCTTTCCACACGGGTTACCGCCCGTGTGGCAGGCCGGAACGGGCCGTGGTGGCCCCGGATCCGGCCGGCCTGGCGGCCGCTTGACGGGCCTTTACTCGTCGATATTCGGTTGTAAATCCAACTGAAACAGTCACTTAGTGATGCCCTCCCGCCGCGGTGGCGCGTTGCTTGGCGGTGTGCTGGCGGATCCAGTGGCACCAGATTGCCCCGGCCGTCTTGTGCGGTGTGACCCGCCGCCGGCCGATCTCCGCGGCCCGCTGCCGGCCCAGCCGGAACGCAACCTGCTCATCGGCGTGGGCCGCGGCCAGGCGATCCCATCCGCTGCGAAGGGCGGCCGTCTCGCGTTCGGTGAACTGGCGGAGGCTTAGCGGCGTCCCGTTCGTTCCGCCGCGTTCGGCCCCGATCTGCTTGGCCCGTTCGGTGGGGTACAGCAGCGCGAAGATCGTCCAGGCCACGGCGTCCCCGTCCAGCGCCGGCCCGGCGGGGGGCGGCCCGCCGGCCGCCCCGCCGCCTGGGTCAGCACCCGATCGTGGCTCCCCGATCGTCAGCTCGACCACGCCCGTGTCCGGGTCTTCCGTCGCGCGGACCTGCCCGGCCGGGTCGGCACCCGTCGGCCTGGCGGCCTCGGCCTCGGCCTGGCGCCGCTGGCCCTCGCCGCTGGCCGCCGCCTCTGCCTCTCGCGCGCCCGGGCGCCCTTGCTCTGCCGGCGCCGCTTCTTCTTCGTCTTGCGGCGCAGCCGCCTTGCCGCGAGCCGACAGGCGAGCGCCTTCGGCTTGCTCTTGCTCTTGGTCTTGCTCTTGTTCTTCGGCGGCGCCGGCAGCGGCGTCCCCCGGCGATTCCTCGCCCGGCGGGCCGCGCCCTCCCGGCCCCTGGCCGCGTTCGGCGTCGCCGGCCCCCTGGCCGCTGTCGGGATCATCTCCTGTCCCCCTCTCCGGCCCGTCGGCCGGGCACGGCCCGCGTCGCCCGATCCCGCCGCCGTCCGGCCCCGGGGGCGTCCCCCCGGGCCGCCAGGCGGCCCGCTCGATGAAACCGACCGCCCGGCCGCTGAGCAGCCGAAGCGCCCGGCCGAGCTGTTCGGGCGACAGGCCAACAACCTCGGCGATGTGTTCCGGGTTCGCCGGCGACCCGAGATGATCCAGGAGCCGGCCGTCCGCGCGATCGCAGACGGCCGCGAAGCACAGCACGTCCAGCGCGATCCCCCAGAGCCGATGCCCCCCCGCGGCGAGGATCGCCCGCCGCTGCCGGCGGACGAAGGCCGCCCGCCGCGTGGCGGTGCTACAGAACAGCCTCACGAACTCCATCGGGTAGCGCATCGCGTACAGCTCGTCCATCGAGCCGGGCTCGGTGCCGACGGCGTAGAGCGTCCGCCAGTGGCAGATCCGCCAGACGTACCGCCGCCGTCCGTGGCCGGCCGCCATTGCCCGCTCCGGTCAGCCCGCCGCCTGGCGGTTCGCCTCGCCGTCGTCGAACAGCGGCATCTGCCCGTCGTCGGGTTTCTCCAGAAGGTCGATCAGCCGGGCCGCCGCCGCGTCCCACGCCCCCCAGCGGCCGAGCACGTCATAGAATTCCTCCACGTCGTGGTGGCGGATGCGCCACCGCGGCCGGCCGTCGGCGTCCGTCTTGACGTACCGCACCAGCGTGCGGTCCTTGTCGTCGGTGATGTTCGTCGTCTCGATGTGCCGCTTGCCGAGCTGCGCCACGAACGCCTCCAGCTTGGCCGGCGAGACGAACTTCCCGGCGATCGTCACCGCGCAGTGGGTCAGCTCGTGGTCCAGCAGGGCCAGCCGCTTGCGGGGCGCGGCGGCCTCCCACGTCTCGCGCGTCAGCAGGATCACGAAGTCCGGCCGCTCGCCCAGCAGCGCTACCAGCGGGGCCGCCCGCCGGGCCTGGCCGAGGCAGATCTGGTTCTCCGCGTTCGGCTGGACGCCCGAGCGAAACAGCAGCAGCACCCGGGCCTCGCGGAGCCAGCGGTGGTCCTCGATCTCGTCGATGACGTTCTGGGCGAGGGCCCGGGCCTCCGCGTCCGCCACCGCCAGCCCGCGGCGGCCCCGCTCCCACGGGTCTGCCGCCGGGGCCAGGACGTTCGGGGTCGCCGTCCGGGCTCGCGTCATCCGGCTGCGCGTCAGTCGCTTCCGCGTGCGTCTGGCCATCGTGTTCTCCTGTGCGGATCTCTGGTTCTCGTGCCGTTCGTCAGTCCCAGCCGGCGGGCCTCGCGCCGCAGTCTCGCCAGCGCGCCGCGGGCCCGCCGGGCCGCCGTCATGTCGGAGATCCCCAGCAGCCGGCCGACCTCGACCAGCGAGCGCCCCTCGCCGAAGTGCCAGACGGCCACCGCCCGCAGCTCCGGCCCCAGCACCCCCAGCAGCCGCCCCGCCGCCTCCGCGTCCTCCAGCCGCCGGATCGCCCGGCCGGCCGACGGGTCCGCCAGCGTCGCCCTCGCCCGGACCGCCTCGTCGCCGGCGTCCATCGCCGCGTCCAGGCTCGCGGCCTGCCGGCGGAGCTGCTCGGCGGCCCGCCAGGAGCCCCAGCGCATCGCCCGGTACAGGTAGGTCGTCAGCGAGGCTCCCCCGCCCGGCCGCCAGCCGGGCAGCGTCCGCATGGCCGCCAGGACCGCCTCGCCGAGCAGCTCGCCCTTCTCCAGGCCCGTTTTGCGGGCCGTCTGCATCGCGGCGTGCCGCGCCATCGGCAGCAGCGCCACGATGAGGCGGTTGCGGTTCGCCGCCGTCCGCCGGCGGCGGTAGGCCCGCCACAGCTTGGCCACGTCGGCGTCCATGCCGTTGCTCAGTCCTTCATCCTGCGGTCACTCCGCTTCGCCAACGGCCTGCTCCAGCTCGAGCCGGCGGCCCTCGATGGCGGCGATCCGCCACTTGCCGCGGGGGCCGGCGGCGAGGACCTCCGCCAGCAGCGCCGCGTCGGCGCACGCCGCGATCGCGGCGAGGGCCTCGGGCCGCTTGGCCGTGCGGATCGCCTTGGCCAGCGCCTCGCGCTGGGCCTTGGCCCGCGCGGCCTCCACGCGTGCCCGGACGCTCTCCAGCGTGGGGCGGTCGGGGACCTCGATGCCGTAGCGGCGGCAGACGGCCTCCGTGGCGTCCAGGGCGGCCAGGTCGCGGCCGGTCATCGCCCGATGGTGCTGGTGCAGCCCGCGGCCCTTGATCGGATGCAGGAGGGCGTCCACCGACGTGCGGAGATCTTCCGCCGTCGGCGCCATCGCCTCGCCCGCAGCGATCCGGGCGAGCAGCTTCTCGACGCCGTCGTCGTCATCGTCGTCGGGCTCCAGGCTCCAGATTTGGACGTCGGCGCCCCACGAGCGCGTCGCCCGCTGGACGACCAGCAGAACGCAGAGCAGCTCGAGGCGCTGGGTGCGGGCCTCGGCCGTCCAGAACGCCAGGGACAGACCGATCCACTCGACCAGCTTCGTGGTCAGCTCCCGCCCATGCTCGTCAAGGGCCGCGTCGAGGTGTTCCTCGGGCGTGTCGGGCCAGCGCCGGGGCTTGCCGGCCGGGCCGCCCCCGTAGCGGTCCCTCCGCTTGTCCGCCCGCTCCTTGCACTTGGGGCACTGGTCGCTCTTGGGCCAGCCGTCGGGGGGCTTGCCCTTGGCGGCCGGCTCGGCGATCCGCCCGCAGTCGCCGCAGATGCAGTCGCCGCGTGCCCGGGCCTCGGCGGCCCGGATCTTGTCCTTCCGTTCCTTCTCGGCCCGGCGTTTGGCCTTGACCTTCTCCCAGGCCCTGGCCTTGACGAGAAAGCAGGCCTCGTTTGTGCACGTGCCCTTGCGGGACGTGCCGGGGATGTTGACGCCCTCGAACAGCGTCGGCTCCGTCGCCGTATTGTCCGGGCAGACGGCGCACGGCCTGCGCCCGGCGTACTCCTGGTCCATCGGCCAGCCGCACGCCCCGAGGGTTTTCATCAGCCACGGCAGGCGCTGTCGCAGCTCGCCGGCGGGCATGACGTAATCGGCCGGATCGAAGCGGCCGCCCTGGCCGACCGTGTGTCGGTCGCCCCAGGTCTTCTTCCTCGGGTTCCAGCTCAGGTTCGTGACCTCGCCGGCGAGGTTGACCTGCTTGGCGTGGTCGCCCACGCGGCAGATCAGCTCGGCCTGCTTGACGGGCAGGCGGCCGCTGGCGAGCAGCTCGCGGACGGGCGGTGCGAGCCGCAAGAGGTACGTGTGCTTCCGGACGAAATCGTCGCTGACGTGGTAGCGCTCGGCGATCCGCTGATTGCTGTGGCCGGCGTCGCGGAGGGCGCCGAAGGCCTCGGCCAGCTCGATGTGCGTCAGGTCGGCCCGGCGGAGGTTCTCCGTCAGGCGCATGTCCGCCGCGTCGCTGTCCGCCAGGGCGCCCTTCGGGTAGACCAGGACGTCGACCCATTCCATGCCCGCCTGCCGTGCCGCCCGAAGCCGCCGCTCGCCGAAGATCAGCTCGAGCCGGCCGCCGGCCCCGGGGCCAGGAATCTCGCGGGCCGCGATGGGCTGGAGCTGTCCCGTCTGGCCGAGGCTGGCGGCCAGCTCCGCCAGGAGCCCCTCGTCGAAGTGCCGCCGCGGGTTCGCGCCGTCGCGGACCTCGATGGAGTCGATCGCCGTCCGCACGAGCGTGGGCCGTGCGGTCTGCGTCCACCCGGCCGCCACGCCGGGCGGCCCCTCCAGCCGGCCGAGGGGCGCCGGGGCCTTCGCCCCGGCCGATGGCGGCGGCGTGCTGGCACCGCGCCGCTTCGTCCCCGCCGCCTCGCGGTCCACGACGCCCGTCACGGCCGGCGCGTAGCTGTCGCGCCAGTGGTCGATCCCCAGCGTGAACGTCGTCCCGTCTCCGTTGGCGAATGTGATGTTGCCGGCGTCTTTCCGCCGGCGGAAGCGTTTCGCCAGGCGCAGCGTGAAGGCGAACGGCGTCTTGGCCGGCCCCTGGATGCGCGGGTCGAATGCGCCCCGCTCGCCCTCGAATTCGTACTCCCGGCCGACGGGCGTCTTGCCGTCGATCCGGGCCATCTCCGCCACCGTCTGCTTGCTCATGGAGTCGTTCCTTTCCTCTTGCGATCCCGCCCGCGGCGGGATCCGTTCCTTGTCGTCAGGGTCGTCTCGCCCACGTCGCCGCCTTGCCCGCCCGAAGAGCGCAGGGGCGGGGCCGTCGTCCTTCCATCCCGGCGGCGGTGTCCACGACCAGATGAGCTGGCAGCCGCAGGCGGGGATCGGCTCGGGAAGCACCCGAACGTCGCCGAGGAACACGCCGTAGAGGCCGGGGCTGCACGGATACAGCGCCGCTCGAGAGTGCCAGTCCGTCACGTTGCGGTGGTCCAGGACGAACGCCGTCGCCAGGACGTGCCCGGCCACGTCGCCGAAGCGCTTGATCGCCGCCAGCAGCCGGTCGGACCTGGCGTACTTGCTCGCGATCAGCAGGGCCTGCCGGTCGGTCTGCCGGGCGACGTGGATCGCGACCCGGCGGCCGACCACGGAGCGGAGTCGCCCGTGTTCGCGGGTCTCCACCGTCTTGAGTCCGGCGGCGATCCACTGCGCCCACGGGCTCCACAGCGTGATCGCCGCCATGGACGGGGCGGGCCCGCTCCTGGAGCCGCCCGGTTCATCTTGCGATCGCGCCGGCGGGCGGGCCGTCGCAGCCCCTAGCCGGTATGGCTTGTGTGCTTTCACTCGCGTTTGCCGTCCGCCCCCGCGGCCAGCTCGCGGAGCCGCCGCGTGCTGGCCACGACCGATTTCAGCAGGGCGGCGTTCCGCCCCCGCAGCGAGTCGATCCGCTTGGCCAGGACGGCGGCCAGGCCGCCGGCCGTGGCCGTGTGGTCCCGGACGGCGTCCTCCAGCTTCCGCGTCGTCGCCTGGAGGTCCTCCAGCGCCGCCGCCAGTCCCGACGCACGTCGGGGCTTGGCCTTGCCGCGGGCCTTCGCACGGCGCTTCGGGGCCGGCGCCTCGGCGTCGGCGCCCGCGGCGAAGATCGCCGCGGCGTCGTCGCGGACCTTGCAGCGCCCTCGGTGGCCCGCCGGCTTGATGCAGCCCCGACTCCCCTTGTCCGATTTCCGGCAGCGCTCCATCGTCGGAGTCCTTTCCGATGCGCCCGCTCTCGGCGGGGCCGACACGATCGACACCGCCGCCCGGGCCGGTTGGCTTCCGTGCCCGTCCGTCAGTCCGCCGGGATCTCCGTCGCCGCGTCGGGCCCGATCGCCGCCAGCGGCGGCGAGTAGCCCCGCTCGGCCGCCAGGGCGACGATCCCGCCCAGGACCTTGGGCGGGACCTGCGGGCGAAGCTGCCCGTAGGTCAGCCGCCCGTCGGCGAGGGCCTCGGCGAACTGCTCCGCCACGTCCACTCGGATCGCGTCCATGTCAGAGTCCCTCGGCGTCCGCGGCGGCCTCGGCAAGCTCCATCGCCCGGCTGATCCGCTCGCGGCGGCCCTCGGTGGGCCAGCTCAGCTCCGTCACGTCGTGGGGGCCGTCGGGCGCGTCGGCCCGGCGGCGGAAGAATCGCTGGAGCGCCTCCATCGACGTGGCGATCCGCCCGCCCACGTCGATCGTCTCGAGCTTGCGGCCGCCGACGCCGTCGTGGATCCACCGGTGGATCGTCCGCAGG
>Ga0114922_10001105_pt1 | contig 25668 bp, 22 predicted proteins | sample AartaG_FD_100975 | JGI IMG/M metagenome (GOLD analysis project Ga0114922, IMG submission 100975) | Deep subsurface microbial communities from Aarhus Bay to uncover new lineages of life (NeLLi) - Aarhus_00045 metaG | ecosystem: Environmental > Aquatic > Marine > Oceanic > Sediment | place... | reverse complement strand
TATCCCAGGCGTGGAGTCGATCCTGTCACTACGGGCCTTATGGCTCTCTCAGGACGATCGATGGGCCCGCTATTGGAACACGAAACCGGCCTACCAAAAGGCCGCCTAAACTGTCACGGACCCCGCTTGATCTGATCGATATCAGGACCGCTGAGTCAAACAAGAGGTGGGTATTGGCGGATCACGACGAGGAGATACAACGCAACTCGTAATGGGTCGTTCTCCGGCGCGCGGTCTTCCCCAAGCCCTGGGCCGTTATTGCTGCTCTTGTGAAATCACCACGTTGTTGTACTGCACGAGCGTCCCTTTAGCCCGCTCCAGGTCGATGATGGCGGTGTTGTAGTTGAGAATCGCCTGAAGCAGGAGCCGCCGGCCGTTGCCCAGACTCCGCCGAGCGCCGAGTTCTGCGTTAAGCTGGGTAAAGTCCTTGCGTTCCGCCCGGGCTAGAATGGACTCGACCTGCCGTTCACCCGCTTCGACGGTCTCGAAGCGAGGCTGGATCTGCTCGTACGTGGTGGTCAACTCGCGCAGAGCGAGGTTCACCTCCAGGATAACATTCTCGATCTGCTGTCGCAGGGCCGCCTTCGCCTGGCTATGACTCAGGCGCGCGCGGACCTCTCTGGCCCGCCCGGCGCGATTGCCGATCGGAACCTCCAGCTCGATGCCGACGACGTACTCGGTGTAGTCGTGCTTGGTAACTTCGTCGAACGAATCATCCGCGCTGGGCCCGATACCGTCCACGATATACGAGAAAGACAGGTCCAGCCTGGGCAGCGCCTGATTGATCGCCTGTCCCACAGCGATCTTGGCGTTGGCAACCCGCAGCTTCGACTGCTTGATCTCAGGACGCATCTCTAGGGCCGTCTGCAGCTCACCCAGCCGATCCACCTCGAACGGACCGATGGTCGGAAGGTCCTCCGGGAAGATCTCGTATTGATCGACCAGGTTAAGATCCGGATCGTTGATCAGCGCCAAGAGCCGGTCTTCTGCGTTTCGCACCGTCGCCCTTTTGGCCAGGAACTCGGCCTTGCTGAATTCGAGGTTTGCACGGGTGTCTTCGATCTGAATCTTGGTGACGTCGAAATCCTTGCGGGCCAGCAGGTATTGATAAATGTCCTGGAACTCCTCCAGCAGATGGGCCGTGACCACCAGGTCGCGCCGGGCGAGAACCAGTTGCCAGTAGGCCACCTCCACCTCGCGCAGAAGATCGCGAATATCCTGCCGGAACTGCAGGTCGCTGATGCGGCGGTTGTTCTGGGACACCCGAATGGCCGACAGGTTGTGGTCGATGCCGAACCCGCGCAGCAGCGGTTGGCGAAAAGAGACCTTGAAGTCGCTGAAATACTCCGGGTTCAGTTGCTGAAACGCCAGGCTGGTCGAGGTTCGCTGAAGGCTGTAGCTGGTTGTAATCTGCATGCCGGTGGGCAGCAGCTTACGGATGCCGCTTTCCCACCGGAACAAGTCGAAATCCCTGGCGGCCAGTTCTGATGCGGTGGGCCTGTCCTGGATTTGCTTGGTCAGGTTCGAGAAGAAGACGGCGTCGAATGCCGCCTGAGCTTCAATGACGCGCGTGGACTCGACAGCCGGGTTGTACCGCTGCACCTCGATGGCGAAGCTGTTCGCCAGTGCCCGTCGCGTGGCGTCCTCCAGCCGCAGCCCGATCCGGTTGGGCCGCCGAATCGAGTCCAGACGTTCCAGCAGGCGCTGGTGGAATCGTCGCTGAGCCTCGGTCCCCTCCTTCATCGCCTCGAGCGAATCGCGCCGGGCCTGTATGGGATCGGGAATGTGATGTATGAATCTTTGCGGGTCAACGCTCTCGTGAGGATTGGCTCGCAGCTCCGCCAGCAGCCGTGCGTTGTAACGCTCGACCGGATCTTCGGCATCCTCACCGCCTGCCGTGTCCTGCGGCGGCGGCTGATCCGTAGGCCTGGCGGCCTCCTGCCCGAAGCACAGTAGTCCCGTGAACGCGACAACGCACAGACAACGCATGAGCTGTCTCACCATCGTTTGTTTCTCCATGATGGAGGGCCTAGCCTGACGCGGTCGTTCTATCGCTGCACGGTCAGTATTCGGTCGGCGCCGCGCCAAACCGCCGCCGAACGGTGAGCAAAGCGCATCCTACCCGTGCCGTCGAACGCGTGTCAATGTAACGTCCTGTATGCCGTCTGCAGCGTGCGTGGAGCGACGGTTTCTGTCGCGATCCGCCGGGAGGGACTCACCAGGTGCCGTCTTACCTGCGACTTCGTTGCGTGAGAGGATGGCACCCAACAAGAGAACCCGCCATTTCAGGGTTGACGGATCACTCGCGGTACAGCACAAAGTCGTGTCAGGCGGCACGGCCGGGGAATCCCCGGGAGATCGTGCCCGTGTGGTGTTTACAGGCCGACGGCCCAAGTGATGCTCGGGACCGGGGGGATCCGTTAGGCGGACGAGTATTCAGCAAACCCGTATCATCTACGGCTCCTGGTTGGCGTAAGGTGTGCGGAGAGGCTCCGAGGCGCGCAATTATTTATGATGCGTGGACTTACACACGGCAGAGGTTAAGCACCTCGCGCTGCACTGTTGGTAGTTCCAAGGAGGACAGGTATGTATCGCAGTATTCACGTTACGGTCGTTTTGGGTCTGATCTGGTGCGCGGCCTTGATGGTGTCGGTCGCGCGGGCACAGTCAAGCGAGGTGACAAAACAAATCACCGCCGCCGCGCCGGCAACGCCCTGCGCCAAACTGCAAAAGCCGCGTAAGCTGCTGGTTTTTACGCTGTGCCGAGGCTTTCGCCATGCTTCGATTGACGTGGGGGCGGAGGCGATGAAGATCCTCGGCGAAAAAACCGGCGCGTTTGAAACCGTCGAAAGCGATGACATCTCGATGTTCGAGCCGGAAACGCTGAGGCCGTTCGACGCCGTGTGCATGCTCAACACCACCGGCGAGCTGTTCCTGCCGCCAAAGCTTGACGAATTGCCGCCCGCCGAGCAGGAACAGGCCCGACAGCGCGACGCCCGCCTCAAGCGAAGCCTGCTCGAGTTCATCGAAGGCGGCAAGGGGCTGGTCGGCATCCACGCCGCAACCGACTGCTTCTACAAGTGGCCCGAGTACGGCGAACTGATCGGCGGTTACTTCAACGGTCATCCGTGGCACGAGCACGTCGTGCTCAAGCTGGACGATCCCAACCACCCGATCTGTGCGCCGTTCGACGGCTCGACGTTCGAGGTCAAGGACGAGATCTACCAGTTTCGCGATCCGTACTCGCGCAAGCGGCAGCGCGTTCTGCTCAGCCTTGACACCACCCGCACCGACATGAACAAGAAGGGCATTCACCGCGACGACAATGACTTCGCCGTCAGTTGGGTGTCGTCTTACGGCAAGGGCCGGGTGTTCTACTGCTCGCTGGGTCACCGCGACGAGATCTTCTGGAACTCGAAGGTGCTGCGGCATTTCCTGGCCGGTATTCAGTTCGCGATGGGCGACCTGCCAGCCGACACGACACCCAGTGCCACACCCGGTACGGCGTCCAGCATCGCTCCCATTACAATGCCCGGCGGCGAACCGCTGGCGTCCGGATGGACGTCGCTGTTCAACGGCAAAGACTTGACCGGCTGGCAGTGCAAAGAGGGCAGTTGGGTGGCGGAAGACGGCGTGCTGACACGCGTCGGCGGCGGTGACATCTGGAGCAAGGAGCAGTTTGGCGACTTCATGCTCGAGCTTGAATTCAAGGTCGATAAGGGAACCAACAGCGGCGTGTTCTTCCGCACGGCCGACATCAAAGACTGTGTGCAGACCGGCATCGAGATGCAGGTGCTTGACTCCTACGGCAAGACCGGCCCCGGCAAACACGACTGTGGCGCCATCTACGACTGCCTCGCACCGGCCGTCAACGCCGTCAAGAAACCGGGCGAATGGAACCACGTCGTGCTGATCTGCCACGGCAGCCGGGTAAAGGCCGACATGAACGGCGAGCGGATCATCGACATGAATCTGGACGACTGGACCGAGCCGAACAAGAACCCCGACGGCACTAAAAACAAGTTCCGCACCGCGTACAAGGACATGCCCCGCATCGGCCACATCGGCTTCCAGGACCACGGCAAACCGGTGTGGTACCGTAACATCCGGATCAAGCGGCTGGGGAAGTGAGGGATCAGCGAGAGCATCAGTTGTTGATCGCAGACCTGATGCTCACAGATCGCAAATCTGAAGCCCACGGATTACAATCCGTGGGCGTCGGATTACAATCCGCGGGTGTCGGTTAGCAATCCGAAGTCCCAGCGGACCAGGCGACCCACCGGGAAAGGAAATCCTCATGGTAGTCGAAACCGATCGTCGGCAATTCCTTCTATCCACCGCCGCGATTGCGGGAGTGGTAAGCTTGAACTTGCCGCGTGCCGCCCGGGGGGAGCAGCGAAACGACGGTGATCCGTTGTTCAGGATTTCCCTGGCCCAATGGTCTTTGCATAGGACGATATCTTCAGGGAAGCTCGACAACCTCGGCTTTGCCCAAGCGGCAAAGAGGGATTACGCTATCGAGGCCGTCGAGTACGTCAGCCAGTTCTTCAAAGACAAAGCGCGCGACCAGAACTATTTGCGCGAAATGAAGAAACGCGCCGCCGACGCCGGTGTCAGGAACCTGCTCATTATGATCGATGGTGAAGGGCGCCTGGGCGACCCGGATGCCAAGAAGCGAAGCCAGGCGATTGAGAACCATCGCAGATGGATCGAAGCCGCCGGGTTCCTCGGGTGTCATTCGATCCGCGTCAACGCTGCATCAAGCGGATCATACGACGAACAGCAGAAGCTGGCGGTCGACGGGCTGCGGCGGCTGGCCGATGTCGCCTTCGAGCAGGGTATGAACGTCATCGTGGAAAACCACGGCGGGCTGTCGTCCAACGGTAAGTGGCTGGCCGGCGTCATCAAGCAGGTCAACCGTCGCAACTGCGGCACGCTCCCCGACTTCGGCAACTTCAACCTGGGCGGCGGCAAACTGTACGACCGCTACAAAGGCGTGGCCGAGCTGATGCCCTACGCCTTGGCCGTCAGCGCCAAATCACATGACTTCGACGAACAGGGCAATGAGATTCACACCGACTACCGGCGGATGATGAGAATCGTCCTCGACGCCGGCTACCGCGGCCACGTCGGCATAGAATACGAGGGCGGCAAGCTCAGCGAACCTGAAGGCATCCGGGCCACCAAGCGGTTGCTGGAGAAGGTGCGCGATGAGTTGGCGGGGTGTGGTTGACGCAGCGCCGCGTTCGGAGCCGGGTGGCGGACGCTTTGATGCACCGCTTGGTCAGACATCGCCGCCAGGTCACGATCGGGTCTGCCTGAAGTAGAAGAACGGTGGGATTGTCAGGCCCATCACGTCGTTGCCGCCGGTCAGTTCGCGGGCCCGGCCCAGGGCGTGGCCCAGACTTGGGGACCAGGAGACGCCCAACCGCTTGGCCGCCGTGTCGTCCCTGGGACCTACGAGAATAACATCCGACAGATGTTTCAGGGCGTAGGTCGCCCAGTTCCAAACCGTAAAGGGATGGAACCCGTGATGGGCAAAGCGGCGGCGGTAGCAGTCGATAAGATACGGATCGCGGGCGTATTTCTCCTGAAACATCTCCTTCATCTCGAAGGGGTCCGTAGTGACCGGCAACACGTCTTCGTAGAATTTCCTGTACGCCACGTGGTATTCCTTGTGAAAGACCTCATAGACCGGGTTCAGGATAATGACCACGCCGCCCTTCTTGACAAACGGTTTGTCGTAGAACCAGTTGAACAGGTACCCAAGAACGTCACTCACCACAAGCACCGGGTTGATGCGGGCTCCAACGGCATAGGGGCTCAAGTCCGGCAGGCCGAAGACCATGGTGTCGTACTGCCGCGGCGCCGGCACCGTCATTTGGGCCTTCATGATCTCGAGCGTGCGGGCATGCACGGGTTCGATGGCGCCGACGTTGATTTCTATGGGGTCGTAGGCCCCACTCACGCTTCGTAGGATTGCCTTTCGGATCGGCTCCGGCACAACTGCCAGGGCCGGCGGCGTGGCGAATTTCAGGAACTTCTCCGCGGCGTTGCAGCGATCGTTCGGCTTGCCCAGGCAGCGCACGTGCCACGGATAAGTGGCGTTGTTCATGGCCGCTTCCATGACCATGATCCGGCTGTGTTTCAGAATGACGCGGCTGATTCGTTCGATGCAGTCGTGCATGTCGGAGCCTTCCGGCTGCATGACGTGCGGGCTTTCAGCCGTCATGGAAGGGATGTGGTGGTTGGCGATGGATTCATAGGTTCCCAGCCCCACGGCCACGGACTTGTGACCCCCGTTGAGGGGAATCTGCACGGAATCAACGTAGATCACCAGATCGCTCTGGACGACCCCCTTGCAGACTTGAACCGGTTCGTCCTGATCCGTGGTGCCGAGGTCAACGATGTCTTCTCGATCTTCCGCGTCATAGTTGTCCAATTGATGCGGATAGAACTCTTTCATGATCCTGGGGCCGACCATGTGGGCCAGCTCGTGCTTTTTCATTTTCCGGTGCAGAGCCACGGCGCAAACCAGCCGGATGTTTTTCTTCTGCACGCCGTAGGAGTACAAAAGCGGCAGCAGGACTTCGAGCGACTGCTGGCGGATGTCGGGCCTCGACGTGGGAGGAAACGGCTGGCAGTTGTCGTCGAAGGCGATCAGGATTTTGGAGGACGCACCGACGAGGTCGTTCAACGGCGGCATCCCCAGCGGGTTCTCGAAAGCGCTAATGACCGCCCTGGGAACATGCGGCCTGGTGATGCCGGCTATCTCCTTGGGAGCATAGAGAATGTCTGCGTTATCCGGCAGACGAGCGTTTATGATGTTGTTTCCACAGTAGGTTAGGTACTTCATATGATCGCACTGATATTGATACGGGGCGAATCCTTCTGCACGTCAACCGGCGGCAAGGCGGCCCACCTTTTCAAAGGTGGTGACCCGATTCGGGGGCACGAATCGTGCCTCCTACGTCCAAAAAGCGTCCATCCGGCGTGCTACGTTGTGGACGGGTCAAACCGGACCGATTCACCACTCTCGATGCTCTGCCGCTCGGCTTCCAGCAATTGGGCGGTCTCGACCGCGTCCTTCATCGTCACTCTCGTGTGCGTCCGGTTGTTTGCGATGGCATCGAGCAGGTGCCGGACCTGGCCGTCGTAGCCGGTCAACGGTTCCAGCTTGATCGTCTCCACCTTGCCGTTGCGGGCGACGGCCAACGGGTCGTCACCCCTCAAATCATACTCTGCCGTAGCCCGCTCGAACCCGACGACGTAACGCATGTTGAACGGGAACCCCGGCGCATGGTCCCAGCCCCCCTCCGCGACGACGTGAGACGGACCGCTCTGGTAACGATAGATCGTGGTCAGGTGGTCGATCGAGCCCGTACTGGCCACCGAGTCCGGCTGCCCGAAGCACCAGCGGATGAAGTCAGCGTCGTGAATGTGCAGATCGACCAGCGCCCCCCCGGTCCGAGCGGGATTCCGATAAAACTCGGGCGACCAGTCCGGCGGAACGGCCAGCCGGTGGAACACCGCGCTACGCACCGGGCCGTATGTTCTATTGACGATCTGTTCCTTCAACCAGGCCCATCCGGGCCAGAACCTTATGCACATCGCGGGCATGCAGAGCGTGCTCGCCGCCGCGGCAGCTTCCGCCAACACTCTCACGTCGGACGACAGCAGCGCGACCGGCTTCTCGACCAGCACATGCTTACCCGCCTCGATCGCCCGCAGCCCCAGATCCACGTGGGTCTCGGTGTGCGTGCAGACACTAACAAGATCGACCGCGTCGTCGCCCAGCAGTCCCTCGGCGTCTGCGTAGCAACGCACGTCACTCAGATCGAAAGACCCCTGCCCCCCTCCCAGGTCGATGTTCCCCGCGTCGGACGTACGACCGGCAAGACACTGAGGATCACAATCGCAGACGGCCACCAACCGGCAGTCGTGCCCCGCCGCCCGTGCCGCACTGTATGCTCTGATATGCGTGCCGCCCATGAAGCCCAGGCCGATCACACCTACGCCGATCGTGCCTTTCCCGCTCATGGCCGGCACCCTCCGCCGACGTTGATCGCCGGTTTGTCACTCATCTTATCCCCCCGAAGCGTTGATAAAGCGCTCGACCAGATCGTGCGCATGCCGGATCTCGCCAACGCGACTGCCGCCCGCTTCGCGTTCGATCATGAGATCACACGCCAGCCCCGCCTCGCGAGCCACCGCGAAAAACGCCGTCCAATCGACCTCGCCGCCGCCGACAGCCACCTCGCTGCCCCAGGCGCCTGGTGTATTGGCGCCCACCGCATCCTTGACGTGGATTTGCACGACACGCGGCGCCAGCTTCCGAAGCGCCTCAACCGGATCGCCCATGCCGTAGAGTATCATGTTAGCCGGGTCGAAGTTCACGCCGACATCGGGCCGATCGAGTTGGTCGAGCGCATCGAGCAGCGTGTCAGCCGTCTCCTGGCCGGTCTCAAGCCCTATCCGCACGTTATTGGCTGCGAACACGTCTGCGATCTCACGCAGACGGTCAATCATCAATTGACGCACCGGATCGCCCCGCTCGTGCGGCATGAACCCGGCGTGAAACGTCACCAGATCGATCCCGAGGTCGCGCGCTAGTTGAGCATTCCGCCCGGCAGCGGCCAGGTTCTCGTCCCAAAACACATCAAGCCGGACCCCGCCAGTGCGTTTGATCGATTCAAGCGTCGTGTAATCCTCGCCGCGCGTCCTCATCATGCCGGAGCGCACGTCGATCCCGGCAGCCTGCAGCATCGAAACCGTTTCCGCAACATTCCACTCCCCGACGCGCAGGGGATCGAGGGCGAGCTGCACAGCGGACAGCCCGACGGTTTTGACTTTTCGCGCCAAATCCCCGCTGGTTTGGGGTTGTAGCGACCACGAGCAGACTCCGACGCGGCCACGCATGACAAGTGATCCTCATGCCGATCGGCTGGTTCCACCGTCGTGACAACGACGGACCCCATGATAGGAGCACAGCAGTCCCGCCGCCAGCGTCGGGGCGGTTCCGGGGCGATGCAAACTCGCTGCTCGAGGGAACCCCCGCCGGGCACGTCGTCTGCGTTCGGCAGGTGTTGGGGCGGGTCGAAGCGGTCATCGCCTTCGGGCGTCGCATTTGGTACAATAGGTGAGATATTGTGAGGATTCCTTTTCGACGCGGGCACGGCCGAGGCAGATGAAAGGTTTTGACATGAGATTGCTGAATCGTACGTACCGGCCCTTGACGGCACTTCTTGTCGCGCTTGGTGGTGTCACCGCCTGTGCTGGTGGTTTCGAGTGGGTGAACGTGGAGCGCATCCCGCAGGATCTGATCGCCACCACCGACGCCTGGACGGCGGTGCGGGTGAACGACAGCGGGCATGAGTCCTGGCGGGTGGCCGCCGATGACTTCGAACTGACGAGCACCACCCGAATCACCCGGATCGTGTTTTACAGCGTCAAATTCGGCGAACCGGATATTGTCGGCGGCGACTGGTATGTCTTTGAAGGCGGGGATGAGCCCGGCGAGTTGTTGGCCTTTGGCGCGGACCTCAAACTTACGCGAGAAGACACCGGCTGGTCCAATCCCAACTTGGGCGACATCTACCGCAACATCATGGAGCCGGAGAATCTCGTGCTGCCGGCGGGGCATTATTTTCTAGCCTTTCGCTCGGTGATGTCTTGTCCCCAAGGCTGTGTGGGGAAGTACAGCATTCTCTCGACGCGTTGGGCCAACGGTCTAACGCGGGCGTACTGGAACTTCGGCCTGCTCGCCAACGGTGAGGTCATCGATGAATGGATGCTGTTGGAGAGATTCAACGGCATCCGCGATCAGGAATGGGCGTTTGTGTTGGAAGGCGAAGACAACTGCGGGGCGATTCGAAGGTTCAAGGTCAAGTGCCGGGGCGGAAAGCTGACCGCCAAGGTCAAGTCCACCTTGGCCCAAGGCACGGTGCTGACAATCGATAACCAGGGCGACCGCAAGCAGATGGTGATCAACAGCAAAGGCAAAGGCAAAGTCAAGTACAGGCATCAATCGGGACAACACCGAGTGTCGATCGTCGAATGCCCCGAGAAATCAAAATCGGTCAACTGTTCATGACTGCGCGGCCAAGTCCGCCTGACGGACGAGCCCCGGGGACGACAGCATATCGCCTGGATTACGGCCCAGTTTTACCGAGGCGTGGCGGTGATCCTGCCGGGCTTTTGTCGCCGTCCGGCCAAGTGCTCTATAATATCGGGCCTGGGGCCGGCGCCGGCGAGTGTGCACCCATCGGCCTGTCAATGCCGGGAGAGATTCTCGCAGCTACGCCCAAGGGAGGCTAAACGGGCATCGGCCCGACAACCGATGTTCCACCTGAGTGGGCGAGGCGGTGGGAGTGCTGTTACCTGAAGACCGATGTCGTTTGATGTCAGAGAGCGGAGAGCGGATTTTGGAGCGTGCGGTGGATGATTCTACGCGTTCCCGGGTTCGGCTGGGAAACTTTGTCGAGTTGCTGCGCCCGACGCAGTGGGTCAAGAACGTGGTGGTGTTCGCCGGGCCTGCGGCGGGCATGAAGCTGTTCGAGCCCCGGGCGGCGGCCCAGGCTTTTCTGGCGTTTGTGGCCTTTTGCCTGGCGGCCAGCGCCACCTACGCGATCAACGACACATTCGACCGCGAGGCTGACGCCAGGCATCCAACCAAGCGAAACCGGCCGATCGCGCGCGGGGCGATTTCACCGCCGGCCGCATTCGTCTTTGCGGGTTTGTTGATCGTGACGGCCCTGGCCATCGCCTCGGTGCTGTTGAATCCCACCGTGGCACTGGTGCTAGCGATGTACTTCGCCCTGACACTTTCGTACTCGCTGGCGCTGAAGCACCGCATTCTGCTGGACGTGATCGCGATCGCCACCGGTTTTGTGCTTCGCGCCTGGGCGGGCTCGGCGGCAGTGGAAGTGGCGACCTCGCACTGGCTGATCGCGTGCATGTTCACGCTGTGTTTGTTTCTGGGGTTCGGCAAGCGGCGATGCGAGATAACGATGATCGGCGACGCGCACGAGGCAGGCGAACATCGCAAGATCCTGCTTCGCTATACGCCCGGGCTTCTCAATCACCTGATCAGCGTCTCGGCAGGCATCGCCGTTATAACATTTCTACTATACACCATGGACGTTAGTGTGGAGCACGCGACGCCGTTTTGCAAGGAGCACATGTTCTATACTCTACCGATCGTCGTCTACGGAGTGTTTCGTTATGCGATGCTGACTGAATCGGGGGTGTACAGCGGCCCGACGGAGATCATTCTGAAGGACCCGGGGATGCGGGCGTCAATCCTGATGTGGGCCGCCGTGGCCATGGGAATCGTGTATGAGGACGCGATCCGCAACCTGTTCAGTTTATGATGAGCCGCATGTTTTGCAGGCTTCTTCGTCTCCGTGTAGCGTCACCCCTTGTGGGTGACGTAATGATCCGCGTAGCGTCACCACTCGTGGGTGACGTAATGAGCCACAGAGCGCCGCCCACAATGAGCGGCGCTACATCCGCTGCACGAAAACGGAGCTTGTTTCAGCCCGCGCGGACGTTCGACATTGTGAGTGTCTTGCTCGACCGCAACTCCGCACAGGCCAAAGCCTACGGCCCGTCTCTTGTGAAGATCAGAGCATCAATATGAGTCACTCGAAAGTCGCTATTGTTCGGACCACCCCCCAGACGGTGCTGGAGGATTATCGCCGGGTGATGCAGTTGGCCGGTTATCAAGACGTGATCGACAAGACAGTGGACACTGCCTTGAAAATCAACATTAGCTGGCACTTCTTCTATCCCGGCAGTTCGACCACGCCCTGGCAGCTTGAGGGTGTGATCCGCACGCTCAAGGGCGACGGCTATGACCCGGCACTGATCCACGCCTGCCATAACCGGACGGTTGTGATCGACGCCAGGTTGGGGGAGCGCGAAAACAAGCAGATAAATGTGATAGAGGCCCACGGGCTGCGCAACGTACATTTGTATGATCCGGGTAACGAATGGATCAACGTGCGCGAGGCCGTGGGCGATCTTACGGACGACTTCTTATGTCTAAACGGCGTTTATCCAAAGGGTTTCAGCATTCCGAAACGGTTCATCGGTGAGAACATCATCCATCTGCCGACGATTAAGACCCATATTTTCACCACGACCACCGGCGCTATGAAGAACGCCTTCGGCGGGCTGCTAAATGAACATCGTCATTGGACGCATCCTGTGATTCACGAGACACTGGTGGACCTCTTGATGATTCAACAGAAGATACACAAGGGCCTGTTTGCGGTGATGGACGGAACGTTCGTTGGAGATGGGCCGGGGCCTCGTTGTATGATTCCGCATATCAAGAACGTCCTTCTGGCGTCGGCGGATCAGGTGGCGATCGACGCGCTGGCCGCGAAGTTGATGGGATTCAATCCGTTGGATGATCTGAAGTATGTCCGGCTGGCTCATGAGAAGGGCCTGGGCTGCGGCGATCCGAATGAGATAGAGATTGTGGGTGACGCGGAGGCGGCCAGGGAAAACTGGCACTTCGTGGGCCCGTTCAAGAAGATGACGTTCGCCTCCAGGATGCAGCACCTGATCTACTGGGGTCCTTTGAAGAAGCCCCTCGAGTGGTCGCTCAAGACGGTCCTGGCGCCGTGGGCGTATATCGCCAGCGTGATATACCATGATTCATTCTGGTATCCGTTTCGGGGTAAGGACCGCGTGCAGCGAGCGTTGAGCAGCCCGTGGGGGCGGTTGTTTCACAACTGGGAGGAGGCCAAGCCGGACCAGTCCGGTTACCCCGCCGTCGGCGACCCCCCCCCGGGGGTCGTGCGCGGCACGTTCAAACTGCTGTGGATGGCCTGCAAAATCCTCCTGACGTGCATCCGCGAGGCGCCGGAGATCAGCATGAGGCGATTGACCAAACGACGCAAGACAGCCCGCGACGAAGCGCGGTAGCCGGCGATTGGGCGGCGGTCGACGTATCGCCGGTGCATCCCACAGGCAGTCAGTTCGCGAACCGGGAGTAGCCCATGAAGTATGTGATTGCGTTAGCGTTGGGCCTGATCTTCAATGCCAGCGCTAACTTGATGATGAAGGCCGGGATGAACCGCGTTGCCGAAGAGGGCGGCGTGATGAAGAACGGTTTGCTGGCGGCCGTCGTCACCGTTGCGACCAGCCCGGTGTTGATAATCGGGTTGACCTGCTTCGGGCTCAACGCGGCCTGTTACATGTTCGCGCTGCAGAGTCCGACGTTGAAGATTTCGATAGCGTATCCGATCGTGGTGGGCGGCGGATACGCCATTATTGCGGTAGCCGCCTTCCTGCTTCTGTCCGAGCGGCTGACGTTCGGGCAGTGGGTCGGTGTGATTTTGGTTCTGGCCGGTGTGATCGTCATCGCCACCCAAACCCCGGACGCCGCCGGGACGTAAGGCGTAACGGGAGAGGTTTTCGCAGGCTATTCGGGGCGGTCAGGATGCGGATCGAAAACGTACACTGTTCGGACCGTATCAAGCGAGACCGCGCTGCGTACGGTCAGGACCGCCAGGAGCGGATTCCTCCGGTCCGGCTCAACCGCTTCGACGGTCCCGACGGTCAAGGCGGGTGGTAGCCACGTCTGATCACAGGCCGTCAGCACCGCGTCGCCGACGGCGATCCGGCCGCTTTCTATCTCGCTCCTTGCGACATCTTTGATCTCCATCCGCCCGTTGCCCGAGCCGACCAGCCAGAAGTCCGTATCCAGCAGTACGAAGTCTTGCTCGTTGAAGCGCCCGATGTGCACCTTCATCTGAGTTTCAAGGTCGCTGACGAGCCGAACACGCGACGAGAAGGCGTTCGTCTGTTCTACAAATCCCAGATAGACCTCGCCGATCAGCACCGCCAGGCCGTCGGAGACGCCGTCGCCCGTCCCGACGGCGATGGCAAACTCGCGAGAGACGACCGCATCGCCCGGTCTTACGCCGCGCGTCGATCCGGCGCTGACAATGCGCGTAGACCGCCACGGAGCGATGTCGTGGGCGACAACCCTGGCTCGGATCAATCGACCCTGGGCCCCGACTCCACGACGATCGCGGATCGCCCGCAGTACCTGATTCTCACGTTCGAGCGTGCTGACCCGAGAAGTCAGGGCTGCGACCTGATTCTCGAGCATTTGCTCACGCTTGAGAAGTGCCTCGTATTCTGGCCTGGCAGGGCCAAGATGATCTTTGCTATACCCGGCTTTTGCGTCGATGCCGATCAAATCGGTGGCGGCGTGCGTTGCGGCACTGGACGCATCTTGAAGCGGCAGGGCGATCTGTCCCAGCGCGCCAAGCCACGACGTCCACCCCGGCGGCAAGATGATTAACAGCAGGACGATTCCAGCAAGAATGGTCAGCAATCTCGTGAGAGATAACGGGCGGGATTGTCTCGGGCGGGTCATCGTTCAGGTCCGGCTGTTCGATCGGATTGCGTTCGCACTCGACGGGGATACGCCCTCCTTTCGGAACGCAAATGTGGCAGAAGAAAAAGGGGTCAGGTTGATTTATTTAGGTCTCACGACTATCTGAGCCGCAGGCTTTAGCCTGCGCGATGCTTGAAGTAAATAAATCAACCTGACCCCTTTTTCTTTTTCCGCGCCGACTTGGGCAGGTTCGCCTGCAACAATCTAATCGCAGCACTCACAATATCATCCGGTTCCGCCATGCGCCCCTGTCCCACGGTGCCGCAGGCCAGCCATCCGGCCACCGGCTCGACAATGTGAACCCCAAACTCCCGCACCCTTGAAACGTTGCCCTGTACCACCTGGTTGGACCACATCCGCTCGTTCATGGACGGGGCTAAGACTAGCGGTGAATCGACGGACAGAACCAACGTGCTGACCACGTCGTCGGCGATGCCGGCTGCGATCTTACCGATCATGTTGGCGGTGGCCGGGGCGATCACAAACAAATCCGCTCGCTCGGTCACGCGGATGTGCTGCGAATCGCCGGCATTCGGAGTGGTCCAAAGATCAACCAACACCGGCCGTCCGGTCAGCGATTTGAACGTCAAAGGCCCGACGAACCTGGTGGCCGCTTCCGTCATCGCTGTGGTCACACCGGCACCTCGCTGAACCAAGCGGGACACGACGTGACCGACCTTGTAGGCCGCGATCCCCCCGCACACACCGACCACGACCTCATAGCCTGCCAGCCTTGCCTCCGCCAGTTCGTCAGACATGAGAGACCACTTCGTTAGCGTCATCTGCCGGCGCGTCAAACGACGCATCAAGTTTACCTTCGACGATCTCCTTTATGACGATCTCCAGCAGATTGAGCCCCTCGTGTGGCACCATCGGTCTGGCGCCTTGAAGGAGTTGAAGCCATCGCCGCTGAATCAATGCCGTGAGTTTGAAGCGGCCGCCAAACTTGTTTATGATTTCGTCGTTCTTCAGACCATCGATCATGCCGCCTGCGCCTCCCGCTTTACAATGTCAAGAACCTGCTGAATCGTCACCTCGAGATCGTCATTGACCAAAAAGTGCTGGTAACACCCGCTGTCGCGGGCGAATCCGATTTCGCCATTAGCGGCAGCGAGCCTCTCCGCTAATTGCTCCGCGCGCTCCGTATTTCGACCCGAAAGGCGCGCTCGCAACGACTCGGCTGTGGGGGGCATGACAAAAACGCGTACCGAGTCCGGTATCTGCCCGGCCACCTGAGCGGCCCCCTGAACGTCAATCTCCATTACGACAACACACCCCCGTTCGATCGCCGCCTCCACCGGCGTTCTGGGAGTCCCATAGCGATGCCCGCAATATGTGGCCGACTCCAGAAAACCACCCGCCGCCCGCCGCCGCTCAAATTCGTCCTCGCTGATGAATTCGTAAGTCCTGCCAGGCTGGTCGCCCGGGCGCACGGGACGCGTCGTCGCTGACACGCTCCAGACGGCATTCGGAAGGCGGTCAAGCAGGGCTGCACAAATGGAACTCTTGCCAACCCCGGATGGGCCGCTGATGATCACCAGCCCACCGGGGTCTGACGGCTCAGCCCGCCCGTCACGAGACATTCTGCACCTGTTCCTTCAGGCGATCGATCAGACTCTTGATCTCGACGACAGCCTGCATGATCAAGACGTCATTGCTTTTCGATGCGATCGTGTTGGCTTCGCGAAGCATCTCCTGAGTGAGGAAATCCAGCTTCCGCCCGACGTTTTCATCGCTGTCGCACGCGGAATTGAATTGATCCAGATGCGAGCGAAGTCTCGAAACCTCCTCGTTGATGTCGCAGCGGTCGGCGTAGATCGCCACCTCGCGCATCAAGGCCTCAGCCTCTAGCTCAACCTTTGCCTCCTGCACCAACATGGACACGCGGCTCTTGAGACGTTCGTGGTACTCCTGCACGACCTTCGGCGCCTGCTGAGATATGGCCTCAAGCTCAGCGCGTATAACATCGCAATGGGCAGCCAGGTCCTGGCGAAGCGCATGGCCCTCCAGCCGTCGCATGGCCACCACCTCGTCCAAAGCCCGCTCGGTTAGCCACTGCACGATCGTAGCCTGCTGCTCGCGAACGGATTCATCCGGCTCGGGTGGCTGACAAACACCCGGCAGGGCGGCCAGCGTGCCGAGATCCACCGTGGCCTTGACGCCGTCCGGGAGCTTCGCCTGGCACACTTGGTCTACATAGCTCTGAAGAGCCGCCACGTTGATGCTGTACGCGGCACTGGCGCGCTGATCACGTACACGCAGTTGGTAGATCACGCTGCCTCGACCCAGGCCTTTGCGCAGTTGCTTCTCGATTTTGTCTTCCAGGAACTGAAGCGTCTCAGGCAGCTTGATCGTCGTCTTGAGGTAGCGGTTATTGAAGGTGCGGATCTCCAGCGAGTAACTCACGCCTTTCTCGGCGTGGTGTGCCTCCCCGCAACCAGTCATGGATACAAGCATGGTCTAAGTGTGTCCGACCGAGCCTACCGGCGATTACGGTGTGGGTGTCTTGCCCTGCTTAGCCTCGGCAGGGGTACTCTCGTCCACATCAGAGTCGCCCGAAACGTCATCGTCTTTCTGAGTCGATGCTGCATCATCCCCTGCCGTGCCGACGCCGTCATCCTCAACACCACCCGGCTGATCACCGGTCGATGAGTCATCCACCGCGTCCGAATCATTAGACGTGCCCGCCTGGTCGCCGCCCTGGTCGCCCTCCACGGGTTCCTCAGGCTCCGCACCCGCAGGGAGCAGGTCCGTATCACCACCGGCGGCACCGCCTACGATGGCCGGTGTTGATGGGGCTGACTTGTCCATTATATAGTTGCCACCGACGCTGATCAACATATACAGGCAGGCCAGCACAACGGTGATCCACGTGAACACGTCGCCGGTCTTGGCGCCGAATGCGCTACCGGCCCCCCCCCCACCGCCGCCGCCGCCGCCGAATGCGCCGGACAAGCCGCCGCCACGACCCTTCTGCAGCAAGACGACCAAAATCAAAAAGCCGCAGACTAGAATCAGGGCCAAAACCACCAGAGTATCTAGATAACTCATGACTTGTGTGTTCCCCAAGCAGACCCGCTCAAGCTGCCATCCTGGATCATTCCGTCATCGTCGCGATCGCGCGTCTGTTCCTTCAACCGTCCGACCGGCTCTTTAGTCCCTGAGCGAGCGTCACGATCGCTGCAAAGCGGTAGAGCAAAGTTCCACTTTGCTCAGCGTCACGGGACATTACGACAACTACCGTTGCCCCGCCACCGCCGAGATGATAGCCAGAAAATCCTCAGCCACCAAACAAGCCCCGCCGACCAAAACACCGTCAACATCTACCCCGGCTATCAGATCCGCCGCGTTGCCCGGCTTGACGCTGCCCCCGTACAATATGCGCATCGACTGCGCCACGTCCTCTCCGTAGATGGACTCCACCCGTGTCCGGACGAACGCGTGCATGTCCTGGGCCTGGTCGGGCGTGGCCGTTCTGCCAGTGCCGATCGCCCACACCGGCTCGTAGGCAATCACCAGCGATGTCGGGGATACACCGTCGCCCAGCGCCTCGCCCATCTGACGTTCCACCACTACTTCCGAGCGGCCCGCCTCCCGTTCGTCCAGCGTCTCGCCGACGCAGTAGATCACGGTCAGCTCATCACGGACGGCAGCCCGAACTTTCTTAGCCAGCAAGTCACCTGATTCCCCGAAGACGTGTCGCCGCTCGCTGTGGCCGATAAGAACGTGACTGGCGCCGGCGTCCTTCAACATGGAGATCGAAATCTCCCCGGTGAATGCGCCCTGCGGCTCAAAATGCGCGTTCTGCCCGCCCAGCGCGATCTTCGAGCCGTCGACCGCCTTGGCCATCGGGAACAACAGCGTCGCTGAGGGGCAAATCAGCACGTCCACACGGTCAGTTATGCCCGGGCGCGCATCCAGGCCCGACCGGATGACCGACACCAGTTCCCGGGCTTGTGCCAACGTCTTGTACATCTTCCAGTTTCCGGCAGCCAATGGTTTTCGCATCACAAACACCCTAATTGAAGCCTCGCTGAACCCGGAACGCGCGTGAACCGGGTGCTCCCGGTGGGCTACAAGAGGTACGCGCTATTACCCTCATCGCCGACACAATAGAACGCCCATAAACCCCATTGTCATCGAACGCTGTGGACAACGCAAGTATGATCGCGTCGCAAAAACCTCTCTCGATCTCGGCCTGGTGGCGTGTAACGGGCCGGGCTTTTGAACGTAATGGAACGAGGTCATACCTGTCAGGGATGGACGGCCAGGCAAGGCAGAAACGGGAGGGGAAACCCCTGGAAGGGTGGTGGAACATAGCCAGGGCGAGCGAAGCTGCCCGAGGCTCGCTTCGCTCGTCCTGGGCTTTATTCCATCGCCCCCGTTGGGGGCTTAAATGACTCGGTGTTTTGGGGGTTTGAGTAACTCGGCGTTTGGGGGCTTGAACGACTCGGTGTTGCTGACTGGCGCGAGCTTTGCCGCCGAAGAAAGGACTACTGCTCCGGGGTCGCCCAAGGTGGTGGAAAGTCGAGCCAAGGGACTACTTTGCCGTAGTGTCTTGCCCGGACCGCCGGGAGTCGGCGAGCGAACTGGCCCACAAGACCATGCGGTTGCGACGGGTCTTTGGAGCGCGCGACGCCTGCCCGCGTCGATTGCACCGTGGCGTTGGAGTCCCACAGCCGCCGACTACGCGGACCGCGGCGCTGGGACGAAATGTCCCACCGCATTGACGACACCGCCACATAGAGTCACCGAACATCGTGGAAATCACCGCCGGATAGAGGCAGTGTGGACAGTGCAGGTATCTTGGCAAGGTTGACATCAATTCCCCCCATATAGCGGCCGAATCCGGCTGACTTCCCCTTTCCGAGGTGCTTCCTGCGCGCCCCTCAATCGAAAGCGCTCGTGCGCCGAAGGCAGCACGCGCCTTGCGGCGTTGCCCTCCCCGGTCAACCCCAGCGACTCGGTGAGCAGCAAAGCCGCGTCCTGCACGCCGATCGGCGCGATCTGGTGATTCAGCGGCGCCTGGCGGAACTCCTGATCGGTCAGCAGCGCCGTCGCGGCTGACTCGGTGTCCATCAGGGCGCGTTCATCATCAACATGATTGAGTCCTAGAATGTGACCTGCCTCATGTGACGCGACGTTTCCAATGGCAGTGGCCATCTCGCGAGTCGTCGGCGGAAAGAAAAAAAGCACCGGGTCGAAATTCTCGGTGTAGATGACGGCGTCGTCACAATGATCGGCGTTGTACTCATCCACGCCCGACGCGAAGCCGAGGTTGTTATCCTCTGAGAAACCGCCAAAAAAGAGCGTCGAGAACTCCTCCTCCGGCATCGGATCGTCGGTGCTGCAGACCGTCACGTCGAATCGCTCAAAGTTCTGTTCGACCGTCGCCTGAATCCACTTCTTCATGGCCTTGGTCTGGTCCGCGTATCGGGGCGCGATGTCGGCGGCGTCGAACGGGTCGAGCAGGATCGTGCCCACCCTTGGCAGGTAGAGTTCGCCCCCGGTGAAATCCAGAAGCAGAGTTTGTCCCGCCGGCGCCGGGACGGGCATGCCCGACTCGACTTCGATGTCGATCGAGTATGAGCCGCTGTCATGGCCATCCCCGGCAAATGCGGAGGCCGAGACGACTAAATAATAGAGTTCCCCTGCGTGGCGGGCGACGACATCGATGTATGAGTCAATATCGCCGGCGTCCCAATCCCGATCATCATTCACCGATACCAGGCGTTCCATGTCGTCAAACAGCGCGATGTTGATATCCAGCGGCGAGTTGGGCGTGGCGGCGTCAACAATGATCCGATCGCCCGGATGCATCGCGCCGAGTTGAAACACGTCGACGTCCTCGGTCCCGGAGGAAGATTCCGGAATCGTCCCCTGGAGCCTGGCCGTGGCCGTGTCGTCGAACAGCGCGATCAGGGCGTCGTCAAACGAGCCGTTCGGCTCGCCCTGCGTTTTTCCGAGTGGGCTGGGAGTGGTTTCATTGCGGTTGCCGTCGATCACTTCCGGCCCGGATTGGCCTGGCGTGAACGAATTGCCGCACCCCGCGACCCCGAAAACAAGCATCACGGCGGTGCCTGTAAGAGCGGACCCGACCCACGCGAGGCGATAAAGATGGCGAATTTGGCGGCGGATGACTGAACTCCTGTATGCTTTGGGTTTGACCAGCCTGAAATCCCTTGTTGATCGTCTTTCATCCAGCCCAAGTCTCCTTGACGATCGTATAAGCCGACTGACTGTCCGGTCAATCCTCGGGCAATGAATCCGGGTCTCTCGCTTGTGTTTTTCGCGGTCCTTCGGCGGTGTACTTAAAGCCGGGTCAACGGTGGGCCCTAAGCCCGCACGTGCCGAATATCAACGAGCCTCGCTCGATATGAGCGCGGTTCGGAGGGGGGCGGCGCCTGACCTTGACGGTGTTTCTGACCGCCGCAGCCTCATTGATAAGGTCCATGTCACCCCCCACCGCGTCAAAAAGATACTGCGGCGCGTTCTGACTCCCCAGCGGGAACACGAGCGAGTCGATCAAAGAGGCACAAAAGTGCTGATCTTGCAGCAGTTCGGACAGGCTCGCGGTCACGTCCATAATGCCGGTAGGATCGTTTGTGTGTATCAGACCCAGCAGGTGCCCCAGTTCGTGGCTGGCTACGTTGGCCAGCGCCTGGGCCATTTCCGATAAGCTTGGATCCAAGGGGACAAACGCCGAAAACGTATCCGTAAAGACGATGGCCTCCTGCACGGATCGTTCATTGAACTCATCCACGCCCTCTGCCAACCCCAGCAGACTCGGATCGTATGTGCCGAAGTGGACGCGCGTCATGGTTCCGTCGTCTCTGGCGGCCTCGCTGGTGGACAAGATCGTGACGTTCAGGCCAAGGTAGTCCTGCCGGACCGAAGCCACGATATAGGCCATCATCGCCTCGGTCTGTCCGGCGAATTGTGACGAGATCACGGCTGCGTCAAACGGCGGCACGTCTAGTGGAGTTCGACCGCCAAGGGCTACATCTTCAGCCCCGTTGAAGTTCAGCAGGGCGACCTGCGGTCTTGCGGCAAACAGCGTGTTGCCTGCGGATTTGAAGAACGCCAATTCATAGTCACCGGTTGAATCCGTATCGGGCGTTGCAGAAACTACGATATAGCAGTTGCTCGAGCGTCGTCGGAAAACAATGTCCACGTAAGGTTCCTTGCGACCCAGATAGACATTGCGATGGTCATTTATCAGTAATGATTCGCCGTTTTCATTGAATATCGCGATCGCCGCCGGAAGTTTATCAACCGGGAACAACTCAGCCACGATGCGGTCCCCTTCGTCCATCGGGCCCACGTCGAACACATCGACGTCGTCTCGAGGGCTGATCGCACCGGTGACCGTATAAGGCTCGTCAAATGGTACATCAAGCTGCTCCGCCAGAGCGAACTTCTCGTTTCGGTCCGACTCGACGTAGTCGGTCGGGCCGCCAAGGTCGAGCCGGGAAAACGGATCCAAGGTAGACGGCGAAGATTCCTGCGACGGAAAGAACCCGCCGCAACCTACCAGCAATTGAAGACCTGCCGCGATAATGATACACCCCGGCATATCACGTCTTGTGATCTGGGAATACACGGTCGTCCACCCCAACGGCCAGCGGCGGGCGCGTGCGGCTCTTGCACACACGCCGCAGGTTGTCACACGTTTGATTTGCGATCGCCCGGAATGCCGCGTCGGCGGAAGCGGGCAGGATGCTGCCACCGCCTTGCGGCATCCGTGCGATCGAACGTGCTTCTTTCCCCCAGGGTGAATCTACGATACGGGCGGAGCGCACGGGCAAGACGGGTAAGATATAGGGTGTGTATGGGCTGTTTTTCGGACGCGCGATGTGTTGACGACCGAACGCGCCGTTACTTGATGATGGCGCAACCAGGCAGGGCTTTCTTGAGCCGATTCAATGCGGCGTTGCTGATCTTCGTGTCGCGAAGGACGAGTGTCTTGAGTGATGTCAGCGCTTCCAGGTTCTTTGCACAAGCGTCCAAGATTGGGGCGCCGTTCAGATAGAGCGCCTCGAGCGAGGGCAATTTCGCCAGGTGCGATATTCCGGCGCCCGTGACGCGCGTACCGGCCAGCGAGAGCGTCAGCAACGACTGTAACCGGCCCACGTGCTTCAGGCCGGCGTCCGATACTCGTGTGCCGCCCAGCAGAAGCGTCTCGATGGCCACCATTGTGGTGAGCCGTTCCAGACCGCGATCGCCGACCTGCGTCCCGGTCAATTTCAGTTCGAACAGCAAGCGGAGTGTGGCAAGGTGAGCCATCCCCGCATCGGTCACCTTCGTTCCGCCAAGCAGAAGACGGCGCAGCGAACGAATCTTGCCCACGTGCACCAAGGCCGCGTCGCCTAAACCGCTGTTGGACAAGTCGAGTTCACGCAGACTTTTGCAGGCCGTCAGCACCTCCAGCCCTGCGTCCGTCAACTTCGTATTCCCCTTCAGGACGAGCCTGCGCAGCGACGTCAGTTCGGACAACCGTGCCAGACCTGCGTCACCGATGTCAGCCGGCAGGTCCAGACTCTCAAGGCCGCGCAACCGCAGCAGAATCGCCATCCCGGCGTCCGACACGCGCGTATCCCGAAGGTTCAGGTCTTTGATCGACAGCGATCCTGCCAGGACGGACAATCCCTCATTGGTGATCATTGTCCGGTGAAGGTCGAGACTCTCCAAGGCGCTTAGGTTCTTCAGATGCTCCAGATCAGCGTCTTTTATCGCGGTTCCACTGGCCACGATGACGTGCAGGTCGCCGGGCTTGAGCTTATCCAGCGGCGACAGGTCGGTGACTCCATCCTGGCTGATCCACAGCCTGATGTGCATCTTCGGTGGGATCAGCACGGCGCCTTGAGCATCGCCCAGCAGGGCCCACCCGGCACCGGCCTCAGGATCCTCCGGGCGAAACGACACCGCCCCCAACGATCGATCAGTCGGGAAGTCTATGGTGCGGCGGCCCGGTTGTGGTTGGGCCAAAGCACACGCCGCGACCGCGAGAACAACGCCGACGACCGGACCAGGTCGAGCAGGTTGGATATGATCTAACATGCGCCGTCCCACAAACATCCCATAAGCAAAGTCGCCCGATTCACTTTACTGATAACTGACAACTGATAACTGACAACTTCTTCCTCAATCAACCGGCGCTGTCGGCGGAGGAGCCCAGCAAGCCCGGCAGCGCGGCTCGTAACTTTCCGGTCCACCGATCATCCGCCCATCGAGAATCGGCGTCAACCGCTGCGTGCAATCGGCGACCGCTCCGCATTGGGCGCAGATGGAATACTTGACGGTCGTTGAGCCGACCGAGGCCCGGAGTTCCTCTATGACGGGAAAAGGCCGGCCCCAGCTATCCCGATCGAGCGCCGCCATCACCACACTGACCCGGCGCCTGGCCAACGATCGGCAAAGGGCCACAAGACCTTCATCAAAGAAATGCGCGTCGTCCACGGCCACCAGGCGTGTTTGCTCCCCAAGCCATTGCGGAATCTCGGCGGCCCCGCCCACGACAATAGAAGACACGCGGTCCATGTTGTGGGCAACGATCGAATCCGGGCAATAACGATCGTCGATCCGATGCTTGAACGTCGCCACGCAGCCGGAGGTCTCCTGCCGGATACGACGCAATAGATGGGTCGTCTTGCCGCTGAACATGCACCCCAGTATCAGCTCCACCACGGGCACGGGTGATGCTTGGTCCCGAGCAGCTTGCACGGGCGTCTCGACGTGGCATCCTGTTCCACCAGGCGTTTGCATCACCGGCATTATGTCACCACCGTCAGCCTTTGTGAAGCGCGGCTCCGGCCTGATCACCGGCACGGCAGGCCGAGTGCGACAAGACCTGCCGTCACCCCTCCGTGTCGACTAATCGTCGCCTCGTGTCACGACCTGTGGCTGCGTGGACGGGACGGGTGACGGGATAGCGGGTGGGTAATCGATGATGGCATCCCCCTCGATGTTCGCGCGTCGGTCATCGTGTCCCCCATCTCGGCGGGTGGCCCAGGTTCTTTGAACCTGGGGTCTCGATGAACTCGCCAAAGACGGAAAGTGCTTGACAGTCAGCCTTCGGGGCTGTGAAATCATGAAAGTGCGCAGTCGCCACACGCATTGACTCGCGGCAGCAAAGGGGTTCGCAGTTGAGTAGGGCGGGCCTCGCCCGCCGTCTTGAGGCGCACGGTGCAACGCGGGATGCGGAGAAAAGGCGGGCACGGCCCGCCCTACCTGGCTACACTTGTCCAGGAATAAAGAGCACTCCCTGATGTTCGAACCACTGCTGTCCGCCGGGAATACGCTATTGGCCCGCTGCCCTTGGCAGGGCGTCGGCACCCATCTCTTGGGATCACGCCTTCGCATGCCACTTCTTGTGGGGATGCTCGCGTGCGGTGGGCTCGCACTCACTAGCTGTCGCAAGGAGGAACGAAGTATGGAAGTTGACCAGCCACGTGCTCCTAGCGTAGAAGCTGACCGGTTGCAAGCGCCCAGCCCTGATCGCCACGTCTACTACTGGCGGCAGAATCCATACAGTCCCTGGATTGCATATGAAGTGACCACCTTGCGCGGCCGAAGGTTAGTGATGGGCTGGATATCGTTGCATGCCGATGCGCTGGAGAGGAGCAAAGAGCATAGCCTGATCGCCTGGATTCCGCGCGACGTACTAGTTGAGCATCTCCCAGATAGCAGCGCTCACGAGCACCTTCTCATGATGAAGTACCTCCCTCGAGGCGCCGACGCGGAGCGGGGTCATGTGGTCATCTTCGCAAGTGAAGATATCGAGGCGCTGCGCGAGCTCTTCCGTGAACACGGCACGCAGGTCCGTGCTCCGGGCGACCCTTTGGCGTATGAGACGGGTGAGGGGCGGTAATGAGGTGTCCCCCCAGGAGAACCGAGCAACTAGGACTTCTGTCTGAGGGGGTGGTGTTTGCAGGAAGATGCTCTGCGGCGGGTGGCCGGGATAGCTTGGGTGGCATGGGCAGGCGCAGGCTGCCCGTGGTTTGTCCGGTAGCTCAAGTGGGTGGCGGGTCGGGGGGACAGCCACATAGGGTAGGGTGCATCTTGATGCACCTTCACCCTTGCAGCCGCGTAAGGCGGGGCATGCCCGCCGTCTTGAGTCGCACGGCGCAACGCAGGATGCGGAGAAAAGGCGGGCAAGGCCCGCCCTACTTGCCCGCCGTGTTAAGTACACGGACAATGGGTGATGCGGAAAGAAAGGCGGGCATGGCCTACCTGGCTTCCGACGTTTT
>Ga0114922_10001104_pt1 | contig 25676 bp, 15 predicted proteins | sample AartaG_FD_100975 | JGI IMG/M metagenome (GOLD analysis project Ga0114922, IMG submission 100975) | Deep subsurface microbial communities from Aarhus Bay to uncover new lineages of life (NeLLi) - Aarhus_00045 metaG | ecosystem: Environmental > Aquatic > Marine > Oceanic > Sediment | place... | reverse complement strand
GAGAGGTTCATCTTGCTCCGGCCGGCGTGGCGAGAGCCGAAACGGATGGGCACCTCCGCCACCTTTTTCGGACGGCACTTGGTCAGGATCTCCAGGCCGATCTTGTAGCCCACGGGGCTGAAATCCTGTTGGGCCGTCAGCTCCCGGCGGAAGCAGAAAAACCCCGCCATCGGATCGCGCACCTTTCGCCCCACCAGCGGCGCCGCTAGCAGTGTGGCCACCCTGCTGTTGAGTTTCCGATAAAGACCGAACTCGTTGGATACGCCCCCCGGCACGTATCGCGAGCCGATCACGAAGTCGGCCCCGCCGCGAACCGCGGACAGCAGATCCACCAGCGACTCCGGCGGATGCTGCAGGTCGGCGTCCATGACCATCACGTACTTTCCCCTGGCCAAGCCCGTGCCGTCGATCGCCGCCGGGCTCAGGCCGCGGGGGCCCACGCGCTCCACCACCCGCACCGGAATCGGAACATCCACCTGACGCCCGACCTGCGCCGTCCCGTCCGGCGAGCAGTCGTCCATCACCAGCACCTCGCACGGAATCGACTGCTCGGTCACCACCCGGCCGATACGCCGCAGCAGCTCCGGCAGGTTCTCCGCCTCGTTATACGTGGGGATGATGATCGACAGTTCGAATGAAGTCGCTCGCGTTGCAGGTTCCCGCTCGGCGGACGACGTTGCCGGTGAAGCTGCCGCAGTCGGTTCCATAGCGTTTCCTCTTACTGTTAAAGCCCCGGAAACAGAAGACTCCGCTTCGCCGGAACGTAGGGTGTCACGCAGTTCGACTATTCGCCGGGAACGTCATTGACGGCCAGGGCCACGTCGCGTCTCGTAAACACCGCTGCGATCTCGTCCCGATAACCCTCTACCCATTCTTCGTTGTCAGCAAGCCAGTCGCACAGCGCCAGATGTGTGCCGATCAGCACGGTTTCAATCCGCCACCGGGACAGAACTTGCTCCGCGAACTCGTCCGGATATTTCACCACGTCGCGGTACTGGAGGAAGAACTCCTCACCGTACAGCCCGAACCGGTCGTCCATAAACACCGCAACATCGGGCAGCTCGCGGATCAGCGTCCCGCCGTGGGTCAGATCGTTGAAGATCGGTCCGCCGGGTCGCTGCGACGACAGGCAGGCCACCGCGCCCCTCGAAAAACGGTCCGCCGACGGTCCCGCCCCGTGCAGGCCGACGGCGCTGATCTGCATCCCGGACCAGGCGACAAGACCCAAGAGGCAAACAGCGACCACGCTGGCCAGGCCGCCGCCGGTCCGGGCCTCCGCGTCGCGAATAGCGGCCGAGAACAACGGCACGCGGGCCCCGAGCCTGCGCAGCGCCCGCCAGTCCACCGTCGCCCCGGCCAACACACGCCCCACCTGAAGGGCCGCGATCAGCGCCAGCAGCGGAATGTGCCGTACGCTCGAAAACCCTTGAACCGTCCAGAAACCCAGCACCAGCGCCTCGCCAAGCGCCGTGCCCTTGCGTCGCACGATCGTCCCCAAAACGGCCACGCCCACCAACAACGCAGCCGCAATTGTTGACGGGGCCGCCCAGGAGGGCGGCAGCCATTCGTTCACGTAACTGGCCAGCACCTTCATCTTCATCAGCCGCAGCACCCACAGGTGCCAGTCCAGCCCGTAGGGGTTGATCAGCGTGGCCGCCCCCATGCCCGCGCCGGCCAGCAGCAGGAGCAAGCCCCGGTGGGCCAACTCGCCCCGCCGGTGCCCGTTGAACGGCAGCCCCGCGCTCGCCAGCACGCCCAATCCGCAGATGACAACCGTCACCATCCCCCCCAGCACGCCCGGATGGCAGTTGGTCCACACCGCCGCGATCGGGACCAGCAACCACAGGCGCTTGGCGCTCACCCGGCCGCGGGCATACTGGGTCGCCCACCAGAAGGACAGCGGCACGCCGATCGAGCTGGCTACCAGAGGCCGGGCCAGAAAATGGATCGAGGCGGCGCAGACGGCCGCCAACGTGGTCAGGATGGCGATCGCCGGCCAGCCGCCGGCCTTGACTTGCCTCCGGTAAATCCAGCGAAACAAACCCGCGATCAGCACCGCCGTAACCAGCGCCAGCAACGGGTACCCACCCAGGCTGTGCGTCACCGACATCAACACGTCAGCCAGCCATTGCGTCTCCACCCAGTCGTAGCCGCGGCGGGTATAGCTGTACGAATCGGTGACCGGTACAGCCCCGCCAGCCACAATGTTGCCGCCCGTCCGCAGGTGCCATCCGGTGCCCGGATCGTTGAACAGGTCTACCGACCCCAGTTGCAGCACGCGCAGCAGCAGCAGCACGAACAGCGCGTCCGCAAGCGTCGGTTTGAAGAAGCGCATCGCCGGACGGCGGCGCGCCGCGGCCTCCGACTCCGCAGGACGCCGCCCGGACCCGGCTCGAGGGAACGGTAGCTGCATCCTATCGGAATCGGTTCGCTTGATTGAGGTCTTCACGACAAACCGGAGAGGGGCCGGCTCACTTCCATCCCGCGGCGAAGCAGCTTCCCGGGCCACGCGGCGGATCAGCCAGTTCGGCCGCCGATAACCCGGCTGGACTGACAGCCTGGTAGCGGTCGGTGCGCCGCTGGCGGAGGATGCCCCGAGTGCGGGGAGACACGCGGACGCTCGGCACACGACAACGGGCCGCCCCGGCAGCAGCAGAGCGACCCGTGATCCGTTTCGGTTCTCAATCCGCTACCGTCGGCGTCTGGTCACGAGCAACCCACCGAACGCCAGCAGTCCTATCGGAGCGTGCTCAGGGAGCTTCGGCGACACGAATCCCGATGTTGACGCCCTCGAGCGTCGGGTCGTGGCCGAAGTAGCGATACTTCGCGTGCAGTTCGGCGCCGGAGGCGTAGAACGACCCGCCACGAAGCCCGCGATAACTGTAAAATATGGCTTCCTTCCACTCCCACACGTTCCCGCCCTGGTCGAACGTGCCGTACGGGCTGTCCGACGGCTTGGCGTCGTACGCACCAACTTCAGTGCGGTAGTACGGGCTGCCTATCGCAAAATCGGAGCCAAAGTAGTTCGCTGAGCCGTTCGTCATGTCCGTGCCCGGCGGGGCCTCCCAAGTCGGCATCGCGTACGATTCTGTCGGATAGTCCCAGTAGTTGCCCGTCACGCCGTCGTTGTAGTGATACGCCGCCTTGTACCACTCGTCCTCCGACGGGATCACCCAGGTGGCGTCGGGCTGGCGCGTAATTGCCATCAACTCGGCGTCGCTCATCGCACCGTCGAGGAAGTACGACCCGTCCTCGGTGGTGGTCAGGTCCTGCGCGCCCGTCGGCTGGCCATTGTGCAGCCAGTTGGCAAACCGGGCCGCGTCGCCCCAGCTCACGTAGTTCACCGGCCGGTCCGCCCAGTCACCCGTCATGCTGTAGCTGTAGCTGCCCGACGAGCCGGTCTGCTGGATCTTGCAGCCAAAGCTGCTGGACCACATGGAGCCGTTGTACAGCCCGTAGGTGTCCGTGGCGGCCACGGCGTTGAGGAAGCTGCAATACTGACCGGCCGTCACCTCGTAGGTGCCGATGTTGTACACGTAGTCCACCGCGCCGCAGATGCGGTCCGGGCCGTAGCCGCCGGCGCCTGCACCCGACAGCTCGCCGGGATTGCCTGGATTGCCGACGGGGACGGTGTCGATCACGACATACGCGAGCGGGCCGGTGAACCCCTGCTGGAACAGGGCGAAGTCCTCCAGATCATTGTCGCAGTCCTGGTCCAGGTCACCCAAGGGACGCCCCTCGGCGTCAACTGCCGTCCCCACGGGCGTGTTGTCGCACACGTCGAGTGCATCATCCACGCCGTCGCCATCCGCGTCGCCCGCCCACGCCGGTGTCCCAGCCCCGAACAGGGCAAGCCCAGCCGTCAAAGCCAGCACCATCACGGTTTCTCGCGTTATCATGTTGTGTCCTCCGAAGAATTGGCTTCGTGCCCGGTGTGCCCTTGACCGCACGCACGGTCCCGAAATGAAAAGAGAGCACGCCGAAGCGTCGCTCTCTGCTCCCTCGATCGGTTGTCGGGTGGAAGGGTTGCTTGACCCGCCTCCACCGTGACGTGTGCCGGGAGCTTACCACATCCTCGACGGCGTATCCAGCCACAAAGTAGCTCGGAATCGACCCAGCGGACGGGGGAGGGCGGCCCACGCAACCGCCCCGCCAGCAGACGCCAACGGGGCGTTTTGGCCGCGTTTTACAGCGCAAATGCTGCGCACTCGCTCCTAAGTCCCTGTCTCACAAGGACTCCAAACGGACTGGGAGTCCTATGCGGCCGTTGCCATAGGGAACGACGTGTACAACGAGGTGTTCGAACAACAGCGCCCGGCGGCGTTATTCCTCCGCCCGGACCACGACCGCCGGCTGATCGAGCGTGTCCGGACCGACCCGCAATGGCGAGACTACTACCACGACGCCAACTGCCACATCTTCATCAACCTGCATCATGCATTGGCCAATCGGGAAGTCCCCGGTCCCCTCCCTGTCCGCCCGGCGAGCCAACCGCAAGCCTAGTCGCCCGCTTCAACGGCCGCCAGCAGCGGAGGACGCCGCCTGCGCCGGCGTTTCTTCGGTGCCCCCGGCGCTCTAACCTCCGGTTGACGCGGTCGGGCTTGTTCGGCGATGACCAGGGCCTCGGCTGCGGTCTTGGCGAACAGGTCGGCGTTGACCTCCTTCCACAGTCCGTCGGCCCGGTTGAACACGCCGCCGGAGATCATGATGTTCATGGTCGGGTTGGCGTCCACCTCGCGGATGAGGTCGATGAGCCGCCGCACCCCCGGCACGCCCTGCGGCCTGGTGCCGAAGAAGACCAGAATGTCGGGCCGCAATTGGCCCACCAGGCTGAGGATCTCGTCGTTGGGCACCCCCCCACCGATGAAGTAGACACTCCACCCCTCGGCCTCGAAAAGATCCGCGCACATCTGAGCGCCGAGCTCCTCCGGCTCGCCGTCGGCGCAAGCCACCAGGATCCGCTTCCCGTTAGCCGCTTTGGGGACCAGGGATGCCTGAAGCTGATCGGCCAGCACTCGCGTGATGCGCGTGGCCATGTGCTCGGAGGCCCGGTTGATCCGGTTGCCCCGGTAGAGTCTGTCAACCTGCTCCATCGCCGGCCAGAGAAGGTCGAAGTATGCCCGGCGCGTGTCGCTGACGCCTTCCAGATGTTTTTGGAGCAACATCCGGCAGATCACCCGATCACCGGCCAGGAGGGGGTCCAGGAACTGCTCGAGATACTCCGGCTTGTGCATCGACGGACTCCTTCTGCGTTGGACCGGGGTTCTGGAGGTACCACTGTGAAAGGGCCTCCTGCCCGATCCCAGCAAAACGGTCCGTCGCAACCGCGGACAACCCATCCCGGGGTTCCACCCGGGATTCTAGAGACATTCTTTGTTCAGCTTAACCTGTTGCTCATCAAGCGCGTTAGTCTGGGCTAGCTGCGAGGTCTAGCGGGAATAGTATCGGTTGTCGCCCTCGTTTTTCTTGAACCATGTCGAGGGGGCCAGCCGCCCGCCCTCGGGCGGTGGGTAGCGTCCCGGCCAGCCGGCAATACGCCCTTCTGGTGGCCAAGAGGCAAAGAAGCGGAGTGGACGCAACTCACGGGTGAGGGATTGGCCCACCGGGCATGCCGAAGGTGCCGACACCGCACGCCGAGGCCGGCAAGAATATCACAACTTCCGCTCACACATAGGGTTAGGAGAGGGTCGCCCTCCTGTGGGGCCTCCCCGCCGGCGACAGGTCGGTGGAGACCTCGCCCCCGCGACCATCGCGCTTTCTACGCGGGCAAGTAGGACCAGCACCTCGGCGTCCGTCACCTCGGTGCCAGGACCTGGGCCGTGCGGCTGGGGGCGTAGACCTGGATGCTCTGTTCGCGTCCGTGGGCGGCCTTATCTTGCCGGGGATAGACTTGGCCGGCGTTGACGAAGCCGTGGCCGCCGAACGCTACGTCGTCGGTGTTGAGCACTACTTCGTAGTCCATGGCCTCTGGGACACCGAAGCGGTAGTCCGGGTACGACCGGCTCGGATGAAAGTTGAATACGAAGACCAGCAGGCCCCGGCGGTAGACCAGCAGCTTCTGGTCTTGGTCGACGTTGAGCTGCTCGTGGATTGGATTGGCCAGGAGGTTGAACCGCCGGTCCAGCTCCTGCATCGCCCGGTCGAACTGGGCCAAGTCGCGGTAGCGCAGATCGGGGTTGTCCACCAGCGACCATTGCCGGCGGGCGTACTGGTACGAAAAACCGTTGCCCTGGCGCGGGAAATCGACCCACTCCGGGTGGCCAAACTCGTTGCCTATGAAATTGAGGTAGCCCTCGCCGCCGAGCGTGAAGGTCACCAGGCGGATCATTTTGTGCAGGGCCATGCCGCGGTCGATGATCGGGTTCTCGCTCCGGCGAGTCATGTGCCAGTACATCTCGGCGTCCATCAATCGAAAGGCGATGGTTTTGTCGCCGACCAGGGCCTGATCGTGGCTTTCCGCGTAGGCGATGTGTTTCTCGCTCTGGCGGCGATTGGTCAGGGTGTGGTACATCTCGCCCATGTGCCAATCTTCGTCGGGCTTCTCTTTCAGAACGCGGATCCAGTAGTCGGGGATGCCCATGGTCAGGCGATAGTCGAAGCCCAGACCTCCTTCCTCCAGGGGCCGGGCCAGGCCCACCATTCCGGAAACGTCCTCTCCTATGGTGATCGCCCGGGGGTTAATGCTGTGAGCGAGCTGGTTGGCCAATTGCAGGTAGACGATGGCCTGCTCGTCCAGATCGTGGATCAGGTAGTCGTCGTAGCAGGTGAACGCCATTCCCAGCCCGTGGTGCAGGTACATCATGCTGGTGACCCCGTCGAAACGGAAGCCGTCCAGACGGTACTCCTCGAGCCAGTAGCGCACGTTGCTCAGCAGGAAGCGCAGCACTTGCGGCTTGGAGTAGTCGAACAGCAGCGAGTCCCAGGCCGGGTGATGGCCCCGCGGCTCGGCGTGGAAATACTGGTGGGCGGTCCCGTCGAAGAGGTTCAGTCCTTCGTGGACGTTCTTCACCGCGTGGCTGTGCACCAGATCGAGCAGCACGGTCAGTCCGGACTGGTGGGCGGTGTCGATCAGGGCCTTGAGCTCCTCCGGGGTGCCGAAGCGCGATGAAGGCGCGAAGTAGCTACTGACCTGGTAACCGAAAGAAGCGTAGTAGGGGTGCTCCTTGACGGCCATCAACTGGAGCACGTTGTAGCCGGCCTCGACGATCCGCGGGAGGATCTGCTCGGTGAACTCGCGGTAGGTGCCGGCCCGCTCTTCCTCCAGGGCCATGCCGATGTGCGCTTCGTAAATGCGCGGGCTGCCCTCCAGCCGCGGGGCCCGGCAGCGCCACTGATACGGCTGCGGCGGGCACCAGTACTGTCCGCTGAAAGTCCGGGTCTGTTCATCGAAGACCACCCGTCGGATGTAGGCCGGGATGCGGTCCATGGCCCCGATCAAGCTGAGCACGTGCACTTTGACCCGGCTTTGGTGGACCAGCCGGTCGGCGTACTGCTCATCGGGCAGAAATATGCTCCACACGCCGTCCTGATCTCGGGCCAGCGGGTGCGACCGCCGATCCCAGCCGTTGAAATCGCCGATCAAGAACAGAGCGTCGGCCCCGGGCGCCCACTCGCGGTACCAGAGGCCGGGCTTTCCTTCGTGCTGGGCCCGGTTGAACCCGAAGTACTCGTGACCCCGACTGAACGCTTCCAGAGAACCGGCCAGCTCGCAGATCTGCGCCAGCGTGCACTGGTAATTGCCATAGCGCCGCCGCAAAGGCTCGGCGTAGGGTTCCAGCCAGGGATCGACGTCGATCAAGCCGGTACCGTCGGTGGAACGGGGCTCGGGCGAACAGCCCGTTTCGGCGCCCTGGTAAGTTTTCGGTGCCTTCGCGTCAAACATGCGCTGGATGTTACGGGCTGGTCGCCGATTTCGCCAGACGGCGGTTAGGCAGATGCTCGCCGGCTCGATGTAGGTTGCCGGGCTTGTAGGTGCCCGGAGCCCTCCGTAGGATGGGCGACGGTGAGCGGCCGCAGACACTCTCCCTTGAACCGGGAAAGCTCGACCATGACCAGGCAGATCACGGTGCGTACGCCCGGCCCGGGCCTCCACGAAATCACCGATCAGGTCCAATCGGTCGTTCGCGACTCCCGGAAAAAAGAAGGGCTCTGCACGATTCTCATCCAGCACACTTCAGCCAGCCTGCTGATCCAGGAGAACGCCGACCCATCAGCCCGCCGCGACCTGGAGGCCTGGCTGGATCGTCTGGTTCGTGAAGACGATGCCCTCTATACGCACACCGCCGAAGGGCCCGACGACATGCCCTCGCACCTTAAGGCGGCCCTGACCGCCACCAGCCTGTCGATTCCCGTGGTGGGCGGATCCCTCGGCCTGGGGACCTGGCAGGGGATCTACGTGTGGGAACACCGACGCCGCGGCTCCACCCGCCATTGCCTGGTTCACGTAGGCGAGTAGCTTCGCCCCTGTGAGCCGGGTTCGAGGAGAACGGGGCCCAAACGGTGAGTGAGCGTCATCTTAAGCGGGTGAAGTCGTAGCGTCCGGCGTCCAGCGGACGTTCAGCCGGCAGTGTGTCGTTATCCGAACGGCCGGCGAGACGCCGGCCGCTACCGATCGTCGGCCCACCGCGCAAAGCGCGCCAAACCGCATCCACGCACAATAGTGACGCTCATCCGCCCCGGCGGCAGGCGCTGACCGGGGTTTGAATTCCTGGCCAAGGATGGGCTAGAGTAGAGGATGGTCGGAGCCGGGGTAAGCCAAGAGACCCAAACGTCCGAGTAGGCGGAGGTTTGGAGGGGCTGCGGCTTATCCCTGCCGATGTAAGGGTAGCGGTGCCCGCCGGAGGGCGGGTTCCTCAGCGCGGACCACCAAAGGGAGCGGATCTGGGTAACATGCTTGCCGACCCTCGACTGCTGCGGATCGTTGGAGTCGGGCTGATCGCGGCCGCCATTGCGGGCTGCGGGTCCGCCGGCGGAGGTGGTGGAGGCGGGACCCCGGCCGCGACCGACCCCGGCGTCTCCGATACCCCGAGCACAAACGGCAGCGGTTCGACCGCGACATTGACCGCCGATGCGGGTCCGGCTGAGCGGGTAGTTCCGCTGGAGTCGGGGCGGACCGCGCTGGTCACCCTGGACGCCAGCGGATCGACCTCTTCCGGCGCTGCGATCGTCGAGTACGAGTGGGAAGACGCCGACTGCGGGCAGCTCGCTACCGGGCTCACCACCGAGGTCCCACTGAGCATCGGCGAGCACACGATCACCCTGACCGTCAGCGACGCGACCGGGGTAGGTGCGAGTACCGACATCGTCATTTCGGTTGTGGACCATCGCCCCGCGGAGTTCAACCTGACGATGGCGGTGGAAGGGGCCGGGCGGACCGACCCGCCCGCCGCGACGACGACGCCCCAGGCCCGCGACACGACGGCGACGGTGACGGCCGTCCCCGAGCCCGGCCGGCAGTTCGTGCGTTGGACCGGAGACAGCGAGGCCACGACGGCCACCACGACCGTGGTGATGGATGCCGACAAGTCGCTGACTGCGGTGTTCGAGGAAATCCCCGAGGGCGGCGTGCCGCGGTTCTTCCTGCCCTGGGCGGCCGGTGAGACGAAAACCATCGGGCAGGCCAACAACGGCGAGTTCAGCCACGAAGGCCGCTTCGCCTGGGACATCGGGGCTGAGATCGGCACGCCGGTGTTGGCGGTCGCGGCCGGCAGGGTGATCAAGGTCGTGAACCATATACCCAACAACCCGGCGGGTATGATTGGCGAACCGGAGGATCCGGCGAACACCGTCCAGGTCGATCACGGCGGCGGGCTCCAATCGCTCTACGCCCACCTCGACCAGTTCGGGGTCGCGGTGGCGGCCGGTCAGTTCGTGGCCGCCGGTCAGTACCTCGGTCGCAGCGGCAACAGCGGCTATGGCACGGGCCCGCACCTGCACTACGAGGTGCTCGACGCCGCCAACCGGAGCAGCTCGACCGGTTTCTACGAGTCGCTGCGCGACGAGGGCATCGCCGAGGAGAACGATGTCATTACCTCCCAGAATGAACTCGACGCCGCTTCGCTGGACGGCTACGTGGAGTCCACCCTGCCCCTGGACACGTTCGCAGAGAACAACATCGAGCTGTTCAATCCGACAGCCCCGGCGTTCTTTTACACCACGGGGCAGACCTACTCGGTGCAGGGACGGGTAACGGACACAGCCACCAACGTCTGCGTCGCCCTGGTGGACCCGGACAGCGACGAGACGGTTTTCTGCGAGCTGCACCGTGTGGGGTTGGACCGGACCTTCGACGTCGAGTTCACTTTCCCCGAGGAACGGACCGGGGCCTACCTCATGGGTGTCGTCTCGGGGGTGGCGGGCGTGTCGGGCCTGGCCCCGGTGAACGTGTGGATTGCGTCGCCGGCGCCGGAGAATCAGCGCCCGACGGTGACGGTCGAGCAGCCCACGGACAACAGCATCGACTTCGGCGGTACCGGCCTGCTGAGCGGCTCGGGCAGCGATGCGGACGGCGACACGCTGACCTACCAGTGGGCCCAGACCTCCGGTCCTCCGGCCGCTGTCGCCGATCCGAACTCGCCGGAGACGACGTTCACCCTGAACGTGGGCAAGGGCCCTGCCCGGGTGGCTTTTCAACTGATCGCCTCCGACGGTATCCAGGTTTCCCGGCCCGCCCAGGTCGAGTACCGCATGCCGGACAACTTCCACGTTCGCAACATCGGTGCGACCGACACGGAGTGCGGGGACCTGGAGAGCTGTCAGGCGGCCACCAGCGGCACGCTCCAGGCCGGCCGGCGGCGGGTCACCATCTGGGTGGAACTGCTGAACATCAATGCGCAGGACACCTCGGCCTTCGAGGTTCGCAGCCCCGGCGGTGAAGTGGCCCTGTCCAGCCGCTTCTGTGAACCGGCTTCCGAGTCATACCAGGAGAGCTTCTGGCGCTTCTCCTGGAGCAGTTCCTCCGGAGGCGGCCCGCTCGAAGCGGGCCGGTGGCAGGCGGTCTACCTGCGCAACGGAATCGAAGAAGCTTCGCACACCTTCACCCTCGCACCCTGACGCCGGGCGCGGTAGCGTGGGGCAATGAAGCGGCGCCACCGGGTCAAAGGGCACATCTGGGGGTATCTGGTCGGGGGGGCGGTGACCGTGTTGATCACGGCCGTCTACCTGTGCGGTGCGCTGGACAGGGGCGTATTGCAGTTTCTGGACTTCAACTTCCGGCACGTCAACCGCCTGGTGGCTTCCGATCGTATCTTGATGATCGACATTAACGATTACGCCCTGGAGCGGGTGCACCGCTGGCCCTGGCCGCGCAGACTCCACGCCGAGCTGATCGCCACGCTCAACGAACTCGGCGCCCGGGCCATCGTGATGGACATCGTCTTCGCCGAGCCGATGAAGCCGCGCCTGGAACATCCCGCGCTGGCTAAGGACTCCGACGTGGACCGCGCGCGGGAGGTCCGCGGCGAGGTCCGCTGGGAAGACGCGATCTACGACGATGACGAGCTGGAAGCGGCCCTGCGAGCCGCCGGCAACGTCTACCTGGCCATGTACTGCCGGACCAGCCCGCCCGACCGTCCCGTTCGCCAGGTGCGACAAGCAGCCGAAGAGACCTTCGGCGGCGATCCGTTGGCCAGCCTGGAGACCTTTCGTGACGCCCTGCCCTACGATCTCGGTCGGGACCTGCAAGCGCTCTACCATCATCATCGCCTGCGTCGTTTGCTGGTCGATGACTTTGCCCTGACGGCCGAGGGACTCAGCGAGCGTCTGCGGACGCCGGTGGAGGTCCTGGACGCCTATCTGGCCAGGGCCAAGCGACTGGCGGCCCGCGAAGTGCTTGCAGCGATCCTGGCTGAATCGCCCGAGGCCGATTTCGCGGAAGTATACCGCCGCGCGCTACCCGGGGCGGCGTATGACACCCTCTCGCCCGACCGTGAGGACCTGCTGCGGGCGTTTCGCAGCGTCAGGGCCATGAAGCCGGCCGTCTACGAACAGCCCGGACTGCCCGCGTCGCTCAGTGGGCGGGTCCAACAGGGCTGGGATGTGACCGCCCCGCTGGACAAGCTGGCCCGGGCGGCCCGGGGTATCGGGTTCGTGACCTTCGAGCCGGACTTCGACGGCGTGCTGCGGCGGATTCCGTTGGTGATCGACGTGGAGGGCCACCTGGTCAAACAGCTCGGCTTCGCCGTGGCCTGCGATTTGCTCGCGATCGACGAGGCCTCCATCCGCGCAGAGGGCGGTCTGCTGACCATGACCGATCCGGACGGCGACAACCCGCGCCAGGTGCCGCTCGGTCGCGGCGGGGGATCTCTGCTGAACTGGCACCTGGACCGCCGTCACCGCGACTGGCGGCACAGTTTCGATCATCTACCGGTCTCGCGAGTCATGGAACTGGTCTTCAACCGCCGGGCGATCGAGCAGAACGAGGCCCGCTGGGCGATCCATCTGGCCGAGGCGGTGGAACTGGCCGCCGGCGATCAGACGGCTGCATATAGTCATTATGAGGCTGACGTTCGCCGGCGCAATGCACTGCGTCGGCAGTTGCGCCACCATGGGGGCCGGGAAAGACCTGAAACGGGCCCGATTACCGAAGAGTTGGGGCAACTGGAGGAACGGATCGGCCAAGCCGAACGCCAGGGCCTGGAGTTCGTGCAGCTCATGCACAGCCAGATCGCCGGTCTAACGCCTGCCTCGGAGGAGGAGAAGCGGCTTTTCGCCCGCGTCGAAACGCTCTCGGAGCGGCTCGGCGCGGAGGCCCGGGCGAGGATCGAACGAATCAACACTTCCCCGCGGGCCCGCAACGCCAAGCTGACCGGACAGCTTCGCCGGCGTGTGCAGGGGAGGGTGTGCTTCGTCGGTTACACCGCGGCGGCTGTGGCCGACACCGTCCACACCCCGGTCTTCGAGACCATGCCGGGCGTGCTGGCCCATGCCAACGTGGTCAACAGCCTGCTGCAAGACCGTTTCCCCCGGCTGGCCTCGCGCTCGATGAACGCCCTGCTGATCGTGCTGGCCGGAGCGCTCGTCACGCTGCTGACCGCGTCGCGCGGTCCCTGGGTCAGCCTGGTGTCGGTGCTGCTGCTGATCGTACTGCTGCTGGCGGTCTCCTTCGCTCTCTTCGCCGGCAGCGCCTGGTACGTGGCTTCGGCGGTCGCCGTCCTGGCGGTGTTCGTCTGCTGGGCCTTTGTCACCCTCTACCGCGAGCTGACCGAGCAGCGGGCCAAGCGGGAGTTTTCCAAGGCCCTGGCCCAGTACACCTCCCCGGCGGTGGCCGCCCGGATCGCCGAGCAAGAGGCGGCCCGGGATCTCTCGCCCCGCCCGTGCGAGGTGACCTGTTTCTTCAGCGATCTGAAGGGGTTTACCGCCATCAGCGAGAGGCTGGGCGCTGAGCGCACCCGGGCGATACTCAATCCCTATCTGGAGGCGATGTCGCAAGTGCTCGTCGAGCGTCGGGCCATCATAAACAAGTTCATGGGCGACGGCATCTTCGCCTTCTTCAACCCGCCGATCCTGAGCTGCCCGGAGCACGCCCGGGCGGCCTGCGAAGCGGCCCTGGACAGTCTGGCCGCCCTGGAGCGGCTCAGGTCCGACGCCTCGCTCCGCCACGGCGGGCTGGGCCCGGAGCTCGCCCGGTTGGCTATGCGGGTGGGCATCAACAGCGGGGCGGTCTTCGTCGGCGACTACGGCAGCGCCAGCAAGTTGGACTACACCTGCATCGGCGACGCGGTGAACCTGGCCGCCCGCCTCGAGCCGGCCAACAAGGTCTTCGGCACGCAGGTCCTGGTCTCCGAGCAAACCCGGTGCCAGACTGACGACACTTTCGAGGTCCGCCCCCTGGGCCGCTTGCAGGTGGTGGGCAAACGCGAAGCGCCCCCGGTCTACGAACTTCTCGGACGGCGCGGGCAGGTGGACGACCGGCTGCGCCGCCATGCCGAGCTGTTCGCCCAGGCCGTGCGGCGTTTCCAACAGCGGCGCTGGGACGACGCCCGGGCCCTGCTGAGCGGCTGTGTCGATCTCCGCCGCGACGACCCGGCCGTCCAACTCTATTTGAAGCAGATCGACCGCTACCGCCGGCAACCGCCGCCTGACGACTGGAATCAGGGCATCGAGTTGACCAGCAAGTAGCCCGGCCGGACGGGGCCGTCCGAGAATCTCTTGGCCGGGCAGAAACCCGCGGATTATCGGGCCATTGATTAAGTCGCGCCTCCGGCAAGCCGAAACATACCTCAGAACTTCTGGAACCGGAGGCCCAGGGCGTGGCCCAACCACAGATCCATGTGCTGCTCGACGACCCGGTGGTTCCGCCGGAGATCGCCGCCGCTCTGCGCCGGATCGACGCGGGCATCCGCCTGAGCCGGCTGGACCGCGAGCTGACCTCGCCCTCGAAAGTCAGCGCCGACGCTCGCCTGGTGGTAGCCTCCGGATCGAGCGGCTACTCCGGGCGGCATCTCGAGGCCCTCTGCCAGTCCTTGACCCGTAGCGGCAAGGACGAGAGCAATCCCTGCGCCACGCTGGTGCTGACCCCTTCGCCGGTCCAGAGCGACTCGATCTCGCTGGCCGATGGTGCTCCGCCGATCGGCTTTGCCAGCGGTCTTTCAAGCGACGAGCTGGCCGGTCGCCTCTCGGCCATGTGCGCCTTCCAAACTGCCCTGGGCGGGCTCAACCGGCTCCACCGCGAGCTGGCTGAGCTGCGGGAGCGCGATCGAGCCCGCAGCCAGGGCGTCCACCAGCTCGATGAGCAGATGCGTCTGGCCAGCCAGATCCAGCGCGACCTGCTGCCGGAGCCGTTGCCGCACATCGCCGGGGCCTCCCTGCATACGCTCTATCGCCCGGCCGACCGCGTCAGCGGCGACATCTACGACGTGGCCCGGCTGAGCGCGTTCCACGTGGCCCTCTCCTTCGCCGACGCCACCGGCCACGGCATGCCGGCCGCTCTGTTGACCATGTTTATCGAACGCGCTCTACGGGGCCGGACCGGCGAAAACGGGCACCCGCGGATTCGCGCCCCGGAGGAGGCGCTGGCGGAACTCAACCGCCTGATTCTGGAAGCCGACCTGACCCAGTGTCAGTTTCTCACCGGCCTGTACGCGATCTTTGACGAGAATGCCCGTAAGCTCTGCTGGGCCCGGGGCGGATCGCCCTACCCGATCCTGGTCCGAGCCGGGTCGCCGCCGCAGCAGCTCCGCAGCGATGGGATGCTGCTGGGCGTGAGCCCCGAGGCGCAGTGTGAACGGGCCGAGCTTTCGCTCGAACCGGGCGACGTCGTTATCTTCCACACCGACGGTCTGGACGCCCTGCTGCTGCACGACAGCGGCCGGCGCGTCTACGACGATCTGACCGAGACACCCTGGTACCAGAGCCTGCGGTCCAATCCCATCTCCGAGCAGTTGGCCGAGCTCGCCAGACGCTTGGAGGATACGCCCGCCGACGCCTGGCCCGTCGATGATCTGACGGTGCTGGCTCTGGAGATCTCCCGAGAGACATAACCGCGACCCGACCACCGGGGGCACGTCCGGTGGCGGGTGAGCGTGAGTATTACGGGCAGATGCGGTTTGGTGCGCATTGCGCGGTGCGCCGACGATCCGTAGGGGCCGGCGTCACTGAAAGCCGGGCTAGCGGACCAGCACCAGGCGGCCGATAAGCCCGCCCGAGCTCGGCGCCTGGCCGTCGGTTCTGACACCCGGATCCGTGTAGACCACCGGCTGGACAACCAGCCGCCGCTGGTCCGGGTCCCCCGTCAGATGCACCTCCATGAGCCGTCCGAAACGGAGACCCGCCATGGTGTAGGTCGCGGTCGAGCCGCCGTCAACGAGGGATGAGTGGAGGAAGAATCCGATCACGTCGCCGACGCGTACTTCGACGGCCGATTCGGTACCGCCTTTCATGCCCGGATTACCGGTGATTCTGTGGGTGATCGGGTTGCCCGCACCATCCACGAAGGTCAGCTCGCTCGTTCCGATCTCTTCCTCGATCTCCTCCGGCGTGATGCCGTTGAGGATCTGGGTGCGCAGTCCGGGCACGCCCATATTCGTCAGCCCGACATTGAGCAACCCGAAATTGCCCGCCCCGTCGCCGCCGCCTTCGTCGGCGTAGGGAAAGAGGCGGACTTCTCGGATTCCGTCGCCGACGTTCTGGACGACGTCGAGGTCTTCGTCGTAGGAGAGATTGTCGGGGCCGTTGTCCCGTTGAGTCTCATACTCGGTGACGTAAATGGTGAACGGAGTCAGCACGCCGGGCGTGTCCGGGGTATAGCCGGCGAATCGGTCGTCGAAGGCCGCGGTCGCCGTAGCGCCGACCTGGCTGGAGGGGAAACCCAGGATCTGGGCGAGGAAGTTGCTGACCGCCCCGTTGGGGCTGTCCTCGGTGAATCGGGCGCTCGCCTGCACGGCGTTTGGCTGGCCGCCGACACCCAGCGGAGCCGTGGGATCATTGAAATCGAACGAGCCGACGACGACGTCGCCTTCGCCCAGCGCCGGGGCCAGGCCATTGGCAGTGTTCAGACCGGCATATTGGACGGTGCGCGCCGCGGCTTCCGTGGCCATCGCTGCGGTGAGCTGCTCCGAGTTCTCGCCGTATTGAGTCGTGCGCAGCGAGTCGTCGGCAAACGCCGACACCCCTGCCAACGCCGCTGCGTCGGCGGCTCGCTGCAGTTCGCCCTTGAGCGCGCAGAGGTGACCCACGTCGATGGCCAGGGCAGCGAAGCCGAGCAGCACGATCATCAGCACGGCCACCTGGACGGCCACCATGGCGCGGCGATGCGTCCATTTCCAGCGGTTGGATCGAGCGTTGTGCTTTTCGTTGAGAACTCGAGGCCGGCAAAAGTGGATTCGCATCACTGTACCCTCCAACAGTGTCTGTCAATCTGTCGTGCAGCGCGACAATCCGACGTGTCGGACTCGACGCTTTGCGCCCCATCCTTGCGGGTGGTTTGCCCACCGGGTCAGCAACGTTAACCATACGATTGAAAAAACGTGGCGGCAACGCGTCGGTCAGGGAGGGAAACGGGCGGCGCTGCGACGGGCCCTAAACTGGGGAAGCTCTGCGGCCCGGAGCGGGCGATAATGCCAAAAGCGGCTCTCCGGATCGGCAGGGTTTGCCCACTCCAGCACTAGAATTCTCGGAAAAGATGCTTCTAGCGACCGACCGTCACCTTCCAAATCGCGCGGGCATCGGCCAGCCGCAGGCCTTATAATCCTCTGCCGCAGGCGCGGAGCTTGTGGCGTGATCGGTTGAGCATTTCTGGCAACAGTGGGTCGAGAGGTGGACCATGTCTCCAGGACCGTTATCCCGGCACCCCGGTATCGGCAAGCTGGTCGAACGGCAGATGCGCAATTGGGAACTTGCCCGCAGCCAGCGGGTCGTTCCGCCGGAGCCGCAGCGGAAGGAAGTGGAGGAGTTCATGGCCGTCTCCCGAGCGGTGGGCGCCGGCGGGGCGGGCGGGGCCGAGATCGCCACGGCGCTGGGCGAGAGGCTCGGCTGGCCGGTCTTCAACAAAGAGATCCTGCACGCCATGGCCGACGACGACCGGATCCGGACCCAACTGTATGACTCGATGGACGAACGGGACCTGGGCTGGTTCGAGGAAACCTTTCGGGCCCTGGCCCAGAGTGAGTTCACCAAGAACGATTACTTCCATCGCCTGACCCACACTATCCTGGCCCTGGCCCGCCAGGGCCACGCCATCTTCCGAGGCCGGGCCGCAGACTTGATTCTGCCCGCGACCCACGGCCTGCGGGTGCGCCTGACCGCCCCGCGCCGGGCCTGCGTCGAAGCCTATGCCGAGCACCACCGGATCGACCCGGACCGGGCCCGCGAAGAGGTGGACCGCATCGAGACCGAACGGGCCGACTTCGTCCGCCGCCACTTCGGCATCGACCCAGCCGAGCAAAGCCGCCACGACCTGATCATCAACTTGCAGCGCCTGACGCCGGCTCAGACCATCGAACTGATCCTTTTCGCCCTGAAGATACGCGGGATGGTCAGCGCCAGCGGAACAGGCTGAGGATGTTGGAGTATTGATCGGTCCACACCGGCGTATCCGGGTGGGGCGATACCGGCTTCCACTGGGCGTTGTCAGCCAGGTCGCCCAGATGCTCCGCACTGCGGGCCAGGGCCACGTAGTGGGAAGGCAGCTTGCCGCGGGCCTGCTCTTCCTCGCTGACGGCCAGGTCGGCGCGCGACAGGCAGATCAAACCGAACTCCGCAGCCAGCCTGCCGACCACGGGTTCTAAGTTCAGATGCACGTTGGAAATGTGGAAGACGAGGACCCCGCCGTCGCCGAGTTTGCTGAGGTAGACTTCGAAGGCTTCGCGGGACAGCAGGTGCGTGGGGATGGCGTCGGAGCTGAACGCATCCAGAACGATCAGGTCGTAGGAGCGATCCGGTGCCCGGGCCAAGGTCAGCCGACCGTCGCCCAGAACGATCTCGTACGTGCCGCGGCACTGGGTCAGGAACGTGAAATACTCCGGATCGCCGGCGATGCGGGCCACGGCCGGATCGATCTCGTAAAGGGCAAAGTGCTGACCCGGCCGGGCATAGGCGGCCATCGCACCGACGCCCAGGCCGATGACGGCGATCCGTGATTTGGCATCCTGCCCGTGGTATGCGGCGAAGACGTCGCCGATGGGCCCGCTGCGATGGTAATAGGCCAGGGGCTCGGGATGCGCTTTCGGCGCCGTGCTCTGAATGCCGTGCTTGGTGGTGCCGTGGACCAGAATGCGCAGGTTCCGCTCGGAGTCGAGCACCACGCGCTTGACGCCGAAGAAGTTCCGTTCGACGCACACCGGTCTGCCGTGTTGCAGGCCGGCGTAGTAGGCTATGACCAGCAGGGCCACACCAAACCCCAGGCCGAACCGGATCGGCCTCTCCTTGAAGCTGAAACACAGCATGGCCGGCAGGCCCAGCGCCAGGACCCGACTCAGCACGCCCTCGCTCAGCCCGACAGAATGCAGGCCCCGGATGATCCCCACCGCGACCAGACCCAGGGCCGCGGGCAGGGCGAAGTCGAGCCGGCGGGCCCGCGGCGTGTCTTGGGTGGCCGCTCGCCGCGGCAAGACCAGGCAGGCCAGCACCATCGCCAGGGGGTATTCAGCCACGGAATGAAAGACCAGCGGGGCGACGATGGCGTTGAACAGACCGCCCAGCACGCCGCCCACCGACATCCATAGGTAGAACTCGGTCAGATGCCGGGCCGATGGACGGCTTTTCGCAAGCCGGCCGTGGCAGACCATGGCGGCTACGAAAAACATCACCAGGTGCAGAGGGATCAGCAGCCAGCCCATGGTCCGCAGTTCCAGAAAAGTCAATACCGCCACCGGCAGGATCACGAAGGGCAACAGCCGGGCCATAAGGGCGTCAGGCAGGACCGGCCGGCGAGCGAAAACCAGCACGAAGGTCAGCAGGTAGACGGCCAGCGGGATCACCCACAGCAGCGGGACCGCCGCCAGATTCGTGGTGATGTGGGTGGTGACGCCCAACATCAGGCTGGAGGGCACGAAGGCGGTCAGCACCCACCACATGCGCCGGCGGACCGTCGGGCCCGACGAATCCGCGCTCGTCCCGACGGCGTGGGACAAGCCGGCGGACGTCTCCCGGCCAGGATATGCGGCAGCGACGACCGAGCAGCGCCTCACCACGATGGCACAGGCGCCGATCATCACCACCAGCAACGCGTACCCCGCCGCCCAGACCCGGCTCTGGTCCGCCAGCACCAGGCTCGGTTCGAGCAGCAAGGGGTAACCCAGCAGGGCCAACAGGCTGCCGGTGTTGCTGGCCGCGTACAGGAAGTAGGGGTCTTTCGCGTCCCGGTGGCCGGTATAAGCGAACCACTTCTGCAACAGGGGGGCGCTGGCGGAAACGGCAAAGAATGGCAGGCCCACCGCCACCAGCAGCCGCCACAGCAGCCAGAGCACCGGGTTGGCGTCCGTCGGGGGGGCGGAGCCCCCGGCCATGGCGATGGGCAAGACAAACAGGGGTATCAACAGGACGACCAGGTGCAGGGTTGCCTGGCGGCGCACGCCGCGCCAAGCGACCGTCGCATGGGCATAGGCGTAACCGGCCAACAACGCCGCCTGGAAGAACATCATACAGGTGTTCCACACCGCCGGCGTCCCGCCGAGCAAGGGCAGGATCATCTTGCCGACCATAGGCTGGATCAGGAATAGCAGTAGGGCGCTGACGAACAGCGTGGTGGCGAAGCCGGCCACCAGCGGCACGCCCGGGAGGCGAACAGCCAGGCCGTCCGATAAACGCCGGCCCAGGGCCACCTCAGCCGCTAGGTCACCATGACCGGGCAGCGGGGACGCGGCCGACGCGCTTCTGGATAGCCATCTCATGGTCGTCGGGTATCTGATCGGAGCGTCTGACGTGAATCTGAAGAACGGCCCTCTGCCGGTTCGAGACTGCCAAACAGACCATCGCGTGCGCGTGCAAATAAACCGATTACCACCTCCTTTCACAGCGTGTGTTGTCGCCCTGCCGCGGGCTGATCTGTTCAATCGTTGTTAAAGGCAGCCCGGAGCGCCAGGCGCCGGCGACGGGGCAATCGGCCCCGCGCCGGCGCTCTGCTTACGATTGCCAGTGCGCGATCGCACCGGTACACTTCGTCGTCGGTTCCCCTCGGCGTGATTACCGGTGTTAATTACCGCCGAGGACGTGGAGCCGCCTCCCGTTTGAAGTCCCGACAAACGGGCCAATCCAAGCACACGCATCCGTGTCGGGGTCCGGCGGGAACAAGACGCATTCGAGGGCGTCGTCGACCCCGTCTTCGTCAAGGTCCTCGCCGCTTGGAAGCACTATGCTCGTCTCAAGGGCGATATCAACGTCGTTATACTCGTCCGAGAAATCGACCACCAGCTCTTGACGAGCGATGAACGACCACGCGCGCGTCTCTTCGTTCTTGGCGAAGATGATGCCATGCCCGCGGATCGTGTCCTGACCGGTTCTCTCCCAGGTGCCGATCGAAGGGCTGTCATGTCGGCGCGGCTCCACGCCGACACCGCCGTAGGCGTTTTCAGACCAAGTCCAGAAGGTGCCGTCGCTGTGAATGGTCATCAGGGCCGAACCGGCCGCATTGGGTTCTCCCTCGGGATCGATGAAGAAGAAGGTGGTGAGGTAGGTTCCGGCAATCTTCTTGGCGAACCCTGTATCTCCCCAACCCTCTCCCCAACCGTGGTCACTCTCCATCGCATAGTCACTCGGATCCGCAGTCGCGGGCGTCTCCCAAGAGAGTCCCCAGGCCAACAGGCCGCCGATCAACAGTACAGCCAACCAGTACTTACGCATTTTGTTTCTCCTCATCTAAAGCCACAATTCCTTGCCCAAACCGTCACCCAACCGAGGCCTCTTATCGACCTGCAGATCGGTTGCTCCGGATTGGTCGGACTACGCACCCTCCACCCGAGCCGAGTTTTTTTTCTGCAAACCGGCTTGTAAGTGACACTCGAAATCGGTACGATAGCCCTCCGACTCGTGTGCGGGCGCGGCCGCGCCACCTAGGGGCATCATTTCGTCCGCCATTAGTCAATCTGAAAAAGGACCTCGTTGCCCATCACCCCAAACGGGATTTTCTTCAAATGGGCGGGCAAGCCACTGAATCGGTAACCCGGGCTCTGCGGGCCGTCGTGCGTGGCGATGAGCGGGCGGCGGCGGAACTGCTCCCCCTCGTCTACGAGGAGCTGCGGAAGCTGGCCCGTTCGTGGATGGCCAAGCTTCCGCCCGGTCAGACGCTCCAGGCCACGGCCCTGGTTCACGAGGCCTATCTGCGGGTGGTTCGATCGGAGGACCCCGGTTGGGAGGGAAGACGTCACTTCTTTGCCGCCGCCGCCCGGGCCATGCGGGAAATCCTGATCGAGCGGGCACGCAAAAAGGCGAGCCCCAAGCGCGGCGGTGGCCGGAAGCGTGTCGACCTCGGAGACCTGGCCGTCGCGATCGAAGCACCTGCCCAGGACATGCTGGCCCTGGATGAAGCCCTGGTGCGTCTGGAACGGGAAGACTCCCGCCGACACCAGATCGTGATGTTGCGGTTTTTCGCCGGGCTTAGCCTGGCGGAGACGGCCGAGGTGCTGGGCGTGTCGGTACCGACGGTGGAGCGGGATTGGCGCTACGCCCGGGCATGGCTGCATAAGGAACTGACTCCGGCAGACAGCGGAGGAACAAGCGATGATTGACGAACGGGCCAAACGAGTCGCGGAACTGTTCCAGCAAGCGCTTGGCCTTCCGGACGACCAGCGGGCGGACTTTCTGGATCAGCAGTGCGGGTCCGATCAGGGGCTCCGCGAGCGGCTGGAGACCCTTCTCCGGCACGACGGTGCAGCCGAGACGGGGTTTCTCGCGGGGCGCGGCGAGGGCGCGGCCACAGACACCCTCCTCCCGCTGGAAGGGCCGGGGGCGAGCATCGGACCGTACAAGCTTCGTACCCGGATCGGTGCGGGCGGTTTCGGCGAAGTGTACCTGGCCGAGCAGACCGAGCCGGTCCGCCGCAACGTCGCGTTGAAGCTCATCAAGCCGGGGATGGACACCAGGCAGGTGATCGCCCGCTTCGAAGCCGAGCGGCAAGCGCTGGCCATGATGGATCACCCCAACATCGCCAAGGTGTTCGAGGCGGGAGCCACGCAGCGCGGGCGACCCTACTTCGTCATGGAGCACGTCCCCGGCGTACCGATCACGGAGTATTGCGACGCTGAACGCCTGGACACCGGCGAGCGCTTGCACCTGTTGATTCAGGTCTGCGACGCGGTCCAGCACGCCCACCAGAAAGGGATCATCCACCGCGACCTCAAGCCCTCGAACCTCCTGGTGGAGCTGGTCGACGCCCGCCCCATCCCCAAGATCATCGACTTTGGCATCGCCAAGGCCACGGGACCGACCCTGACCGAGCGGACGCTGTTCACCGAGCCGGGCCAGCTCATCGGCACGCCGGAGTACATGAGCCCGGAACAGGCCGAGATGAGCGGCATCGGTGTCGATTCCAGAACCGACATTTACTCGCTCGGAGTGGTTCTGTACGAACTACTCACCGGCCTGCCTCCGTTCGATCCCCAGACGCTGCGCGGTAAAGGAGTCGGCGAGATCCGGCGCATCATCCGCGAAGTGGACCCGCCCGCGCCGAGCACCAGAGTCAGCACGTTCCGTCCCCGGCAACCCGAATCCGAGCCCGAAGCGCAAGCGCCGGGTCCCTCGCGCTCTGTCGAAGGCCCGCTCGCTGGCGCTCGGGCCCCGGAGCAGCCCTCCGTCCAGGACATCGCCCGCAACCGCCGCACCGATCCGCGGACGCTTCGGCGGGCCCTGAAGGATGATCTTGACTGGATCACCATGAAGGCCATGGAGAAGGAGCGGGCCCGGCGTTACGCGTCGGCATCGGAATTCGCCGCCGACCTGCGGCACCATCTCAACCACCAGCCCGTGCTCGCCGGTCCACCGAGCGCGGCCTATCGCATGAGCAAGTTCGTGCGGCGCCACCGCACCGGGGTGGCCGCCGCCGTCGTGATCGCCCTGGTGCTGCTGTCGGCAACGGGGGTCTCGATCGGTTTTGCGCTGAGCGAGGCCGACCAGCGGCGTATCGCGGAACACGCAACGGGTCGGGCGCAGGAGAACCTGGCGCTCGCCGAGCAGCGCGCGGACGAGGCCACCGAAGCCCGGGACAATCTGCAAACCGTCGTGGACTTCCAATCCTCGTTGCTTGGCGACATCGATGCGGAGCTGATGGGCCTCGGCATCTTTGCCGACCTGCGGGACGGCATCCGTGAATCCCTGGCAGCAGAAGGGGCCACGCCCGAAGAGATCGGCGCCGCGATTACCTCTTTCAACGCTTCATTGAACCGCGTCAACGCCACCGACCTGGCGCTGGAGGTTGTTGACGAACACGTGCTAGTGCGAGCGGTGGAGACGATCGAGCAGGACTTTGCCGACCAGCCCGTCGTCGAGGCGGCCCTGCGCCAGACCGTCGGCAACACCTACCTGGAACTCGGTCTCTACCCCCAGGCCATGCCGCAGATGGAGCGGGCACTCGCCCTGCGCCGCGAAGTGCTTGGCGACGACGACCCGGAAACGCTGAAATCCATCGACAACATGGGCGGGCTGTTCCTGCAGATGGGCAGGCTGGCCGAGGCTGAGCCATACGGCCGCGAGGCGCTGGATGGAATGCGTCGCGTGCTGGGCGACGACCACCCGGACACGCTCGCCTCGATCAACAACATGGGCGGCCTGCTCAAGTTAATGGGCAAGCTCACCGAGGCCGAGCCGTACCACCGCGAGGCGCTGGAGGGCCGGCGCCGGGTGTTGGGGGACGATCACTCGGAGACGCTGGAGTCGCTCAACAACATGGGCGGGCTGCTCCATGCCATGGGTGAGCTCCAGAGGGCCGAGCCTTACTACCGCGACGCGCTGCTCCACAACCGCCGCGTCTTGGGCAACGACCACCGACACACGCTGGCTTCGATCAGCAACATGGGCGCTCTACTCCATTCGATGGGCAAGCTCGACGAGGCCGAGACGTATCATCGCGAGGCGCTGGAGGGTTCCCGCCGCGTGCTGGGCGACGACCACCCGAACACACTGGGGTCGATCGTCAACATGGGCTACCTGCTCCAGTCGATGGGCAGGCTGCGCGAGGCCCAGCCGTACCTCCGCGAGGCGCTGGAGGGTTGCCGCCGCGTGCTGGGCGACGACCACCCGAACACGCTGATTACGATCAACCAGATGGCCTTATTGCTCGACTCGATGGGCAACGTCACCGAAGCCGAGTCCTACTACCTCGAGGCGCTGGCGGGTTCCCGCCGCGTGCAGGGCGACGACCACCCGAACACGCTGGTGATGATCGCCAACGTGGGCAGTCTGCTCCGTGCCATGGGGCGGCTCCAGGAAGCGGAGCCGTACGCACGCGAGGCGCTGGCGGGTTGCCGCCGCGTGCTGGGTGACGACCACCCACACACGCTGACCTCCATGTACCACCTCGCCGTCCTGCTTGGTGCGATGGGCAAGCATCAAGAGGCCGAACCACTGTTCGCGGCTGCGGTTGAGGGCGCAAGGCGGAGCATGCCGGAGGGGCACTGGCAAACCGGCAAACACCTGGCCGGCTACGGGAAATGCCTCACGAAACTGAATCGGTACGCCGACGCCGAGAGCGCGCTGCTAGAAGCGCACAGGGTTTACGAAAGCGCCTTTGGCGCGGAGGACAAGCGGACGGCCAGCTCAATCCAATCGCTCATCGACCTCTACGACGCCTGGGACGAAGCCGAGCCTGACGAGGGCTACGAGGCCAAAGCCGCCCAGTGGCGAGCGAAGCTGTAGGCCGCGTCGGATCCTGCGCCCGAAGCCGAAGACGAATCAAACCAGCCTGACGACGACCCACAGGACACGCAGCCGTGACGAGCCAAAAAGCCAAAAGGTGCGAGGAAGCTCTCGCGCTTGGCTTCCGTTACCTTTGAGGTCGTCCGCGGGGGCGCATGGTGGTGGCCGAGCCCAGTCGGTTGATCGTGAAACAAAGGTTCCTGACACCTTTGGCCGGCCGTAGGCGTGCGGCCGCGTTCGGGCTACAATCAGCGGCCTGATCCGGCAGCGTAGCCTTCGGCCATCTCGGCGGCGACTTGTCTCTGTAGGGCTTTCCACTCTTCGACTGTCATGTTGACCTCGCGGCCCTGATAGCCCTTGTAAACGCCCACGAAGCCGGCCTCAGCCACCTCGTC
>Ga0114922_10001103_pt1 | contig 25679 bp, 17 predicted proteins | sample AartaG_FD_100975 | JGI IMG/M metagenome (GOLD analysis project Ga0114922, IMG submission 100975) | Deep subsurface microbial communities from Aarhus Bay to uncover new lineages of life (NeLLi) - Aarhus_00045 metaG | ecosystem: Environmental > Aquatic > Marine > Oceanic > Sediment | place... | reverse complement strand
TGATTGAAACCTACGCCAGGCGCAACCACGTGGAACATTCCCTTGGCGAGAAGATCATGTTCTTCCACCTTGATTGTCTTTCAAGCGAGGTCAGGCTGAACGTGGACTTCGACCTTACACTAAGCGTGGTTGCTGCGATGCTCTACCAACGTCTTGCAGACAAATTGAAGGGTTTCAACCACGCGACTCCCCAGACGATCTTCCGTAGATTCATCAACACGCACGGGATAATCGAGATCGCCAACAACGAGATCACCGTTTGCTTCGAGAAGCGAACGCACAATCCCATCCTCAAAGAAGCCGGTTTCGAGGAACCCTCGGCTCCTGTCGGCTGGCTCGACGGTCGGGTCATCCGCCTGGAATTCCCCTAAGACTTGAGTGATAATTCGGCCTGCGAAAATCGGCGGTTTTCTACGAAATCATCCCTTCCGGCGATAACGCCAGACCCGTTTTTCAAGGGGATTTTGGGTTCTTACGAGAGAATCAATTCGTTTGTTTGCATGGTCTTGATTCCTTTCCACCATGCAGCGTATCTTCGCCCATGCCTGAGCGGAAAACAGGGCAATCCGGGGACGGAACCCGTAAGGAAACGCACAAGAACAAGTGTTACAGACTCCTTGCGAAAAGCGCCTGATTGAGCGGCTTCCACTCGACCCGCTACCTGATCACCATGGTGTACCTGATCGCCGGGAAGCTGGACTTCAAACTACCGGCCATCGCACAGGTTACCCACACGAAATAGCGAGGAGGCTTAAAAAAGCCCCACGAACTTGCCGTCCGCAGGGCTTGCTGAAACGCCTGTTTGCGATGCAATCCCTACGGAGGGCCTCTAAAATACGTATTCAAGACTACTCCGCACGGCATGACGTCACCATGCAGCCGGCGTCGCGCGGGGCAAACTGAAAAACGTACAAGAGATTGCATCGCAAAATATCTCATTTTTGGTCTTCTTACCGGACAAATGGACTATATCACACAAGCCGTGTGAAAGTCAAGAATTAATCGACAAAAAATCCGATCCGCGCGGAAAAAAATGCACCGGAAGCTACGTGATGCCGGGCAGCGGCGCACCGGTCAAGAGGATTCCGCCTCGGGTTCGCCTCCGCCCGGGAAGAGCCCGGACAGACCTCGATGGAACTTTTCCAGGACGGTCCGCCCTGATGCCGTGTGCGGGGCAACCTCACAAAGCGTTCGCCAACTGGCGGCGGCCCGGTCGGCCAGTCCCATATTCTGCAAAGCGAGCGCCAAATGGGCGTGGAAGTCCACGTGATCCGGGCGCCGATCGATCGCGTTTTGAAAGTGGTCCACAGCCAATGCAAACCGCCCATGATCGGCGTACAGCAGCCCGAGTTCATAGTGAGCGTCCACGGAATCGGGATCCACACTCAAAGCGCGTTTGAACGCGTCATCCGCCGCGCGGATGTCTCCTTTCTCACGCAGCGCGATGCCGAGTTTTACCACGGCTTTGAGGTAGCAAGCGTTGATCTCGACCGCTCTTAGAAACGCTTGGATCGCGCCGTCGAGGTCGCCGCATTGGCGCCGCAACAAGCCCAGACGATAGTGCAGATCCGCATGGTTGGGGCGGTCTTGCAGGGCCTCTTCGATCTTGTCTATCTGGCGACGGACGAGCGTGTGAACTTGGGCGCTGTCGGTCTGATCGCGCGTGACGGCGATTCTCTCGGGCGACAGATAGTGGTCCGCCTGCCGTGCCGGCGTGACGTTAAGCTGGAGGCGGGCCACCTCTGAAAACAACAAGGTACTGTTGGTTTCGACGGCAGCGGCGATGTCGAAGCTGGCCTGGGCGTCCTCGTTCTTGTCGCTCGCCTGCTGGGCGACGCCCAGACCCACGTATGCGGTGACCAGTTGGTCGTTCACCTCGATCGCCTTGCTGAACCACCGGACGGCGTCTTCGTACTGACCGCAACGCAGGTGGCACGTGCCGATCTTGATAACCGCCTCCAAGTAGTCAGGACTGAGTTCGACGGCTTTCGAGTACTCGGACATAGCCCTTCGGTGCTCGCCCGTCTTGGTGTACATGTCCGCCAGCCTGAGATGGTTATGGGCCAGTTCCGGCTCCTCATCGATCATGTCAATCAAAAGGTCGATGGCCTTCTCGTAATTTTCGGTTTGATCATAGACCGCGACGAGATCATCGCGCGCTTCCCAATTGCCCGGTTCCAGTTGGATGACGAAACGGTAGCGTTGAACGGCGTCGTCGAATCTTCCCGCTCGAATGTACAGATTGGCGAGGGTCAGCGCGGTGGGCACTTCGGTCGGTTCGCACCAACACAGGTATTCATAGTGCGTAATTGCGGTGTTGAGTTCGTTGCGTTTGAGGGCAATGGCAGCCAGTCGTTCGTGGGCGTTGCGAAGCTGGGGACAAAGGTCGAGGAGGTCTTCGTAGGACTGAACGGCTTCATCGATGTGTTCCAGTTTCTCCAAGCAGAAACCCAGGGCAAACAATGTTGCGGCGTCGTCCGGACGGTTGGACGCGGCGGCGCGCAGGTGTTCGACGGCTTCGTCGGTTCGCCCGGTTTCATCGAGGGCGCACGCCAGGCCGATATGTGACACGGCGTCGTCCGGGTCGAGGGATGTCGCCTGCAGGAACAGGTCCCGCGCCTTGTCGTAGTGGCGATCGGCGAGCATTCGCACGGCAAGACGGCGATGATGAACGGCGCTGTTTGGCTCGCGCTGCACGAGTTCAGCAAGTTCGTGCGTTGCATAGTGGCCGTCATCGTGCAGCAGATCGCGATAGGCCGCACTCAGCTCCGCCAGCAGGCCTCGCCCCAAGATTTCCAGCAAATAAGACATACGACCCCCCGGGTGACCTCGCGCCGAGTGTGTTGCGTGATGTTACGACATCTCCAGGGAGGCAAGCGCCTTTTGGGCATCCTCGTACGCGTGGTTGATAGAAAGAGCTTGGCGATAAGCTTCACCGGCGCGCTCAATGCGCCCACCCGCTCTGTGGACGTTGCCAAGCATGTAATATACGTCGGCGTAGTCACAGCCCATGGAGACTACCTGCTCGAGCCGCTCGGCCGCGTCCGCGGTCCGGTCCGTGCGTTGGTAGAGTTTGGCCAGGTCGATCAGCGCCCGTGTGTGCGTCGGGTTGAGTTGGACGGCGCGCTCATTAGCGGCGATGGCGGCCTCGGTTTGACCGAGGCGGTCGAGCACCCGGCCGCAGTGATACTGCAATTCGGCATGTTCCGGCTGGTGTTCCAATGCCGCCTTGATGGTTTGCAGCAACGTCGCGTACAACTCCTCGTTGACATCGTCGACGGGTACGGACATCAGGGCGTCAACGAAATCCGGGTCTTGCGCGATGATCCGGGACAACTCCTGGATTCCATCGTCGTCCTCTAACTCCCGGGTGGGGGGGAGCGACAGTCGCAAGTGAGCCGGTTCGCCTTTCTGATCCGCCGCTCGAACCGCCTGCGCCAGCAGCAACCCGATTCCGGCGTCACCGGACCGCCGTTGGTGGGCCCGTTGCAGGTACTTGACCGCCTCCCGCGGACGTTCGCGAGCGCCGTAGCATAGGCCCAGACTAACGCTCGCCTCGACATGATCCCTGTCGATGGCCAGGGTCTGGGCGAATCGCACCTCAGCCTCTTCGTATTGCTGCATGGAGGCCAGCAGCGTTCCTAGCTGAAATTGAAGCTCAGCGTTGTCAGGTGCCTGTGCAAGTCCGTCCCGCAACAGTTGTACCGCTTCGCGTTCGTGTCCGCCGGACCACAGCGACAGCGCTTGGCGGATTCTGGCGGTCACGTTATCGGGTTGTCGGCGGACGACCTGGTCGAATTGTTCGGCGGCGGCATCGGGTTTCGACTGCCCCAGATACGCGGCGGCCAGGAGCGATGCCAAGGAATCGTTGTTGGGATTGATCGACGCCGCCCGTGAGAAACTCTCGCCGGCCTGTTCGTACTTGCCGGCGTTGAGCAGACACACGCCGCGGCGGATCAGGTCTTTGGATTCAAAGTATGCCTTGACCCGGTGGAGCAGGCGCCGGGGGACCGATCGCCGGCCCGTAGGCGGCGATGTTTCGTTCGGCGGGCACGATGCGCCGTTGTTGGAATCCGTCGCATCTATCCGTCCGGCCTCATCCTTGGCGCAGTACGTCTTGATTTCGTTCATAGTTATCGCACCTTTTCGCGTAATCGTATTGGTCCGCACGTTGTATCGGATCGGTCGTCGCTACGGCTTATGTTGGCAGGTCCGCGTAGGCGTAGATGCCGGTTGGCGCGTGCGCCGGAATCGACCGTGACGGTCCGAGAATGTCACGACATTCAACGGCGACAGGTTGCCGAAGCAGGACTTTCTATGATCATTCATGGTCCGCTCATGTTGGAAAAAAAGAAAAGAACAAATTCCATTTGCCCGTCGGCGGTTTATTTCTTACGTTTAGAATGATCGACTAGCGGTGAACAACGCCGCGTTGACAAGCTCGTGACCCGCGGAGGTTCGAGTTCTATGTAGAGGGGGCGTCGCCCGCCGAAGGGGTGTGCGGCGATGCAATCGATTCTCCGGTGGGCCGCGCACATCGGCCCAAAGTCAGTGTGAGAGGAGTGCATTGTATGGTCAAGTCTCTTGTGAATCGAACCAAGCAGTTCCTGAAATCTGAGGATGGCCCGACGGCCACAGAGTATGCCGTGATGCTTGCCCTGATTATTATCGTCGCTCTGGGGGCGATCGGGACGCTCGGTACGACCGTCAGCACGGTCTTCACGAATGTCAACAACAAGCTGCCCAGCGGCACGGGTAGCTAGAGCGGACATTGGGATTATGTGGACTGTAGCGGTGGACGGTATCGCTCTCGGTACCGTCCACCGTATCACGCGCTGAGCACGTACAGCGGACGAGTGTCCTGTCTGCGTGTTCCGCACAGGCAGGCACGACGATACGTGACGGACGATGGACAGCGTGGCCACGCTTGCGTGGCCATAGAAGAGACTCCAACAATACCTGTGGGATCGGACCTGTGGCACCGGTTCCCAACCGGTGAATAACAACACGGGTTGGTAATGGAAACCCGTGCCACACCGGTCCCGTGCCACACTGGTTTTGGTCGTTCGTCACCCACAAGGGGTGCCGCTACACGAAATCTTGGAGTCTCCAAGTTTGCATTGTCCAAGGCATGCTCACGCGAGCGTGAGCATAACACGCACGCGACGGGGAAAGACTGCGGAGTAGCACGCATGGAACTGAGCTTTTGGGGTGTGACGTGCTTGATCCTGGTGCCCGGCATCGTATGGGCATCGTGGATCGACTATTCGCAGCGACGGGTTCCCAACTGGCTCAACGCGTCACTGATTGTGGCCGGGTTCGTTGTCCAGGGACTGTACTTCGGCACATCCGGTCTGATGGCGGGCTTTTGGGGATTGCTCACCGGCTTCGGTATCCTAATTATTCCGTGGCTGATGCACGGCATGGGAGCGGGCGATGTGAAGCTGCTTGCCGCCATCGGCGTGTGGTTCGGACCTTGGATGACGCTGTGCTCGTTTGCCCTGGGTGCACTCATAGGCGGCCTGGCAGCCGTTGTCATGATCGTGTCCAGCCGCCGCCTGCGCCAAGCGTGTGCAAACCTCAACATCATCATTACCAAGTGCACGAACCCCGCGTTGATGTTTGATGAGTTCGGCTCGGCCAAGAGCTTCGGCGATACGTCACAACTTCTGCCGTACGGCGTTCCGCTGACGGCTGGCTCGCTGATCATCTTGTCCGCCAAGATGTTCGGCTGGTGGGGGATCTAACCTGTCTGCGTGCAACGCACAGGCAGGTAGGACTGGTGGGGGATCTAACAGGAGACAAGGGGATGAAGCCACGCAACAAAAAAGTCAGGAAACATAGAGGTCGCCGTCACGCGCGGGGCTCAACGATCGTTGAGTTCGCCGTTGTTTTGCCTCTGCTGTTGACGCTTCTGTTCGGAATCATGGAATACGGTTGGATGTTCAGCGTGCGCCAGACGCTGCAAAACGCCGCTCGCGAGGGCTGTCGTCTGGCTGTGCTGAAGACGAGCACCGAGCCGTATTTGAACGTCGTGGAACGGGTCGAGCAGATACTGGTACCGATGGGCATAGATGCGTCCATCGAGATGTCCCACGCCACGCCGGCGGACCCCATTGAAGTGGTGACGGTCACCGTTCCAGCCGGCCAGGTGTCGTTGGTTGGGGATTTTTTCGGTCCCCGCGATTACGACCTTGTCGGCACATGCTCAATGCGCAAGGAGGGCATGGACGAAGAAAGCTGACGAGCGGCCTTTGACGAACGGCGCCCGTTACGGATTCCCGCGTTTGGAGCCCGATCGGGCCGATCGGGCGCAGCCGCCGTGTTCGGATCGCGCGTACGGCGGCGAAGTGCTCAACGGATGTTACCGTCCTACGGATCACATTTGGTGCTCGAGGCGTTCACCTGCCGACATTGACACGCGACATTTGGGTGTGTGTTAGGTGGGCCAACCCGGGGTGACGGTAATTCCGTCGAAATTGGGTCACTAGAGTCCGATACGGTCGTTTTCTTTCCGATAAGACAGTGGCGTGGCCTGTGACGAGAACGGTCGTGGCGGCGCACGCGGCTAACCTGACGGATCGTCCTGCGGGAGTGCCTGACAGGCGTCGGACTGCCCGCGCCGCAGGCGGAGAAATGCGACATGAGCGGCAAAGCACTTATACCGTTGATCGTGGGCCTGTGCATGGGATTGCTGGCCATCAAATTCGGCATGGATACGCTAAAGAAGGCCCAAGGCGGCGCTCAGGCGGAGCAGGTCGAGAGCGAAACGCGGAAGGTTGTTCGCGCTATAGAGGACATTGGCGAGTCGCGGCGGATCATCCGCGAGGTGCTGGAGCTCGTGGAGACCGCTGACAAGCCTAAAAGCAGCGACCCGGACTTCGAGGACATCGAGCAGCTCATGGATCGTGTGTCGTGGAAGTTCATCCCGAGCGGGACGATCATTCGTTCGTCCATGCTCGCCGAACCAGGCACGCTGCCAGGTGTGCCGGGCAAGATCGAAGCTGGATATCGCGCGGTGTCCCTCAGGATCGACGAAGTGACGGGCGTGGCCTTTAACGTCCGACCCGGTGCGTGGGTCGACGTGATTGTGGTGATGGATGTGATTGATCCCGGGACGCGAAAGCGGGAGACGATCTCAGAAGTCGTCTTGCAGCACATCCAGGTCGCGGCGGTGGGGTTGTCGGCTGCCGGAGGCGGTACCGCTGCTACGAAGAACAAGATGGCCCGCTCCGCAACGCTGCTGGTCCCCGAGAAAGACGTTCCCAAGCTGCACCTGGCGGCGACCAAGGGCAAAGTGACGCTCTCAATGCGCGGAAAACACGATATCGAGAAGACTGACAGATACACAGCGCGAGACAGCGAGCTGTTCAGCCACGACGTGGACGAGAAGGAGGAACCCGCCGAGAAACCGGATGGCGCCAAAGTGAACCTAGCTCAACTGGCTGCGATGTTCAGGAATTCGGCGATGCAGCCTGTCGAAGAGGAACCGGACCCACCATTTACAATGATGATCGCGCGTGGCTCGCCCAACCCCGGCCAGTTCCCCTTCATCCAGCGTGTCACTTACGAAAACGCCGATTCGTGGACCGTTCTTGCGGTCACCCAGGGTTTGCCCTCGCCTTCGAGGATGAAAATGCGGGCCGAACCTAAAAAGGTCAACCCGAACATGCGATGGAGTTTGACTGGGGCCAACGACGGCGAGAAGAACAAAGCCGGCGAGCCGGACAACGCCAATCAGCCGGACGAGGAGGGGGACTGGAACGCGGGCGTGGACCAGGATGAGCAGGAGGACTGGAGCGAGGGCCAGGAATTGGACGGGGGCGAGTAGCTGGACGAAGACGGCTAGAAAGGAAACTTCCCAAAGGAGATCTGTAAGCAATGATCGCCAAAGTCACGGAAGACAATGTCACGACGGTTCCAGGGATCGGACGACGGCCGAGAGTAAGCACCCTGGCGCGTCGCGGTTCCCTGTGGGTATCCGTGTGGACGGCGCTGTTGATGTGTGCCGTCGCCGCCGCCGGGCCTGATGACGGCAACGGGCGCGATTTCAGCGTGACCGTTCGGGACCTCTCGGAGGACCATCAGCGGGTTCTGGTGCCGTTGAATCGCAGCGTTTTGGTGGAGACTTCGATCGAGACAGCCCGGGCCGATGTTATCGCCGGGCACATCGTCGATGTGCAACCGATCAGCCCGACCCAGTTGTTGTTGACGGGGAAAAGCTACGGCACGACGCAGGTTATCCTGTGGGGAGAGGCGGACCACCGATCCGTACTGGAAGTCTCGGTCGAGCTTGATGTTCAGGCGGTGAGCGAGATTCTACAGGGTGTTGATCCGCAAGCACAGATCGAGGTCAGGTCGGTAATGGGCAACATCGTGCTGACCGGAAGCGTCAGCGGTGCGGAGGCGGCGCAGAAAATGGTCGAACTTGCCGCCCTGTTCGTGCCGGCGCCCGTGGCCGGGCGCCCGCCCACGGCGATCCAAAACCATCTGCGCGTAGCAGGTGAACAACAGGTGCTACTGCGGTGCGTGGTCGCCGAAGTGAGTCGCGCGGCCACACGACAGTTGGGCATCAACGGCTTTTTGGCAGGTGACGATTTTCGCGACATGTTTGTCGTGAACCAGTTGAGCGGGATCAACCCGGCCAACATTCAGGCGCTCCCCGGGGCGGATGTGACTGCGGATATTCCCTTTCTGACGGGGGATATTCCGCTGGGGCCTGCGTCCACGCTGTCGCTTGGATTTCCGCGCGTGCAGATGCAGCTTTTCATCAAGGCGATGGCCGAGAACTCGCTGCTGAAGATACTGGCGGAGCCGAATCTCGTATGCATCAGCGGTGAGACGGCGGAGTTCCATGCAGGAGGTGAGTTCCCGGTCCCGGTGCCTCAGGGCAACCAGACGGTCACGGTCGAATTCCGTGATTTCGGGATCACGCTCAACTTCACGCCGGTGGTCAACGCCCACCAGAGTATCCACCTGCGCGTCTTACCGATCGTTTCGGAAGTCGATTTCTCCAACGCGGTGCAGGTCGGTGGATTCGTCGTGCCTGGCCTGACGAGTCGATCCGCTGAGACGACGGTGGAAATCGGAAACGGGCAGACGATCGCGATTGCCGGCCTGCTCAGTGAGGAGGTGCGAGCGTTCGCCAGTCGTATTCCTGGTATCGGTGATCTGCCGGTGTTGGGGCCTCTGTTCCGCTCGGTGGAGTTTCGGCGCGACCAGACGGAACTTGTCATTCTCGTGACGCCCGAAATTGTCGCGCCGCTGGATCCTCAGCAGGTAACACCGGTTCCCGGGCAGTTCATGACTGATCCGTCGGACTTCGAACTCTATGCCCTCGGGTTGTTGGAATCGCGACCGCGCCCCACCCCGGCCGATCAGGCCACAGCCGCGGCGTCGAGTACCGAGTATGGCACACAGGGTTCGATAGGTGAGGATGCGAGCAGTCTGGCGATCCGCGGGCCTTGGGGATACGCAGACGCAGGAGACATCAATTAGCAGCCGGGCGTACCGGTTCTCACATCGCCCCCCAGGAGGCGATCGGACACGTCTCGACCCGCCGATGCGGGTCGGGTGACGAAGCATCGCCGAAATTTTTGGGGGGTGAAAGAGATGTTCAAGTCATTCACATTCGGTCAGTTGGCCCCGGTGAACCGACTGCGTCGGCCAGTAAACCGACTGCGTCGGCCAGTAAACCGACTGCGTCGGCGTCGCGGCGTCGTGGCGGTCCAGGTGGCCGTGATCATGGCGCTATTGGTGGGGTTCGCCGCGCTGACGATTGACGTCGGCGTGATCTACAACACGCGTGCCGACCTGCAACGCACTGCCGACGCCGCGTCTTTGGCGGCCGTCGCTAAGCTTTCCGACTACAGCACGGGTGATCCGATCCCGTTGGCCCGTGCTGCGGCGTTGGACCTTACACAACGCAACCACGTGTTCGGCCAGGAGGTGTCGATCGACCTTGAGACCGACTTGGAGTTCGGTCGGGCAACGTTCAACCCCGAGACCGGGCTGTACGAGTTTACACCGACCGAGGTGACGCCGGACGCCGTCCGCCTGCGCGTGCGGCATACGAAGGACTCGATCAACGGCGCCGTGCCGTTGTTCTTTGCTCAGATCTTTGGGGTCGACGAGACGGAGATATCCGCCCAAGCGACGGCCATCATGGTGCCGCGCGACATCGCGATCGTGGCCGACCTCTCCGGATCCCACAACGACGACAGCGAACTGCGGCACTACAAGGAGACTGAGATCAACATGCACCCCGTTTGGGACGCCTGGCCTGGCGGCTTCGATGACCCGGGTGGGGGCGTGTGGGAGCCTGGCGAGATCAAGCCGGAGTGGATCCTTCCTGACGGCAGCGTACCTCAGGCGGCCGGCCCGGCCTGGGGATACTACAAGCGCATGGGGTACGGCACCGAGGGAATTACACCGGAGTACGACCCTACGGCCGACCCTGGGCTGGTCGAGCTTCCATATAAAAGTGACTGGAGCGACGCTGAATTGCGGCAATACTCGTCGGATCGCGGGTACATCCAAAGCGAGGTCGACGCGCTCATGAGCAGCGAGTTCGATTCCAACGGCGCATACAAATACCGTGTGGCGGCGGCACTTGGGCTGGCTTTTTGGAACAGCGGACACCCGGGCGGGCTTTGGGAGCAGCGGGGCGTGCCGGCTGGGAATGGAAACAACTGGGTCGGCGGTAGTGAACTGGAATGGACCGAGTGTATCAATGAACGCACTGTCAGCGCGTCCAAATCAATCTGGCTCAACTACATCAACAACTATGTGAAGAGCACGTCGAACCAGATGTACAAGGCGAACAGCGCCTTCAGGTATCGCTTCGGCGTCAAGACCTTTATGAACTACCTGATGGAGAAGCGACCCCAGAACAGTCAGACGCCGGAGTTCGCCGACGCGCCCGCCCAGCCGATGCAGGCAGTCAAGGAGGCCGTTGCCTACATGGCCGGTTTTCTTGACAGCCTCGACACGGACGACCAGCTTTCACTGGAGATCTACGGCACGGTGGCGCGGCACGAGGTTGACCTGACGATGGACATGCAGCAAGTCGGCAGTCGGCTTAGTGAGCTGCAAGCCGGCCACTACGACACCTGGACCAACACGGGAGGTGGGATCAAACGGGCGATTGAGGAATTATCGAGCGTTCGCGCCCGCAACGCGAGCAAGAAGATGGTCATTCTGCTGACGGATGGGAACGCCAACGTGGACGAGAACGGCAATGGAGGCAACACCCAGGGCGGCAGGCAGTACGCGCTGGATCAGGCACACGTGGCCGCCGATGCCGGGTTTCGGATCTTCGCGGTCAGCGTCGGCGCCGGCGCTAATACCAGCCTGATGGAGGAAATTGCCGAGATCGGTTCCGGCGAGCACTTCCACGCGGTCGGGTCCATCGAGGAATACAGCGAGCAGCTCGAGGACATCTTCCGCCGCCTGAGCGGCAAGAGGCCGGTCGAGTTGATCGAGTAGTCCCGGTTGCAGGCGAAGGCGGTCTAACAGGCCTATCACGCGATGATGCCGCCGTTGCGGTCTTTATTATGGGATTGTGATGCGTGCGGAGGACGCCGGCCTTGAGACTGAAAGCGACACGTCCGATGACATAGGAGTGCGTACCGAAGGGTCGACGTGATTCGGCTGTGGTCGGCGACGCCCCGCGGGAAAGGGGGGGGTTCGCACCTGCCACAGGCCTTGATCGTCGGACCTTCGGCCGCGCGCTTTGACAGTGGGTCGTGGCTTATCCTGGGTGGGTCCGGTATCCGCATCGCTCCACCGAAGCGATGAGTGGTCGTTGGCCGTACGGATGGATGTGGCCCACCGAGCGACCGTTCCCAGGAGGAACGTGGAACAAGGCCAATGGGGCGCAGTGTCCGTTTCATCATACTTAATGACGATGAGGCATTCGGTACTGAGCTGCGCGCCATGCTCATGAGGTTTGAAGGGGTCAAGATCGTCGCGGAGGTGGATCAACCCGCCCTGCTTTCGCAAACCGTGCAGCAGATTCAAGCGGACGTCCTGCTTGCCAACCTTGATCCGCAGCCGGAGGTCGTATTGACCTTCGTCGGTGAAGTCGTCACCAGCCAGCCCCGGCTTGCGGTATTCGCCGCCTCCGAATCCACGGACGGTCAGCTTATCCTCGAGGTGATGCGCAAGGGATTCAGAGAGTTCCTTACCAAGCCCATCGATATCGAGACGTTCGCCGCCGCGTTGGACAAAGTCGTCCAGACTCAGGAAGAGGCGCCTTCGCAAGGTAGTCTGGTCACGGTTATCGGGGCCAGCGGCGGGGTTGGGGCCACGACGCTGGCGACCAACCTGGCGGCGGAACTGGCGGATCTGAGCGAAGGCAGGACCGCGCTTGTCGATTTGGACTACCGGTTCGGGCAGGTGGCCACGTTTTTGGATATCGAACCGGCATACACACTGTCCGATTTGTGCAGCAGCGTCGAGCAGGCCGAGCAGCAAATGGTCGAACGCGCACTGGTTGAACACGAATCCGGCGTGCGGGTTTTAAGTCGCCCCACGACGTTCGCGCAGGCGGAGTCCATAACGGCCGCCGGTTGCGCCGGCGTCTTGTCGGCGCTGATGCGATTTAACGATTACGTCGTGGTGGACGGTCCAGTAAGATTTGATCCTCATGCCAAGTCGGTGCTCGACCTGACTGATATTAATCTCGTGGTCGTGCAGTTGCTGGTGCCCAGCGTCCGCAACACTGTGCGTATTCTGGACAGCATGCGCGAGGCGGGATACAACCTCGAGCGCTCACGGCTGGTGTGCAATCGTGTGGGCAAGGAATCATCTCACCTGTCGGTCAAGGACGTCGAGAGCACGGTCAACCTCCGTTCCACCAGCATTATTCCGGACGATTGGGACGCTGTCGGCGGCGCCATCAACTTGGGGCTGCCTCTGTTGTCTCACTGTCCGAAAAACAGAGTGCGCCTGGCTATTCGTGAGTTGGCGGAACAACTCCACACCCCCGACGATCACGCCGATGAAAAGATGAGCACGAAAAAGGGGCTGATGGGTCGCATTTTCGCCGAGAAATGACAGACGTCCCGTCGGGCGCATGTTTCTGGTCAAATGTTGCCCAATTAGGGCGACAATCGCCTATCGTCGGTCTTTGGAATAGATCCTGCGACCGATCAGGAGTGGAACGCCGATATGTTCGGCAAACGCGCCACACCAACGGCCAACAAGGTTCCAAGGCCCTCGGTGCCCACCAAGGCGCCGGAGGCCCCTACCACCCCAGGCGCACCACACAAGCCTGCGCCCAAGATCTCGCGCGAAAAAATCGAGCGGTTCAACGGCCTGAAGACCCAGTTGCATCGCAAGCTGATCGATCAGTTGGACCTGGCTCGGATGGTCGGCGACGAGGACACCCTGCGTGAACAGGTTCGAGAAGTAGTCACGAGCCTGGCGGATCAACAAGACACGCTACTGAATTACTCCGAGCGACAGCGCCTCATCAGCGAGGTGCTCGACGAGACGTTCGGGCTGGGACCGCTCGAAGTCATACTCAAGGATGCTTCAGTATCGGACATTCTGATCAACGGTCCGAAGCAGGTGTACGTCGAAAAAGCTGGCAAGCTCGAATTGACACCCATCGAGTTCCGCGACGACGCCCACCTCATGCACGTGATTGACAAGATCGTCAGCGCGGTGGGGAGGCGCTGCGACGAAGTCTCGCCCATGGTGGACGCACGTCTTAAGGACGGCAGCCGCGTCAACGCCGTGATCCCGCCGCTGGCCATCGACGGGGCAAGTGTGTCGATCCGCCGCTTCGGCGCCGACCCGATCACGTGGGACGACTACGTCAACTTCAAGTCGGTGACCGAGGAGATGAGGGTATTCCTCGAGGCCTGCGTCAAGTCCCACCTGAACATCCTGATCGTCGGCGGCACCGGATCGGGAAAAACGACGCTGCTAAACAACCTCTCGTCTTTTATTCCCGACACGGAGCGAATCGTCACGATCGAAGACGCCGCAGAGTTGCAGCTTCGCCAGCCCCACATCGTCCGCTTGGAAACTCGACCCGCCAACATCGAGGGAAAGGGGCGCATCTCGATCAGGGAATTGCTGATCAACGCCCTGCGTATGAGGCCTGACCGGATCGTTGTCGGCGAGTGTCGCGGTCCCGAAACGCTCGACATGTTGCAGGCGATGAACACCGGGCACGACGGCTCGTTGACCACCGTCCACGCCAACAGTACGCGCGACGCCGTCCAGCGCGTCGAGACGATGGTGATGATGGCCGGTTTCGAACTGCCCATCAAAGCCATCCGCACCCAGTTCGCTTCCGCCATTCATCTGATCGTGCAGGCGCAGCGCCTGACCGGCGGGCCACGCAAGGTCACCACCATTACAGAGGTGCAAGGAATGGAGGGTGACGTCATCACGATGCAGGACATCTTCCGTTACGAACAACTGGGGATCAGCGACAAAGGCAGAGCATACGGACAGTTCGTCGCTTCCGGCATCCGCCCCAGCTTTCTCGATCGGCTGGAAACGTGTGGACAGCATCTGGATATGTCGATGTTCGATCGTCGGGTCCTGGCAAGCGATGATGACGAATAGCGCCGAGGAGTGCTCAAAGTGATGGTCAACACGACTTTGCCGATGCTTGCCGCTTCGTCGGATTTGCTCTACTTTATCCTGCCCATTGCGGGCTCGATGCTGCTGTGCTATGGGATTTTCCAGATCATAATGGAATCGCGCACCGCGGGCCAGAAGAAGATCGAACGGAGGCTTCGCGGCGAAAGGCAAGCCAAGCCCGAAAAGAAGTCGGCGGCGTCAATACTGCGCCGCGGCGCCCTTGGCGACAGCAAGTCATTCGCCGACCAGGCCCTCGGCAAACTCAGTTTCATGCCCAAGATCCAGACCTTGCTGGATCAGGCTGATGTCGATTGGTCCGCTGCCAGCATGGTGATGAACGTCGTCAGCGCCGCTGTCCTGGCGGCCGTCGGGTTGATTGTCTTACAGTACAGCGTGCCCACGGCGCTGGCATGCGGCATTGCCATTCTCATCCTGCCGCTGGCCTGGCTGTCGTTCAAACGCAAGTCTCGCGTCGCCAAGCTCACCAACCAACTCCCCGATGTGTTCGAGATGATGAGTCAGGCGCTACGGGCCGGGCACTCGTTGGCCAGCGCCATCAGCCTGGTCCATGAGCAGATGCCAAACCCCATCTCGTCCGAGTTCGGACGCGTCTACCATGAGCAGAACCTGGGCCTGAAGCTCGAGGACGCGCTGGTTTCGATGACGGAGCGGGTGGATTCGCTTGATGTCAAGTTTTTTGTCACTGCCGTCCAGATCCAGCGCACCACCGGCGGCGATCTGGCGGATGTGATCGATAAGATCGGCGCCGTGATTCGGTCCCGCATCGAATTGTTCGGGTTGGTCAAGGGTTTGACCGCCGAGGGACGCTTGTCGGGGTATGTATTGTTCGCGCTGCCCATGGTGACCTTTGCCGGGTCGATGTTTCTGAATCCGGACTACGCCAACGTCCTGCTGAACGACCCGCGAGGTCGAATCATGCTGGTGGTCGCAGGCGGCATGCAGCTTATGGGATTGGCCATGATCCGTTGGATCGTGAACATCAAGGTGTGACCGGCGTATAAAACGTCACACCAATCGTGTTGGAGGCGTAGCTTTGACGATTTACATCATCGGAATCATGATCATCGCGAGCATCGCCTTGATCGTCTACTCGCTTTGGCCCAAGGCGGGTGAAGACGACATCGCTGCCATCAAGCGCAGAATCAGCGGGCGAAGCGGCGCACCGGACGACGCCAGCCTTATCCGCAAGCAAGCGCGCGAGACGGTGACCAACAAGATGGTCAAGAAGGTGGCTGACAAGGCGATGCGGCCTGTCATGCCGAAGAACGCGGCGGAGATGTCCAAGCTCCGCATCAAACTATCCAACGCCGGTTTCAGGCAGGACAACGCCGCGACTATGTTCCTGGCAAGTAAGACGGTGGTGGCCGTCGGCACCGCCCTGATCGCCGCCCTCTACGCGTGGTCCAAGGGTGACGCCCTCGGGACCACGGCGGGTTTGGTGATGTTCTGGGGGGCGGCCGGTTTCATGGCCCCCAACGTGTGGCTTAAGATGGCCTCCCAGAAACGAGCAGAGAAGGTAAGAAACGGCGTGCCGGACTCGCTGGATCTGATGGTGATCTCGGTGGAAGCCGGCCTGGCTCTGGACGCCGCCGTACAGCGCGTCGGCGACGAGATGAGGACAGTCCATCCTATTCTGGCCGAGGAGTTCCAGATAGTCATGCTGGAATCCCAGATGGGCGTCCCTCGGGCCGAAGCGCTCAGCAATCTGGCAGACCGCACCGGTGTTGCCGAGATCCGATCGTTCGTGGCCATCGTCAACCAGGCCGAGAAGTTCGGCACCAGCATATCGCGCGCGCTGCGCATACAGGCCGACACCCTGCGCGTCAAAAGACGGCAGCGAGCTGAAGAACGGGCCCAGAAAACGACGGTCAAACTCATGCTCCCACTGATCCTGTTCATCTTCCCGGCGATTCTGGTGGTGCTGGGCGGGCCGGCGGCCCTGAAGATGATCGAAACAATGAAAAACACGCCGGGGCTGCTGTAGAATGAAGAATGAGCAATGCTGAATGTCAGATGTGGGTCTTCCTCATTACTTCTTCATTCTTCACCCATCATTCATCATTCTGTATTCTGCATTCAGCATTCGACATTCTGAATTCCTCTCTTGCTTTCCCTCCAGCCAGTTCGGTCCCCAGCCGTTACCGATTCAGGACGCGTGAAGAAAGGGGGCTGCCCGGCGGGCGATTTGGCCGCGGGTTGACTTTGGGCCCGAAAACGGTATAAAAGGGCTTGCCGTTCTGGCGAGAGTCGGCCGGTTGTTGCGGCGATTTCGCGCGTGGCATTTGACATATCACCAGGTCGTGTAAAGGAGGAATGGCGATGAAACACACGATGTATCTTTTGGGAGCCCTGGCGGGGGTGGCGTGCCTTGTGGGTATCGCTGCGGGGGATGAATTTGTCGATACATTCGAACATTATCCTCTGGGCCCAAACAGGGAACCGGTAGAAATCTGTGGCTTGCCGGGCCCTCCAGGCGGCTGGGAGGAATGGGAGGGCAGTGTCGATGTCTGCGGTGATGTGGTCCACCACGAGGCGGAAACCGGCGTGCCGGCTTTCAGCGGGAAGAAGTCCTTCAGAATTATCGGCAGGGAAGGCGGAAGCACGGGACTGGGCGATGACACCCTCCACACCTTCGAAATCGAGGGAGGCAGGTGGGTCTTGTCAGTCCAGACGTTTGCCCCCGACGACATGACCGGCGAGGGCTTTATCGTCATGCTGGACCAGTATCCGTATCCTCTTTACTGGTGCCTCCAGGTCCACTTCAACGGGGATACTAATCAGGTCGTATCTGATTTTGGCGGTGAGAGTCTCCCGCTGATCAGGGAACGGTGGGCCGAGTTCAGAGCCGTGATTGATCTGGAGAAGAAGCTATTCGACTGCTTCTATGACGGCGTCCAATTCGTGTTCGGGCAGAGCTGGTGCGGGATGATCGGTCTGCCGCAGATTCGCTGTCTGGATTTCTACGCCGGTGAGCCTCGCGGCGGCCCCCCCAATGGCACGACGGGGTTATACTTCGACGACGCGTCACTCACGTCTGCGGGTCTAACCGGCTGTACGTACCGGGTGAAGAAGAATGTCAAGGGCAAGGGTGGCTGCAATGCCTGTCCGAAGCAACACGAGATCGTAGCGTCAGGAGAAGCTTGCGAGAAGTTGAAAGACTGCAAGAGAAAATTCAAGAGGAAGAGGTTCCCCTGCCCGGACGGCGGCCCGGGGATCTGCAAGAAGCTCAAGGGCAACAGGGAGAAGTGCATCCTGTAAACACCCGTGATCATCTGCCGGACCACGCGGCGTTTGGACCGGCTCTTGTCAGCAGCGCGGCAGCGCCAATCGACCGGTCAGTGCAGCGAACTGAAGGACTGCTCCATTCCTTTCGATGAAAAGGGGTGGGGTAATTCTCGATGTTGTTGAATCGATCCCCTATTCCTGGTTACGCGGGCATGAGGCGCACACCCGCGCTGACATTCGCCGTTCAGCATTTGGTGTTACTTTCCCGCCAGCCAGTTCGGGCCCCAGCCGATGTCCACTACCACAGGCACGTCCAACGGGATGGCGTTGACCATCTTGTCGTGGATCATCTCGGCTTCCTGATTGACGTTACTCCCGACGACCTCGAAGACCAACTCGTCGTGGACCTGGATGAGCATCTTGGCCGTATACTCGCCGCAGTGTAGCTCGCGGTGGATGTCGATCATCGCCCGCTTGATCAGGTCCGCTGACGATCCCTGGATCACGGTGTTGACGGCCAGCCGTTCGCCCAAAGCACGCTGCTGCGGATTGCGCGAGTGCAGTTCTTGAATGGGTCTGCGCCGGCCCAGGATTGTCTCGGCAAAGCCTCTCTTCTTGACATTAGCCACGCATTTATCGATGAACAGGCGAATGCCGGGGTAGCGCATGAAGTATGTGTCGATAAACGCGCGGGCCTGGTGCACCGGGATGCCCAGCGAACGCGACAAACCGAACGGCGTCTGACCGTAGATGATGCCGAAGTTGACGGCTTTGGCGGCGTTGCGCTGCTCGGGTGTGACGTCTTCCACGGCAACTCCGTTGACCTGGGCGGCTACAAACCGGTGAACGTCTACGCCTCTTTTGAACGCCTCAACCAGAGCCCGATCCTTGCAATAGTGGGCCAGCACGCGCAGCTCGATCTGTGAATAATCTGCCGCCAGCAACACGTTGTCCTCTTGGCCCGGGATAAACGCGGCCCGGATGCGTTTTCCGGTTGATGTGCGGACCGGTATGTTTTGCAGGTTGGGATCGCGAGATGAGAGCCTGCCGGTGGCGGTGACTGCCTGGCTGAAGCTGGTGTGTATCCGTCCCGTCCGGGTAGAGACCATTTTTGGCAGGGTGTCGACGTAAGTATTTCTAAGCTTGGACAATTCGCGGTACTTGAGCACCAGGCCCGGGATGGGGTTGTCAGTTTGGCGGGCAAGTGTTTCGAGCGTGTCGGCGTCGGTGCTGCGCCCGGTTTTGGTTTTCCTGATGGCCCCCAAACCCAATTCATCGAACAGCACGACCGCGAGCTGCTTGGGCGAATCCACGTTGAACTCACGACCCGCTGCCCGGTGAACCTGCTGCCGCAACTCGATGAGCTGTGTCTCGATGGTGGCACTGAGCTCGGTGAGTAGTGCCGTGTCGATCGCGACGCCGTGGTTTTCCATCTCGGTGAGCACCTCGACCAGCGGCATCTCGGTTTCGCGAAACAACGGTTCGACCGGGCTGCCTGCAAGCTGGGGCTCCAGCGCTTCCATCAATCGCCAGGTGAAGTCGGCGTCTTCGCAGGCATACTCGCAGGTCCGGGCGGTATCCACCTGATCAATGGTGATCTGGCTTTTCCCCTTGCCGATCAGGGCCGAGATGGGAATCATCTCATGCCCGAGCACGTCCTGAGCCAGCGCGTCCAACGAATGCGAGCGCCGAAACGGGTCGAGGCAGAAACTGGCGATCATGGTATCGAACAACTCACCGGCGGTGACGACGCCCACCTGCCGCATGACCAGCAGATCGTACTTGAGATTCTGGCCGACCTTGGCAACCTTGGGGTTCTCGAACACAGGCCGAAGCCTGTTGACGACATCTTCCACCGCCGGCACCGGCCCCGGAATCCCGCGAACCGGAATGTAATAACCATCTCCAGCCCGCCAACAAATGGATACGCCGACCAGTTCGGCAGTGACCGGATTCAGCCCCGTCGTCTCCGTATCAAACGCGAACCGTTTTTGCTTTTCGAGCTTGCGGGCGAAGGCATCGAGCTTCTCGCGTGTGTCCACCAGTTGGTAGTCAACCGCTTCCTCACCGTCCACGCTTTTCGTCTCGCCCGGCTGGGGCAGTTTCGCCCCCGTCGGCGGTGCCATCGTCTCGATCTGCTCGCGCAGGCGACGGAAGCCCAGCTCCTCGAAGGTCGGCAACGCCGCTGCCGGGTTGATCGCGTCGATCCTACATCGCGACAGATCAAAATCGAGCGGCGCGTCACGGCGGAGCGAGACCAGCTTTCGAGTGACCGGTAGTTGATCCGCGAACGCCCTGACGCGTTCCTTCATTCTTGGTGTCAGCTCGTCGGCATGGGCTAGAACCGCCTCGGCGCTGCGGTACTGGCTGATCAGCTTGGCTGCCGTCTTCGGGCCGACGCCGACGATGCCGGGAACGTTGTCCGTGCTGTCGCCGGTCAGCGTCTGGACCTCCACCGCCAGCTCCGGGGAGTAACCCTTCTGATCCACAAGCATGGCTGCGTCCAGCACGTCCTCTTTGACCGGGTCGTACAACAACACGCGGTCGCTGATCAGTTGCTCCAGGTCCTTATCCCGGCTAACCACGTAAACCGTCACATCCTCGCTGGTGTGCGCCTCGCTGGTGCGAGAATCTTTTCTCGTACCTTTGATGTTCTTGACCCGCTCGATGATGGTCGCGATCAGATCATCGGCCTCGAACCCCTCCACGCGAAATGTTGCGATCCCCATCGTTTCAACAATGGAGATGATTCGGTCGGCCTGGAGGTGCAAGGCTTCCGGCGCCGGCTCACGATTCGCTTTGTAATTAGGGTCAATCTCGCAACGAAAGACAGCCTCGTGGCGGCTATCGAGCACCATGGCCAGGTAGTCCGGCGACTTGTCGCGGATCAGCCCGAGAAGCATCTGGCAGAACACGTACGTCGCCCGCGTCGGCTCGCCGCTGGGGCTGGTCAGCTCACGAAACGGGGCGTAGAACGCACGGTAGATTTGCGCGTGGCCGTCGATGACGTAGAAGGTTTCGGGCATAGCTTTCACGTGGATAGTGCAAAGTCCAACTTCGCGGCCCATCTGGCACACCTCAAGTGATAGGTCTGATCGTCACACCCGTCAAGCGACGCTCGATTCAGGAAAGTATGGAAAACGAAGAATTAGAGATGAAGGATGAGGGATGAAAGGACGAATCCTTGACTTGTTTCCGCTGTCTTCGACAATACACGGTGTAAATAGCAAGAGATGACCATATCGACTATCAGATACATGGGTGCCTCACCCCTTCCAGGAGCGGGGGATGAAAGACGTGGCGGCGTTTCGCCAGGCCGCGGTAGGCTCGCTTTGTCTTGTCTATGCCTGGGGTGTCTGCTCGTGATTGGGGCGGCCACGGGATGCACGTCGAAGCGTATGCACAAGCCGGCGTGGTTGATGAGCCGCTCCGATGCTTTGAGGAGTCTGAGCGAGGCCGTCGAGAGCCCGGACCCGGATACTCGACGCGAGGCGGTCACCCGCGTGAGCCGAACGCGGCACGTGTCCCTGCCGATTGCTGCCGACACGTTCGCGATGGTCGCTCGCACGGATTCGAGCGAGACGGTGCGCTGCGCTGCCATCCATGCCCTTGGGCAGACGCCGGACGCGGCTGCCGCAATGTCTACGCTCGAGGATGTTCTTGAGGGTCCCAAGCGGCACGGAGCCGTTCTTCCGACCGGCCCAGACGTGCGCTGGACCGCCTTGGAGACCGCCTACACGCTGCTGGCACGCGGTGGGCCGCCTCCGGATCAGGGTGAGGAGTTTTGCCGCCTGGCGACCGGGATGCTGGCCGGCGATCCTTCACGTGACGTTAGAATCGCCGCCGCGAGGCTGTTGGAGCTTTGCCGGAACGCCCGGTCGCTTGACGCGTTGATCGCCGGCTTGGGCCAACGTGACTTCGGCGTGGCGTATGCGTGTGCACGGTCGCTCGGCAATCTGACCGGACAATCCTTTCAAATGGACGCCGATCGGTGGACCGCGTGGGTGGCTTCGGTGGAGGATCCCTTCGCGAACGGTCGCCGGCAGGAGGCCCGGATGGCATCGGGCCCCGATCGGCCGTGGTGGCGGCTCGACCGGATTTTCAGTCGTCGCAGAAACGGCGCGCACGTTGACCGCTCCGGCGAGGCTCGCCGAGACGGCGCCGTCGCCCGGACGGATTGAGCTTGACCTTTGCCGTTCTTCGGTGATACATCGCCGGACACGGGCGGTCGCGCCGCGGGGTGTCCCGTGCCCTCCGGGCATCGTGAACGGTTACCGTGGACGTAATCGACCAGGCAATCGCTCACACGCTCTTATCAGTTCCCGATCTCTGGAAGGGACGCGCAGGCGCGCGCTTGCTCAGGTGGATGCGTGGGGGACGACCAGTGGACGGTCTCTTGCCATCCGGGCGCTGTTACGCAGAATGACGCGACTGGAATTCCTGATGGGCCGGGCAAGCTGAAGGGTCGTTGCAGCAGACATCCCGGATGAACTCGTAATAGACGTCCGGCTTGTAGCCGAATTTTTTCCGCAGTGCACATTTCAGGGCGATGCGTGGCTTGCTGGTCCGGCCTTGTCCGAGGATCAACGACTGGATATAAACCTGATTCCTGCCAGCGAAGCACTCCATCCGGCGATTCAGGTCTGTCTCGAGCACTGAGATATTGGCCCTCAGCTCCTCCGCAGATATATCAGGGATCTTCCCCTGGTCTTCCTTGTGCTTTTGCAGAACCTTGGTGATGGCCCTGTCCAGCGCCTCCTGCTCCATTGGGAACTCGATGAACCCCGAGGCGCCGAGCTTGGCAGCCACCGGCTGTAGGACCGCCGCTGCCGGTTCGCCTACCAGGAGGACGGGGATCGGCGTGCCGTTACGCCGGATATGGCGCAGCAGTTCCAGCGCCTCCGGCTTTTTGAGGCTGAGGTTGGCGATCATCAGGTCGGGTTGGACGTTGGCGATTGCCCCGAGCGCCTCGCCGATGCTCCGCACGCTCACGGCGTCGTGATGGCGCTTCGCCCGCTCTTCGATGAACTCCCTGGGGGCACTTTCGCCGTGGATCACCAAGATTCGCGACATGTTCTCAACTGACTCTTAGAGCCTATCCCAGAATCCCTGTGGGACCGGCTTCCCAGCCGGTCAAACTACAGGTTAGAAAACCTGCCCCACAGTTCTGGGATAGGCGCTTAACTGGACCCCAAGGGTTGCAGAACGTCGTCCGCCCGGTGGCGCGAGCCGAATCGCATCACAGCGGGGACGACGACCTATCCTCAACTCCACCCAACGATCGATCATATCGGGCCAAACCGCCGGAATCAATTCTGAGTCCCAAATTAGCCGCCGGCCGTCCGGTAAGCCGATCGCCAAAGCAGCCCCCAAGTCTTGGGTCTTTGCACCACTGGGCCGCCGTTCCATCCCCGGGCGACGCCCATCCCATGCCAACCACTACGGGCCTGCACCGCGTGGCTCACGGCGGCATCGGCGGGCGAGTCAACCGTCGGTGAATCGAACAAAAAAGAGCAACTGTAAGATCGACCTCATCAGAAGCGTATTACACGTGGGCGAAGATCCGCGCAAGCGGCTGCCGGCCCAAATGATCGTGCGCATGTGTTAGCGCTGTGACGACGGCATGCCGGGTGTAGAGCAAGCTCCGTTTTCGTGTAGCGGAAGTACCACAACGATAAACGCTGTAGAACGCATCACTGAACGTCTGTGGGACCGGCTTTCCAGCCGGTCAAGTGACATGTCGGAAAACTCGTCCCACGGTCCCGGGATAGCCCTCAGGACGGCCAGGCTTGGATAGGCACGCTGCGCATTCACATACGGTCATCCAGACATGGAAACGTCACAAGGAACTGGCGATGCTCATCTGGAAGTTCTGTAAACCCCACTACCCCCCTTACGCCGGGCAACATCGAGGCCTCGGCGTGGGTCGGCGGCCACTGGCAGGATCGCCCGATGTTATGGCATGTTCCTTAAGCCGAATACGTCCACGTATGCAGCAGTCAGGCCTTCGGCGGACATGCCCACGCGCACCGCCAATCCGGGTTGCCGCTGCAAGTCAAGAAGTCGCCGGCGGTGCCCGCCTGCATGAGTGGAGATCAAGTGAGATGGAAATAACACAAGGAGATTACAATGAGTACCGGATCAATGAATCCCAACTTCCGTAGTATTGCCTGCCTTCTTCTGGGAGTCGTCATCGTCTTCTCGGTAAAGGCGCAGACGGCAAAGGCGGACCTGGATCCGCCGACGCCAGCCCGAAGTGCAGTTGCGAGTTCTGCCGCCCCGAACCCCGATGACCCCGGCGACGGGGTGAAGCTCTGCGGACTGCATGAAAGGACCGGCTGCGAGAAGAGCAGAACCAAGCCGTGCAAAAAGAGCTGCGGCGCCGGTCCCTACCCGGCCTGCCCCTGTCCGATGGGCAACGGTTCCTGTGAGGGCTACAAGGACACGGCGTGTTACGGAAAGTGCCCCAAGAACGAGAAGTGCAATACGGAAGTCGCTGACTGCAAATGTGTGCCCAACAAGGCCAATGCCAAATTCGACGATCACCGGCTCAGCAGGCTTTGCACTCAAAGCGACTGGGAGGAATGGATCGGCAAGGAGGACGTCTGCGGCGACGTGGTCAACATGATGTTCGAGGAAGGTGTCCCGGCCCACAGCGGTGAGCAGGCTCTGCAAATCATCGGGCAAGAAGGCGGTTCGTCCGGCCTGGGTGACGATGTGGTCTGGCCCATGCACTTCGACGGCGAGGTCGGACCCTGGACATTCAGCATTCAGACGTTCGTCCCCCTCGAGGCCGTCGGGCAAGCCTGGATCGTTCTGCTCAACCAATACCCCGACAACATGAACTGGTCGCTTCAGGTTCGTCTCAGCGCGGACGACGGCATGATCGTGGCCGACTACGACGGTGAGTGTCTGCCGCTGATCAGGGGTCGGTGGGTCGAGTTCCGGGCGGAAATCGATCTGGACGCCGACATCGTGGACTACTTCTACAACGGCGAGCAGTTCGTCTTCGGCAAGAGCTGGGTGGACGGCGTCAGCGGCGGCGGCCTGCCGCAGATCCAGGCACTCGGTTTGTACGGCGACGAGCCGTTCGGCCAGGGAACCTCCGGGACATACTTCGATGACGTCACCTTCACAGCCGCCGATATCCCCTGCGAGGACATCAAGAAGGCGAAGTTCAAGTGCAAACGCGGCAAGCTCAAGATCAAGATCATCATGACCGACAGCAGCCATGCCGGCAAGACAATGATCGTCGACTACACGACGGGAGCCGTCGATCTGATCATCGGAGGGAAAAAGAAGGCCAAGGGAAAGGTGATGGGGCTGAGCGGCATCCTGGATGTCAGCCTCGTGGACCCCGATTGCCCACAGTTCGACACAAGAGTGAACTGCGGGTAGGCAGGCGTTGAGGATTGACAATAGCGGATGAAGAGAGGTAGTCGGACCTTCTTCATCCGCTGTTCTTTCGGCTTTGCCCGATTATCATATATCGCAGTCATTGGCTGCACTATATGAGGGTGGGGACAGACGGCGTGTGTAGCAGGAGGTCGTATACCTAGTGTAGTGATTCATGAATGGTGCATCAGAGTCCGATACCGTTCTTCGTGCTTACCAGCTACATAGGGCGTTGCGCTCCCTCACGGTCGCGGCTCGGATAAGATGCGAACTGCGTGAAACATGGTACTAGTGTCGCGTCACTCGTAAATCTGCGGGTTGCCGGTCAGGCTTGCAAGACAGAACTGCGACCGTAAGGGAGCGGAGATGCGCCGGACGGCGTCCCGGCGGGTGACCGCTTCCTGACGGGCGCGGCTCGGATAACCCGCAAGAAC
>Ga0114922_10001102_pt1 | contig 25682 bp, 21 predicted proteins | sample AartaG_FD_100975 | JGI IMG/M metagenome (GOLD analysis project Ga0114922, IMG submission 100975) | Deep subsurface microbial communities from Aarhus Bay to uncover new lineages of life (NeLLi) - Aarhus_00045 metaG | ecosystem: Environmental > Aquatic > Marine > Oceanic > Sediment | place... | reverse complement strand
TTTGTGCTACACTTGCCATCGGTGGCTCCTTTCGTGCTGGTTGCTGAAAATACGGCACAAAATACATACAACCAGTATGAGGGAGCCGCCTTCATTTTTCAACTAAGTTTAGCACATGGCCCGTTATCCCACAGTCCGATGATCGCGGGATCGCGGACCACAGATGAATCACAAGGCAAAGGAGGCCCAAGTGGCAAAACGCAAGAAGATCGACCAAGCTGATCCTGTTTATCTTGACCCCGAGCGCTCGCCGGACGAGCGCGCCGACGACCTCCTGCAAAGGATGACGCTGGAGGAGAAGGTCCACCAGATGAGCTCCTACGCGCCGTGGATTTCCAAGCGGTCGTGGGAGCAGATCTTTCTTGACAAGAACGGCAAGTTCTCCGTCCGGCAGGCGCGGCAGTTCATCGGCAGGCAGGGGATCGGCCAGCTCACCTGCTGCCTGCACAATGTGAAACCGCGCCATGCGGCAACGATTTCGAATGCTCTGCAGCGATTCTTCGCCGAGCACACCCGGCTGGGAATTCCGCCTATCATCCACGACGAAGCACTGCACGGCCTCACGGCTTTCGACTCGACCAGCTTTCCGCAGTCGATAGCGCTTGCCTCCACCTGGGATCCGGCGCTGATGGAAAAAATCAGCACGGCCATCGGCAAGGAAACGAGGACCCGCGGCATTCACCAGGTTCTCTCGCCCACTATCAACCTTGCGAGGGACCCGCGGTGCGGCCGGACCGAGGAGACATACGGAGAGGACCCCTACCTGGCGTCGCGAATGGCCGTGGCGTTCGTCCGAGGTGTCCAGAGCCAGGGCGTGGCCGCTACGTTGAAGCATTTCGTGGCGAACTTCGTGGGCGAAGGCGGCAGAGACAGCGGCGAGATTCACCTGTCGGAAAGGTACCTCAGGGAGACGTGCTTCGCCGCTTTCGAGGCGGCCGTCAGAGAGGCGGGGGCGCTCAGCGTCATGACGTCCTACAACTCGCTGCACGGTGCGCCGTGCACGTCTAACAGGTGGCTTCTTGTCGACGTGCTGCGCAACGAGTGGGGCTTCAAGGGATTTGTCGTGTCCGACTACTGTTCCGTCGAGCAGATCCACACGGGGCATCGCGTAGCCGAGACGTCCGCAGAGGCAGGCAAGCAAGCCGCCGAAGCCGGGCTGGACGTCGAGCTGCCGCACATCGACTCCTACAAGAAGATGATCCCTCTCGCGAAGAAGGGCGAGGTATCTTCGGAGGCCATTGATACTTGCGTGCGCAACATCCTGCGCGTGAAGTTCATGCTGGGCCTGTTCGAGAACGCCGCAGGCGACCCCGCAGTCGCCGGAACCGTCGCCGACTGCCCCGAGCACCGCGGGCTTGCCCTCGAGGCCGCGCACAAGGCCATCGTTTTGCTCAAGAACGAGGGCAACGTTCTGCCGCTGGCCAAGGACATCGGATCCGTGGCCGTGATCGGCCCCAACGCCAACGCCGTGAGGCTCGGCGGATACAGCGCCGCGGTCGTGAAAGTTGTTACGCCGCTGAAGGGGATTCGGAACCGCTTCCCCAAGCGCGTTGAGGTCGGCTTTGCCGAAGGATGCGCGGTACAAGGAGATTCGAAGGAGGGCTTCGACAAAGCGATAAAGCTTGCGAGCAAGTCGGACGTAGCCGTGCTCGTGATGGGCAATGCCTCGGAGACCGAAGGTGAGAACCGCGACCGGAGCAACCTTGACCTCCCCGGCGTGCAGGAAGAGCTGATCCTCGAGATCGCCGCGACCGGCACACCGGTGATTGTGGTGCTCGTCACAGGGAGCGCCGTCACGATGGATAAGTGGCTCGACAAGGTGCAGGCACTGATGACGGCGTGGTATCCCGGCGAGGAAGGCGGGCACGCCATAGCCGACGTGCTGCTGGGGCGCTGCGATCCCGGCGGGCGCCTGCCGATCACTTTCCCGAAGAGGATGGGACAGCTTCCTCTCTATTACAGCTACAAGCCCGATGGCAGAGGGCACGACTACGAGGACCTCCGCGGCGAGCCGGCTCTCTTTCCGTTCGGCTATGGGCTCTCTTACACGACCTTCCGTTACAGCAATCTGAGGATCACGCCCAAGAGCATCGCACCCGGCGGAAGAGTGTGCGTGAGCGTGGATGTTCGCAACAACGGCGACCGCAAGGGCGACGAGGTCGTGCAACTGTACCTGAGCGATCTTTACGGCAGCGTGTGCCGGCCCAACAAGGAGCTGAAGGGCTTTTCGAGGGTCACGCTCAGGCCGGGACAGAAGAAGACCGTGGAGTTCGTGCTGACCGAAAAGGAGCTGCGCTTTCTGGACAAACACCTCGAGTACGTGGTCGAGCCCGGGACATTTGAGGTGATGGTCGGCGGCAGCTCTGCAAGCGGCCTGCGCGGCAAGTTCGATGTGCGGTGAGGACCAAACGGCAAGCAATCTCAAGAAAGGACCAAGCCATGTTCAGGCGTCAGGCTGATATGCGCTCGGAGCCCGTGAAGCGCATCGTTGCCCTGGGTGAAAGCACAACCTGGGGCTACTCCGTGTCGTCGAAAGACAAGTGCTGGGTGAGCCAGGTCGTCCGAATGCTGGAAGAATTCCAGGGAGCCGATATCGATCTGATCAACCAGGGGATCGGAAGCAACGTGCTCACTCCGGAGTGCCCTTCGTATCAATACTCCGTCGGTGCCTCCGCCCTCGAGCGTGTCGACGCCGAGCTTATTGCCCACAATCCGGATCTCGTGTTCCTGTCGTACGGGCTCAACGATTCGCGCGGCGGCACGACACCGGCAGTCTTCCGCAAGGCATACCAGCAGCTCATCGAACGCATCCGGTCGGAGATCGATCCCCTCATCGTGCTCGTCAACACCTACTACATGCACGAGACGCTCTACAGCAACTGCGAGAATTGGGAGGAGAGCGACTACGACGTCACGGAGGTCTTCAACGTCGTCATCGAGCAGCTTGCCGAAGCGAATGGGGTGATCCTTGCCGACGTATACTCGGCCGAAGTTGGTGTGGACTGGATCATCGACGAGGATCACTGCCATGGTAACGACCTCGGCCACCGCATCATAGCCAACCGTGTGTTCGAGGCGATTGTGCGCAACTGCAGCTTCGTGGCCTGCCGTATGCCGAAGGAAACACTCATTGCAGAATTCAACTCAACGTATGGAAATGGCCCGGACAAACCCTCCGCCATCGACGATACCCGGGACGTGATGCTGGATCAATCTGCGGAAGAAGGCGGAGAGTGAAGCGGGCAGGCGCCTCGCGAGCCCGTTTAGCGTGTGAAGACCGAAGGGGACAAGCAGTTCAGGTGACGGCAAGAGACATTTTCTCGGCCCGCAGATGTCTCTTTCGGGCTGGCCTTTCTAGCCCGAAGGGCGATAGTCTGTAGCCACGGGCGTGAGCCCGTGGAAAAGATCGGCCCCATGACCGCAGAGCCCCCACAGGGGGCGGCAGATTCATTCGACCACGAGGACGAGGACGATTTGAGGTGTTACACGCTGTGGGCGCGTCCGCAAGGTGGCGCGATCACCGCCTCCGGCGCCTACGCTAAACACGTACGGCTCGCGAGCCACCCCTGCATGGCGTTGGGCCTCGCACGTTCAAATCTTCGGCCCGCCATGCTCGGCCACAAGCCGGAATAGCCGGCGAAACGTGTGCTGATTGGTGTAGTGGGCGAGGGTGCGGCGCCGACCGGCTTCTGCAATGGTCTTGCGCTCGGCCTCGTGGGTAAGATAGTAGCGGACCTTCTCGACCATCTCGTCCTCGTCGTGAAAAACCACGATCTCGCGGTCGAGCTCGAAAAACTCCTCGATGCCCTGCCTGTAAAGCGACAGGTAGAACACTCCCTGAGCCGTGGCCATGAACGCGCGGTTGCTCAGGCCGCCCGCGACCAGCGGTGCGCGGGGGAGCGTGAGGAGAATGGAGGAGCAGTGGCAAGCCTTGGCGAACGTCGGGCCCCACACCCGCCCGCCCCACGCTCGCCCTGCGGGCGACAGCCACTGGCGCAACGCACTCAGCCTTAAGGGCAGACGGCGGCCCCACCATCGCACCTTCAGCCCTTCGCGGGCGAGGCGGTTCAGGGCGTCGAGCCGTTTTGTGTAACCGGGCCTGTGGCTCGCCGTGCCGATGAGGGCAACGTCACATTGGTAGCGTCGCCGCTCGGCCGGCGTGATCTCGTCGTATTCGAAACACGAGGGTGTTACGCCTTCCATCAGCCAGTGGGGATCGTCGATGCCGATGCGGCGAAACTCGTCGAACATGCCCCTGCTCTGAACGCAGCACAGGTCACACGCCGATGCCAGCGGCGGGAGCCACGATGGGAAGTCCGCATCGGAATGCCAGAATACGTTGTAGATGCCCCGGGCCGAGAGCGCCCGCAGCGTTTTGGGATTGAGAGTATCGCCCTTCCGCATGACGTGAATGTCCGGCCGAAAACTCTCGGCCAAGGTGATTAACGCGGCGTTGGGCTGCGGAGCGCTCCGGAAGTCGAACAGGCGCACATCATGGCCCAAGTCCCTAACGGCCACCTCGAGGGGACGACCGGAAGACCAGGGCCTCTTGGCGGATGCGGACAAGAGCACGCGTGCCATGGAGTTTCTCTGCAGGAAATGCGCCACTTTTTTCTTGATGCCGGAGCTCGCATTTGCTATGCTATATCCGGACATACAGCAGTTATTATAGCGGCGGGGCGCTGCAAGTCAAGGGGGCCACACGGGAAGGTCCCGTATCTCTGGCTTCGCGAACAGGTAATACCATGGCTTTTACCCAAGGGGAACAATGCATCATCTTCTCGAACGTCGAGATCGGCGACGGCACCCGCCTGGGTAATTTCGTGCTGATCCGCAGCGATACGCGAATCGGTGAAGAGTGCATGATCGGCTCCAACGCTGATATCGAAGGCGAGGTGCTGATCGGCAACCACGTGTCGCTTCAGAGCTTCTGTTACATTACCCGCGGCGTGATAATCGAGGACGAGGTCTTCTGCGGTCCCCGCGTGACCACTATGAACGACAAGCGCATCTGTTACCGGCGGCCGGCCCTGGAGTTCGCGCGCGCCGCCCCGCGCATCCTGCGTGCCGCACGAGTCGGTGGCGGGACGATCCTGCTTCCGGGCGTCACCGTGGGAGAAAACGCATTCGTGGGCGCGGGATCGGTCGTCACGCGCGACGTGCCCGACCGGGCAATCGCCTTCGGCAATCCCGCCCGCATCGTAGGGACTGTCAGCGACGAGGAATTATTGTGAGACTCTCAGATAAGCTCATCATAAATGCGGCCATCACGGGGATGGTGCCCACAAAACACGACACTCCGCACCTCCCGACAACAGTCGAGGAGATTGCGGCCTGCGCCCGACAGGTCCGCGACGCAGGGGCCGCCATCGTACATCTCCACGCTCGCGACCACAACGGAGAGCCCGTAAGCGGCTCCGCTCCCTATGTAGAACTGGTCGGCCGAGTACGCGATGCATGTCCCGACCTCATCATCTGCGCGTCTCTCAGCGGCCGACGGACATCGGACGTGGAAACGCGCGCGGGCGCGCTTGAATCGAAGCCGAATATGGCAAGCCTCACCCTCGGCTCGATGAACTTCCCGCAACAGGTCAGCTCGAACCCGTCCCGCGTCATCTGTGACCTCGCCAAGCGCATCTACAACGCCGGCGTCGTGCCCGAGCTGGAAGTTTTCGAACCGGGCTTCATCAACTACGCTAAATACCTGATCAAGAAAACCGTTCTCCGCCCGCCCTACTACTTCAACCTTATGCTGGGCTCGCTCGGCTCGGCCCCGCTCGACCTGCTGGGGCTGGGGCACATGGTGAGCATGCTGCCGGAAGGCGCTACCTGGGCCGTGGGGGGCATCGGGCGATATCAGCTCGATGCCAACGTCATGGCCATCGCCGCGGGAGGACACGTGCGGGTTGGTCTGGAAGATAACATCTACTACGACAGGCAATGCACACGGCTCGCCGACAATCCGCGCCTCGTCGAGCGCATCGTCCGCATCGCCCGCGAAATGGGCCGCGAACCCGCCACGCCCGACGCGGCCCGCCTGATCATTGGCCTGGCCGACAGAAAGACCTGCACCCCTGCTGTCGAGCGCGCCCGCTGATCCCATACGCCGCGCTTCCGCCCTTTTATCGAAACGCTAACCTTGACCCAAGCCGTCCGGCCCGCCCGCGCCCTTGGGGCAATGAATAAGGCACAGCCCGCAATGGCCGCCGCCCGAATCGGCAACAGGCGCAAAGACGTTCGTAGAAGTACACCCGCCGACGCCGCTGTCATGGGAAATGGGATGGTTCTGAGGACGAGGAGAGGAAATGTCGCGCACCAACCAAGAACCATATTTCGTAGGTGCACCCTGCACGTCGAACCCGGGATTTAACCATTGATTTCGGGCAGCCGGGCGATATAATCAAATAGTACACGATTTTGCCGCGCGCAACACTCGCGTAGCTGTTTCTGTAGGCTCAGGCACCGACATGTCGAGGGCGAAAAAACGCATATTCTGGGCGTTCGTACTTGTCGCGTGCACGGCGGCGCTGGCGACGGCCAGACGCCTTGAACCCGACCCTCACGGCTTCGGGACGCACGTGGCCCTCACGCGCGGGCCATGCCTGTTCAGGTTGGTCACCGGCATTCCCTGCGCCACCTGCGGGATGACCACCAGCTTCGCGTGGGCAACACGGCTGCGGATCGGGAAGGCGTTCGTTGCGCAGCCTTTCGGGGCGTTGCTGTGCGTTTGTGCCGCCGCGATGGTTCCGGTCGCCCTTTTCTTTGCAATGACGGGCCACGGGCCGCGCTTGCGCATGCCTCCGGCCTGGGCGCTCGGCGCGGCGCTTGTGTTCCTGATAGCCGGCTGGACTTACAAGATAATATCCTGCTCCTGTGTTTTGTGAGGTAGAGCATGAAAAAGGCCTTTGTCCTTTCGTGTGCCGCATTCTTGCTCCTCGCGGCAATCGGCTGCAGGGAGTATTACCAGATGCAGGGACTGCACAAGGTCAAAGCTCAATACGACCCCGACGGGAAGAAGATGGTGATAATCCCGTTTAACGATCCTATTTCCGATTACTTCGAATCGCCGGAGGGCAGGACGATAACCGAGCATGCCGGGGATTACATCTCCGGCCACGACATAACCCCTGTCGTTTACGAAGAGCCCTTTCCGACCGGCGTGAGGGCCGCGTACGACGAGCACAAGGCCGATTTGCTGGTGGCGTTGAAGGCGGTGGCCGATGCCACGGAATCCGATCTCGTTCTCATCGGAGAGATCATCGATATCTACGACGGCAAGCCCGAGGACGTGGGCATAGTGAAGGGATGGATGTTTGTGAGCGCCCGGCTATACGATATGAAGGAAGGTGCAAGGCCCGTGTGGCACATCAGGAGGAAGAAGATTGTTTATCCCGAGGGCCTTGCATACGAGGCGGGCGTCTCTGTGATAGACCTGCCGAGGGCTGAGCTCAGACAAGCCATGCTGGAGAAAGCCGGCGAAACCATCGGCAAGGCTTTCCATACTCATCTCGAGCAGATCAAGTGAACCTTTGGATTCTCCCGGAGCGTATTGTGAAGAGCATAACAAAAAGAAATGTTGTCGTGCTGGCGTGTGTTGCGGTTGTCGTGCTTGGCACGGGATCAAGCTGCCCCAGAGCCAGGGGCCAGCAATGGGTGCAGCGGGAATACGACCCCGAGCGCAGAAGCATGCTGATACTGCCCTTCAAAGATCCGGCGAACGATTATTTTGAGTCGGAAGAGGGCTCGGCCATCGCGGACTCGACCGGCTTCTACATACGTGGGCAAAACATAACGACGGTGACGTGGGAAAGGTCATTCGCTCCGAACGTGAGAACAATGTACAAGAACGCGGACGACCCCGCGGCGGTGCGGAAGGAGATCGCAGAAGCATTGGGCTGCGAGCTGGTGCTGATGGGGCAGATCGAGGGCCCGATCTCTCTCGGCGACCCGCGCAACCCCAACCTCGTAAAGGGCGAAATGGTCATAAGCGCCCAGCTTTACGACATGAAGAAAGACGGCAAAATCGTGTGGCGGATGAAACACCAACGGATCGTTTTCCCGGAAGGCTGGGAGTACGACGATGGTGTTTCTGTTTTCGACCTGCACCCCCAGAAACTGAAGAATCAGCTACTACAAAAGGCGGGTGACGTCATAGGAAAGAGCTTCCACGATCACCTCGAACCGATAGGATCCAGGTTCGAGGGGCCTTGATCGGGGATCCGTCTCGCAGATTTCAACTCGGACCCGTGTGACCGGCAAGGAGAAAGAAGCATGGACCGCGAAAAGCTCGATAAGGAACTGGACTTTCTATCCGATGCGTGCGCCAAGGCAACTGAAAGATACGTGCTGGCATACCAGTTGATCGCCAATGTTCTGGCGGTCATCGTGCTTACCGTTGTCGGCACTATTGCTCTCACGCTGTTGGGGAAGGGAGCATTTGCAAAGATACTGGGCTTCATCATCGGCGCGATCGCTCTGGGAAGCGCGGGCATTATTCTTGCCTCGGGAGCGGCGGCGGTGCACCGGCGGATATTCTCTCCGCCGGCTTCTTCGTACGAATCGCCCTGGCAGCCCCTTCTGCAGTTTCTCCAGCGAAACTGCTCCGCACTGTCCGGCGGCTACGGAATTTTCTTCGCGGCTTTTGTTGCGATCATGTGCATCCTGTTGGTTCCGGCGGCGGTGGCCCGGGTGCCCGCGGTTGGGCCGGTCCTGTTTGCCGTGCTGTTGATCCCGATGGTCCTCGTTGCCGCGGTAGGGGTGCTGTCGCTGCTCGTCGGCACCTTTGTCGTGCCGGCAGACGTGGCCCTGAGAGAACAGGACGTAAAGGGCACCGCGACCACGGTGTTCGGCAATACGTTCCGAAAGCTGCTCAACTGTCTCCGCTGCCTCGGGAGCGCGTATGTTGCAGCTTTTCTGGTAGGGCTGCCTATATTCGCCCTCCTGGGCGTTTCCCTGTTCTGCGTGAAAGGGATCGCCTTTGCCGTGGTGGGCGTCGTTATAACGGAGAGCGGAGCGCTGGTCGTGGCATCATTCTTCATGGCGATTCTCATCGGGGTCGCGGCTACGCTGCCCATGGCGTTCTTCAACGTGATTGTCGGGCTCAGGTACCGCGAGATAGTGGCCTCTCAGGAAGAAGAAACGGCCAGCGACGTTGAACCCTAGAGGGAGCCCGCATTGATCACCGGAGCATCGATCATCAACCGCTACCAGTGGACTATCAAGCACGCCAATCTCGTTGTGGACACCCGCAACGCCACCGCGGAGGTGAAGGACGGCCGAAAGAAAATCGTGAAAGCGTGAACAACCGGGGGAAAGGGCGTTGAGTGAACTGAATCGATTCTCGCGCAACTCCTTTTTCCTGACCATCTCGTATTTCCTGCGGTTCGGCGCCGGCATACTGGTCACCGTCCTCGTCGCAAAACACGTCACACAGGAGGACTTCGGCCGGCTCGCCTTCGCGCTCACTCTCGCGACCTTCTTCGGCGTCGCCGCCGATTTCGGCCTGCCCGCGCTCACCGTCCGCGACGTCGCACGGGATTCCTCGCTCGCCTCGCGATATTACCGAAACATCTTCACGCTCAAGTGCGTCTTCTCCATCATCGCCTTCGCGGCCGTGGTTATATTCGTCAATGCATTCGGTTACCCTCCCGAAACCAAGCGCGTGGTGTATCCCATCGCGGCGTTCATGTTCATCGCCTCTCTGGGTACCTACCACTATTTTCTTTTCCGCGGGCTCGAACGGATGGACATCGATGCCGCTGCCGCACTGACCTATAATGCGTCGCTCATCGTTTTCGTCCTCGGCGCGCTGCTCCTGGCCGGGGGCGGGTATCCGATCCCGATCGGCCGTGTGACCACCGGATACCTCGCGGCCGGCATCGTCGCCACAATACTGATCGTGCTGATATTCGGACGAAAGGCAGGCGGGCTGCGCCTGAGCATCGAGCCCAAATTCTGGAAAGGACTGCTGAAGGAATCGAGCTTTCTAGGGTTTTACGCAATGCTCGGCCTGATCTACATGCAGATCGACACGCTCATGCTTTCGAAGCTGTGGCAACCCGACCCCGAGAGGCAAATGGCCCTATACCAGGCTCCCGTAAAACTGCTGAGTGCCGCAGTGATGATCGTGGGCATCGTGATAAACGTATTCATGCCGATGCTCTCGCGGCGGTTCATGGGGCCGCGCGAGGGTTTCAAATCCCTCGTGCATACGCTTAATCGGATGGGGGTTACCATAATGGCGCCCCTGGCTGTTTTCGCCTTTGCCTTCAGCGACCAGATCATAGAGTTCCTGTTCCGGCCGGAGTACGCCCAGTCCGGGCACATTCTCATGGTGCTCAGCGTCGCGTACTTTGTGTGGTTCAGCCCGCCCTACGGGGTGGTGTTTGTGACGATGGGCAAGCAGCGGATCAACTTTTTCGTGTCGCTGGCGTGCGCCGCGACCAACGTCGTTCTTAATCTCATCTTCATCCCTCGGTACGGCGCGATTGCCGCCGCGGCCACCACGCTGGCCACGTATCTGCTGATGAAGGGGCTCTACCTCTACTTCTGCCACAAGCATCTGGGATCGGTCTTTATCAATCGCCGGTTTGCCATCGCGGTGGCATTGTGCGTTGCACTGGCGGTCGGGCTCAGGCTTGCCGCCCTGCACGTCGTGCCGGCGGGCGTGATCTTCTGCGCGGTCTATGGGTCGCTCAGCTACCTTTTCATCTTCAGTGCGGCCGAGAAGCGCCTGTGCCTGAGGCTCGTCGGACTCAGAAGAGAGGAGACGACAACATGAGCGAAAATGGCAACGGCCGGATTTCGCTGGCGGAGGTCAGGGAGCGCGCCGGGAAGAAAGACGTCGATCTGCTCGTCGACCGGATCCTCATTCGCAGGATTTCGATCCGCCTCACGCGGCTGCTGGTCCGCACCCCGATCACGGCCAACCAGGTGAGTTTGCTGGCCATGGTCGTTACGTTGGCAGGAATAACGTGCCTCGTCTTCAAACCCTTCTACATGCCGGCCGTGGGAGGCCTGCTGATGGTATTGGGCTGTGTGCTCGACTGCTGCGACGGCGAGGTCGCCCGATTTCGCAGCAATACGAGCCTGCGCGGCGTATACATCGACAGCCTTTCGCACGCCATCGCGATCCCGGCGATGTTCTTCGCGGCGGGCATCGGGCTGCTGGTCAGGCACGGCAGCGTGAGTGCGCTCGTTTTCGGCACGATCGCGGCCCTTGCTGGGACCAACCCGGCCAAGACCGCGCTCAACGTTGTCAAGGGCATTCACGGTTCTTCGATGACGCCGAAAACCGCGGAAGAGAGCAATGCCTCCGCGGGCGGGCTCCGTTCCTCAATTAAAGCGCTGTACCTGAAAACGCTCGGACGCGTTGCGATCTTTCCAAACTCGCTGTTTGTGATCTCGCTTGCGACGTTTGTCGACGTCATCGCGTTTCCCCGCGTCGAGAGAGGCGCTCTTTACTACGTCACGCTGTTCTACGCGGTGCTGCTCGGCCTCGAACAGGTCGCCGCGGCAGCCTCGTGGTCGCGGGAGAGCCGCCTGGCACAGGAGGTGCAAAAGTGAACAAGCCGGCGCGTATTCTTTACCTGTCGGACACCGGCGCGCGAATGGGCGGCGCCACCGTGAGCCTCGCGGCGCTGGTACAGCGGCTCGACCGCTCTGAATTCGAACCCTACGCGCTGCTTGGTTCCGACGGCGATTTTGCCAGCGTGCTCCGGGGGATGAGGGTGGACATCACCGTCGCCGAGCTCAAGCCCATCGTCCGAAGCTACAATCCGTTCATTCTTCTCAGGTGCCTCCTGCGATTGATCCGGGGCTGCCGATCCGTGATGAAGATTTGCCGGGAGAAGGACATCGACATCATCCACGCGAATGACAATACGGTGGTGTTTTTTGCCGTGATCCCCGCGATGCTGTTAAAGAAGAAATGCGTGTGGCACGTGCGGAGCCCCGTCAGCCGACTGGGTCGAATCGGTACGTTTCTTATCAAACACTGCGACGTGCTCATTTCCTGCTCGGAGTCGGCCGCCAAGCCTTTCAGAGACCATCTGCCCCGTTACGCCGAGAAGGTCTTCGTGGCTTACGACGGTGTGGACGTGCCGAAACTGATCGAGCGATCCGCGCGGCCGTCGGTCCGCGAAGAGTACAATGTTCCGCCCGACACCCCGCTCGTCGGGGTTGTCGGCCGAATTGCCCGCTCCAAGGGGCAAGACGTCTTCCTCAGGGCCGCCGTGGTCGTCTCCGAATTGCACCCGAAGGTGCGGTACGTGATAACGGGTGGCCCGGTCGCGGGTAGTCGGGAGGGGCTGGCCGCCGACACGGCGTTTGAGGAGGAGATAAAACAGCTCGCCCACAAGGTCGGGGTGGCGGAAAAGGTAATCTTCACGGGGTATCGCCACGATAATCCTGCCGCGATCAAAGATCTCAACGTGGTGGTGGTCCCGTCGCGACTCGAGCCGCTGGGGCTCGTGGCGCTCGAGGCGATGGCCCTAGGCGTGCCCGTGGTCGTATCCGGCATCGGCGGCCTGCGCGAGATTGTCGACAATGAAGTCAACGGCCTGATCGTGCCGGTCGACGCCGCCGGAGCACTCGGAATGGCCATCTGCAGATTGCTGAAAGACCGCTCCCTGGCCAAACGCCTCGCGGACGAAGGCCGCCGGACCGTGGAAAGCCGTTTCACCGCCGATGCCCACGCGAGCGCCGTTGCGGACGTTTACCGGGTGATGACAGAGACAAACGAATGAAACCGCTGAGGGTCCTTACGGTCGCCGGGTGGATATATCCTGACGCCGAGGGCGGAAGCTTCAGATTCATCTACGAGCTGAACCGCGCCCTCGCGTGCCGCGGCCACGTGCCGACTATCCTCACCGGCCGCACGCGCGACGACCTGCCGGCGGAAGAGGATCTCGACGGCATCCGCGTGGTGCGATATCCGGTACGGACGGCAGGCACTGTCGCGTTTTATTACAGCACCTTCACCTCGGTGCGGCGCGAGCTCGAGCGGCTGCTCGGCGGTTGCGATGTCATTCACCTGCATCATCCGGTCTCGGCCTTCGCAACCGCCTTCGCCGTCGGATCGGCGGCACCGCTGGTGCATACGCTGCACATCGCGTATTTTCTGGAATACGCCGACCGTGTGTCGGGGGAGCTTTCGAGACCGACGGGCGGGCAGAAGCTCGCGGCTGCATTGCTGAAACGAATGGAAGCATACACGCTCGGCAAGTGCCGCCGCGTGGTCACCCTCAGCGATGCCGTAGCTCGGCAAGCCAACGAGCATTTTCCTGCTGTAGCCGACAGGCTCGTCAAGATCCCGGGCGGAGTGGACCTGGCGTGCTTCTCGCCGTTGGTCTCCAAAGTGGAAGCCCGCAAGCGTCTTGGGCTGCCGAGGGATTGTCCCTTGCTCCTGACCGTCCGGCGGCTCGAACCGCGGATGGGCATCGACAACCTCATCGACGCGATGCCCGCCATACGCGAGGCGGTCCCCGGCTGTATTCTCCTGGTCGCGGGGCGGGGGACGCTTGCCGAAGCGCTGGCGCGGCAGGCGACTGAAGCCGGGCAGGACGAAGCGGTGCAGTTTCTCGGTTACGTGGACGAAGCAGATCTGCCGGCTTACTATCGCGCGGCGGACGCCTTCGTGCTGCCTACGCGAGCGCTCGAAGGATTCGGAATGGCCACGCTCGAGGCCTTCGCGTGTGGCACGCCTGCCATAGTCACGCCTGCGGGCGCTTCGCCGGAGCTGGTGGATCCAGTAGACCCGCAACTCGTTGCCGCGGGGACCGGTCCTCGCGAGATTTCCGACGCCGTTATCGCCTTTTTCGAGCGGACCGACCGCGAGGAGCTTGGGCGGCGATGCCGTGAGCACGCCGAGAGTTTTTCATGGGAAACTATCGCAGAGCAGTATGAGCGAGTCTACCAACAAACCATCGAAGCCCACGAAGCGGGTTGATCGAGCACTGTGGGCGATTTTCTTGCTCGCGGTCACCGTGCGGCTGGTTTACGTGCTGGCCTTTGCACCCGAGGGCGTGCACGGGCCCGACGCCCCGCTCTACGACAGGATCGCGTGGCGGCTGATCACTGAAGGACGCTACGCGGCGGAGGATCACCTCGGGCGGATGTCGCAGGCGTCGCGGCCCGTTTTGTTCCCGGTCGTCCTGGGCGGCCTCTATGCGATCTTCGGCCACGGAGTCGTCGCCCCACAGGTTTTCCAGTGCCTGCTGGGCGCCCTCACGTGCGGAGTGATCTACTCCCTCGGCCGCGAGGTGTTCGACCGCCGGGCCGGGATTCTCGCGGGGATCGGCGCGGCGATCTTCCCGCAGTTGATCTATTACTGCGGGGCGCTCACCACCGAGATCCTGCACATTTTCCTCCTCACGTGCGCGATCTTCATGCTCTTTGTGGCTTACAAGCGCCGGGCGGGCCTCGGCTGGTGGTTTGCCGGCGGAGCGACGCTCGGCCTGGCGGCCCTGGCACGCTCGGCGATGCTCGGCCTGCTGCCGGTGGTCGGCCTGTGGATGATCATCGTGACGAGGAACAAACGCTCCGCCGTCGTGCGGTTTGCATTCGTGGTGATAGGGGCCGCGGCGGCGATGTCGCCCTGGATCATCCGAAACTATACCGTCTTCGGGAAGTTTGTGCCCGCAACTACCGAAGGCGGGTACACTTTCTGGGTGACGAACAACCCCAATGCTACGGGCGGCGGTAAGTGTTTTCTGCCCGACGATACCACTCCGTTCGAGCGCCTGAATGAGCTGGAAGCCAATCGGCTCTTTTACAAGATGGGCTATGATTTCATTCGGGGCAATCCCGGGCGGGCCGCGGAGCTGGTGGTTGCGAAGTTCACCAGGTTCTGGCGGCTCTGGCCGCACGTGGAGGAGGTGGGCGCGGCGAACGCCATCATCGGAGGCGTTTCGTTCGTGCCTGTTGTGGCGCTGGCGATTGCGGCGGCCGTGATGGCGTGGCATCGCCGACGAGACCTGCTGCTTTTCTACTGCCTGATCGCCTATGCGACGATCCTGTACAGCGTGTATATGGCCGTTACCCGCTACCGCGCGCCCCTTATGCCGGTGCTGCTTGTGATGGCGGGCTCTGCGGCCGCACGGATTCTTGAACGCCTCGTCGGGCTGCCAAACGAAGGAACGAGCGAATAGCATGGCAACGATAGCCCTGCTCACCGACTTCGGGCGCCGCTGCCATGAAGTTCCGCCGCAGGGCGTACGCACGACCGGCTACATGTTGAAAACTTCACGCCATTCTGCGAGAATAGAAATCCAAAGAGGCACCAACATTTTCCCGTACTGACGGAGTGAAGCTGACGGATAACGATTATGACATCATTGTTGTGGGTGCAGGGCACGCCGGTTGTGAAGCCGCCCTCGCGGCGGCCAGGATGGGCGTCCGCGCGCTGCTGCTGACGATCAATCTCGATACCGTTGCGCACATGTCGTGCAATCCGGCCATCGGCGGTCTGGCGAAAGGGCAGATGGTCCGCGAGATCGACGCCCTCGGCGGCGAGATGGCCAAGGTGATCGACGCCACGAGCATCCATTTTCGCATGCTCAATCGCGCAAAGGGGCCGGCGGTGTGGTCGCCGCGCGCCCAGGCCGATCGCCGCGCTTATGCCATTGAGATGAAGCGGCGCCTCGAAGAGCAGCCCGGCCTCACCCTCCGCCAGGAGCTTGTGGAATCGATCATCGCAGATGGTCGCCGGGCGGCGGGGGTTGCCTGCCGCAGCGGGGCCGAGTATCGGTGCCGGGCAGTGGTCCTCACGACGGGCACGTTTCTCAAGGGCCTGGTGCACGTGGGCGATAGGAGTTTCTCCGCCGGGCGGATGGGCGAGTTCGCCGCTGACAACTTGTCCGGTTCGCTGGCCGCTCTCGGGCTTGAGATCGGTCGTCTCAAAACGGGCACACCGCCGCGCGTGAACGGCAGGACGATCAATTTCGACGGGCTGGAACCCCAACACGGCGACGATCCGCCGCTGCCGTTTTCCTACTCCACGCTCAAGCACGAGCGGCCGTCGGTGCCCTGCTACATTACTTATACCAACGAGCAAACACACGAGATCATCCGGGCCAACCTCGACCGCGCCCCGCTTTACAGCGGGCAGATCAAGGGCATCGGGCCCAGGTATTGCCCGTCCATCGAAGATAAGGTCGTTCGCTTCGCCGACAAGACCCGGCACCAGGTATTTCTGGAGCCGGAGGGCGTCAACACTCACGAATTCTACTGCAACGGAATCGCGACGTCGATCCCGATGGACGTGCAGCTCGATATGGTCCACAGCATCCGGGGCCTGGAGGGTGCGGAGATCATGCGCTTCGGCTACGCAATCGAGTACGACTTCGTGCCGCCGACCCAGACGATGCCGTGGCTCGAGAGCAAGGCGTGCGACGGGCTTTTCCTCGCGGGGCAAATCAACGGCACTTCGGGCTACGAGGAAGCGGCCGGGCAGGGCCTGGTGGCGGGTATCAATGCCGCGCTCAAGCTGCGCGGCGAGGAGCCTTTTGTGCTCAGCCGGTCGGAGGCTTACATAGGTGTTCTCATCGACGACCTCGTAACGCAGGGCACGCAAGAACCGTATCGCATGTTCACCTCGCGGGCCGAATATCGTCTGATGCTGCGGCAGGACAACGCCGACCGGCGTCTCATGCACCACGGCAGGCGTCTCGGCCTGATCGACGATGAGCAATGGCGGAGACTGCAAGAGAAAGAAGCGGCAATCGACCGGGCGATCGATCGCCTGACAAGGACAAGGCACGAGAACGTATCGCTGGCCCGCATCCTGCGGCGCCAAGGGGTGACATTCGACGACGTTGAGAAGCTGGACGATACGCTTCGGGGCTTGCACCTTTCTCGCGATCTGAAGGAGCTGGTCGAGATCGAAATCAACTACGACGGCTACATCAAGCGCGAGCAGGAGCGCATCGAAAAGATGAAGAAGATGGAGCATTGGCGGATCCCGCCGGATATGGATTTCATGGAGATCAAGCAGATCCGTTTCGAATCCCGGGAGAAGCTGTCGCGCGTGCGGCCGGTCTCGCTCGGCCAGGCGTCGCGCATATCGGGTGTGACCCCGGCAGACATCAGTGTGTTGATGGTGTATCTGGAAGGGAGAAAACAAGTTTGCTAGTCCCAAGGCTCCTTCGCAGGTGGTATGTGCGCGCGCCGCTGGAGGTCGCGGCGATATTGCTCCTGTGGTTTTTCGTGATCCAGGTGCGCCCGACCAGAGGTCCCAGCATGCTGCCCACGCTGAAGGAGGGGTCTTACGTATTTCTCGACAAGATCTCCTACCGCTTCCGCGGGCCTGCCCGAGGCGACGTGATCGTGTTCAAGAGCAACGAGCACCCGGAAATGTTCTTTTGCAAGCGGGTGATCGGATTGGCGGGCGAGACCGTCGAGATCAGCAAGGGGCGGCTCTATATCGACGGCCTTCCGCTGCGCGAGCCATATATCATCGGCAACAGACAGTGGGAGCTTGCCCCCACGCCGGTCGGCGCGCGCCAGGTTTTCGCGGTGGGCGATAACCGCGGAATGGCGCAGGAACTGCATTACCACGGGCTGGTGGCGTATCGAAACATCCTCGGGCGTCTGATCGGCAAGAGCTTCAATTACGACGGGGAAAACGAGCAATGAAAGCGCGTTATACAGCAGCAGGGGTGGCAGTTCTGGTTGTGGTTGCCTTGTTTGCTTATTCGTTGATCCTTGATCGGCTCACAACCGACGAGGCGCGCATCCGCACCGCGATCAATACCATAGTCGATTCGGCCGAGGAGTGCAGCCTCCGAAAGATATCCGCCTATCTTCACGACGACTTCCACGAAGAAGAGCTCAACTTCGACCGCAAGACGACCTTGGCGATAATGGGGCGCGTATTCCTGGCGTACCCCGTGATCCGGGCCAGGGTGCGAGGCCTGACAGTGGAGATCATCGATGAGGCCACTGCACAAGCCCGGTTCATAGGCACGGCGAGCGCCGCTCGCAGCCCCGACTCTCCCGGCGAGGACCTCCTCCGCCACCGCCACAGCGAGCGTTTTCTGGTCACCTTCAAGAAGAAGGACGGCAAATGGCTCATCATTCGGAGCCAGACCGTCAGATCAACGGCGGATTGAGGATATCGCCGCCGGTTCTTCCCACAGACATGTGCCGCTTTCTGATTGACGCGGGCACGCACATGCCGTTACATAATTAGATAGATCTGGCAACGGAGAAGTGCGTATGCCTGCGTTGGTCAAACGATGCATTATTCCCGCAATTGCCGTGCTGTCCGTTTTGTGCCTCCTCGCCTGCAAGAGCATGATTCGCCGGGAACCGATCGTTGTTGAGATGCAGCAACGGCGGATCGACCTCAACGGCCCGTGGCTGATCGCCTTCGATTTGCAGAACGCCGGCGAGCAACAGGGCTGGCCCAGCGGGCCGCCGGTCGACGTGGGGGAGACAACGGTTCCCGGCGCCTGGCAGAGCACCAGGGCCGGGGTGGGCTATGACGGCATTGCGTGGTACTACAAGTCGGTGGTACTTCCGACTGATCCGGGCCACGGCCTTACGCTGCGCTTCGAGGACGTGAACTACCACGCGAAGGTGTGGCTCAATGGGCACTATGTTGGCGAGCACGAGGGCTCCTATGTGCCGTTCGACTTCGAAGTCGGACCGTTTGCGAAGCCGGGCGAGACGAACGACCTCGTGGTCCGCGTTACGGATACGCCGCGGCTCGAATTCGTCGACGGACTCAACCTCTACCAGGTACCGCACGGGAAGGAAAGCTGGTATGTGAACTTCGGCGGGATCTGCGGCGATGTAAGCCTTGCGGCCCACGGCGATGCCTGGCTCGATGATGTGTTCCTGGTGCCGGACCCGGGCGCGCCCGCGATCACTGTGCGATGCAGCATTGCCTCGGCCGAGGGAGCGGAGCCCGTAACACTGACAGCCACGGCGTCGGCGGCGAACAACGACAGCATCGAATACGGCTCGGCTTCCGTAGAGATCGATCCGAAAAAGAACGGAGAAGTGGGTCTGCAAGTGCCGCTGCGCGAGGCGCTCCTGTGGTCGCCCGAGCACCCTTTCCTTTACAGGGTCTCGGTGCGGCTCGTGAGAGGGCAAGACATCCTCGACGAAGCAGACGACACGGTGGGGCTGCGGACGTTTGACATCCGCGACAACGATTTCTACCTCAACGGCCGGCGGATTGTGCTCAACGCCGTCCTCAATCAGCCGTTCTTTCCCGGGACCCTTTGCGGGCCGCCGGATGACGAATGGTGCAAGAGGCAGGTGCGGCTGATGAAGGAGGCCGGCCTCAACGCCGTGCAGAATCATGTCCGACTTGCGCCCAAGGAATTCCTGTACGAGGCCGACAGACAGGGCTTGCTCGTCTTTCAGCAGCCGTCGATCGGTTGGGTGTACTGCTCCGATGATCAAGCACTGGAAGAGCGCCTGTTGGCGCAGGTTGAGGGTATGGTACTGCGGGATCGCAACCACCCAAGCGTTGTGATGTGGGGGATCTTCAACGAGGGCAGCATTCCGCAATTACTGCGCTCCCTCCCCGGCCTGGGCGCGAAATACGCAGAAGCGATCTGCCGGCTCGACCCCACCCGCCCGATCCTCGATGAGACCGGCTCGGGACGCGCCCATTATTACCCCGCAGGCTCAGCCCAGGGAACTCCCTACTTCGACGCGCATTGGTATCCGTTCACGCCCATGGCCGACGTGGCGAGCCGGCGCATGCGGGCCAAGCTCGAAAAGCGCGGGCAAAAAAGCCTGAGCGTGGTCAGCGAGTACGGCTACGGCGGCATCACGGACCTCAATGATGCCGTCGAACAACACGGCCTGCGCCATCGGTTCCGCGAAGACTGCCGCTACTTCAGCGAACTGCGCAGCAAGATCAGGAAATCGGTGGGAAGCTGGCCGCTCTCGGATAAATTCGATTCGCTCAACGACTTCACGGATGCTCTCCACCAGTGGCACGCCCGGGCGGTCCATGAACAGTACGAAATATTCGTGACCGACCCCGCCCTCGACATGTTATGCCTCACTCAATGGCAGGATTGCGTGGGCGAACCAACCGGCGGCCTCGTGGACGTATGGGGCAGTCCGAAGCCGGTGTGGCACACCCTGAAAAGGATCACCAGCCCGATCCAGATGATCGTGCGCGCCCCGCAGCCCACGAGATTCATCGGGGAATCATGCGACATTGAGGTGGTTGTGGTGAACAACCCCGGCGTTCGCGGACCGGCCGTGCTGACCGTGGAACTCAGAGGGCCGCTTGGCGTAGTCGCGAAACCCGAGCTTCACGTTCAACTCAGCGGCAAGCGCGTGCAACATCTCGGGAACTGGGCGCTTGGCTCGCCGCGGTCGGAGGGAAGGCATACGATCAACGCCACGCTCAGCCATTTCGGCGAGACAATCGCCTGGGGCGGGACCCTCGTCATGGCCGTTTCGAAGGAGGCGGCGCGAATCGCGTCGCCTGTTACAGTCTACGATCCCGAAGGAAAACTGAAAGCACACCTGGCTGCGCAGCAAGCGGAAACGAACGACCTTGCCGACTGCGATGAAGTCCACCCCGTCATTATCGCCACCAGCCTGGGCAGCGCCCCGGCCGAGGCTGTGGCGCGCTTTTTTGCCGCTGTGAGGGAAGGGGCCTGGGGTATCCTGCTCTCGCCGCCTCGGCCGGGCGACCCCCTGCACCTCAGCGGCCTGCTGTCGCCGGACGTCGTGCACACCGGCGCACCGTGGATGGGCTACTACGTGTATGCCGCGCCCCATCCGATCTTCGAAGGCCTGCCCGTTGATGACTTTTTCGGCAGCGAATATCGCAACATCATGTCCCGGTACAGCCTCGCGGAGTCAGAACAGTTCACGCCGAATAGATCGTGGGATTCGGTGTGCGGCGCCGTGACCGGCTACGGCGGATTCGTAGGTCATTGCGTGCTGTCGATGCCGATGGGCAAAGGCAAGATCATGCTCAGCACGTTCAGGCTTATTGAGAATCTCGACACCGATCCGGTCGCCGTCAGGATCCTCGCCAACATGATCAGGTACGCCGAGACGGCCAGCGGTCGCACGGAATCCCAGCCGCTGCAGGTCGCGGAGGTCCAAGCGGTGCGGGACGAATACGAGCGTCTTCTCAAAGAGGCAAAGGGGCGCAGCAGGGAGTTTTTGCTTGTGGGGCCGTGGCCTCTCAAGCCGGCGGATGGCCAGGGCTCGAGCTTCGACATGGTCCTTCCTCCCGAACAGGACCTCGACCCGAGCGCGTCGTACACGGCGTGGGATGAAGCCGACATAAAGTGGCGGAAGACAGAAATATCGCCCTACGGCCGGCTTGTGTTGCCGCCGGCATTCTGCCATTGTCCTTACGTGGTGGGCTACGCGTATACCTACGTGAAATCGCCCGAGGCACTGACCGCCGAGCTTGTGGTTACCAGCGGCAAGCCCATCAAGGTATGGTTCGACGCAAGAGAGAAGTATCTCAGACGCGACCCCATCACCAGGCTCGAAGGCCACGAGGCGGGGACGAAAGAGATCAGGTCAACTGTCAAGATGCGCAAGGGCCTCAACCAGTTGCTCATCAAGTTTGGCTGGGCCGGAAATCCGTCTTACGTCGATGTCCGATTCTTGCGCTACGGCCGCGAGATTCCCGATCTCGAATACGTTGCGCCGGAAGCACCGCGCCTCACCGTGGACTGATGCCCCCTCCCCCGCCCGGACGCGTGTAGGTGCGGCGCGTGGCGCGTTTCTCTGTAGGGGACCTGATTCTTATCAGGCCACGGCACTGTGTGCCCCAAGAGGGCGGACAAGCCGTCCGCCCCTACATACCGCGCGTCTGACAATCGAAAACGGGCGATTCACGAATCGCCCCTACATGTGCGGCGGCGCGTGGCGCGTTTCTCTGTAGGGGACCTGATTCTTATCAGGCCACGGCACTGTGTGCCCTCTTGTCCTTCCTTGCCGCATGCGCCCGGTCACGTTTATGCCTTTGCGCTTGACTTTCCCGCCTTGAAGGGAGTATCATCACAGCATGCGGGTAACATATCATCCCAAGCAAGATGGTGCAAGATAGCCATGAACGATCAGATCGAACAGTTCGTCGAGAGCCGCCGCGATGAAATCATCAACCTGCTGGGTAGGCTCGTAGCCGCTAAAACGGTGAATCCCCCGGGCAACGAGCACCTCGCCGCAGAAATCATGCGTGATACGCTGGAGGCTGTAGGCGTCGAGTGCACGGTCTACGAGAAGGAACGCGGTCGAACGAATATGATAGCGCGCATCGGCTCGGGCAGCCCCCGCGTGCTGGTGGCCTGCCACTTCGACGTCGTGCCGGCCGGCGACGGCTGGGATACGGACCCCTTCACTGCCGTTGTGCGGGGGGGCAGGGTGTACGGGCGCGGCACGAGCGACAATAAGGGCCAGCTCGCAGTTATGCTCGAAATAGGACGACTGCTCAAGCAAAACGAGGACAACCTGATCGGGGAGGTGATTCTCGTGGGGGCGGCCGACGAAGAGCGAGGCTCGGGCCTCGGCCTCGAATGGATGGCCGACGAAGGGATGCTCGATGCCGATTTCGGGCTGATCCCGGACGTAGACAACGGAATGCGCGAAATCACCGTGGCCGAGAAGGGGGCCTTCTTCCTGAAGATTACAGCCCACGGCAAACAGGCCCACGGCTCAACGCCCGAGCGGGGTGTAAACGCTGTGTGGCTGATGATTGATCTGCTCAACGAAGTGCGCCGAATGGACCTGGGCTTCACGCCCGACCCGCTGTTTACGCCGCCCACTCACAACCTGGGGACCATCTCGGGCGGGTCGGCTCCGAACATTGTACCGGCGCGGTGTGAGGCCCAAATAGATTTTCGTTTCCTACCGTCGCAAAATGCCGACGAAATAGAAGGGGTGATCAAAGCCATCGCCTCGGACATAGAGAAGGCGAACGAAGGAGGGAGATTTGAGTTTGAGCGGCTGATGACGGTCGATCCGATGAAGGTCGACCCCGGTCATCCGCTGGTGTGCCGCCTCCGGGAAAAGGCCCTGGCGGTGCTGGGCCGTGAGCCTCAGCTCAGGGGGCTGTCGGGCAGCACGGTTGCAAAGCCACTGGTCCGCACGGGCATCCCCGCGGTTGGATTCGGGCCGGGAGAGGAGTCGCAGGCGCATGCCGCCAACGAGTCGATCGCCATCGACGAGCTACTGAATTTCGCAAGGGTCCTCAGCAGCTTCCTGATGAAGGAGAGATCGTGAGTAATCTAATGGGCCTGCCGGTGGCTACCGCGCACCTGAAGCCGCGCAAGGCCAAGCCTTTTTTCTATCGCCATCCGTGGGTGTTCTCGGGGGCGATCGACAGGATAGAGGGCGAGTGGGCCGACGGCGACCTGGTGCGCCTGTGCGACGATAGGGGCCAATACATAGCCACCGGCTACGTCAATTCTCAATCCCAGATCATGCTCAGGCTGCTGACCTGGGACGAGACGCAGAGCATTGACGAGGAATTCTTCCGCGACAAGATCCTGAGTGCAAAGTCCCTGCGCGAAGACATCCTCGCGGTGCCTACCGGCTCCAACGCCTATCGGTTGTTTTACAGCGAGTCGGACGGTCTGCCCGGCCTGTTGGTCGACAAGTATGCCGGATTCTTGGTCGTGCAGATTCAAACGCTGGGCATGCACCTCCGCCGCGAAACGGTCATCGATATCCTGGCCGAAGTCTTTGAGCCTGAGGGTATCTTCGAGAAGAGCGACCCCGATATGCTCTCCCGGGAGGGGATGGCAACGGAAGCCCGGGTGGTCAGCGGAGCAGAGCCTCCGGACCCGCTCCGGATAGATTGCGACAGCGTTGCCTTCGACGTGCATATTCGAACGGGCCAGAAGACCGGATTCTACCTCGACCAGCGCGAGAATCGGAAGGTGGCGGCGTGGTATGCTTCGGGCAGGCGCGTGCTCGACTGCTTCTGCCACACCGGCGGATTTTCGCTGTACGCGGCGAAGCTGGGCCGTGCGGCGAGCGTGCTCGGAATCGACTCGTCTGAGCCGGCCATCGAGCTCGCACAGCACAACGCCGTGCTCAACGACCTGCACAACGTTGAGTTTCGCGTGGGCAAGCTGCCGGAGTCGATCAAGGAATTGCGCGAAGCCGGCGAGTTGTTTGATATGGTCATTCTCGATCCCCCGCAGTTTGCCCGGAGCAAAGCGGGCCTGCCGCGCGCGGTTTTCGCCTATCGCCAGCTCAATGGCCACGCACTGCGGTGTATGGAGCACGGCGGAATTCTGATCACCTCCTCCTGCTCGCAGCACATGTCGGACGACGGCTTCGAGCAGGTGCTCAACGAGGCCGCCTTCGAGGCCGGCCGAACTGTGCAGGTGATCGAACGGCGCTCGCAATCCCCCGACCATCCTGTTATAATATCATGTCCGCAAACGCGCTACCTCAAGTGCTTCGTTTGCCGTGTTTCCTGAATAAGAGCGTTTACCATGATCTGCAACGTGATTCTCCCGGGCCGCATGCGCTATGAGCCCGCATACAACCTGCAGATGCAGCTCGTGAACGATATCAAGAATGCTCCGGACGCTGCAAGGGCGCACCTTATTCTTCTCGAACACGAGCCGGTGCTCACGTTTGGCCGCAGCAGCGACGAGAACGAACTTCTCGCCTCGGCAGAGCATCTTCGTGAAAAGGGGATCGAGCTGCACGAGATCGACCGCGGCGGCAAGATCACCTATCACGGCCCCGGGCAGATTGTCGGATATCCCATCATCCCGCTCGTGGGCGAACGTCGCGACGTGCACGAGTATCTCCGGTCGCTGGAGCGGGTTCTGATCGATGTGTTGGGGCAGTTTGGTCTTGCTGCCGGCCGCACGAAGGGCTACACGGGCGTGTGGGTCGGAGACGAGAAGATCGCCGCGATCGGCGTCGGCCTCACGCGCTGGATCACGTTTCACGGCTTTGCGCTCAACGTCAACACCGATCTCGACGCTTTCAGTCTTATCACTCCCTGCGGCATAACGGACAAGAGCATCACTTCGATGAAGAAGCTGCTGGGCCGCGAGGTGGACCAGCAGGCCGTGTGCGATGCCATCATCCCCGCCTTCCAGAAGGAATTCCAGTTCGAAGCCATGGTGCGGAAAAATCCGCCTCCCCCGCCTGAATCATGAGGTAACGTCCCAAAAGGGGAGGCTCTCGCAGTAGAACGCCTTGCTGCCGCGGCCCCGACCATGGGACAATGGGACCATAGGACCGAGAGGCAATGTTCAATCACCAATGCCCAAGGCCCAAGGCCCAATGATCAATGACAAGACTAAACTAAGAGTCCAAGGTCCAAAGTCCAAGGTCAGAGATCCGAGGTGCGGGGTCTTAACCACGGATAACACGGATCGACACGGATAAGAAGGGAGGGTGCGGAGTCCGACGATCCCTCGCGGCCTTGACCAACGCGAATGCACGGACAACGCTCCGAGGCCCGGCTTTTTCACTTTGCATTTTTCATTTTGAATTTCATTCATCTTTCCGCCTTCATCCTTCTCTTCAGTCACGGGCGTCTTCTTCGTCCCGTAGGGACTGACTGAATATAGCCCAGTGTTTCAACGCTTGTCATTCCCCACATTTTTCTTGTGGCGGTTCCCGCCACTTCTACGCCCCGAAGGGGCACAACATTAAAGCCCAGGGCAGAGGTGAATCCTTCAAGGATTCGCCGTCGCCCTGGGTAGCGT
>Ga0114922_10001101_pt1 | contig 25695 bp, 28 predicted proteins | sample AartaG_FD_100975 | JGI IMG/M metagenome (GOLD analysis project Ga0114922, IMG submission 100975) | Deep subsurface microbial communities from Aarhus Bay to uncover new lineages of life (NeLLi) - Aarhus_00045 metaG | ecosystem: Environmental > Aquatic > Marine > Oceanic > Sediment | place... | reverse complement strand
CTCGACAGATTAGTCCATCAGTCACACCGTATTGAGCTTGCAGGAGAATCAATGCGTAGAAAAAGAAAAATAATATCTGAAGAAAAAGTGTAAATTTGTTTAACAACGGACAATGAAGAAAGAGTTCTTTTTTTGATTGGAAATGGGGGTGGTCAGTTTGACCGGTTTTTCCAACAGACCTCAATATTCTTAAGTGACCGTCAACCAAGCATGAGATTTTACTAGATCTTACAGTTCGTTGACTCTTACATGGCTAACTCTATATCAAACGATTATCTCCAAATTTCCGAACGATCATACTCAGTTTCAGCAGAGGCAGGTGGCACCACAGCCTTAAAACGCAGATCCCGCATAGTCAATAACTTGCGGGACTTTTATTATAGGGTGTTGACGGAATTGTTGACGGATTTTGCAACTGGCTAGTCATATTAATTGTGACTGCATTAAATAAATACGTAAACGGCCTTTTTACCGTGCAATCAGCAATCTTCGTAAAGACTCATGTTTGGCTAGCAGAACCACTTCTTTAAATATTAATCCGCACGAAAATGCGGTTTTGTATTTCAAAGGTGACTAAGGCCGCATGTTTCCAGGTTTGAAACCAAAAGTTGACTACAGATAATGAATCTTTGCTAAACGGGCGTTGGTCTTAATGGATTCAATACCATTTTCTGATGATTCATTGGTTGTGTACATCTGGCTTTTACCAATAACTTTACTGTTGGCTGCTTTAAGAACAAAATAGAATTGATCAGATTTGGAATCTTTACGTTCGTAATTCTTCTTATTTGTCGAATTCTTTTTTACACTTGCAATACCATTTTTGCAGCCATCTTTTCTTTTATATCCCTGGCTTGAGAAGATAACTAACCCATTTGCTGCGGTTAGATTAAAGTAGAACTTTTTATCCTTACCGGTTGAAACTTGAAATTCAGGATGTGCCATAATTTTAGATTCTAATTTTTACTTAACAAGGTAAGTTTGTTAATCCTGGCAAGTGTTACATAAATTCATTAATGATTTATATAATTCACACATTAATTCATGGTGATTCATTTTAATGATTAAAAAAAATCACCACTTTGTTCATACAATAATCTGCGGTTCAATTTTTCCCCTTCCTGAAGGAAATTATTTTTTTGAATACTAACAGTATGTAAAATAACCAGGATGAGAGTTCCGAATATTATATAATTTTATAATATCGTAATGCTGAGCTCTGTCGTCATATATTGAAAGAATTGCCCTGGCTTTTCCCGGGACAAATGATCTTTTGTTATCCTCTTCCCAGAACATTCATTCATCTTTATTATATTAGTTTAAGCTGTGTGTATCTGGATTCAAGTTTTTCCTTGTACGCATCTTTCATTTTGTCTGACAAGAAAGATCTATCAATCCACTCAATTGCACTAAATTTGTTTGCTAGCATTCGCTTGAAAACACTATCTATTTGTTTTTCTGTTAATTCCAGCCCTATACCAAATTTCACAAAGTGTTCCTTTTTAAGTTTTTTCTTTTTACCCTCCAAGGTTAAAGCTAGCTCCTCCTTATCTTCAGGTAGAATTATTGAAACATTTAATAAATCGTATGCTGGTGCTAATATCCATCCAGATGGACTTTTAATCATTGAGAAATTTTTAAGATGCATATCGTTGTTTCCAGTTAAAAAACTGAATAATGATAATTCGAAAAAGAAGATTTTATCTAACATAGTATTCTCGGAGTAATTGTGTAAAGCTCTACCTATTTTTTCCATCGAGCTTTTGTATTTATCAAAAGCTTCGGTAATCTGGAACATATCTAACATGTGGATCTTTTCAACATCTTCAGACCTGTCAACTCGCTTGGTTATATAAGATAATTCTCCAGATTCTAATCGTATTAAACTTGAAGGGACAACTTGTATGTTAAAGGTTTCTGCAATACGCATGGTTACATGCTCATTTTGTGGCATTTCAGGGTAATTATCGGAAGGTGGTTTAAAAATATAGTTGCCACCGAGAGCCCCAACAACAGTTAATCGGGTGTAACTATTTTCTTGAGTTTCTTTAATCAATGACATGGACAATTTAGCTTGTACCCCTGGTACTGTAATGCTACGTTCTACAATATTCTTAGCCAATTCAGCCATTTGGTCTATTGAATATGGGATTTTCGGAGGTATAGGTGTTCCAAAGAATTCCTTGGAACATTTCTTGTGAAAATCTGCATCTTCATTCAGAGGTTCATAGCAATATAAACACTTATTCTTCATCCTCATTATTTATTGGTACAACACTTACCGCACCAATACAATTTTGGCAACAAGCCAAAAGTAACCCCATGCGATCATTGCGATTTATTTTCCAGTTTTTTGAAGCAATATCTAATAACCAGCCTTCAGGAATTAGACCTTCAAAAAATGAGAATAGATGCTTGTCACTATATGGTTTCTCAGTAACAGGCATCGTAAAGGTTAAGAATTCTTTTGGATATTCCTTCACATAATTCTCATCATACTGAAATATATATTCTCCTTCATTGGTTTCCGTAATAATTCCAGCCAAATGGTCTTTATAATATACTTTCCCCTGTCTCATTCTGTTAATTCTTTGATATTCACTGGTGCTAACTCATGTCCGAACATTCTCAATACAAGATTGACCTTATCCAAATTAAGATTAGTCTTACCTTGCTCAATTTTCCTTATCACAGTTAATGCTACCCCTGTTCTTTCAGCAAATTCTTCCTGAGTAATATTAACTTCCTTTCTTCTCTCTTTTACAAATTCAGCTAATCTTTTCATTATATGTATTTAAATATAATTTATCTCAAAGATATATAAATTATATGTATTTAAATATAATTTAATTAAAAAAGTTTATTTTATATGTATTGGCATATAACAATATCAGATTAACTCTTTCCAGAATCTATCGAATTGGTTGATAATAAAAATGATTTATTCTTAAAGCTTTTATTGAGAGGGTTCCTCTTTCGTAAAGCGCGCATCGAAGGGTGGTATTTATTACTCCAACCAGTCGTATTTTTCAAATAAAATACTGGCTTCTGTAATGATGTTTCTGAAATTCTCAGATGGCCTGTTAAATAACCCGATGAAAAGTATTTCTTTTTCCGGGATTACTACATAAAATGAACGAAACCCTCCCTGGCTGCCTGTGTGATAAATATACTTTACGTCAAAAGTTCGCTGTTCTTCAAACAGGAAATCCTGATCAAGAAACCAGGAAAAACCAATAAAAGGTTTAATACTGTCACTCCAGTTATGTGGGTGAAATACAATCCTGGATTTACCGGTTAATTCCTTATTTAAAAAGACATTGTGCTGAATGGCATTTTCGTAATTAGCCAGTTCCAGTACAGAACTCCACACGCCGCCATTGCCGGCGGCAGCAAATTTTGGACACTCACCATAATCGAACTCTTTATACAAAGAATCTACCTTTATATAAGCATGGGCAACTCCTGATTCAGGGTGTGGTCCGTCGGTTATGGTACTTGTACTCATTCCTGAAGGAATGAATATATTATTAATGATATATTTCTGCCATTTCATTCCGGTAACCTGTTCTATTATTAAAGCAAGTCCGTTGAAAGCAGGATTGGAGTATTCATATTTTTCACCAGGCTCAAAATTTAAAGCCTGAGCCCTTTTTATTGGTTCAAAATTTTCTGGGTCTTTTGCTGTCAGATAGAAAATACTATCCCCGTAGTTGTCCCTGATGTCGGATAATCCGGACGTATGGGTCAGTAAATGTTTTATTTTAACCTTTCCGGCAATCTCGGGATTGTCAAAGTCCGGGAAATATTTATAAATACTGTCCTCCAGTGATATTTTGTTCTCCTGAACCAGCTGTAAAACTCCGTAGGCTACGAAGGTTTTGGAGATAGAACCCAGGTTGAAGAGGGTGTTGGGAGTATTCTTTTCTTTTGTTTCCATGTCTGCCAACCCAAAACTTCTTAAATAAACAGTACTGTCTCCTTTTTTAACTATAAATGAACCTCCGGGTTCATCCTCTGAAAACTCTTTTGTCAGTAATGAATCCAGTTCAGTTTCCAACCTGCCTTGTGGGTGTTTTGGATTACAGGCAATCATAAATAAAATGCCACAAATGAATATACTTTGTTTCATACATCAATTTTTAGTCAATGATACTGTAATGCATAAGCAATTTATATTATAGTCTCATAATAAGCAATGCTTTTAACATTTGGATATGGACGGGTTTGAGGCACAGGGCGCAGAGAAAAGGTCTGTTGAGAGGGTTGAGAGGGTTGAGCGCCCCGAATGCCAGGAGCTACGGCGGACGGTGCAGGAGGGTTCAGGTTGATACTAGGATCTGGCAAACTCCAGTAATAGTTCAATTATTCCATTATCGGCTTTTTTTATTGAATCTAAATATTCTTTGCGGGCATTATCTGGTTTTACCAGATTTGAATTGTTCCATGTAAACACTTCTTTTCCAAATATAGATTCAATGATAATATCAGCCATAATCCTGGCATGCCTGCCATTACCGTTAGGAAAGCAATGAATATTAACTAATCTGTGTTTGAATCTGACAGCAATTTCATCCGGCGGATAGGTATTATTATCTATCCAAAATTTTGTATCATCAAGTAGTTTCCTTAATTCAATACCTATGTTTCTCCAGTCAGCCCCAATATTTTTTTCTGATCTTCTGAATTTCCCTGCCCATTCCCAAACATCTCCCAGCATTTTCTTATGCACGGCTTTAATGAAATCTTCTGATAGTATCTTAGCTCTCGTGAACTTATTATTCAGAGTCCATTCTATAGCTTTTTCCATGTTAAGTTGTTCAAGTTCATCTAACTCCCCTCTTGTTGTAACGGACTTTATTAATAGTCCTTCCTTCTCTTCTTCGCTAAGTGGTGTCTGACCATATATGTATTTTAAATCTAGTGCCATATAGCTTTCTTTAGTTCAAATTTTATCTCTTTTGATAGGTCATCAATAGCCTTTCTGAGACTGGATTTATCTATTGCCTGATTTTCAAGCATCATATTATGATTGGTTCTGAGTATGATCTTCTTTGCAAGAATCCTTGATTTACGGTCAAGAAGAGAGTCAACAGATCCGTCTGTTGGAAAGAACCCATATACAAATTTCATCTCCAGTGCATTACCAACTTCTTTCAAGGAGTTTATTGTTATAGTCCCGGCAGCTTCACTTTCTTCTATTCTTTTGACACCCTGCTTTGTCATGTTAAGTTTCTTCCCTAACTGCTCAAGTGTCATGTTTAATGTTGTTCTTATGGTGTTAATCCAACCATTATCCGGAACAATTACTGATTCAGAAACTGAAAAGGGCTTCAGTTTGCGATCAAGTTGTTCTATTAAAAGTTTCCTCTGATTCCGCATGTTTTATAAGTTTTGTTATTAAATATACTTACAAAAGTAAATGTATTAGTTGACAAATGCAAATAAAATGTAAATGTATATATTTACAGATAAGCAATAGAAGTCAATGTATATGTTTACTTTGAATAAAAATTGTAACTATTTCAGAATAGTTCTATCCCTTGACAGTTGATCTCCCGCCTTAGCCACCGCCTCCGGCAAGCCTTCGGCAGTTAAGAAGGGTACGGTGGGCAGAGGGAGATCCACGCCAGCAGGTTGGGTCAGATCCGCGCTAGCGGTTGGCGCCAATTTGTGTAATTAGCTGCCTCACCATCATGGTGCTCCCTGAGACGCTGCCAAAGATCCTTCGTGCTGCCAGTATAGTAGCTGCCATCGGAACATTCTAATATGTAAACGTAGGTGCGAGACATGGTAGGATGAATTTAGTGAATTTTGAATAATAATTCAACTGTGTCTAAATAGGATCTCCCTTCGATGCGTCCTTCGACAAGCTCAGGACTTATACTTCGGCACGCTCAGTACAGGCTCAGGGACCTTTGGTCAGTGGAACGAACCTGCTATTATCGCAAGAGTGGCAATTGTCAACTTTTCTCAATAACCTGGTCAGATTGGGATTCCTATTAAGCACGCTGCAATTTTCCAAAAACGTATGTAACTTAGTACTTGCAGGAAAGGTAAATTGGGAGTTTAACCCAAGGTCCCTGAGCCTGTACTGAGCGTGCCGAAGTATAAGCGCGGAGTACTGAAGGAACTGAAGGGCGAAGCGCGCATCGAAGGGTGGTGCACTTTGGAGCCGGCTTAATAAAATCATTATAAGACCCCGCTGGGGTCGGTGAGGGGATCAGGAGTATACTAACCACCCCGTCCTCGACCTTACGGTCGGGACACCCCTCCTTTTAAAAGGAGGGGAAATTTCTGGCTACAATTATATGACCCCAAAGGATTCAAATAACTCAACCCCCTCACTGTGTCCGCCGTAGCCCCGAGCCCTCGGGGCGAAGACGGGATCCTCTCAGCCTTTTTATCGTTGGTTGTTGGTTCTTGGCAGTCCGGCAGGGTAATATTTTTGGCCTTATTTCTGAATATTACTCAAATTCAATGCCTTCTGCTTCAAGTTGTTCCCTGACATATTCTTCGTGCTTCATGGTCCGGAACTCAAACCATTGTTCACGATACTCTGAGGATTCAATCTCATCTTTGAAATTGGCAAAAGGACTCTTTCGGTTAAGTATCTTGTATAAATTTTCCTGAATCCTTTCATCCTCAATCTTTCCAACAAAATCTTCCATGATCCTGTATGCTTCCCTTGATTCCATTTTGGTGATCACTGCATAATCCGACCATTCATCTTCAATCTTTTCCAGATCTTCTTCCCAGACTTCAGTATCACCATACATCTCATCCCAGTCGAGGATAGTCCTTATCTCAAGTGTCTCCTTGTTGATATATACTGCCATACCAGACTCAAGATCCTGGGCAATTTCATTGATTTGTTTTGCTGTGAGTTTCATTGATGGAGGATTTGATTTTATTCATGGTTAACATTGTGGCCTTGTCCACACGTTCGCATTCTTTCCTGGCTTCTTCATCGCCTTCGTCGGCAAACTTCTTTAATCGTCTATACCTCAACCAGTTTGCACTTGCCTCAGTACAATCAAAATTCAAAATTATCCTGCCATCCTTTTTCTCAACCGGGGGTATTGGTTTCAGTTTCATGTGATCTTGTTTTCAAATTTAATAACGAACATTTCTTACCACTCTTTTTTCGGTTCTTGTAACACCTATTGCCCTGATATTAACGATGGAAATTATTTTATTCCGGAGCCGGGACTTTAAGGACAACATTAGAACATAAAAATATAGCAAGAAATAAAATTGTTGTTTTTTTCATTTTCACTTTTTATTATCTCTTTGTTTAGTTTTTTTATAGATATTAAAGCATAATATTACTAAAGGCAATGGCAAAATAAGATTAATGAAAAAGAAAATTGATTCTAATACTCTCAAATCTGTAATGCCATGAAATATCAGTTCATATAAATGAATTGCAAATCCAATACTTCCTACTATAATTCCGGAAAAGATGTCATTCTTTCGCCACAAAAGAAAGATGACAAATAGATAAAATATAAGAGCAATAAGAGGGGCATAAGATTTACATATAATTACCCAAGCAGCATTAGTAACTACCAGAATAGTCAGAATTCCTATTACTATTCTATGGTTAAACGAATATTTTGAATTTTTAGTAATCATTCTGAACTTCGGTGCATAAACACCTCTTGTTCTTATTTCTCTTATATGAATTTGTTATATTACTCTTATCTTATATACTCAATCTGGTATTGTTTATGCACTTTGTAGTGGCGTTTGTATTGCATAGGCAATTTAGTTAATCTGTGTTAAACTCCATGAGCTCTACGGGAGCGCCATTATGCTCGATCATGGCAACCCTGACACCGGCCGATGGTTTATTTGGTTCAGAGATCACCCTGAAACCACGCGTGGCAAGTTCATAATCAAGGTCCTTGACAACAAAGGCCAGGTGGGGGACAGTCTGTATAAGCATATCCACCGGGCTGTCTTTTTCAAACCTCATCCATTCAATACCGTACGGACTGCTGTCAAATCCCGAGATATAGACTTTGAATTGTGGTAAATATCTTTCGCCCGGCATTTTCTTACCTGTTGGTATTCCTAAATGATGATATTCCCATCCCCATTCAGCGGTTGCAAGGGGTGACTCATTGTCTGATCTGGATTTCTTCACAATGTCTTTTTATTGTAAAGGTATTTAAAATTTCAAACCAGTTTAAACTTATGATTATATAACCCTGCAAGGATAAAGGCGGAGGGATGTTGGCTCATAGATGTTGAGGGTGTTGAGCGCTTATGCTGAAGCATTCGCTGTTGAGTCCACCTTCGCCCCGATCACTCGGGGCTTCGGCGGATAAGATTTGGGGACGCTGATTACACAGATTTGTGCAGAGTGATCTTAAAAAAACCGATTCAACAACTCAACAACTCAACGATTCAACCCTCTCAACCTCTAAACCCCTAAACCTCTTAAACTAATTATTCCTTTTAACCAGCAGCATTGCCGGGAACATTATTTATCATGTTCAACCCAGATAAGACCGGATGTATTATATCCTAAGTCACCGGCTATTTTAAGGTAATCCTGTTTAACATTTTCAGGTACTGTTGTTTCACGGGAAAGTATCCACATGTAATCCAGGTTCTTGCCTGCAACAAGGGCATATTTATACTCCTTGTCTAGTGCAATAACATTGTAAGCCGCATAGAAAGGACCGAAGAATGACACTTTAAGCCTGGCCACATTTTCGACGCCTGCAAATTTTGCTTTACCGATAGCCTCGTCCCATTCATCTTTTACATAATTATAGCCACGGTTAACTACTTTAATGCTCCCATCATCATTGACGGAATAATTTGCAGTTGTATTGTTCAGGTTGCGTTCAAACCGGAAATCCAGGCGGGCTATTTCATACCACTTACCCAGGTATTTGTCTTTATCAAATGATTGTACTGCTGTTGCTCCCTCAGGGATTGTTGCACATGAGTTTAACATTAGAATACCAATTATTACGAATAATAAGTTGGCGGTTATTTTATTTATGCCCATAGGTTGTGTTTTAAAATTCTGATTGAAATTATAAAACTTATTCAAAAGATCCTGGTCAGGTAATACATTATTCCTGCCAGGATTAAAATACTTAATAAAAGCGCTTCTTTCCTTTTTTCTCCTTTTGTTGTCCTGTTATACCAGTAATAACTGTTTGGAATAAGACCAATGGCGATAATTGAAACCAGTAAAAATGTATTTGACGGATAAAAAATATAACAGGTGAAAAATGCCAGTATTGACAGGTATGAAAGTGTCCCTGCTATAATCATGTTCTCTGATTTCAGGAATTCCAGGTTTCTCAGAATATCCAGGATAATTAAAAGAAATATAATGATTAACAAAACTATGCTTGAATTAAATCCTTCCATGGGATCTATTATTGAATACCCTCATAATAATCATCAATCGCTTCAGCCATTTCATAAATTGATCTTCATAAGCAGAAGCAGGACAATAGTGTAATAAATATAAGGAATTTGAGTGAATAGGGTAATACAAGGGAAGAACTTAGAGACGAAGAGACTTAGTGACTTAGTGACTGAGAGCAGAGTTATCTTAAAAAACCCTATTCAACGATTAAACTATTAAACAGTTCAACAACTGCTAAACCCCTAAACCCCTAAACTCTTAAACCATTTAAACTAAGTTTGACATCCCCCTGTCCCGTTGGCTCACCGCTCATCGCTTTGTCCGACGAAGCCCCGAGAAATCGGGACGAAGTCGGCGAGTTCGCAGTACTCGTTTGCTATCGCAACCTCACACTGCTCGGTTCCATTAATCCATCATTCCTTAGCCTCAACCTTAGACTTCAATTTCCGTTAGTCTTTCGTCGTTCATCGTTTGCTGTAATAATTATACGATTCCGCCGCCTGGAGGCGAGTGCGTGACCAGCGGGCAGGTATTTTATTATAATACACCTCCTGATTTAACAATATTTCATAACTTACATAATCATAACAACAGGTCAGGTAAAATTGCCGTGCGCATGCGTCCACCATAGAATATTATAGTTCAATACGATTTAATAAAATTCAGGAAAACCGAACGAAAAATTAATTATCATGAAAAAAATCAGATTTATATTATTGCTTGGTATAATAATGTTAATACCATTTTCATGTGAAAAAGATAAGGACAAATCAGATACGATTTACGGTAAATGGGCTGTACTCAGCGGAGGAGGCAACACTAAATACATTATTATAGGTTCTGACAATGTATTTTATTGGCTAGAAGAATATAATTATGGTTTCAGGGGTGAATGGAGTGGCGTATGCCAGATAACAGGAGGACAAATTAATTTTGGCATAATGGGATTAATGAACTTCTCAATAATGAACTTCTCAATCAGTAATGGCCAGCTTACACTTTCACATCCGTCAATGAATTCAATAATTTGCAACAGGGATAATAATGCACCTGAGAGAGAAGAATGGATCAAAACGATTTTATCCGTTCATAGCTCCGGTGCACCAGTAGATGAAGCTACTGATCTGACATATGACGGACAATATTTATGGTACGGTAATGGTTATGCGTCTGATTATCTATATAAAATAAATCCTTCAAATATTACAGTTGAGGCAACGATACCAATATATCAATCTGCATTTGCAGTTGAATGGATTGATGGTTATTTATGGGTAAGCAGTAATGGTTCTGAAAAAATTTATAAAATCAACCCGGCTAATGGTAATTTAATTACTCAAAGCGTTGACATAGGGGCATGGATTGAAGGAATTGCATTTGACGGGCAAAGTATCTGGTGTGCCAGTAATAACGAAAGTACTATATATAAGTACAACACTGTTACTAATTCAATTGTATCCGAATTTTTTGTAGATATGCGAGTACATGGACTTTGTTATAATGACGGGTTTTTATATGCGTGTGTTGATGGCATAGTTAATAAATGCTCCTTAAATCCCTTAGAGGTTATAGAAGCATTTGCCCTGGAAAATTACAATATAGAAGGCATTGCCTATGATGGTGTTAATTTCTGGGTTTCTACAGCCAATTATAATGAAACACCAAGTTATCGTATTCAAAAAGTGGTATTTTAATATAGACCTATGAGCAGGTCATAAACTGGGGTCCCGGGCTCCAGGTACCGTTTTGCGGGTAATCATTGCCAATCATGGTAATCAGCGTATTTTCTCATCCCTAACCGCTTTTTTCGACATAGAACCTAGTATCCGGGACTCTGCTGAATATTCATCATCCAATCCTGTCATTTTTCTTGCTTCATCAGGGGAAGCGACCGGGCGATAAATCTCATCGGCAATTCTTCTCAATCTTTTTACTAAATCAACATTGGTTGCTAATTTCTTCTTTTCGTAATCATAAAAGATATTATCTTCTAAACCCACACGAACATTTCCTCCCATAACTATTGCAGCAGTATTCATTGGCAACTGGAATTGCCCGATTCCCGCAGCTGCCCATAAAGAATCTTCAGGGAGCAAAGAAACAAGATAATTTATACTTTTTGTATCGGCTGGAATAGTGTTTATATTTCCAAACAGGAGATTCCAGTATTTTTTCCCCTGGATAATTCCTTTTGCCTCTAAAATCTTTCCCAGATTTATCATGCCTGCATCAAATACTTCAAGCTCCGGTTTTATACCATTCTCTTTCATCGTTAATGCAAGTTGAGAGACCATTTCAATTGAATTCACGCTTGGTCCGGTTGGAAAATTGAGGGATCCCAATGTAAGGCTCCCCATATCCGGTTTAGCATTTCCTGTTAAGTACAGGACTTCTGATCTTTTTTCAAATTCAGGCCAGTTTCTTCCAGACAAAGATACGCAACAAATAAGGTCAGGGCGTTCTTTACGAATTAATGTGATCATCTTTTCGTATACTTCAGCTTTCCATGTGGGTTTACCATCTGTGCCTCTTGCATGTAAATGAACTATACTTGCTCCGGCATCGTAACAACGAACTGCATCTTCTGCTATTTCTTCCGGAGTTACAGGAACAAACTCTGTCATATCCTTTGTGGGAATCATTCCTGTAAGGCATACATTAATGATTAAAGAAGGATACGCCGACAATGGGTGAGGCATGTTTTTATTCAGATACTCTCTTTTGTCCATAGTATTTTTCTAATTCCATTTCAATTTTTGTCCATTCATCTATATCATCACTGCCAAACGAGTGAAGTTTTTTTTCTTTTCCTATTTCGTAATATCCAAAATGCTTTTTATACCACTCAATAGTTTCAGGACGATCAACATATGTTATTACCTTTTTTGCTCCTGATTCATACATCTTTTTTAAGCGGGCTTCCTGTAATGCCATACCAATTCCTTTTCCCTTCACATTTGGATCAACTCCCAGGAGTGTAGTTTCTCCAACTGTAGGAGAGATAATTTCATAACCGGAAGCCCCAATAACTTTACCGTCTTCTTCTGCAATAAAAAAACAGGAAATGTCCAGTTCAGGCATTTCCTCTGAGGGGACATGATGCATGTTCCAGAATTCCATTATTCGTAGAATTTCATCCCGATCTTCTTCTCTGGCGTTTCTTATTATCATGTTAAGGTTCTTTTAAGCCTTTATTTTGCATGAAAGTACAATGATTTATGATTGCCTAACAAACCAAAATTATGTAAAAGATGATTGTTTAGAAATTAATTATGATGAATGATCAACTTCGGGCGACGAATGACGAACGACGAATGACAAACGGAATTTTGCATTACCATCCTGAATTATTGCCCGGGTTTAAAATGTGGAAGCAGGTGAATATCGATAAATAAATTTTTGTAAATTGTGTCTGCAATCTTTATTTATAGCTATAATTATAAAAAAATGAAAATACCACTTAGTCTTAAAGCAGTAGCTTTATTATTGGTTATATCAATTTTTTTTGCCAGCTGTGCAAGTACAACTATTATTCAATCTGAACCAACCGGTGCAAAACTGTATCTTAATGGTGAATCTGTAGGGTGAACACCTTACACACTTACAGACACCAAGATTATAGGAAGCACTAATACTGTTCTTTTAACCATGGAAGGATATGAAGATTTTTTAGGTAGTTTTTCAAGGGATGAAGAAGTTGATGTTGGTGCTATTATTGGTGGAATATTTTTCCTTTTCCCTTTCCTGTGGACAATGAAATATAAACCTTTCCACACTTATGAGTTGAAAAGGAAGGAGTAGAAATATCCCTGTTCAACATTTTCAAGCAGGTGCATTATGTGACCCCGCCCGGCCCGGTGGATAGGCACGGAAAGGGGTCATACTATATAATCAAATGGATAATCGTACAGTACTTCACCACCATCACCGGTAACCCGGTAAACATCTTCAAAGCGTACTCCTCCAACTCCCGGTATAGCCAGTACTGTATGTCCGACAGTAATTGTCATATTTTCCCGGAATTTTGTTTTGCTGTGAGCCGGGATGATTGTTGAAGCAGGGTTTTCTTCAAAACGCAGGCCAACAAGGAAAGCAAGTGTATGAAACCACCCCGCCCTTGAACCTCGCATGCAGAATGCATGCTCGGCTAAGGGCACCCCTCCTTAAATTTTCACAGAAAATCCAAAGAGGGGAAATGTTACCTGCTCAAATCAGGTTTACTTACAGGAATCCTTAGCCTCAGCCTTAGCCTCTTCTGTGCGATTTAGCAGTTTAACTTAAATCTTTTCTACAGTATATCCTTTCTGTTCCAGAAGTTCGCGAATATTATTGGGGCCGAAATAATGACCGGCACCAACGAGCACAAAGTATGTTGCCGGATTCTCTTCAGACAGTTTTTCAAATTGTTCTACCCAGCTCTTATTCCTGTTGGTAAAAACCATATCATAGGCCTGCTTCACCTGGGGGATGTTAAAATCCATGCCCTTAAGGAATTCTTCTTCAAATAAAGCCAGGCTGTCAGCAAAATATGCTTCCAGTAATGGCAATTCTTTTTCTGCCTGTGATTCCATATTACTTATTGCATTTTCCAGGACCTGGACCTGTATTAATATTGGTGCATCGAATTCAAACAATACTATCTGGGTTTTAATGTCGTCAAGTCCTATAATTTCTTTATTGTCCTTTGTGGCTAATTCGTGGAAATGCCTGTCAATTGCTAATAATGGATCAAATCCCAGCAATTTCGATTTTGTTCCTGCAATAACCATATTCAGAAGCCATCCTTCATATTGAAGGTATTTATCCAGTTCGTCTTCCTCCAAAATCTGTTTGAGCTTTTCAATGCTTTCAGGTTTAAGGTGGTTGTTAAGATAATCCTCTTCAGGTAGTGTATCCTTTTGTGCATAATTAAATATCTCCTGTTCAATACCTTCAAAATCCTTTTCCAGTTCCAGAATCACCTTATCGGCTTTTTTATAGTAATCAGTATACGTATCAGGAAGAGGGTAGTATGCTTCCTTTGCAGAATGTATTGAGCCGGCCATGTAGAATGTTGATCCATTTATTTCGGTCTTCCATATAAAGCAATCAGAAGGTTCTTTTTTAGTGCATGCCGGAACTAAAATAAGGAGTCCGGTAATGACCGATAGCAAGGAAATTTTTTGAGTTGAGTTTAGCTTTTTCATATGACAATTTTTGGAGGTTAGTTTATTAGTGCTAATAAAATTAGAAATTAATTTAATAGAATTTGAAGATATTATAAATTAAAAGAAATGCAAACCTTGAATGCGAATTCATGCGAGGGTAGCTACTCAATGCAATCGAATATATCCTCCATAATAAGGCATATAGTATTATACCACTGTGAACCCGAAGAGCGATATGGATTATTTATCTCGCTCTGTGCGACTACAACCAGGTTCAGGGAGGGGTAGACGAAGATGAACTGGCCACCGTATCCATTGGCGAAATAGTAGCTCCCACCTTCCTTTTCCCCAGTCCATAATAAGTAAGCGTAGCCTGTCGAGAAATAGTATTCCTCGAAACTGATCCTGGTGACGGTGGATTCTGAGATCCAATCCTCTGAGAGTATCTGCTTCCCGTTGTATTTGCCATTATTAAGAAACATCCTGCCAATCGCAAGCATATCAGGTGCCGTAAGGTTAAGGGATACACCTCCATAATTAAAATCGTGAATATCTTCACCCCAGGGACGTTCGCCGGTCATACCAAGTTCCGGAAAGAGATGATCCCATGCAAAATCCTCGAGCTTTTGCCCTGTTGCCACGGTGAAAATTGCCGAAAGTATCTGGCATCCCGGGGTAGTATATGTAAAAACTGAACCGGGAATGTCGATTATTGGAACCTGTAAGGCATAGGTAAGTTGATCATCTGACATTGCCCAGTCGTTATAGAGGTCATATGTGCCCAGTTCAAACCAGTCGATTCCACCGGTCATGGACAGTAGCTGGCGGATAGTTACTTTAGCGACAAGAGTATCCTCAGGCCTGAGATAATCGGATAGGAAATCCTTTACAGTAGCATCCAGGCCGGCAATAAATCCCATGTCTTTTGCTATGCCGAACAGAATGGCTGCAACCGTTTTGGTAACTGATTTAACCGGGTGATATGTGGTTGGCGTATTGCCACTAAAATATTCTTCAGCGATAATATCATTATTCCTGAAAACTATAATGCTCAGTATACCACCATCGCTTTCGGCTTTTACTATCGCCCTGTGAAGTGCTTCATCGTTGATATTATTCTTCTCTGCCTCCGGGTAATAAACCTTTTCTTTGCTGCAATTAGCAACCAGTAAAATGAATATTACAGGGAATAATATTCCGGTGTATCTTTTCATGGCTGTTTTAAATAAGAGATATAGAGCAAGATACGAAATATATGGAAACGTTCCAGGGTTTGAGGAGTGCACGGAAAAGGGAGCATCTCGCATCTCATCTATCAATTAATCACTTCCTCTCTGAGGATTTTATTGAACTTATCCGGCTCTTCGTAAAGCGTACTGTGTGCTGAATTACTGAAGCTATAAAAGGCCTTTTCCGGTGCCTTCAGCTGGTCAAAAAATTCCTTTGCTACAATATATGGTGTCTGGTAATCATATAAACCCTGGAAGATATATACCGGTACCTGCATACTGTCGATATCATTGAACAGGTTATTGTGTATTATGTCTGACCACAGGTTTACAAGTGAATACATACTTCCACGCCCGTAATTTATCTTATCACCCAGGGTATATTCCTTTGCGTCAAGCATTATCTTAATAACCGGCCACATACCAGTCAGATCGCGTGTAACGCCGCCTCCGAATTTATTCACAAATTTACGTTCATATCTGAGAAAGTTTAACCAGGTGTTATTATCTGCCGCCAGTGAATCGGGAAATGTCATATTATTTATTCGCTTAAGGGCCTTTTCATCGTTCCTCTGTTCAGCCTGTTCTCTTATCCAGTCAAATGATACCCTTTCTCCCCTGTACTGGTGGGCAACCTGCCCGATGCCAATGTATGCATGGTACAGTTCAGGGTACCTGTCAGCAGTGAGTATTCCCAGGAATGAGCCCCACGAGTGACCTGATATATATATTTTCTCACGGTTAAATCGTTTTATAAGCATCTCACTCAGTTCCCTGGTATCGGAAATCATTTGTTCCAGGTTCATACTTTCAACGGGGATGTCTCTTGAAAATGATTTGCCTGCACCGCGCTGCTCCCAGTAAACCATTAAGAAATCGTTCTCAAGGGACGGATTCATCTCCCTCATTATGGCAATCTCCGGGCTACCCGGTCCGCCATGCAGGAAAAGCATAACAGGCCTGGTAGTATCAGCACCACGTATTATCAGGTACTGCTCGAGGTCGCCAAGATTAACTTTTTCAATCGTTGATATACTGGCAACTAAAGGATCGCCGTCAGGTCCGGTCAGCGGCTGTGCTTTGCCGGGACTCTTTATCCATAATATAATTATAACAACCAGGGCAAGCGTAAGCAATCCGCCCACTATGTAAAGGATTACTTTAAAGAATTTTTTCATGATAGTTAAGGTTGATTTTTGGGCGAATCTAGTTATATTTTTTCAAATTCCATTAACTCGATGGGGGCGCCATTGTGTTCAATCATCGCAACTCTTTCTGTAAAGGGATTGATTATAATGCTTGTTTTTTAACATTTTCATATTCCACAACATTTATCACAGGCTAACAGGCAAGAGTACCTGCTTTTGCATGACACTGAGGTCAATATTGCTATGATAAAATATTATCAATTGTCATTTGATTAAATGCTTATTACTGTATATTTGATATTTAAATAAATCCACAGGTTAACAATGCTGGTCTGGATAATATTCATTTCTGCCATTCTTGTTTTTATGGTAGTAGATCTCGGGGTTTTTAACAGGAAGGCCCACGTGATATCGCTCAGGGAAGCTTCCACCTGGACTTTAATGTGGGTTTTTGTTGCACTTGTTTTTTCAGGTGTAATTTATTTGCTTTATAAAAACGCATTAGTAGATAACATAGATAGCCTAAGTTCAAGGTCTGCAGTAATTAAATACATCACGGGCTACCTGATAGAACTTTCCCTGAGTGTTGATAATATATTTATCATGGCAGTTATCTTTTCAACATTCAGCATACCTGCCAAATACCAGCATCGTGTACTTTTCTGGGGTATACTGGGCGCTATAGTTTTCCGTTTGTTGATGATCCTCTTCGGTGTTATGCTTATTCATAAGTTCGACTGGATTATTTATGTATTCGGCGGTTTCCTCCTTTATACCGCAGTAAATATGTATATTAAAAGGAATAAGGAGAGTGATTTCCGGCATTCGCTGATATATAAGCTAATTAAAAGAATGTTCCCGGTTACAGACAGTTTAAAGGGTCAGAGGTTCTTTTTAAAATATAAGGGCAAAATAATCATTACCCCATTATTAGTTGCATTAATGGCAATAGAAGCCGCCGACCTGCTCTTTGCCGTTGACAGTGTACCTGCAATACTGGCCATCACATCAGATCCCTTCCTGGTGTTCAGTTCAAATATTCTCGCTATCCTCGGCCTCAGGTCAATGTATTTCTTCCTGTCGAATATGCTGGACAGGTTCAGGAACCTGAAATTCAGTCTTATTGTAATATTACTTTACGTCGGCATTAAGATGATCCTTTCCCATCACCCTGTGATCGGGAGATACTTCACCGAATGGGTTTCACTTACGTTCATCATCCTGGCCATGCTGGGGGGGATACTATCATCGATAATGGCGGAGAGGAAAAACAAGTGAGGTCAGAGGCTGAAGAGGGGCTATCTTAAAAGTACACCACCTCCCCCCTGACGATCGCTTGCTTCGACAAGCTCAGCAAGAGTTGCTCTGTCAGCGGTACTGCTCCTCTGAAGAGGAGGAGAAAGTATTGTTTATCAGCACTATAGCTTTCTCCTCGAGTGTAATACTGAGTCGTTACCTTATAAACATTATAAACCCTATTAACTTCCCTTCCCTGTCCTCCGTAGTCCGAGGAATCGAGGGCGAAGGAGGAAGCCTCAACCTTAGCCTTCTAATTTTGTTTTTTCACTTTACAATGCCTTAATTTGTTATATGAGAAAACAAGATCATTATGAGAGAATATAAGGTTGAGATACTGGAAGTATTTGAGGTTACTAATGATGTAAAAGGATTACGCATGAAGAAACCCGCGGGGTACACTTTCAGGCCGGGGCAGGCAGCAAATGTTGCTGTCAACAAAGAGGACTGGCAGGATAAGAAAAGGCCCTTTACTTTTACCAGCCTGCCCGGTGATGATATCCTTGAACTGGTTATTAAAATATATGCTTCACATAATGGAGTAACAAAAGAAATAGGCGAATTGAAAAAGGGGGATGAGTTAATAATTACTGATCCATGGGGTTCAATAGATTACAGGGGTGAGGGAGTATTTATTGCCGGCGGATCGGGTATAACACCTTTCATTTCAATATTAAGGAACCTGGAAAGGAAAAATAAGATTAAAGGCAATATGCTAATATTTGCCAATAATACCAGTAAGGATATTATCCTGGAGGATGAATTAACAGGGATTCTTGGGGAAGGCAGGTTCATCAATATACTGGCAAAAGAAGAATCGGAAAGATACCATTTTGGTTTCATCACTAAAGAATTCCTGCAGGAACAGGTAAGTGACTTTAACAGGATATTCTACCTCTGCGGCCCGCCGCCCATGATGAAGGCAGTGCTGGAGCATCTTGACAGCCTGGGAGTGGACAAGAATGCTATTGTGACGGAAGAATTTTAGGACATTTAATTTTTATAGCACAGGGCGGATTTAAGATTGAAGATTAACGATTATGGTCTCGGCGGTCAGGTAGAGCTCGAGTCAGGTTCATACAGCTGGGGTGGCGCTGCTTCCACCAACTTTGTTGTCAATGCTAAACATGAACTTATTGTATTAACATTTACACAGTTTATGCCCAGTGATTTTACTTATTTTGGAGAATATGTGAGGATTGTGAGTAAAGCGATTATTGAGGAGTAAAGAAGGCTAAGGCCCCATCTCCGGTGGCGTGGATTTAAAATCCACGCCTATCTACGGAGGAAGCCTCAGCCTCAGCCTTTTATTTATCAGTACCAGGTTCTTCTGCCTGATCCGACAAAGCCTGTAAAGCTTCTTCGAGCCTGTTAAGCTCGGCTCCTGCTTTTTCAAATTCTCTCTGTTGCATGTACAACAGGTAGTTATCAAAAGCTTCCTTTGCACGTTCAATAAGTGTATATGTGCTCTGTGTGCCTTCACCCCGTAGATCGCCGGTAGCTTCTTTTCCTGCAAACAGATTTCTTAATGCTTCATCAAGTGTTTCAGCATAACTCAGATTATCATTGTGCATTACCGCTACCAGCCTTAACTCAGGGTATGCTGAAGATTCCGATTGCAGATATATTGGTTCAACATATATTATTGTATTGTTTATAGGAATTGCCAGTACGTTTCCCCTGATTACATTTGAACCTGCCTGGTCCCACAGGGTTAGCTGTCCTGACAGGAATGAATCCTGGTCTATTTTAGTTTCCACCTGCTGTGTTCCCAGTATTCGTTTTTCCTTGGGGAACTGGTAGGCGAGAAATCTCCCGTAATTATCATTATCGCACATTCCGGCAATCCAGCCTATCATAACCTGCTTGTTTTTTGGTGTAAAGGGGAGCATAAGAATAAACTCAGCCTCGTCAGATCCTGGTGGTTCCCACATTATATAATATGGCTCTACAGGTTGCACGTTACTATAATACTTCTCAGTAGCCCTTACCCATAAATCTTCCTGGTTATAAAAAACCGCAGGGTCTGTCATATGGTATTTTGCATACACCAGTCCCTGGATCAACAGCATATCAGCAGGATACCGGATATGTTTCCTGAGTGATGCGGGCATATCTGAGTCTGGTTTCAGTAAACCCGGGAATATTTTGTTATAAACCTGAACCAGGGGATCATCTTTTTCAAATATATAAAAATCAGTTTGCCCGTTATAAGCATCAATAACTACCTTCACCGAGTTGCGGACGTAGTTTTCACCCTCCAGGTGAAAACTGACAAACCTGGAACTGCTCTTGCCCACCGGCTCGTTAACAGAATAAAGGTTTGCTCCTTCAAAGGAGGAAAAGGGCTCACTGTAAGGATAATATCCTGAAGCAGTATAAGCATCAATAATCCAGTAGAGTTTACCATCATCAATAACTATATATGGATCATTGTCTAAATACAGGAAAGGTGTCAGTGTTTTAATACGTTCATTAATCTGACGGTACAACATTATCCTGCTTTCCCTGGAGGGATAACCTGACACCAGGAAACGTGTCCCTCCATATTTCCACCCATAAATAAGTTTTCTCCAGAAATTGGAGACACTTACACCACCATTGCCATTATAATGAGCATATATATTCTCATCGCCACTGGGATAATCGAACTCTTTCTCCTTTGAGTTCACCACTGCATAACCTGGAGGTAATTCCCCATAATACAATTCAGGCCTGTCAATTTTTAAATTCTCATAACTGCTTACCGGTGGAATGTCCTTGATTAAAAGATTTGGCAGTCCATCCGGGGTAAATTCATTTACCAGGTTTAATACAGCCCCGTAGCCGTGTGTATATTTAAAATACGCATTAACAAATGTCTGACTTTCAAGCGGCAGATTGGATGACTGCATTTCCCTGGCAGAAACCATTACCGCACGCTTAATACTGTCAATAGTATACCGGTCAATATCAACATCGTTGAATTCATAATAAAGCCTGATCTCCTGGAATTGTTTAAAGACAGCGTCAAGAGCCCTGTAATCCCAGAGTCTTATATTTGAAAAGAGATTCCTGTTATTTGCCACAGTGTTTTCATCAAGCTGATCTGATACATCGTACTCCTTTTTTTCGACTTTATCGAGATGAAAGCCTGACCTTGTGAACCGTATATTATTTTGAATGTATGGTTTTTCAACTGTAATTTCGTTAGGTTCAACTTTAAGCCATTGGAAAAGTACCGGAACAATAACCATAAGTAAAAACCAGAGTCCAACCGCAGAACCCGTTACAACGTATAAGGACGATAATCCTGATTTTATTTTAATTGTACTTAACCTTCTGCGCAGAGCAGGGCTAAACCCTGCTGTAATTAATATTATTGCTGTCAGCACAAATATTATTGAGAGAGCAGTAAGCATGGGCAATCTTATGTTTACATCCGTCCAGCCAGGTCCTGATACTATTCCATATTCAGAAAAAAGAATACCAAATCTTGCCAGATATTTTCCGAATGCAAACACAAGGAATATCACACCTGCTGAGATAAAAAGTGAAGCCAGTGGCTGTCTGAGGCTGTCAGAATAATCAGCATTTCTCTTTATCGCTTTAAAGTACCAGTATTGTATAAATGATGCGAAACCAATTATCAGGGTTAAAACCAGCAATTGAACGTAGAGTGATCTCAGAAAAGGATAGTTAAACAGGTAAAAACCTGTATCCTTATTCAATACAGGTTCTGTCATATCTGTCTGTATCCTGTTTAAGAATTTCAGGACCACATCCCAGTTCGAACACCAGAATATTCCCGTAAACAAAGCTCCAACCAGTATAGTAAGTGGCTGCAGGTATTTTATTTCATCGGAAAAGTTAATTGTGAGAAAATAAACAATTAATCCCCCGGGGATAAAGGTTCCGGCCAGGAGGATGATTTTGGTGATCCACAATGTCCAGAACCGGTCATTATAACCAAGCTGGTCAAACCATAGCTTATCACTCCAGAAACCCATAAACCAGAAAAAGAGAATTACGAGTATTCCGGTAATGAGACCAGTAATAATAAGAGACACTTTCTTTTGTAAAACTCCTCTGGAAATAATAAATCCGGATAATGCGAGCAGGAGAATGAGGATCAGTGCATACATACTTTTAGTTTTATTTTACATAATAATAACTTCAGTGATACCTGAGTCTTATATTGATTGAAAAGTATATTATTCCTTAACTCAATATGTTTTATAAGTAGCCGATAACTTAACCAAATATAAGCAAAATCAATAATACAGGTGGGTGGTAATTCAATGAGAAATGAGAGATGAGCCCGGTTTCTTTCTCATCGCTAATTTACCTTTTATCGCTTGTCGTTGATCGTTCGTCGCTAACCGGGGTCATGCCGGCTTCCTGCGGTAGCGGTAATCCAGGGCCACTATCTCGATGGCCTTTTTAATGCATTCGTTAACAGGGAGCTGCTGCATTGAAAGATTAGGATCTATGTGGAATAGCTTCATATAATATTGTGTTATTTCAGGGGCATAACTGAGCTGTTTCGCAAAATGGGGTTGGCTGATCTGTTTTTTTATTTCCTTGCAGGTAACAAGGTTTTTTTCACCATACCCATTGATCCTGACAGCAAAGCCGAAGAGCCTGCATATAAGCCCCCTGTACATGTAGCATGAGCAATGCCCTTTCTTATCATCAGGATCATAGAATACACAGATGCTATTTCTTTTCTTTTCCATCATATCAATGAGGATATCTTCATACACCCCTGACTGGTACATATTCTGTGCTGCCGGAAGAAATTCAAGTATTGTGGCATTAATATCCGGCTTAAAACAGCATTTGCCGCATCCGGTGATACATGCCAGTCCGGCTTTCTCCCTGAATATTTCTAAATGATTATCCAGCCTGTTGAACAAGCGGTTAACAGACCTGATCTTATCTGTGAGCTGCATAAATTCATTATTAAGTTATTTTAACTGCCTGTGGTACCATAACGTTTACCCTTTGTTCTGTAGCTTCCAGTATTGCCTGCAGCATGCTTGCATAGTCCAACCCTTTGTATGCCGACATTTTTGCCAGGTGGCCGTCCCAGCACCATCCCGGGTTGGGGTTTATTTCAAGCAACCTGGGTGTTCCCTGAGCATCAAGCCTCCAGTCGAACCTGACGTAATCCCTGCATTCCAGTCTTTCAGACAATTTAAGGCTCCATGCAATGATCTGCTTTTTAGTACGGGAGTCAAGCCTTGCTTCTACAGAGCGTAAAAGCTTAAAATAAGGTGAGTTTTGCAGCCATTTGGCTTCGTATCCGCATATCCTGGGCAGATCATCGGGAAGAAGTGAATAGTCTTCTTCAATTATTGGCAGAGTGGTATAAGATTCAGGGGGGTTGCCAATGATACCGACGGTAAGATCCTTGCCTGTTAGCAATTCTTCCACCAGTATGGGTTTGTCATAACCAAGATTTTCCCTTGTGGTAATAATGGCATTATTTAATTGCTCAATATTGTATGCCACACTTTTCTGGGTGATACCAAAACTGGAGTCGCCAAAATTGGGTTTGGCTATTACCGGGAACTCAATATTCATTTCGAAGATATTATCCTCAGGCTTGATATAGAAAGCATCAGCCACTGGTATATCCATTTCCTTGGCTATACCCCTGATAAGTGATTTATCGTAACAATATGCCAGGCACTGTGGGTTGGACCCGGAATAAGGTATCCTGAGCATCTCAAGTATTGCAGGCACATGCAGTTCGTACCTCGGATCATTATTAAACCCTTCATCACAGAGGTTCAGGGCAAAGTCGATCTGAGGTCTTAGCTTAATGAGTGTACTCACGAGTGTATCGTGGTTGCTGAGGTACGTGAATTTATAATTCTTGAGTGAACTGAGGGCTATTTTCAGCTGATCAAGAGTGTCATAATCGTCCTCATCGAATACGGTATCAGGCTTTAATAAGTCATTTTTTGAAGGATCACCCAGGATAACCGCCACATTCTTTAGTTCTGCAATTCCCTGTTTTACGGGTGACCATGTTTTAACAGCCTCGGCGGTCATAATGATTCGTCTCTCCATCATACCAAGATCCTGGTTACGCTCCGACCCGGTTTTGTACTCATCATGTACCTTTATATTCCTGAATCCTGATTCATAGAGTATCTCTTTCAGGTTTTCCCTTGTATATAATCGTTCAGCATAAAACTGGTCGACGATAACTCCCTTCTTAATATTGGATATTACCTCACGGGATATCAGTCGCTGATTATCACTGGCCAGCGACCTTTCGCGACAGACAAAATGGTTTTTATCAAGCCATTCCCAGCTCCTGGGGCTATAATTTCCCCTGAGGTAATTACCATCGGCGACATCTATCAGGAACCTGCCCTGTGGCTTAAGTATCCTGAGTACTTCCTTCAGTATCTTGATATCATCATCCATACTCTCAAAATAGCCGAAGCTGTTACCCAGGATCATCACAACATCAAAATTGTCGGTAGTGTAGGGGAGCTTGCGTGCATCGCCTTCCCTGAAGATAACTGGCAGCCCCTCATTCTGATTTGCCTGTCTGGCCTTGTTTATCAGGTAATGTGACCGGTCGAGGCCATATACATGGGTGAAACCCCTCCTCGCCAGTTCAAGGGAATGCCTGCCCTGGCCACATGCAAGGTCAAGTATTGTCTGGTCCTGTGTGAGGTTAAGGATGCCTGTGAACATATCAAGTTCATAAGACGTGATACTTTTATCTTCCACTACATCGGAATCTGTTTTAAGGTACATGGAGTTGAATATTCTGCGCCACCAGTCAGGTTTCAGGTATTCTTCAAGGTTGCTTACAGGTCCCAGCGAGGGACTAACGGATTTATGATCTTTTTTGTTCCTGTTGATTTGTCCGTTCGTATTTCTCATCAGTAAATTTAATTGTCAATAATAGTGTTCAGGTGATTAATGTGTCAGGTTATCAGTAAAAGGGAAATAATAAATATTGCTATTACCACCAGGCTGATAATTAAGGCAATGGCATTGCCCTTGCTCTGCTGTTTCGCATTATTAGTAATCATGACAACCATGTTTATTTCAAAATTAGGACGGGATAATTTTAACAGGTAACAGAAGTGGGATATGATTTTTATGTTACAAATGATTTCCTTCACGTCATAAGGTAAAATGATATCCTGTTAATCAGGCTTTTAGCATGTTGATAATTGTTTAATATTCAGATATATAGTATGAAAGAACAAGGTGATGAGATATATCCCGGGAAGAAGATAAAAACACATTATTTTTTTTTGAAAGTAATGACAGGCTACGACCTGTCAAAAAGAAGGATACCGGTTATGGAGATGGAAAGCACCAATAGGGGCCCGCTGGTAGTGCTTACCGCATGTATGCATGGAGATGAGACAGGTGGCACCGTTGTTGTTCACGAGCTTTTCAGGATGCTTAAACGCAATTTGAGATGCGGAAAAGTACTGGCATTTCCTATTCTGAAT
>Ga0114922_10001100_pt1 | contig 25718 bp, 22 predicted proteins | sample AartaG_FD_100975 | JGI IMG/M metagenome (GOLD analysis project Ga0114922, IMG submission 100975) | Deep subsurface microbial communities from Aarhus Bay to uncover new lineages of life (NeLLi) - Aarhus_00045 metaG | ecosystem: Environmental > Aquatic > Marine > Oceanic > Sediment | place... | reverse complement strand
ATTAACGCCGATTCTGATATATGGATTAAACTTTGGAAAGATCAGGTAAATCTGGGAATAATACCATATTATATGTTTATCCCCAGAGATACTGGTACTCAGGATTACTTTGCACTTCCCCTGGTAAAAACCTGGGAAATATTCAGGGAGGCTTACTCTCAGGTAAGCGGATTATGCCGTACAGTCAGGGGGCCAAGCATGTCTACTTGTCCTGGCAAAATACAAGTAGCAGGTGTTACGGAAATTTTTAATGAAAAGGTAATCATGCTGAATTTTATTCAGGCACGCGATCCTAAATGGACCGGCAGGCCATTCCTTGCTAAATACGATGAAAATGCAAAATGGATAGATGAACTAAAGCCTGCATTTGGGGAGAATGAATTTTTCTATGAAAAAACACTCAGAAAGATTTTAAATGTAAACGATAATATTAGAAGACTTGAGTTTGCAGGTTTTTATAAGAATAAGCAATGTGCAACTAATTAGTAATTAAAAGAGATATTAAATTTTTCAGTAACGAATTTCATCAATTTAGGGAAATAATTTAAAAAGTCAGTTTCAATTTCTCCGTAAAAAGTCTTTAGGGTATCAATTGCAAAATCAGTTTCATCCGGCAAGGTTGTATTTTCTGACATTCTCTGTAAAACAATCTCAATACCTTTAATAGATTTATACGTTCTAATCCAGTTATCATCTATAAAAGAGGGCAAAAAATGTTTTACCTTTTCCGGAAGGATTTCAGAATATCTGATTAGTATTTTATGAAGATTCTCAATAAAATCATTAAGTGATTGCGAAGAGAATTCATGCCAGTTCCTGGTGAGAAAATGGTCGTAAAGAATATCCACAACAATACCTGAATATTTGCCATATTTCTTATTTAGGAGCGACTTGGTTTTTATAATAATTTCATTCCTGTCAGTAAATGAGTCAATATTTCTGTGAAGAATGATTCCTTTTCTTACCGATTCAGAATATTTCTTGAACTTTTTTCCTTTAACATAATCCCCAATGAAGTTACCAATTATAATTTCTTCATTTTCACCTGAAAGAAAAATATGTGCCAGATAGTTCATATATCTATTTTTATAAATCCTTACCAGTCGCGCGGGTCTACCCGAGTGACCATTTTAAGCCTAAGCCTGCAGCTTAAGCTGGGAAATAAAATGAAGTTTTAAACCATGTGCAATATCACCTACTCGGCTTGAGCCAAGCGAGTGTTAGGGGATACTATTATTTCAGTCTTATTCTTTTGGTTTTCCCAACAGAGCAAACATATTTTTCTTATATTTTTCAACGCCCGGCTGGTCAAAAGGATTTATTTCAAGTAAATATCCACTTATACCGCAAGCAATTTGAAAAAAATACATTAATTGACCTAAATAGTACTCATTTAATTCAGGTATTTCAATACGTATATTAGGGACTTTCCCATCAACATGAGCCTTGATAGTGCCTTTTTCAGCCATTTTGTTAACAAAGTCAATTCGTTTTCCTGCCAGATAATTTAGATTATCTGCATCAATATCTTCTTTTGGCAATGTTAATTTATGTTTAACATTGCTAACAGAGATGACAGTTTCAAAAATGCTTCTTTCCCCTTCCTGTATATATTGTCCCAATGAATGTAAATCAGTTGTAAAATCGACGCTGGCAGGATATAAGCCTTTATCGTCTTTGCCTTCACTTTCTCCATATAATTGCTTCCACCATTCTGCCAGATAATGAAGCCGGTTTTCATAATTTGCTAATATTTCTATTTTTTTGGATTCCCGGGATAGACTATATCTTGCAGCAGCATAAAGAGCTGCAGGATTTTTTTCGAATTCTATATCCGGACCGGTTAATTTCTGCATATCCTGTGCTCCCCTAACGAACGAACTTATATCTATACCTGCAATACTTAAGGGGATAAGGCCCACGTTAGTCAGAACCGAATACCTGCCTCCAATGTCCGAGGGAATATCGAATGATTTATGAATGCTTTTGCCAACCATAGATCTGAGGACTCCTTTAGCAGGGTCAGTGATTGCAATTATTAAATCTTTGGCATTTGTATACCCTGCCTTTTTGGTTAAATGCTCTTTTAAGATCCTGAATCCGATTGCTGGTTCTAAAGTAGCGCCCGATTTTGAAATTACTACAATTGCATATTTCTTATTATCTAAAATTTCAGTTAATTCTGATATATAGTCTTCTCCGATATTTTGCCCGGCAAATAAAAGTAACGGATGATCATGGGTTTCTTTTAGTTGTTCAAAATTATGTGATAAAGCCTCATAAACAGCCCTGGTCCCAAGGTATGAGCCTCCTATGCCAATAACTACAAGGAATTCAATTTTACCGTTTCTTAAATCGGATGCTGCCTTTTCAATTTTATTTATTTGCGCATCACTTATTAATGATGGTAATTTTACCCAGCCTAAAAAATCATTTCCTTTACCTGTTTTATCATATAAGGCTTTGATATTTTTTATCACTTTGTCTCTCAGCTGAAATATTTTATCTTCCGGAACAAAACGAAATACATTATCAATATTTAATTTTAAATCTTTCATCTTAATTATTTATCTCAGTTTTTCAGTTAGTAGTTTAATTTCTATAGCAGGTGCAATTCTTTCATACAGAATATTAAAAACCGAATCAATTATTGGCATTTTAACATTGAATTCCTTGTTTATTTCCTTTATACAGCATGTTGCATTATAACCCTCGGCAATCATGCTTAATTCCAGTTGAGCAGATTTAACAGAGTATCCTTTGCCGATCATTGTTCCAAATGTGCGGTTTCTGCTGAATTGCGAATATGCAGTGACTATTAAGTCTCCAAGGTAAGGGGAACTAAATACTTCACGCTTGCTTTTATATGTTTTATCCAGGAACAGTTTAATTTCCTGTATAGCATTTGAAACCAGGACAGCCTGAAAATTATCACCATAGCCTAATCCATGGCATATGCCTGCAGCAATGGCAATAATATTTTTTAAAACAGCTGCATATTCTGTCCCGTAGATGTCATTTGATGTTTTGATTTTAACAAAATGGCAACTTATTTTATTTGCAATAATCTCAGCATTATTTTCGCTTTTACAAGCAATTGTGAGATAAGATAATCTTTCCAGTGCAATTTCTTCAGCATGACATGGACCGGAAATAATGCCAATATCCTTGAACTGTACGTTATAATATTTATTGAAAAATTCAGATATTGTAAGATTATCATTAGGTATAATACCTTTAATGGCAGAAACAATAAACTTATTCTTAAAACCGGATTTATTATTAGCTAATGATTCTTTAAGAAAAGGAGCAGGTATAGCAAAAATTAAAATATCTGATTGTTTAATTGCCTCAGAGATGTTATTAAAAAAGTTTATTTTTTTGACATCAATGTCAACAGAGGTCAGGTAATTTGAATTATGATGAAATTTTTTAATAAAATCAATATTTTCCTGCGTTCTGATATACCAGTTAAGTTCATTAACGTTATGCAACAGCATTTTAACAATAGCTGTAGCCCAGCTGCCCCCACCTAAAACTGCAATTTTCGAGGAGTGGTTCATTAAATGTTATTAAATTGATGAGATACAAAAATAGTATTTACTGCCAAGATTCAGAAACTTCATAATAATATTAAATAAAAAAGCCTTTGCTTTCTGCAAAGGCTTTGAGAATATTGTTAGTAAATTTAATTAATAGACGCAAGTTTTTAAATAAGAAATTGTCTAATATTTATAATTTTAATAGGGGACAGCCCCCTTTATTTATTTTTTAATTTGATGATTCGCTGATTTATTGACAGTTAGCAAAAATCAATAATTTGACATTTTAAAAAAATTGAAGGGGGCTGTCCCCCCCCTTTATAAATTTAACTATGAAAAAGATTTATTTTTTGACGGTTTTTATCTTTATGCTATACAGTACATATTCCCAAAGGCCCCAGGGAAGTTACAGCGGAGAAAACATGCCTAAAGAAGGAGTGATAACAGGTAAGGTCCGGGAGGCAAACACTAATCAGTTCATTGAATATTCAACAATTGGACTTTATAGCCACAGGGATTCTTCATTAATTACGGGTACTATAACTGATCAAGACGGAAGCTTTATTATTAAAGAACTGCCTTATGGCAGATTCTTTTTAGAATTAAGTTTTTTAGGCTATAAAAAAGTCAGGATGTCAGGAATTATGATTACACCAGGCAGGAAGGCAGTAGATTTGGGAGTTATAAAGCTGGAACCGTCTTATACATCCCTGGAAGAAGTTGAAGTAACAGCTGAAAAACCGCATATTGAATATAAAATTGACAGGAAAATTGTAACCGTTAGTGAGGATATTAGCGCCTCAGGGGGTACTGCAGCGGATGCTCTTGAGAATACCCCGTCAATCCAGACTGACATTGAAGGTAATGTTACACTAAGAGGGAGTTCAAATTTTAAGGTGCTTGTGGATGGCAAACCAAGTGTACTTGAAGGAAGTGATGCGTTACAGCAAATACCTGCCAGTACTATACAAAGTATAGAAATTATAACAAATCCTTCTGCAAAATATGATCCCGACGGTTTGGCAGGAATAATAAACATATTAATGAAAAAACAAAAGCAGAGTGGCTTCGGAGGAATTGTTAATGCATCAATAGGAACAAGGGATAAATACAGAGGGGATTTCTTATTTAATTTTAGAAAAACCCATTTTAATATTTACGGAGGACTTGACTATGATAGCAGAAATTTCAACGGAACCGGGCTTATGAACAGGGAAAATTATAGAAACGATACAATATTTTATGTTTTGTCAGACGGTGAAAGAAATTTTAAGCGCCAGGGATTGGGAGCAAAAGGCGGACTGGATTATTATATTAATGATAAATACACATTGTCACTTTCGGCTAGAACCGGTAACAGGGGATTTTCAAGGAATCGCTTCTCAGATTACCGTGAATATTCTGATCCTCACTCAACCGACCAGTGGTATTACAGCCGTGATATATCTAAAGTTGATTTTGATTATTACGGTATAAATCTTGATTACCAGATGAAATTTGATCAGTTAGGCCATGAATTACTAACATCGGTATATTATAGATCAAGGCAGGGTATAAATACAGATAACATGGAGGAAGATACTGCGAGCATAATTGAAACAGGAACATTAATGCAGCGTACAAGGCAGGAAGAACTAGGTAATGAGTTGAGGATTAAAGCAGATTATACTAAACCATTACAGGATAGAGGAAAAATTGAAGCAGGATATCAGGCAAGACTCGAACTTGGGGAAGCAGAATTTTTATTTGAAGACTATGATTACGATCAGAATATCTGGCTGGTTAATAATGATTTTACCAACCAGATAGAAGTATATAGAAATATTCAAAATATATACGGGCTGTTCTTAAGTAATTTAATTGGGATTGATTATCAGTTGGGATTGAGGGCAGAATACACTGACAGAATAATAAAACAAATAACCACAGGAGATGAATTTGATTTCAAAAAACTTATGTTGTTTCCAACAGTACACCTATCAAAACAATTCAGGAATGATAACCAGGTATTATTGAGCTATAGCAGAAGAATACGCCGTCCAAGGAACTGGGACCTGAATCCCTTTATCAGGTATATCGACAGGCTTAATATCAGAGCAGGCAATCCTGACCTTGAACCAGAATATACAGATTCCTATGAGTTGAATTATCAGAAGCGATTTGGAAAATCATACATTGCAATTGAAACATATTACCGGCAAACGAATAACAAGATAACCAGGATAAGAACTCAGGATACTATCAGCTCTGAAAACATTTTAATTCATACTATTGATAATATTAATAAAGATTATTCCCTGGGGACGGAGTTAATGGCTAATCTTCAATTGTTTAAATGGTGGAATTTTAATGCCAGTGCTAATTTATTTAATTACCGAATTGAAGGTGAAATACTGGATGAAGATGTCTCTCAAATGAAAAATACATGGAATTTCAGGTTAAATTCAACCTTTAAATTCAAATGGGGAAGCAGCGTGCAGCTTACCAGTTTCTATTCAGGTCCTACTGTTACTGCACAAGGAGACAGAGAAGCGTTTTATGATGTAAATTTAGCAGTACGGCAGGATTTTCTTAAAAGAAAAGTCAGCGTTACTTTGCAGGCAAGAGATATTTTTAATACCAGAAAATTTGCTTTTACAACTTTAGGTGAGGATTTCTATATATTTAATGAGTTTAGACGGGAAGCCCCGGTTGTAATGTTAAGTTTTACCTACAGGTTAAATAATTTCAAACAATCCAAAAAGGAAGAGGAAGTTATTGAAATGGACTTTGATAACGACATGTAACTGAGAGTGGGCAAGGGCTCAGAGAGGGGACAGAGAGGGGACAGCCCCCTTTTCCAAGGGGGCTGTCCCCTCTCTGTCCTCTCGTCCCCTCTGTTTTTTCCCCTTCACTCCAAAAAAAAGCTCCGGACAAAGCCCGGAGCCTTTCTAATCTAATTATTAACCCCATTATGAAACCTACCTATTTATCTTTTAGTTCTAACAACTAATTTAGTAACTCAATAGGTTAGAAATCAGAATCTAATTTAGTAATTTGTAGCGTTTGGAATCAAATTAATTATTAACAGTCGTGAATAAGTCTCAACAAATTGAAATACAACATGATAAGAATTTTTCCGACTTAATATTAACAGTATACAAATAAAAGTATGAATTAATCATTCAGGATATTCATAAATATTTATTAATAAATAAAAAATAACTATTATTTTGCCTAAAAAATTAAAATCATGGCTGATTTAACAACAAAATATCTCGGGCTGGAGTTAAGAAATCCAGTTATTGTGGGAAGCTCCGGACTTACTAATAATTTGGAAAACATTAAAAAGATAAATAAACATGGGGCAGGAGCTGTTGTGCTTAAATCCATTTTTGAAGAACAAATTTTGTATGAATCAAAGAAAGCTGTAACGAGTGCGGATTTGAATTTGCACCCTGAAGCCTTTGATTATATTTCGAACACTGTTAAGGATAGAAGCATGCAAAGTTATTTGGATCTGATAGAGAAAGCGAAGAAGGAAGTTTCAATTCCTGTAATAGCAAGTATTAATTGCATGTCTGATCTGGAATGGGTGCCGTTTGCCAGGAAAATGGAAGAAGCAGGGGCGGATGCTCTCGAATTAAACGTATTTATAACTGATTTCAAAGAAAGTACTTCTGTTGAGATTGAGGAATCTTACTTCAGGTTAATTGAGAAGGTTAAAGCACAGGTTAATATTCCCATAGCAATTAAACTTGCTCCGTTTTTCACAAATATACCTAAAATACTTATTGGTTTGAGTAATACAAAAGTTTCGGGATTAGTATTGTTCAACAGATTTTATAATCCTGATATTGATTTGAAAAAAATGACTATCGCTCCTTCAAACATGTTAAGTTCTCCTTCTGAAATATCCGGAATTATAAGATGGCTTGGGCTGGTGTCAGATATGATTCTTTGTGATATATCGGCAACTACCGGTATTCATGATGGTGAAGGGGCAGCAAAACTTATTCTGGTGGGAGCAACAACTATCCAGATTTGCTCTGTTTTGTATAATAATGGTATAGAGTATATAACAACTATAATAAATCAATTGGATAATTGGTTAAACAGCAACGGATATAAACATATAAATGAGATAAGAGGGAAATTTGTTTCTAAATCTTTTAAGGAAAGACAGCAGTTTGCCCGTTATCAATATATGAAATATTATTCCGGGCAGGACTAGAAAATATATGTGGTAATATTTAGTCCTGTTAGTTTAAAAGTGCCGGAGTGATTTAATAAGTTGATTGGGATTGTTTTTAGAGGCTCTTGCTAGTAAATATTCGCATTAAATATTTATGGAGTACTATTTTACTGGCTTCTCATACTCAACATATTTAAAAGTGGAGTTTGAAAGGATATCTTCCAGTATTTGCCCTGCTTCAAGTGTGTCTTCATCATTTTCTTCAAAGTGCCAGTTAATATTTACTATTTTAAATTGAGTGCTGATATCAAGTTTTCTCAATAATTCAAGAAGTACTTTAGCTGATGCTGTATTAGTATAATCCATTATTAAATCCAAAGTTATTTCTTCAGATTCCAGTTTGCCAATCCATTCAATAACAGGACCGTAGAAATCTCTTACATTTTCCGGATAGGAATTACCTGCCATGGTTAGTTTCCCATCTGAATGGAATTCTACAAAAGGAGTTTTTTGCGTTGGCTCGATTATCAGATCATTCATTATATAAGATTTAGAGTATGATTTTAGTATTTTAACGTATCAATTTATAATAAGATTCAATAATTGATAAAAAACTTTATTTGTTTGATTAATTTTCAATTATTTAAGGCTAGCATTATAAAGATTATGTTGAGAAAGTTATAGATATTCAATTTTTTGGGTGGAAGATGGGACTCGAACCCACGACCCCTGGAACCACAACCCAGTGCTCTAACCAGCTGAGCTACATCCACCATATATAATCTTATGATATTTACTACATTATTCCCAAAGATGCAGAACCTGATGCTTTGAATTAATAGCCCGTTAATAAAACATTCATTGCATTTTTGCGGGTTCAAATTTAAATATCTTTTAAGAGATTATAAAATTAATTGCAAATAATTTATTAAATAGAAAAATCTTATATTTATAGTTCAGAAGGCTGCAGATATTATGTGAGCTTATGTAAAATTAATTAACTGAATAGTACAAATGGTTGTCTATAGAGTTTCAGACAAAAAGACACAAAAAGAATTTCACAAAGTCCCGAAAGTATTATACAGAAATGATAAGAACTGGATATGCCCGTTAAATATTGAAATTGAGAAAATATTTAATCCTCAGAAAAATATATGTTTTAAACATGGTGATGCTGAGAGATGGATATTAAAAAATAAGTCAGGTAAGTTAATTGGCAGGATTGCAGCATTTTATGACGACAGAAAGGCATATAATAACTGGCAGCCTACGGGAGGAATCGGATTTTTTGAATGTGTGGATGACAATATGGCTGCAACATTGCTTTTTGATACGGCAAAGGAATGGTTAAAAGAAAAAGGAATGGAAGCTATGGACGGGCCTATAAATTTCGGGGAAAATTTTTTTCATTGGGGATTGTTAATTGATGGATTTTCAGTGCCTGTATATGGCATGCCTTATAATTACAGCTACTATAAAGATTTATTTGAAAAGTATGGATTTAAAACATATTATGAAGAATATAGTTACTACAGGACAGCTGATAAACCATATCCCGAAAGAATGATAAGATGGGCAGAGTTTATTGCTAGTAAACCTGAATATTCTTATCAATCTTTCAAGTTTAATGAAAAGGAGAGATTTATTAATGATATAGTAAATGTTTACAACACAACATGGTCGGAATTTTTAGAAAGTTATACTGTTTTAAAATACGAAGATGTAGAATTATTAATAAATGAGTCAAAAGAAATTATCGATGAAGATTTTATTTGGCTTGCCTATTATAAAAATAATCCAATTGCATTTTTAATAGCTATACCTGATGCTAATCAAATACTAAAATCGGTTAATGGAAAACTAAACTTTTGGAGTATAATTAAATTGATATATTTAAAGAACAGAAAGAAAATAAGCCGATCCAGGGTAACAATATTTGGCGTAGTGCAAGCGTATCAGAAATCGGGAGTACTGGCAGCTTTGTTTTTGCAATATCAAAAAGCAATATTAAATAAACCACAGTATAAAACTATTGAATTATCATGGGTTGGAGATTATAATCCCAAAATGATCAAAGTCTATCAACAAATTGAGGCTACGAAATATAAAACACATATAACATACAGATATCTTTTTGACAGAAGTGCCGAATTCAAACGATTCACAAATGAACCGTTAAAAATTAACGCCACAAAAAAATAAATTACAGGAATTATTTTGTGATTTTTCATCAATGTAGTATCTTTGCAAGCCTTTAATTATGGATATTGCATATTTAAATTAATATAATGAAAAAGGACATACATCCAAAAAATTACAGACTTGTCGCTTTCAGGGATATGTCAAACGGATTTACTTTTGTAACACGTTCTACTGCACCATCTAAAGATAAAGTTAAGCTGGAAGATGGTAAAGAGTATCCGTTAGTAAAACTGGAGATATCGAATACATCACATCCATTTTATACCGGTAAAATGAAATTTGTTGATAGTGCGGGACGAGTTGACAAGTATTATAGTAAATATAAAGAACACATTGATAAGAAAAAGAAAGAATAATTTATTTGAAGAACTTATTTATTAAGCCCCGTTTTTTTTACAATTTGAAATTTCGGGGCTTTTTTTGTGTAATTTTGTCAGATTAAAAATATTAATAAAATTTTAAAAGTGTGGCAACTATAAATTACATCTTGTTTGATAACAATAGCTGGGAAAATTTTCTTCCTTTAACTTTTACAAAACCGTTAGCTGAAATTCGATTTGGCATTTTAACAATAAAGGAGAAATGGGAACATTATTTGAAGTCTGAATGTTCATATTTAACAAAACCATATCTGGGAGCAAAATATAAAACCGTGTATTACCGGGATAATATCTTAATTAACAGCTCGGTATTACCAAATGCCGAAATATTGTCAGAAATACAGAATCTTAATACAAATGAAGTACTTGTAAAAGACGGAATTATCGTTGCAGCAAGGAATTCCAGCTCTGAACCGGCAGAGATTAATGAGGAAGCTGTTAAAAATTTTAAGAAAATTCATTCCGGATCTGAATTTGAAAAAATCGAGCATTTATGGCAATTATTTAAACATAATGGAGAAGCAATTGTTGAAGATTTTAGACTAATTACAAAAGGGAGAAAAACGGCAAATTTATCAAATAATAATAACCTGCTTAATCCTGAAAATATTTTTATTGAAGAAGGTGTTAAAGCTAATTTTGTCACAATTAATGCATCTTCAGGGCCTGTTTATATTGGTAAAGATACTGAATTAATGGAAGGCTCAATTGTAAGAGGTCCTTTTGCATTATGTGAGCAATCGATACTGAAGATCGGGGCAAAAATATATGGGCCGACTACAATTGGACCTTTTTCAAGAGTTGGAGGAGAGGTTAATAATAGTATTATCACGGGTTATTCAAATAAATCGCATGAAGGATTTCTGGGAAATTCGATAATAGGAGAATGGTGCAATCTTGGAGCTGATACTAATAACTCAAATCTTAAAAATAACTATGCTGATGTTAAGCTCTGGAACTATGGTACGGAAAATTTTGAAAAAACGGGCCTTCAATTTTGCGGATTAATTATGGGAGATCATTCAAAATGTGGAATTAATACAATGTTTAATACTGGCACAGTTGTTGGCGTAAGTGCCAATATTTTTGGAACAGGATTTCCGAGAAACTTTATTCCTTCTTTTTCCTGGGGAGGATTTGGAGGATTTACCACCTATCTATTGCCAAAGGCTATTGAGGTGGCTCAGATAGTAATGGCAAGAAGAAACATAGAATTAACGGATGCAGATATAAAAATCTTGGAGGAAATATTTAATACAACATCAAAATACAGGCAATATTAGACATTTTATATAATTAAAAGATAAATTGATTTTGGCATATAGATTGTTATTAGTAGATACTCAGGTTTAAAATAATTATTAACTGACAATTTGTCTAAGTGATATAAAGAAGGGTAAATAGATTATGAGCAAATTAATAGAAAAAGGTTTTTCAAAAATATTTTTACAAGCGGCAATTAATGAAGATGCGGATTTTATTCCTCTAATTTCAGATGAAGATGAGGACATGATAACAAAAACAAATATTCCTGAATCACTTCCACTCTTACCTTTAAGAAATACTGTACTGTTTCCCGGGGTTGTTATTCCCATTTCTGTAGGGCGCAATAAATCAATTAAATTGATTAAGGAGATTTACAAAAAAAACAAAATATTAGGAACGGTAGCACAAAAGGATGCAAATACAGATGAGCCTAAATTTGAAGAACTTTACAAAGTGGGAACCGTGGCTCAAATTGTACGTATTCTGGAAATGCCTGACGGATCAACATCAGTTATTATACAAGGGAAAAAGCGTTTTCAAATTGAAAAACTTATAAAAAGCGAACCATATTATGTTGCTGGTGTTCAAGCCTTAGAGGATAACAGGCCTAAGAAAAAAGATCCGGAATTTGAAGCCATAGTAGGCTCTTTAAAAGACTTATCTCTTAAAATTATAAAATTATCATCTAATATTCCTCCTGAAGCGTCATTTGCCGTTAAAAATATTGAAAGTTCAACTTTCCTGATAAATTTTATAAGTTCAAATAGTGACATAAAAATTGAAGATAAACAATATCTTCTTGAAATAAGTGAAATGAAAAAGCGGGGTGTAATATTGCTCGAATATCTCACCCGGGAAGTACAAATGCTTGAGCTGAAAAATGACATACAATCTAAGGTAAAACTTGATCTTGATCAGCAGCAAAGGGAGTACTTGCTTCATCAGCAGATGAAAACCATACAGGATGAACTGGGAGGGAATCCGGTTGATGAGGAAATAGAAGAAATGAAGGCAAGAGCAAAAAAGAAAAAATGGAATGATACTGTTAGAAAAACATTTGATAAGGAACTTGACAGGATACAAAGAATGAATCCGGCAGCCGGGGAATATTCTGTTCATATGAATTATTTACAAACCCTTCTTGAATTACCCTGGAATGAATACAGTAAAGATAATTTCGACATAAAGCGTGTTCAAAAAATACTTAATAATGACCATTTTGCGCTTGAGAAAGTAAAAGACAGAATACTGGAACATCTGGCAGTATTAAAACTCAAAGGAGATTTGAAATCTCCAATCCTTTGTTTATGCGGGCCTCCGGGGGTTGGCAAAACTTCTTTAGGGAAATCAATTGCCAGAGCTTTGAAAAGGAAATATGTACGTATGTCCTTAGGAGGATTACATGATGAAGCTGAAATCAGGGGCCATCGTAAGACCTATGTCGGGGCAATGCCCGGACGTATTATACAGAATATAAAAAAAGCCAAATCATCTAATCCTGTATTTGTGCTTGATGAGATTGACAAAGTTGGCAGCGATTTTAGAGGTGATCCCTCTTCAGCTTTGCTTGAGGTTTTGGATCCGGAACAAAACGCGACTTTTTATGACAATTATCTTGAAATGGAATATGATCTTTCAAAAGTTATGTTTATAGCCACCGCTAATACAACCAGTTCAATTAGTGCGGCACTTCGTGACAGGATGGAATTAATTGACGTCAGCGGATATTTACTTGAAGAAAAAGTTGAAATTGCAAAAAGACATTTAATTCCTAAAGAATTGGAAAATCATGGAGTTGATAGATTTAAAATTACCTTTTCAAAGAAGACAATTGAATATATAGTTGATAATTATACCAGGGAGTCGGGGGTCAGAGAATTAGATAAAAATATTGCAAAAATTACCAGGATTATTGCTAAGAAAGTTGCATTAGAAGAGAAGTATAACCAATCTCTTACTATAGATGATATTATAGAGATTTTAGGTTCACCTAAATATTTAAAAGATAAATATCAGGGGAATGAATTTGCTGGTGTTGTTACCGGCCTTGCATGGACCGCTGTTGGTGGAGAGATTCTGTTTGTTGAAACAAGCTTAAGCAGAGGAAAAGGAAAGCTTACTATTACAGGCAACTTAGGTGATGTTATGAAGGAATCAGCAATTTTGGCTCTGGAATATTTAAAATCTCACAGTAATGTATTAAACCTTAAGCCTGAAATATTCGAAAATTGGAACGTTCACGTTCACGTACCCGAAGGAGCAATTCCAAAAGATGGCCCTTCTGCCGGAATAACCATGGTTATTTCTATAGCCTCTGCGTTTACTCAAAGAAAAGTAAAAAAGAGCCTTGCGATGACCGGAGAAATTACATTAAGAGGGAAAGTACTGCCAGTGGGAGGGATTAAAGAGAAAATACTTGCAGCGAAACGAGCAGCGATTAAAGAAATAATTCTTTCAGAAGAAAACAGGAAAGATGTTGATGAAATAAATGAAATTTATTTAAAAAGGTTAAAAATTCAATATGTTGAGAACATAATGGATGTGCTGAATATTGCCTTACTGAAACAAAAAATTCATAAACCTTTAAGTATCGAATAATAAATATTAGATAGCTAACCAGCTATAATATTTTCTTATAATGCCTTACGGTCTTAACTTATTATAAATATGTTATATTATTATTATTAAAGAAATCAAATATTTTCATATTTTTATAGATATTATAATTATTTACTAATTATTATGAAAATGGCGCCAGGTGTTTTTTGGGGAATATTATTAGTAATCGTTGGATTAGGATTAATATTCCGTATAATATTTGATGTAAACCTGTTTAGAGTAATAATTGCGGTATTACTAATTCTGGCGGGGATAAAAATTCTGGTAGGAGATAGGGGGATCTTTAACTTTAAAACTGAAAAAAATGATGTTTTGTTCGGTGAAAGAAAGATCTCAGCTATTCCGAATAATAATACTGAATATAATGTGATTTTTGGTAAAACCGTATTCGACTTTCGTGATATAGATTTTAAAGATAATAAGCCGATAAGGCTAAAAATGAATACTATCTTTGGAAGTTCTGTGATTAAAATAAGCAAAGAAACACCTGTTAAGATTAAGGCTGACGTTGCTTTTGCAGGTACAAAAATGCCGGATGGAAATACAATTGCATTTGGCACATCTTACTATAGTACAGATTCATTTGATAGTAGCGGGAATTATCTTTATATTGAATCTCATGTGGTATTTGGAAGCCTGGAAATAAAATCTTACTAATGTGATGTACTCCCTGATTTTAGCTTTATAAAAAACTCAGCTTATAAATAATTTTAGATTTTATATTAAGTTATTTTTACATGTTAAATCACGAATCAACAATAATATGGGATTGGAATGGAACGTTACTGGATGATGTTAATATTTGTATTGAGATAATGAATAGAATTCTTCATAAGCGGGGATTAAAACCGTTGACCAAAACAAGATATCAGGAAATATTTCAGTTCCCGGTTATAGAATATTATAAGAAGTTAGGATTTGATTTTAACAGGGACTCGTTTGAAAGTTTATCGGTAGAATTTATTGAGAGCTACAACCGGGAATTAAAAAAGGCAGATTTATTTAAACACTCGGTTGATATTTTAAAAGAATTTAAGGCACGCAACTATTTACAAATAGTTATTTCTGCCATGGAACAAAGGGCTTTAATAAAATCGCTTAGAGATAAAGTAGTATCAGGTTATTTTGATTATATGATTGGGATAAATGATCATTATGCCATTAGCAAAGTAGAGTTTGCTGTAGATTTTATTAAGAAAAATAATATTTATCCGGGAAAAACTGTTTTGATTGGCGATACAACACATGATTATGAAGTTGCGCAGGCTATTGGTTGTAAATGCCTGCTTGTGGCAAATGGCCATCAATCATACAGTAAATTATCACTTACGACGGTTCCGGTTTATAAGAACCTTAAATATATATTAGGTATAATTAGTAATTAATAAGTTTAAATCTTGAAATATGGAAAAGATTGCTATTTTCCCGGGGTCCTTTGACCCATTTACAATTGGACATGAATCAGTTGTTAGAAGAGCTTTCCCCTTATTTGATAAGATAATAATTGCTATAGGAATTAATACCGGGAAAGGAGAATATTTCCCTCTCAAAAAAAGAATAAAATGGATTAGCGGAGTATTTAAAGATGATCCCCAGGTAGAAGTTAAAACTTACCAGCGACTAACAGTAGATTTTTGTAAAGAAGTTAATGCCAGGTATATTTTAAGGGGTTTACGAACAGCATCTGATTTTGAATATGAAAGGGCGATTGCGCAAACTAACAAAGCGATGTATCCTGAGATAGAAACAGTATTTTTGCTGACAATGCCCCAGCATACACCTATTAACTCTACAATTGTTAGAGATATCATAAGGTATGGCGGAGATGCAAGCTCCTTTTTGCCTGAAAACATGAATATTAATGAATGAAAATTTTCAATATGGATAAATTAGCCGGTATTTTATGCACATTCTTTCTATTATCATTATGTTTAATATCATCATCTCAAAACGTTATTTTATATGGAAATGCTATCACATACTCAGGCCATGAAATAGTATTTAACAGATTTTGTGATTTAATTTCAGGTGAGGAAGAAGAGATCGGGAGATGTAAAGTAGATAGTAATGGGAATTTTAAAATTTCTTTTGATTTGGAAAGTACTGCATTTATTTTTTCTCATTTGGGGGTCTATAAAGCCTTTTTATATGTGGAACCAGATAAAAAATATGAGATTATCCTACCTGAAAAAACTGATAAAACGCCGGAAGATAAACTCAATCCTTATTTTGTTGAATCAGGGATACAACTGGGAATGGCTAATATAGATACTAATGAGTTAAATTTCCTTATCAGAATATTCAATGATGCATATATTCCGTTTTATAATAAGCATGTTATAAACGTTGTTAACAGCAATGATTTCTCAGAATTAGATGTGGATATTGAAAAAATTGAGAAACCATTTGTTAGCTCAACTAATAAATATTTTAATGAATACCGGGAATACCGTTATGGGATATTAAGACTTATGGCTACCCAAAAGAAGGTTAAAAATATTTCTGAAAAATATTTTAAAGATAAACCTGTATTATATGATAATCCTGCCTATATGGAGCTTTTTAATCAGGTATATAATAAATATTTTATGTTTTTTGGAAGAACAAATGAAGGAAGGGAAATATATAGTATAGTAAATAGATCAAAAAGCTATTCAGAATTAATAAATATAATTACTCAAAATAGTAATTTTTATAATGAGCCAATTTTGGAGTTAGTTATTCTTAAGGCTATATATAATGAATTCTATGACAGCAATTTTTCACGAAGTGGTTTACTTTGTATTCTTGACAGTTTGATGTTACAGACAAAAATATATCAGCATAAGTTAATAGGAGAGACAATTAAAACCAAAATAACAAAACTTCTTTCAGGATATGATCCTCCGGCTTTTGAATTATATGACGCTGATAGCAATCTTATTACATTAAGTAATTTTAAAGGAAAATATGTTTATTTAAACTTTTGCACATCTTCTAGCTATACTTGCCTGGGTGAATTTGAAATTCTTGATGCTTTATATGAAAGACACAAAGAAAGATTAGAAATCGTTACAATTGCAGTTGATCCTGAAAGGGATAAATTCAAAGATTTTCTAAAAGCAAGAAAATACAAGTGGAAATTTCTTTATTTTGGTAATCAGCCTGAAATTCTTAATGAATACGATGTAAGGGCTTATCCGACTTATTTTTTAATAGGGCCCGATGGAAGATTAATATTTTCGCCATGCCCGTCACCATCCGAGAATTTTGAATCAAAGTTGTATAATACTATGAAAGAAAGAGGAGACTTATAATCCAACAAGTTTTTCATGTCGGAATATATCGAGGATTAACTGATAAGTATTTTTTATAACCTCGTCTAATTTTGTCTTTTTAAACCATTTTACTTCAGTAATATCTTCTTTTATCTGTGGCGTTGGTGCACGATTACCTGTATATAGCATTTCAAACCAATAAGTTTTTTTTAATACAAGGCGCCCTTCAATTAAATAAGTATGATATGTGGATATTAAAGGTTGCACAATTTCGATGTTATCAATACCGCATTCTTCAGATACTTCTCTAATTGAGGCTTTATGAAGACTTTCCCCTTTTTTAACTTTTCCCTTGGGCAAATCCCACTTATTGCGGCGTTTAATAATCAGAATTTCGCCGTTTTTATTTTTTACCAATCCGCCGGCAGCATCAATATTTTTAAAACAAGCACGGAATGATTTGCGCAATTCTTCTATATTATAATGAAATAAATATAATGCATTAATTTTTGTAAGCCTGTTATAAAAGTTTATAAGATCCAGCAATTCCAGGCGGTTTTGATATCTGTAAAATAATCCATCATTATTTTGGAAATAATTTAAAAAATCATCTATTAAAAAAACTTTCCGATCGTTGAAAAAAACTTTATACATTTGTTCTATGGCTAATAGTGAAAAACAAATTGCAGAGCTCTTACTGCAAATTAAGGCAATAAAAATTAATGTTGCAAAACCTTTTCAATGGGCTTCAGGATGGAAATCTCCCATTTACTGCGATAACAGAAAAACTCTATCCTATCCAAAAATAAGAAATATTATCAGAAAACATTTTATTAATCTGATAAATGAAAAATTTGAAAATGTTGAAGCTATTGCAGGAATAGCTACAGGGGCGATTGCACATAGTGCTTTTATAGCCGACTCATTAGATTTGCCTTTATTATATGTTCGTTCAACTCAAAAGAATCATGGACTTCAGAATCTTATCGAAGGAGAAATAATCCCAAATCAAAGAATTGTAATTGTTGAGGATCTTGTTTCAACGGGAGGAAGTAGTCTTAAAGCTGCAAGTGCCTTGAGTAATAGTAATTTTAATATATTAGGGATGACAGCCATTTTTAGCTATGAGTTTGAATCTACTGTAAAAAGATTTAACGAGGCTAAATGCAAGTTGTACACTTTATGTGGTTTAAAAGTACTGGTTGAATCGGCTATAGAGTCGGGATATATTAAGCCGGAAGAACTGAAACTTATAGAACTATGGCATGAGAACCCGGAAAATTGGGGTGCTAAAAACAATACAGATTAGATGATAAAGCTGGAAAGCAAGATAGGAAAAATTAACAGTTCTGAAGAAAATATTTATAATTTCTTGTCAAACTTCAACAATTTTCAGAAACTGTTTCCCAGGGACAAAATAAGAAACTGGGAGTCTTCTGAAGATTCATGTCACTTTATATTAGATGGGATAGGAGAAACTGGCATGAAAATGATAGAAAGGGAGCCTTTTAAGCTAATAAAAATTTCCGGGGAGGAAAATAATAAATTAGATTTTAATTTTTGGATTCAACTCAAAAAAGTTGAAGAAAATGATACCAGAATAAAACTGACAATAGAAGCTAATATTAATCCGATGCTACAAATGATAGCAAAAAAGCCATTACAAAATTTTCTTGATACCCTTATTGAACAAATGGAGCAATTTAATTTCTAGAAATTAACAGGGAAAAATCACTTCTTTGAAATTGTATTTTCTTGGCTTATCAGAATCAGTTTTAATTAATAACATACCGGTTTCTTCAACACCCAGAATTGTACCTTGAAATTTGCCATTTTTATCAGTAAATGATGCATTTTTATTCACTAAAAAAAGATGTCTTTGGTAATTAGTTTTAATCTTAATATAATTTAAATTGTACAACAAATTTGTCCATTTATTAAGATAAAATATTAATGATTTGTAAGTATTCCTAAGATCGAAGATTTTATCTGATTCCAAACATATTGATGTTGGATTCGGAGCATTGCTAATAAAATCCTTTTGATTTACATTAATTCCTATTCCAGCAACAGAACTAATCATTCTGTCTTTTATTAAGGAATTTTCAATTAATATTCCGGCAATCTTTTTATTTTTTACATAAATATCATTTGGCCATTTAATTTTAGAATTAATGGACATATGATCTAAAAACTCAACAATTCCTAACGATATACTCATTGTAATATAAAACTGTAGCCGGGCATTTAAAAATTCCGGATATAAAATAATACTGAATGTAAGATTTTTACCTTTTTCACTTTCCCAGAAATTACCTTTTAGTCCCTTTCCTTTTTTTTGAAAATCTGCCAAAATTACTGTTCCTTCTTCAACCTTTCCTTCTTTAAGCAGGTTCTTACAATAATCATTTGTAGAATCAATGAGATCAAGCTCTATGAGATTATTGCCTAAAAATATAAAGCTCATATTTTAAATTTTAATAGTTTTTTTTAACAATAATTTTTTGGTATTGTTATTGTTAAAACAAATATTGGCAAATTTATATATATTAAGGTGTTGCAGTAAGCAAAATTATAGATTTAAATTATTTTTAGTAAAATGATTAATTTCACTACTTTTGTGTTGAATATTAATAAATTCATTAAATATTAATTTGGGAAATAGTATAAAATTATTAGATACAATTATACAAGGAATATTTGAAAAAAAAGGTAAAGAAGTCATTAATATAGATTTAACGCGGCTAAATTATTCAATTTGTGATAACTTTGTAATATGTCATGGCGATTCAAAAACACAGGTGAATGCAATTGCTGATTCTGTGGAAGAAAAGGTTAAAAAAGATTTAAGCGTTAAAGCAGGCCATGTTGAAGGTAAGGAAAATGCGCAATGGGTATTAATTGATTTTATTTATATAATTGTTCATATTTTTCAAAAAGAATATAGAGATTATTATAAATTGGAAGATTTGTGGAGTGATGGAAAAATTTTAAAAATTGAAGATAAATAACGTTAATAATAAATTAGATGGAAGGAAATAATAAAAAGAATACAACCGGGATGCGAGGTGACAAGAAGAGAGATAAACCAAATATTAAGAAGCCAAAATTCAATGTATTTTGGATATATGGGCTAATTGGTATTGCTTTTGCTTCGATGTTTTTTTTAGAGAAGGGGAAAAAGCCGGTTGAAACGAATTGGAAAGTTTTCAAAAATGAGTTTCTTCTTAATAATGAAGTAGAGAAAATAGTTATTGTAAACAAAAGATTTGTAGAAATATACATTTATAAAGATAACTTACATTTGCCTAAACATAGCAGAATACTTAACAGAGGGCTGGGTAATTTTGCTAATACGGGGCCGCATTACAGGTTTACAATTAGTTCGGTTGATAAATTTGAAGAGAGATTAGAGGAAGCACAGGCGAATTTACCTGAAGAAGAAAAATTGTTTGCAGAAAGTGAAGAAAGAAAGGATTTTGGTGAAATGTTCAGTTGGTTAATACCGATTGTTATACTTATAGCAATCTGGTTATTTATTTTTCGAAGGATGAGTAGTGGCAGTGGGAGTTCCGGTAGTTCAACAAACATTTTTAATGTTGGCAAGTCCAGGGCAAGAATTTTTGATAAAGAATCGAATGTAAAAGTAGATTTTAAGGATGTCGCAGGCCTGGAAGAAGCTAAAGTGGAAGTTATTGAAATTGTAGATTTTTTAAAGAAGCCAAAGAAATATACTGATTTAGGAGGCAAAATACCAAAAGGAGCTATATTGGTGGGTCCTCCGGGTACGGGAAAAACTTTGCTGGCAAAAGCTGTTGCAGGAGAAGCGCATGTTCCGTTTTTCTCTATATCAGGATCGGATTTTGTGGAAATGTTTGTTGGAGTAGGGGCATCAAGAGTAAGGGATCTTTTTAAGCAAGCTAAAGAGAAAGCCCCCTGTATAGTTTTCATCGATGAAATCGATGCAATTGGAAGGGCAAGGGGAAGAAATCCAAACTTTGGCGCAAATGATGAAAGGGAAAATACCTTAAATCAGTTACTTACAGAGATGGACGGTTTTGCCAGCAATGCCGGCGTTATTATACTTGCTGCTACAAACCGTGCCGATATACTTGACAGGGCTCTTCTTCGTGCAGGAAGATTTGACAGACAAATACATGTTGAACTTCCGGATATAAATGGACGGAGAGAAATATTCAAAGTCCATATCAAACCTATTAAATATGAAAAAAGTATAGACATGGATTTTCTGGCTAAGCAAACGCCTGGATTTTCAGGTGCAGATATAGCAAATGTTTGTAATGAAGCAGCTCTTATTGCAGCCCGCATAAATAAAAAAATTGTTCAACGCCAGGATTTTTTAGATGCTATAGATAGAATTGTAGCCGGTTTGGAAAGGAAGAATAAAATTATTACCCCGGAGGAAAAACGAACCATTGCATATCATGAAGCTGGCCATGCATCAGTAAGCTGGCTGCTGGAACATGCAAATCCACTGGTTAAAGTTACAATAATCCCCAGAGGGAAAGCTCTTGGCGCTGCATGGTATCTTCCTGAAGAAAGACAAATTACAACTAAAGAACAGCTATTGGATGAGATATGTTCAGCACTTGGAGGAAGAGCTTCTGAAAAAATAAATTTTGATAAAATATCTACCGGCGCATTAAATGATCTTGAGAGAATAACTAAACAGGCTTATGCAATGGTGTCATACTTTGGCCTTAGTGACAAGATAGGAAATCTTAGTTTTTATGATTCTACAGGACAAAATGAGTATTCTTTTACAAGACCATATAGTGAGAAAACTGCAGAACTTATTGATAAGGAAGTAAGTGAACTGATAGATAGTCAATATCAAAGAGCAGTGAATGTATTAAGTCAGAATAAAAAAGGCTTAATAATACTTGCTGACCTGCTGCTTGAAAAGGAAGTTATATTTAGCGAAGATGTAGAAAAAATATTCGGTAAAAGGGAGTTTAAAAAGGACAAGGAATCTGTTAAAACTAAGAAAACAGTTTCAACTAGTAAATCGCAGGCACAAGTTAAATCATCAAGTACTAAAACTTCAGGATCAGCAAAAACATCCAAGAATCCTGAAAGAACAAAGAAATCAGCTTAAATTTAAAGAAAATTGAGCAACCTGTTAAAAAGAAGTATCACCGGCACAATTTATCTTACTTTATTAATCGGGTCGATACTTCTCGGCAAGTATACTTTCAGCGCATTATTTCTTGCAATAAATGTACTGGCCCTGTTTGAGTTTTTTAATATAATCGCAAACAACAAATTTTTTCCTAACAAATATTTAGGAATTGCCATTGGTTCTGCTCTGTTTATCCTGGCATTTGTTATATCTTCAAAAATGAGTAATAGCCGATTTTATATTTTTTTAATTCCTTTGCTGATATTATTGTTTTGTGCGGAGATATATAGAAATAAACCTTATCCGTTTGTAAATATTGCGATCACCATTTTGGGTATAGTATATATATCTATTCCACTTTCTTTTTTGAACTATTTTGTATTTCCTGAAATTCAACAGCATAAATATACATATGAAATTCTTTTAGGATATTTTATCTTAATATGGACAAATGATACTTCAGCATACATATTTGGAATGACCTTAGGTAAACATAAACTTTTTAAACGAGTATCCCCTGAAAAAACATGGGAAGGATTCATTGGAGGTGCAGTTGTGACAATTATTGTTGCCTGCATATTACCGGGAGCATTTAATATTCTAAACAGGATTGATTTTATAGTATTAGGTATTATTGTATCAATATTCGGAGTAGCCGGCGATTTGGCAGAGTCTTTATTAAAGAGAAGCATTAATCTGAAAGATACAGGAAAAATACTTCCCGGACATGGCGGGATCTTAGACAGGATAGATTCTGTGTTATTAACATCACCGCTTATTTTTGGTTACTTGTTGGTTTTTAAGTAGATTTTTTATCTTTAATTAATTAAGCATATCAAATAAATGAGGATTTACAAGCAAGGCCACAAAATAATATTATTCAACTTTGTAGTAAGTGCTATTATTGTTATTGTTCTTTCTCTTTTTCTTAACAGTATATTTATTTTATCCGGGATATTAATAATCCTGTTGAGTTTTCTTTTGCTAATAATATGGTTTTTCAGGATTCCTTACAGGAAGCCGGTAATTGATGAAAACCTTATTTATTCTCCGGCAGATGGGAAAATTGTAGTCATTGAAGAAACTATGGAAACGGAATATTTTAATGAAAAGAGAACTCAGGTATCAATATTTATGTCTCCATTAAACGTGCACGCTAATTATTATCCTGTTAGTGGAACTATAGAATATTATAAATATCACAGTGGGAAATATTTAGTTGCATGGCATCCGAAATCATCAACTGAAAATGAACGCTCCACAGTAGTAATTATGACTGAAAAAAAAGAGAAAATATTAGTTAAACAGGTTGCAGGAGCAGTTGCCCGGCGCATAATAACCAATGCCAGGGAAGGAAAGCAGGTTATGCAGGGTGAAGAACTGGGATTTATAAGATTTGGCTCAAGGGTTGATATTTTCCTTCCATCTAATATAAAAATCCTAACATCATTAAATCAAAAAGTAAAAGGGAAGATAACAGTAATTGCCCGATTTAATGAGAAATGATTAATTTTTTAGTACTTATTACCTTTTCACTGTCTATAATTCTCAAAATGTACAAGCCATTCTGTAAATTTGTAGTATTAAAACCAGTTAATTCAGTTCCTTTAAATACTTTAGCAGAATATGCCATATTACCAGTACTATTAAACATCTCTAATCTACATTCATTATCAACCGGTTGATTAAATTTTATATAAGCTGTTCCATAAGAAGGATTTGGAAATACAATAAATTTCATGTCCTGTGGAAGGTGAATAGCATTCTTTATTGAAGATATATAATCCATACTATCGATTGCAGTCTGATAAACCTCAAGGGTATTATCATCCTGAACAAATCCCACAACTCTAATCTCATCTGCATCAAATACATTTTCAAAAGTCCAGGAATAATTAACTTCATCAGCTTCTCCCTGCGCCCAATTACGATCGTAATAAGTTCCGGCAACAGTTGGGAGCATAGTTTTTACAATACTTTCATATTTTTCTTCTGCTCCTTCCCCGGTAATCTGTGTTATTTCTCTTTCAATAATAACTATATGCAATTTTAGTGATTTATTATTAATCTCTTTCAGGGCTGTTAAAGTTGCTTTAATATCAATTGAACTTCCGTTATTCTGAGTTACTAGTTCAATTTTAAAATCAGGGTCCATAAGTGATTCTATATCAACATGTGTTCCTTCAAGTGTATTACTTTCACCATCATAATTGAAAATATGTTCAGAATTATAACCTCCATCCAAAAGTGAGTATGGAACATTATAACTTCCCAGTCCGTAATATAACTTTCTTGCATCAACTATATTTTCACTATGTTCATAGAAAGGATCTTCCACGGGATAAGGCATATGAAAATGGAGATCAACAGCATCCATTACGTTATTAACAATATTGTTAAGTATGCTATCGGCTGCTTTACATGCTGAATCAGAATAATTTGTGAAATGTTCAATTAGTGCTATTTTCTGCCTGTTTTCTATACTTATGTTATCAAAGGCAATTCCATCATTATTGATTGCTGCGCCATCAGAACCATATGCAACTCTAAATTGTACATTTGTTTTACCTTTTAAAATATCTAACTTATGACGAGCTTCAATCCAATTATTATCATTTATATTTGACCAGCCTTTATTGTCATCTCCGGGCCGCCCAAGAATATTATAATCATTGTACCAGTATATTCCATCCTCAATATCACCCAGAGTTTGCCATGTCTCACCATTATCATAAGTATATTGTAATACAGCTCCGTCCCTGGTTTGATCAAATGCTCTCCAGATATTTAGCTTAATCATAGGTTTCTTAAGGTATCTAAAATCAAAGCATGGGCTTGTTACCCACGATTGTTCTTTCGGACTGCTGGTTCCGATATTTGTATACCAGATATTAGATAAAGGAGGATCTCCAACAAATGCGCTATTTGGAATTCCAAATGTCCAGCTATTTGTGCTGAAATTTTCATCATTTACATAGTCTGCTACCCAGCTTGATGCACCATCATTAAAATCTTCATAATAAGATTCTTCTTCAGTCAATATTTTTGTTGGCCGGAGATGAATAACCTTATTATCAGTATTAATACATCCGTATTCAGATTCGGCTGTTAACTCAACATTATAATCCCCATAGT
>Ga0114922_10001099_pt1 | contig 25732 bp, 27 predicted proteins | sample AartaG_FD_100975 | JGI IMG/M metagenome (GOLD analysis project Ga0114922, IMG submission 100975) | Deep subsurface microbial communities from Aarhus Bay to uncover new lineages of life (NeLLi) - Aarhus_00045 metaG | ecosystem: Environmental > Aquatic > Marine > Oceanic > Sediment | place... | reverse complement strand
TACACTTTTCAAGAATGCGGGCCTTCGCCGCGCCGCAGCGGCTACGGCCGCGCAGGCGGGCGCCAAGAGATAAATTCTTTTGTTCGTACTTTTTGGTGTCAGGTGTACTTTTTGGTGTCGGGTGTCGGGTGTCAGGTGTCAGGTACAAGAAACACTGACACCTGAACACTGAACACTGAACACTGAACACTGAAACCTGAAACCTGAAACCTGAAACCTGAAACCTGAAACCTGAAACACTGAACACTGAAACCTGAAACACTGAAACCTGAAACCTGAAACACTGAACACTGAAACCTGAACACTGAACACTGAACACTGAAACGAGGCACCAGGTGTCAGGTGTCAGGTGTCAGGTGTCAGAAACTGAAAAAGCAAGACCTGACACCTGAACACTGACACCTGAACACTGGTCAATAGGTGTAAACTACTTTGTGGCGAAAATGAAGGATGCCACTTTAGCTCACTTTAGGCACTCTAGGTGTCTAGTTACTCTTCTCCATTTCCTGGAATTTTCTTTTCAATTCGAGCACAAGCGTTACCTCTCCTTTTGAAATTCCCATACGATTTGCTATCTCCTGTGGAGCGAGCCCCTTTTCTCCAAGACCTATGATTTCCTCCTGTAAGTCGTAAACGTGCCTGTGTCGTCCGTTTTTTCCCCACGATTGCTTCTCATGAGAAGCAAGGCAAACTTCGGCCCGGTTGAGTAACAGGTTCAGACTAATGATGCGGTTGTCGAGGTGCTCGTTCAATCTTTTGACAAGGCGCTGTTTCTCCATTAGCTGCGTCTCGAACTGCCCGGCCACCTTTTCAGCCTCTTTCAGTAACGGCTCCAGCACCTGAGGCAACGGCTTTACGTCACACGACGCTTGCTTGGCCCTGCTAGCCTTGAGCTGCCTCATAAAAATAATAAAAAGGATGATCAAAAGCAGGTCAACCACAACCTGCACGACCACCCAAAACTGTATGGCTGCTGAAAACATCAGACGATCACGTCCACCGTACTACCGCGAACCCGTGAATCCTTTTCCTTTTCTTTCTCACTCTTCTTCCCGGAATATGACCGTTGTTCTTCACTTCCTGGACCACCTGTTGTCCCATCATCCCGAACTCGGCCTTTGTTGGAACCGCTAAATTTCTGTGCTCCTGTATCTTTCTTTTTTTCCTTCTCCTTTTGATCCCGGGATTCAGGAAACCTCTTTCGATTAGGGAGCTGATGTTTGACGTTGTGCACCCCTTTGATCGCATTGCCTTGCCCGGCCTTTATGTCAGCCATGCTTGGCATCTCTTCTCCTTCACATCAAACTACTAGAAAATCGGTAAAATAGATGTCATCTATGGTCCCGGTGACCAGTAAGCCATTAAGCGCACCAATAATATCCTGCTTCAACTGTTCCTTTGAAATCACTTGGGGGCTGCTAGCCTTAACTGCCTTGTTTAAAATCCCGTAGATGACCCCTCTGAAAAAGGTCTTTCTTTCCTTTATTTCCCTACATACACTGCTCTTTGATAGTTTGACTGAAAGACTTAACGAGAAATAGGCCAGATCCTCATCCTCAGGGAGTAGTACAACAAAAGCGGCAAGATCCAAAATGGCATTCCAATTCCTCATAACAGGAGCCCGGTAGATCCATGTTGAAGAGACCTTTTCGCGCTTTCCCCCTTGATCCATCTGCCAATGCTTCAGCCCATAAGCCACAAGCACTGACATACACAACCCAAGAACAAGACCTGCAATCACCTTCTTGTGCTGACGTGCAAGAACAAGACCTGCAATCACCTTCTTGTGCTGATGCAGACACCAGCGTTTTACAGATTGCAAGCTTGACTCAAAGGCTGTGTTTGCAGGCGAATCGCCAGGCTCTGCTTTAGTGTCTTCTGACCCTGAAGGCACAAGGCCTTCCGCCCTACCCCCGGCGCCGGTCGTCTCGCTCGATTCGCTGACACCATCCGCTTCGAGCCCGGTGCTGACCACCCCGGCAACGTCAGCGCCAGATGCCGAGGCAACCCCGGTCTTCACATCCTCGCTGGTCTCAGGCTCGGACCCACCTTCGGTTTGGCCTTCGATCCTTGGCGTTTCTTCGGGATCAATCTCATTGATCGGGTCTTCTGCCATTATTCCCTAACCCGGATAAACCGGAATTTTGGGATTGCGAATTGAGGAATTCAGGAATTGAATGCCGCCACCTTTTTCTAATCCCTCAATCCCTCAATTCCTCAATCTGTCTGTTAGGAACGACAGAGTATTGCAAAAAATATTTTGCCAGAAAAAGCACGAATTTCAGAATTAACGGACTAACCCCCTACGTCTCCGAATACGATTTGAGTCTTGTGCGCAATTTTATAATGGCCTTGGTATGAATCTGGGAGATTCTCGATTCAGTAAGCCCCACAACTTTCCCAATCTCCTTTAATGTCAACCCCTTGTAGTAGTATAGTGAAATCACCATCTGCTCCTTTTTGGGCAGGACCTTGATTCCATCGGCAATGACCTCCTTGAGTTCCCGGGTCATAATGTGGTCAATAGGATCATAATCTCCTGCGATTAAGCTCTTGAAAGATTTCTTGGATTCGAAATTATCTGTATGACTGTCCAGATACTCGTCAAAGCTCAAAAGATCGATACCCCGGGCCTTATCAAGCATGTCATAGTAAGTGTGCAAACCAATACCCATCTCTCCAGCTATCTCTAAATCCTCGGCCGGCCTGTTCAGTTTTCGTTCGGCTGTGATTATAGCGTTTTCTATCTGACGGACTTTTTTCCTGATTGAACGAGGAATCCAGTCCATACTCCTGAGTTCGTCTAGAATCGCTCCCTTGATCCTGAATTCTGCATATGTCTTGAACTGAACCTCCTTACTGGGATCAAACTTTTTAATGGCATCTAACAACCCTATGATTCCTGAGCTTATCAAATCATCTACGGATACACTGGGGGGAAGGCGTATGGCCATGCGGTTTGCCAAATATTTTACCAAAGGGGCATACTTGACAATCAAGGCGTCACGCTCCGCTTGTGCCTCACTGTGGCAGGCGGGTCCGCGGACGGGCTTCCCTGCCCGCAATGTTTCGCAATGCGAGGCAGGCGGGGCAGTGGCAGGCGGGTTGGTCTTGGCGTAGCTTTTTCTTACTTGAATTTTCCGCATTTTCCATAGCTCGTGGGAGCGGCTTCCCAGCCGCGACGGTCGCGGCAAGCCCGCCCTGGCGCGACAGGGTGCAACGGGCTTATCCGATTAATCATCCAGGTCTGGGCCAGGGAATGCCGCTCCCACAGAGGTGTTGAACTGGCCGAAACCATGATCAAGGCCTAACTACTCGACCATTTTGCCGCGTCAGTGACAGTTCATGAGTTTTCTCCAGAAAAACTTGATATTCCCATCACAGGACGTATTTGCCGAATTGGCTAACAAACGCCGAGCCAACCCACAAAAGCCCTTACTTGATTCACTGTCCGGGTAACGCTGCAACACGGTGCATTGTTGTCTTACCGCCCTTTGGAAATTGTCATCTTTGAGTATGAACCCGACATATTCCAAGGATATACCCTTCAAAAAGCGCACAATAGCGTTACTCAAGTTTTCAAAAACCGATCTCGCTTCCTCTGCGTGAGCGGCCATGTTGACAAGTAGCTCGAAACTCCTGGTACCATGTTGGGTAAACATGACCTTCATCAAGGCATAGGCATCTGTAATAGAACTCGGCTCGCATGTGGCCACCACAATTCGTTCCTGTGCAGCTATGTTAAAATAGATGACGTTCGAAGAGATACCTGCCCCGGTGTCGATCAGGAAGATATCAAATTCTTCATTTAATCTGTCGAACTCATTGAGCAGGTTGAGTTTCTGCCCATTCGTCAAATGGACCAACTCCTGCAGCCCGGAACCCGCAGGAATGATACAAATTTCTTCGGGACCTTCAACGATAACCTCTGAAAGGTCCTTTTCACCGTTGATCACATGTTTGATGTTATAGGCAGGGTTAAGGCCGAAAATAATATCAATATTTGCCAGTCCAAGATCGCCATCCAATATCAGCACGCGCTTTCCGAGTCTTCTGAACGCAATGGCTAAGTTTCCAACGATATTGGTCTTTCCTACACCCCCTTTGCCGCTCGTAACAGCAACTACGCGAGGCGATGGCGATCCCACGGAGTCCCTTTTGATACCTTTGACTCCATTCATGTCGTAAGCCTTATTCCTGACCATCTCCCTTAAACCGTTTGCCTGGTCCATTTTGAGATTCTCCCTAACCCGGACAAGCCGGAACCAAAAAGGATAGTTTAAGTTTTGTAAAATAAAGTCAATCTTAACTCAAACAAGTGCCTAAAGTGAACTAAAGTTGAAAGTGCCTAAAGTTAAGGTATTTTATCAATTATAATTGTTCTTGCCGAAGGCAAGTTCCACAACTTTAGCTCACTTTAGCTCACTTTAGACACTTTAGCTCACTTCAAGTTGAATATCGAAAAAATATTCTGCCATAAAAAGCGTGAATTCCAGGATTAACGGCTAAATTAAAATAACAAACGCAATATGCCCGTCTTGCTTGCCTTGAAAATATCCTCCGGGACCCTTTGGCCTGTGGTAATAAACGAAATCGGCGTCCTTAATTTGAGAAGTTGGTTTACAATCACTCCTCGAGCCTGTGTTTCGTCGGTCTTTGTAAAGATATAACTACTAAACTCTAACCGGCCAAAATTTTTGGCCGCACGTTCCATCTCCAATTCATTGGTGACGGCACTGAGCACCAAATGAGTACGAACCGGAAGGTAACTGCCGATTAATTCTCTCAACCCTTCTATACGTTCCACATCATAGTGGCCGTGCCCGGCCGTATCCATAAGTATGATATCTTTTTCTTTCATGCGTCTTAGGGCAAATTTCAGCTCAGCACTGTTCAAGGCTGCAAAGCAGGGAATACCCAGGATCGCAGCATAGGTTTTAAGCTGATCTACCGCTGCTATTCTGTAGTTATCTATAGAAATCAATCCTACGCTCTTTTTCTGTTTCAGGCTCAAATTGGCTGCCAGTTTGGCAATAGTGGTCGTCTTACCAACTCCTGTGGGCCCTATCAGGGCCGAAATAACCTGTCCACTATCATGACTAAAAGGATCGGTTACCTCGATTACCTTCATAACTTCTTTGAAGACCCGTTCATGGAGGTCCTTGGAGGGTAGCTCACCATTCTCCTTGAATGCGCCCCCTTTTTCCAGAAATAGCTCCGCATAAGGTTCGGCAATACCGCTTCGAATTAGCCTGCCGTACACCTCTATGGCTCCTGGATTCAGCCTAAAGCCTTCCTTAAGCCTCCCGGAGCGGCTTAGAAGGAAGATCATTTCCTTGATACTCATCAGCTCTGACTTAAGCGAGCCAAGAAAATCGTGATCCCTTTCATCTATTAGGGCTCGTCCTGTAGAAGAAGGGGGTGGCATGGCAGTTATTTCAAAGAACTCTTGAGCCTTATATGATGGAGCCCCCTTCCCCGCACGCATTTTGTGGGTAGACAAAATTAGCGCCTCCGGGCCAAGCTCTTGCTTGACCAGATTGACTGCATCATGAATGGTATTAGCCTGGTACTTTTTAACTTTCATGAGCTATATAGTTTTTCAGATAAAGATGTAACTACTCAGGTTGTCAGGTTCACGGTTCACGGTTCACGGTTCACGGTTGGCTACTTATTCTCGTTCCCATGCTCTGCGTGGGAACGCATACCGACAGGCGCTCTGCGCTCCCTGAGTAGCTATACGTATTGGACGCAGAGCGTCCAGCGGTAGGGTTACAACGCAGAGCATTGTAACCAGTATAACAATTCCTCAATTCCTTAATTCCTCAATTCCTCAATTCCGCAATCCTATATGTTCACCTTCCCTAAGGACTTAAACCGGATCTTGTTCGGAAGTTCATTGTGCGAAAGCACCGTTGTTGATGGTGCGAATTGTTCCACCATCCTTCTAAAATGTCTTCGGAGCGCAGAAGAGCACAGCAGAACCGGCTGAGAACCCGTAGTCATAACTTTTTCCATCTGCCTGCTCACTGAGTTCGCGATCGAGGTGGCCACATTGGGCTCCACAGACAGATATGATCCGTGGTCGGTCTGTTTGATGCTATTCAGAAGCACATCTTCAACATTTTGTTCCAGGGTGATCACAGGCAGCGTGCCGTCCTTTGCAATGAGAGGGTCCACAATAGCCCTTGCAAGCTTTTGTCTTACGTACTCTGTCAAGACGTCCGGATCCTTGGTAACCGGGGCATAATCAGCCAGGGTCTCGACAATAGTCAGCATATCCCTGATCGATACGTCTTCCCTCAAGAGATTTTGCAATACCTTTTGAACACCGCCTACAGAGAGCAGCGATGGTGTCAGCTCCTCAACGGCCTTGGGATTGGTTTTAGCAAGATTGTCAAGGAGGTTCTGAACCTCCTGACGACCCAACAACTGGTCGGCATGGCTCCGGATAATCTCGGTCAGGTGCGTTGCTATGATCGCTGCATTATCCACTACCGTGTATCCCGCAAACTTCGCCTCTTCCTGCTTGTTTTCAGGAATCCAGATAGCAGGCAGGTCGAAGGCAGGTTCCCTGGTCGGAATCCCATCAATCTTTTTGACGACATCACCCGGATCCATGGCCATAAAATGATTAGGAATCAATTCGTAATTGTCTGCCGGCACACCCTTGATCAGAATTCGATATTCGGATGGTTTCAGGTTCAGATTATCCCTTATATGAATAGGAGGAATGATCATCCCCTTGTCCAGGGCAAACTGTCGCCTGATGGATTTGATGCGATCAAGCACTTCTCCGTTCTGTGCCCTGTCCACAAGCGGAATAATGGTGTAACCCACCTCCAGTTCCATGGGATCGAGCGTAAGAAGATGTTCCACTGGTTCGGCACCCTTTTCCGATTTGTCTTTTTCGGCCTCCTTGACAGCCTCTGCTGCCGTCAGCCCCCGCCTTTTCCTGTTAATGAGATAGACACTCCCTCCAACAATCATACCAAGTGCTATAAAAGGAATATGGGGAAGCCCCGGAATGAGTCCGAACAAAAAGATCACCACCGAGCCGATATAACTAGCCCGGGGGTAAGCCAAAAGCTGTTTGCCGAACTCAACCCCCATACTCGACTCCGAAGCCGCTCGACTCACCACGATACCGGCAGCGGTTGAGATGATAAGGGCCGGAATCTGTGTGACCAATCCGTCACCCACTGTAAGGAGGGTGTAGTTCTGCGCTGCAGCCGCAATGGGCATCTTTTTTTGAAGCACCCCAATCACAAAACCACCGATTATATTGATGAATGTAATGATAATCCCGGCAATGGCATCTCCGCGAACAAATTTACTTGCGCCGTCCATGGCCCCGTAAAACTCGGCCTCCTTTGCAATGATGTCCCGACGCTCCCGTGCCCCACTCTCATCTATGAGGCCGGCATTCAGGTCGGCATCAATGCTCATCTGTTTTCCAGGCATGGCGTCAAGTGTGAAGCGGGCAGCCACTTCGGCAATACGCCCGGAACCCTTGGTGATCACGACAAAGTTGATGATGACCAGAATTACAAAGACCACTAAGCCCACAACGTAATCGCCACCCACAACAAAACTACCAAATGATTTAATGACCTTCCCTGCGGCCAGTGCACCTTCGTTGCCGTGCAGCAGTATCAATCTTGTGGAAGCCACATTCAAAGAGAGTCTGAACAGGGTGGCGACCAATAGAACGGATGGGAATATGGAAAAGTCGAGAGGCGTAACTGTGTACATGCCCATCAGAATAATAATAATGGAAAACGTGATATTCAGTGCCAACAGAAAGTCGAGCAGAAAGGGAGGCAGTGGTACGATCATGACCATCAGAATGGCAATCACACCCACAACCATCATGAAATCGGCGCTGTTTGTATAAAGGGTATTTCTTAAGGTCTCTTGTGTTGCTGTGGCCATAATGTAGCCTTAGTTATTAGTAACCACTTTGTTTTTCAACTGGTACACGTAGGCCAAGACTTCAGCTACTGCCTGATACAATGTGGACGGAACCTCATTGCCGATCTCAACCATCCTGTAAAGATTCCGGGCCAACTCCCTGTTCTCAACGATAGGGATATGATGTTGTATAGCCAATGTCTTGATCCTCTCGGCTATCCCTCCCGCCCCCTTGGCCAAGACTGTTGGGGCACTCATCCCGGCACTGTCGTATTGCAGTGCTATGGCCAGATGGACAGGGTTGGTCACGACGACATCCGCCCTGGGTACTTCTTGCATCATCCGCCTTTTGGCCATCTCGAACTGGATCTTCTTGATCCTTGACTTGACGAGTGGGTCTCCTTCTGTTCGTTTAAATTCTTCTTTCACCTCCTGCTTTGTCATCTTCAACTGCTGCTCAAACTGCCACTTTTGAAAGGCATAATCGAGGACAGCCAGAAAGATCATAGCCATGGAAACCCTGATAAAGATCTTAAATGCGATTTTCAAAATGTATAACAGGATAGCCTGGACCTCCATATCAGCAAGTGATGGCAGGCGGTCCGTCTCCCCTTTCACTGTTAGATAGGCAATCACACCGACCAGGGCAAGCTTTGCCAGAGACTTGAACAACTCCATTAGCGTCTGTTTGGAAAAGAGCTTTTGCATCCCTTTGATAGGGTCTAGTTTTGAAAGTTTTGGTGTGACCGCCTCCCACGAGAGCAGCCAACCCACCTGTAAGACATTCGACAGAAGCGCCGTCACAAACACCGCAATCATCACCGGCAAGACCATAAAGATGAAACGCTCTATAACAATAGAGCCAAATGCCAAAAACTCCGACAGGTTAAGATTCGGGGTTGCTATCATGGAAAAGGTGTCTTGCATAAGGGATCTTATGTGGCTATACATATAGGCCCCGAACACATATAGCGTTGAAAGGCCGGCCAGGAGCACAGCCACCGATGGTATCTCGCGGCTCTTGCCAACCTGCCCCTTTTTTCTGGCCTCAGACCGTTTCCTTGGGGTTGCCTTTTCGGTCTTTTCTTGAAGATCACCCTCAGCCAAAGTCTCAAATCCTTATGTAGTGTCTGAACGAAAACCCTTGATTGCGAGCTGTCATTGCGAGGAGTGAGGAACGAGCGACGTGGCAATCTCTTTATTTCCAGGAGATTGCTTCGGTCGTACCTCCCTCGCAATGACAGGAAAATTGTAATTCGGGTAGTTTTCGTTCAAGCACTATGTAGCTCACTTTAGTTCACTTTTATCATCATTCCGGCACTCCATTACTCCAACACTCCATGTGCATGGAAGCCCTACAGCATCAATACCATTAAGGTTCTCAACATACCTTCAAATCCCGTGACATAGTGTCTCGTAAAGTAGAGCAGTGCCTCCAAGCAGACGCCAAAGAAGAATAGACCAACCACTATCTTCACGGGAAAGGCAGCAATAAGGATATTCATCTGTGGCACTACCTTTGCCAGAATGCCAAAGGCCGCACTCGTCATGAGAAGAGCGGCAATGGCCGGGGCCCCCAGTTTGACTGCCATAGTAAACATATCCCCCGAAACCTCCAACATCTTATGAAAAAGCCCATCGCTGAGCCCCAGAGATCCCACCTCAACGACGGCAAAGCTCTCAGCCAGTGTATTAATCAAAATATGGTGGCCATTGAGGAGGAGAAAAATCAAACTAGCAACCCAGTAACCCATCTGTGCAAGAATAGGACCCTGGCCACCCGACTCAGGATCGAGAACATTAGCAATGGCGAATCCCATTTGAAATCCCACAAGCTGTCCTGCTAACTGCACGGCAGTAAAGAACAGCCGAACGGTAAGCCCAATAATCAGTCCTAAGACCAGTTCGGAAAGTATCAAACGCGCGCCCCCCAATATAGTTTCCGGAAACAGTGCGGGGTCAGGCTGGACAACCGGCAAGAGTACGATACTGATCATCAATGCCAGTCCTGCCTTGACCAGGTTTGGCCATATACTCGACCCTAAAATCGGAAACATAAACACGACGATACTGATCCGAATCAAAATCAGAACAAACGATTTAAACTGCTCAGGTGAAAAAGTTAGAATGTCCATAGTTTCATTTCGGATTTCGGATTTCGGATTTTTCTTAGCCTGCCTTGATGTCTTACCCGATTCAAGTGCCTAAAGTGAGCTAAAGTGAGCTAAAGTGAGCTAAAGTTGAATGATTAAAAGCCCTAATTTCAGGCACTTCAGACTTCGGCTTACTGATCATGCTGATTATATTTGAACTAAAGCTGTTTCAAAAAGCGCAGTTTATGCCCGTGCACAGTATAAATGTCTTAAGTTAAAATGATTAACTTTAGCTCACTTTAGGCACTTTAGCTCACTTTAGGCACTCCTTTAACTAGCGTATATAAATCGGTATTTGTGTGATAACGTTTTGCGTAAAATCGATCAACTGCTGCAACATCCAGGGTAGGAAAAACAGGAGTCCCATCAAAACAGCCAGTATTTTGGGAATAAAGGTTAGTGTCATTTCCTGGATTTGAGTGGTTGCCATAAAAATACTTACAGTCAACCCTACAATAAGCCCGAGCCCCAGCATTGGCATGGCAACCAGAATAGTAACCTTAATCGCTTCCTGGGCAAACCCAACTACAAATTCGGGAGTCATATCATCCTGTCACAAAACTTTTGACCAAAGAGCCAACAATCAGGTACCAACCGTCCACCAGCACGAAAAGCATTAGCTTGAATGGCAGTGATATCATGATCGGTGGAAGCATCATCATCCCCATTGAAAGAAGCACACTTGCCACCACCATATCTATAATCAAGAACGGCACATACACAACAAATCCAATAATGAAGGCCGTTTTCAACTCGCTTATAACGAACGCGGGTATCAAAACCGATATTGGGACATCCCGCGGGGCATTGGGCTTGTTTAGCCTGGCCGTTTTCATAAACAGGGCCAGGTCCTTCTCTCGTGTCTGTCTGAACATGAACTGGCGAATGGGATGCATAGCTGCTTCAAGGGCCTCAGCCCTGGATATTTCTTCATTTAGGTAGGGTTGGAGGGCGCTCTCGTTAACCTGTTGCCATACCGGCATCATGATAAAAAAGGTAAGAAACAAAGCCAGGCCCACTATAATTTGACCCGGGGGTACCTGGTGGGTACCCATTGCGTGTTTTAAGAACGAGAAGACCACAGCCAACCTGGTAAAAGATGTCATTAGAATCAAAATGGCCGGTGCAAGGGAGAGAATGGTTAATAGAGCGACAACCTGAAGCAAGGTTGAAACCTGTCCGGGGTTGTCAGCTTGCCCCAAACCGATCTGGAGCGAAGGAAGGGGTATGGTTGCAGTGAAAGCAGCCGCAGGGAGGAAAAAGAATAATGCAAAGAGCAAAGAGCAAAGAGCAAAGAGCAAAATTGTTTTTGCCTTTGAAATATTTTTTCCTTTATTCGCCATTACGTATATAACCCTTTACCCATAACCCTATTTTTCACTCGATCCGCCTTTGCCTTTTAGAGACGACCTCAGTAAATTTGCAAAAAGACCGCGTGGTGCCCCAGCAGCCCCGAGACTTTCAATTCTGTCCAGGGCCTCGGATTTTTCTATCTTGGTCAAAAAAGTTATGCTCTCCGGAGTAATCCCAATCACGATTTTTTCACCCACCACATCGATCAGCGCAATGCGCTCCTTGGGCGTTACATGATGGGATGACAGAATCTTGATAAATTGTCCGTGGCCAAGACCATCTTTGAGATAAAAAAATCGTTTCATAAGAAAAAGGACCAGGATCAAGATGGCCACAACAATGCACAACATGGCAAATGTCTTCAGCCCGGTCCCCCAAAGGTCCGGCTGAGACATCATCCCGGATGTTACTGTTAACTCACCCAAGTCATCTAGCTCCTAACCCAAACTCTTGACCCTTTCAGCAGGGCTGATAACGTCGGTAAGTCTCACGCCAAACTTTTCGTTAACTACCACTGCCTCGCCGCGTGCAAATAACTTTCCGTTCACAAAGATTTCCATGGCTTCGCCGGCAGACTTTGTCAGTTCAACAACCGAACCCTGTCCCAGTTGAAGTAAATCATTGACAAGCATGTGGGTCCGGCCCAGTTCAACCGAAACCTGCAGGGGAATATCGAGTATAAAATCCAAATCTTGATCCCCCTCGGCCTGTCCCGTGGCTGCAGAATCTTCAGTATTCTCCGGCGAAACAATTTCGGTCGCGGCATCATTTTGCTCGTTCATCGTTGTATCCTTTCTACTAGTACCTCCGTTCAATCCTAATAGCCTTATTACCCCTTGTAACACCCGCGTGCACTTTGAGTTTTGGCACACCTTCGACCTTTGCAACTAAACACTCTTTCACATCCTGCTCAAGTTGGATCACATCACCAACCTTGAGACCAAGAAGTTGATGTCCTGTTATCCGTCCGGTGGCAAGTTCTGCCCTCACTTCTACCATGATATCCTTAATCCCCTCTTGGAGGCGTTCCTTCCAGCCTGTATCTACCTCCAATTCATCGCCCTGGAACCCTGAGCGCAGCTTATCCCGGATTGGCTCAATGGTTGAGTAAGGAATGCACAGCTTTAGGAGGCCCGGCACCCCATCCAGCTCCACGTTGAAGCCAGTCACGGTAACTAAATCGTTGGGAAGCGCAATGCCGGCAAATTGCGGATTCATCTCTGACCGCACATAGCTCATTGAAATCTCATGAACCGGCCTCCATGCCTGCGCAAGGTCCTCCAGATACACCCTGACGACATTTTGTATCATCCTGTTCTCAATGGCAGTATATTCTCGCCCCTCAACCTTCACATCCTCTGAGGCCTTGCCGCCAAAATAGCATTCAATAAGATTGAACGCTAGTCGACTTTCCAGGACCAGAATCGCATGCCCTTTCAGGGGTTCCATCCGAAAGATATGCAGACTGGTGGGTACCGGAAGCGATTGGTGGAATTTTTCAAAGTTGACCATGCCAACTGAGTCAACGCTGACATCTACCATCTTTCGGATGAGGACGGAAAGACTCGTCGCGAAGCCCACGCAAAAGCGTCCGTTAATCATATCAAAGGCAGGCATACGAGTATCAATAATTCGATCCTGACCGGTGAAATCATAACGGATGATGTCATCCGAGCTAGCCGGCGTGTCGGTTTCGGCAGCAACCTCTCCCTCTGTTAGCCCCTTGAGCAGGCTATCTACTTCGTCTTGTGATAAGATATTAGCCATTACTGCACAACAAACTGTGTAAAATAGATCGTCCGAATGCCACCACCCGGCAAGATCTGATTAATCCGCACAATCAAGTCGTTTTTGAGTCGAAGTTTTCCCTCTGGTTTACTGATATCTTCAAAGGATTTGCTGGTAAGAAGCAGCAAAATCGCATCCCTTAATTGTGGGGTACGTCGAGTCAATTTCTTTGTGATATCGTCATTTTCAACCTCAAATTCGATTGTTGTCTTAAGATATCGTTTGCCTTCCTTGTCGAGCAAATTAACAATAAAGGAATCCATTTTATAGATACTTCCGAATGTTTCATCCTCGGCTTGTGCCGTGCTCTGCTTGCTTTCTGCTGTCTGCGGGTTATCCCTGCCAAGAAGTTTTTCAGCCGAAAGGAAATCCCATGCCCCATAACCTCCACCGCCCAAAACCAGGACCGCAATCCCAATGATTATCCATTTTCTGGCAGACCCTTTGGACTCAGTCCCAGTCCCGGCGTCTTTTTTTTCTTCTTCTAATTCCTTCTCTTCCTCTGCCATCTCGACCTCCTATAGCCTGAGCGGTCGGCATAAAGCCGACCCTACGCCCGTCCGCCAATCGGCGAAGCCGGGCGGGTAGGGGCGGGTTTATCCCGCCCGTTTGTTCCACGTGGAGGCGGGTTTGTCCCGCCCGTTTGTTCTGGGCCAGGGTCAATCCAATTCCTCAATTCCTCAATTCCTCAATCCCTCAATCCCTCAATTCTTTTTGATTATGATCTCCACGCGTCTGTTTTTCTGGCGGCCCTCCTTTATGTTATTTGGAAACCGTGGCCTTAAGTCACCGTATCCCCCAACGGCAAATCTCTCGGGAGAAAGACCCTTCTTTTCAACAAAATAACTGTGTACGTTCAAAGCGCGATAGAGAGAAAGCTCCCAGTTCGATCGATAAAGATCGCTTCTCATGGGCACGTTGTCTGTATGTCCCATGATGAGTACATCGTTTGGAATAGAATCAAGGACTTCAGCAATCCAGTCAAGTAGTGGGAAAACAACCGGCTTGACATCAGCTTCTCCTGAACCGAACACAACCGTTTCTTGAAGGGTCATAATAACTCCCCTTTCATCTTCGGAGATGTCAATAACCTCTTTCAAACGTTCCAGCATCTCATCGTGCTCGGTATCACCTTCCAGGGCCAAGACATCTTCTAATATCTCAAGGTTGGTGACGTTGACATCCTCTTTCTCTTCGATTATCTGATCGTAACGATTTTTCAAAACACTTATCATATCCAAATCGGGAGATTCCATGGCACCACCGGTTCCCTGCTGTACTATATCGCGTGCAGTTTTTACCCGCCCCGTATCAGAAAATTCCAAAGGACCGATAGCACCCGTGAAAATACTGAACATGCTTTTTAGCGCCTTATCATCCATTGACGTCATGGACAGAAGCATGACAAAAAAAGTCAAAAGGAGCATGAGCAGATCTCCGAAGGTGACCATCCATAGAGTGGTGTCAATTTGGGGGCCATCGTCTTTGTTATTGCGTTTTTTCATGTGCCCTTTCCCTAATCAAACATACGAAATAAAAACCTCTTAAACACAAAAAATCGGGATGAGCCTTCCTGAGAAATCTGTTTGAGCCTTGCCCCCGATCTATGATCTAAAATAATGTCGACCCGGTGGTTCTGAGCCCTTGTCTGTCTTGTCTCGTTGCTTGCAATGGGCTTATACTCTCCACAGCCATAGGCTGTCAGGCGCATAGGAGGGACCTTGCCTATCACCACAAAAAACTTTAAGACCTCCATTGCCCTCAGGGAGGAAATCTCCCAATTGGAACGAAATGACTTTTCATCCGGTGGCCTGTTGTCTGTGTGGCCCGTGACCTCAACAGGGTATTTGTCCTGATTAATCATTTCGCATAGTCTTTTTAGAAAACCATAACTCGACAGTCTGATTTTGTAACTTCCTTCATCAAAAATCACCTTGTCGCGTATGCTGATTACCTTTCCTTCCGGAGATGTCCAGAGGGAAATCAGCCCGGACATTGGTTTGCTTATACCTAATACTTCTCTAACGGCCTGTTCGTTGGGCATAATCGGGGCCTGGGATGGCGAAATGCTTTCCCCTTGACTCTTCATGGGTGAAAGTCCTCCTGGCAGAATCCCGAAACTTCCTATCAAGGATCCGAGTGCCTCAATCTTGTGCCTTTCATCAACGACGCCAATTGAATTGAGCACAATGAAAAATGCCAAAAGTATAATAAAGAGTGAGACAATCAGAACCCGGATGCCGCTCTGGCTAGGAGTATCCTCAGATTGACTCTGCCCTGGTTTCATAGTATTGGCTCCGCTACCGACCACTTGCACATCTCTGTGGGAGCGGCATTCTTGCCGCGACTGTCGCGGCTGGAAAGCCGCTCCCACAATAATCCCTCGCTCCCACAATAATCCCTCGCTCCACGACAATCCCTCGCTCCACGACAATCCCTACTTAAACTGTGCTTCCCGCTGACCTGGGGGTAAGAACGCATGGAGTTTCTGCTCCACAATACGGGGGTTTTCCCCGTTTGAAAGACATATGACCCCCTCAATTATCATCTCCTTGATCAGGACCTCCTCGCCGCTGCGGGTCCGGAGTTTTCCGGCCATTGGCATACACACAATGTTGGCCATAATAGAACCATAAAAGGTGGTTAAAAGCGCCACTGCCATGGCCGGTCCGATACTACTTGGATCACTCATAGTTTGTAACATCTGTACCAGCCCGATGAGGGTGCCGATCATGCCGAGGGCAGGAAAAAAAGTCCCCATGGTTGTAAAGATTTCTGCTCCCTTTCGATGCCGATCCTGTATGAACGTAATCTCGGTTTCAAGAATCTCCCGAATCGACTGTGGCTCCAGGCCATCGATAGAAAGCTGAACCCCTTTCTTTATAAAGTCTTCTCCAACCTTCTTGATATCAGACTCCAATGACAGGATCCCCTCGCGACGTGCCTTGGTAGCAAACTCTATGAATTGTTTGATAATATCCCTGCCTGACATCACCTTCTTGAAAAACACATTTTTTACAACCTGCAAGACACCCAGTACTTCCTTCAAAGGATAGTTAACCATGGTGGCACCCATGGTCCCGCCCACCACAATCATCACGGAAGGGAGATTGATAAAAAGCTTTATTCCGCCACCCATAGTGATGGCAATGAGCACAAGGCCAAAGGCTGAAATAATCCCAAAAATAGTCGCAATATCCATAGGTTCTTCCCCTACTGCCCCCTGCCCGCTCGTGCCTGTCCGCCTCGTCCCTCGGCAGGACGGCGGGCCTCGCTGTGGCAGGCAGGCCTAACCCCCAATGTTGTTGACTTAAGGATCAATTGAAACTCCCTGCCGTCCCGATAAATCCCCCCCAGCCCCCCTTTAAGAAAGGAGGGAGCTTTTGAAAGTCAACAGCATTGCCCCTAAGCCTCCCCATCGCGGGGGAGGGTCGGGGTGGGGTGTGAACGGTTACGGATTTCTCAGTTGTAGTTAGAGCAACCTTTGTGCCATGTTGGAGGAGTGGTCGGTGGTTAGTGGGCAGGGGGCAGGGGGCAGTGGGCAGCGGCTGATTGCCTGTGGGAAATATCCTGTAACTTGAGAGGCTTGCATGATTCCGTGGCAAGTAGACTCAAACATTTTGAAAACCGGGAATTTCTTTGCAAGGGCCACCCAGTCCATGTCCATAACACAGACCACGTCAAAGTGGAGCGGCCCTGTCAATCTGTTGACGCTTGAGGTCAGTGGTCAGTGGTCAGTGGTCAGTGGTCAGAGGTCAGAGGTCAGTGGTCAGAGGTCAGAGGTCAGAGGTCAGAGGTCAGAGGTCAGAGGTCAGAGGTCAGAGGTCAGTGGGGATGGGTCATTAGTCCGTTAATAATAGAATTCGTGTTTTTTCTGGCACAAAATTGTAAAAGACAATCACGAAAACGCGAAAGATTGCCTGCCCTGGCGCTTATGGCGATTCAGAGTACATCAAGCCTATAATCCAGGTCTGGGCCAGGGAAAGCACGAAATAAAATAACATTCAGGCTTTCGTGTCTTCGTACTTTGCGGCTTGCGCCTTGAGAACAGTACGTGTTTTCGTGATAGATTTGTTTTTTTTGGTTCCGGCTTGTCCGGGTTAGGGAATTGAGGAATTGAGGAATTGGTGAGAAGGAAAAAATCCCCCCAACCCCCCTTTAGTAAAGGGGGGCGAGGGGGGATTTTATATCGTTGATTATCGCTTCAGGTTGATCAGTTCGGCCAGCATCTGGTCGGTTACCGTGATAATCTTCGAATTTGCCTGGAACCCGCGCTGGGTGGTAATCATCTTCACAAATTCCGTGGCTATATCCACGTTCGACTGCTCAAGGGAGTTGGGCGAGAGGCTGCCCAGGCCGTTCGTGCCCGGCTTGCTCGTGGTGGGGTCGCCGCTGAGCCTGGTCTCCCTGAAAAGGTTGCCGCCAACCTTGAAAAGGGCCTGATTATTCTGAAACTTCGCCAGGGCCACCCTGAACAGGGGGATGACCTGTCCGTTAGAGTATTGGCCTGTCATGGCGCCGTCTGTTGCAACCGTAATCGACTGGAGATCGCCGGCGCCGTAGCCGTTGGCCGACTGGAAGGTGGTGGTTGATGCCGATGAATACTGGGTGGTGGACAGGGAATCGTTGGTCCAACTGCCACCGCTATAGGCAGAACCGAAGTCGAGCTCGATATCCATGCTCGTGTCCGTAGTTAGGCTCCCCAGAAAGTCCGCAGTACAAAAGAAATATCCGTTGCTAAGGTCATCGGCGACGGCTTCGCTTTTGGTGTCCCAGCAATTGGAGTTCCCAACCTCATTGTCGGTGTAGCAGGTGACGGTAAAGGTATCACCAGTAGCTAGGAATTCGGAAGCGGTGCAGTCTACGGTAAAAGTGTCGCCTACTATAAGGTCATCTCCTACGACATCGGCAGACCAAGTGATTGTTAGGCCGTCGGCGATCGCCTGTCCACCACCTGTGGCAACTGTGTATGGGCCTGGTGCCGCTGGTGTCCAAGTAGCGCCGGCATCTGTAGAATATCGAAAAGTAGCCACGCCGAGTTCGCCGGTCGTCATTATTTCAAACAAGTAAGTTGCGTCACTGGTCCCGATATATGTCCCTGACGAGACTGGGTCAGCAGCAGCAGAATTCCATGTCAAATTCCCCACCGGGCCTATAGCGTCTGTATCCTCGCCAAAATCGACATTTAAGCCCAAGGAGCCTACAGCCTGAGCGGCGCCGTCTAAAGTAATAGTTCCGCTATCGGTCCCATCCGTCCAGTCCATCTTAGCTGTTGCACCGTCAATGGCGCCGACAGTATCTACGGTAAAAGTGTAGGTCAGTGTAGATGTCCCCGTGTAGGTGCCTGAGGCAACCGGTGTTGTGGGTCCATACTGCGTTTCCACCGGCGTGCCTATGTCTGTCAAAGTATTTGATGCGTTAAAAGCCTCAAAATTGATATCAGTAATTGCCCCGGAATCCTCGCTAAAGGTTATTGTCCCCCTGCCTAACATGCCTACTCCGGACTGCGTAGTATCTATATCCTTCCTTTTGTCTTCATCAGGGTTACAGACTGCGAAGTATTCATATTCTGTTGTAGAGTCGCCTTTATCAAAGTAGATGGTGATATCATGTGTGCTTCCCAAAGAATCATAGACCTTCAGGGTGGTTTGATACTCGTAGGCGTTTTCGCTGATATAATTGTCGTTGGCATCGGCGCCATCCCATACAGAAGAAAGGGTAGTCGAGTTATCCGTCGCATCAGCATCAAGATTGGTAATCAATGTAAGCCTGTCGGTTTTCTTGGGCGAGGAGGTAAAGGACTGGAGTACAACGTCGGTAATAGAGCCCTTATCTTCACCCGTGTCCGCGTCTAGTTCCCATCCGCGGACAATGTAGCCTGCGGGGTTGGTAAAGTTGCCGTCCTTGTCAAACCGGAATTCACCGGCGCGCGTGTAAAATTGGTTTTCCTCGTTGTTGGGATCCCTGACCACAAAGAAACCCTCTCCTCCAATGGCCAGGTCCGTGGTCGAGTCGGTGGACTCGAAAGATCCCTGGGAAAAACTGCTGCAAATATCCGCCAGGGATGTGCCGCGCCCCACCTGGGCCGTGCCGGCCGTGGTGGCCACGGTCTGACTCAGGACATCCTGGAAAGTGACCCGGCTCCCCTTAAAGCCGACTGTGTTCACGTTGGCAATGTTATCACCTATCACCGTCATGGAATTTCCAAGGGTGCTCAGGCCGCTGATGCCTGAAAAAAGTGCACTTGAAAGTGACATTTTGTATACCTCCTTTGGTTGTCGTTATTTGTCATTGGTTAATAAAATCGCTTCGCGATTTTATATAACGCGGCTTCGCCGCTCTGGTTTCATCTTTTCTCTTATTCCGCATTCCGCATTCCGCCTACTGCTTACTGTCCTCTGGCTTCTGACTTCTGACTTCTGACCACTGACCACTGTCTTCTGACCTCTGACCTCTGACCTCCGCATTACCTCTTCAAGCCCATCGCGGTCTTAATCATTTCATCAGCCGCGACAATCCCCTTTGAATTTGCCTGAAAGGCCCTCTGCGTAAAGATTAACTCACCAAACTGCTCTGCCAGTTCAACATTTGATGTTTCGAGAGAATTCCCCAAGATGATGCCCAGGCCTGAGCTGCCCGGGATACCGGTTATTAAGTCTTCACTTTCCGAATCTGCCTGAAAAAGAGTTGACCCTATCCTGTGGAGGTGGCTGGAAGGGTCGATAGACTTGGCAAGCCCGACCCTGAAGAGATCACTGATAACACCATTGTCAAATCTTGCCCTGATGATACCGTCACTGGTTACTGAAAAGTCCATCAAATCACCCTCGCCATAGCCGTCTGAATTTGCGGATTTTGCGTAAGATCCATATCCAAACTGGGTTGTGGTTAGGGTACCACGCTCCCAAACTCCATCATCTACGTCATATGTGACACCCGCATCAAACTCTATAGTTCCTGCTCCTGCAAAAGGGGTTGGAAACGTGATATACCCGTTATCATTAGGGGTGCCTGACATAGCGTTTATATATCCATAGCTGTCAAAAGTGATGTCACCACTCGCGAGGACTTCACCTTCCGAGGCGATTAGATATTCCCAGACATTATTTCCTTGGGCTATATCTCTATCATAATAGACCTCGATTGAATGCGTATCACCTGAGCTGTCATATATATAATGCTCTGCCCGGAGTTCATAATTCTCAGAGTCAATTTCAGTTCCATCCCAACTACCAAGAAGTCCACCCGGGGAATGATCCTGAGAACGCGCATCAATATTGGAGATCATTGTCAGTCTTGTGGATGCACTTGGAGGAGAAACAAGTCGGGGCGCAGGATCAGGATTGTCGACGGTGGCAGCAGGCGTTGTAAGATTGAGTTGGATGTCGGCCGGCGTCGTGCCTTCTGTCCCTTGATCACTAAACTCATAACCCTGAACAATGTGGCCCCCTGGATTGACTAAATAACCCTCGGAGTCAAAACTAAATCCTCCGGCCCTTGTGTAATAAGTGGAGCTGGTATCCTCAGGATCGCGAAGGATAAAGAAACCATCCCCGGAGATGGCCATATGCGTAGCCGTATCAGAGGCCTCGGTGGAGCCCTCTTTTGAAAAATCGCTTGTAAATCCCGCTGGATTTAGCCTGACACCACCGGCGCCTGTCGCCTGAGAAAGGACATCTTCAAAACTGACACGGCTGCCCCTGAATCCTGTTGTACTGACATTGGCGATGTTATCTCCAAGCACTGCCATCTTCTTTTCAAGGCAGAAAAGACTGCTCATACTCGTGTACATGGAACTTGATATAGACATACCTGATTACCCCCTTAGGCGTTAGCCCGTTTCTGTCAAACTGACCTCTGTGACACTTTCCGGATTAATCAGATGGTCCCCAACCATTAGATAAGGGATTCCGCCTTGATAAGTAACGGCGGTGACCAGCCCGGATAAGCCGGTGCTTACCCCAATAGAAGAGCCCTCATTATCAAATGCCTGGACACTAAAGGAATAGTAACCGTCAGGAACCGGATAGCCATAGTTGTCTTTTCCATCAAAATCGACATTATGCTCCCCGGCTTCCTGATCGTCTCTGTAAATTGTTCTTATCTCCGAACCCTCCGTATCGAATATGGATATAATTGCGTCTCCTCTCTCCTCTAATGTGTATGAACCGCCAAATGCTTTTCCATTGTTCAGGGTAATGCTGCTGTCACTCGATTTGATTTCTTTTCCAATATAATCGAGGAGGTTTTCCAGTCGCTGGCTGTCCTCTGTCCCTTGAAGGATCTCCAGATTGTCATTTATATCGAATAATTGTTCCAGACTGGAAAACTGCGCCAACTGGGCGGTAAATTCCGTCGATTCCATAGGATTAAGCGGATCTTGATGTTTGAGTTGAGCCACCAGCAAAGTCAGGAACTGGTTCCGTCCCAGCTCCCCTTTCGTGCTGGCAGAACTTGATGTATCATCCGGCTTGTTATACGTTGGTCCAAGAGCTGCAATAGACATGGTTTGCCTCCTTTTGTCATTTGTCACTGGTCACTGGTCACTGGTCACTGGTCATTGGTCAATAACGGAGTGCCTAAAGTGAACTAAAGTGCCTAAAGTGTGCTAAAGTTGAAAACCCCAATTCCGCATTCGTGTCATTCCGCAATCCGAAATCTGCCTACTGCCTACTCTTTAATATCATGCAATCAGGTCAACGAGCGCATCTGCCCGAATGATGCGGGGTGTCGTTGTCTCCGAGACATCTCCATTACCTGCCAGCGCATCCGATCCACCCCGTTGTCCCCCCCTTTGCCGCTGAAAGCCATTTTGCCCACGGCGGGCCTGGGCCATGGACTGACCAAGATTGTAGTTCACCTGAACATCCAGTCTCTCCAGCTTCACCCCTTGCTGCACCATGGAGTCTCTGAGTTCCTGGATACTCGACATCAGGAATTCCTTGACTGAATTGTTTTCTGTGGTCATCCCGATCTTTAACACGCTGTCCTTCATGTCCATATCAATCTGGATGGCCCCAAGGTGAGGTGGCCTTAATTGAAGCCTCAGGTGATTCTCCCCCCGCTGGAGGGAAAGCGAGATCTGTCTTGCAACCTGGTTAACAACGTGAAGGGGAATCGGCCTTGCCCCTTGTTTAGTAACGGCATCCGGGGCAGGCCCGCGGTCCGTCATCGCCTCCCTGACCCAATGTGGCGAGGTCGCTTTATCTTGATTGATCGCCTTTTTGCCACGCGCCCCTCCTACGGCTTCGATCAGTTTTTCCATTTTAGAAAACAGTTCATCTTCTTTTCCCTGAAATGTGGAGTTCTTCCATCCCTCCGCTATTTGTTTGAAACCCGGATTGGCCTTTGAATCGTTATCGGGTAATGCCTTAAGTTTATTGGCATAAAGGGACTCTACACCGGACTTTCCACCCTTTTGTTTCCTTGCCACCAACACATTGGCCAGAAGAGCGTTTACATGATTTTCGATCTGGGTTTCCGACAGGCTGGGGGGCATCAGGCTGGCCACCCTTTGCTCAAGTATCCAGACAAATCGTTCCAAAGAGATGGGACCATCGATCTTGCTCGCTTTATCAACTATCCCCACACGAGCCAGCATGTCCTTTATATCCTGGGCGGCCTTTTCGTCAGCTATGAGCTGATTTCCCTCGGGCAAGCCCTTAAGGACCTGTCTCAGATTCCGGACAAGGCTTTTCAGGTCAAGCCGTCCCCCCTCCGCCCTTGCCTGCTCTATTGCCCTATTGACTTCCTGAAGATCCAGGCCAAGGCGACTCAGTATGGCTTCCAGGTAGGGCACGGCAGACACTTCTAAGGCAGGATCTGCGGATTTTTTGTCGAACAAAGCCTTGAGCTCAGCGAGTCTTTCCAAAAGTTCGACGAGCTTGATCTCATGCCACGGTTTTCCATGAAGCAGTTTCTTGAGAAAACTCGTAATCTCTGATTCTGAATATCCCTCCCCAATAAGGATTTTCTTCAAATCAGGCAGTGCCTCGCGGGATAACGACATGTCTTTAAGGGGTGTGCCCAGGGACATTAATCGATTTCTAAAATGCTCAAGCCATCCCGGCCCTATTCCCTTTGTCTTTGTTGTTTTATTGTCTGTTTGTAAATGCAGCGCCCTTCCAGGCTCGAGGGCTTGCTCTAAGAGCCCTGAAAACACCCCCCCCTTACGCTTCGGGCCCCTGGTCTCATGTCCTGAAGTCCCTTGCTTTGTTTTAACCTTCAAATTGTTGAGAGTTAGAGCAAGCTTGATTGACTGTGGATTCATGGCTTCCTTATGGTATTTTCTGGTTATACCTGTTCAGGGTTTCTTTCATCCTTTTCTAAAGTTTCTCATCCCTGGCCCAGAACAAACGGGCGGGATAAACCCGCCCCTACCTGCCCGCCATCGCGAGCGCTCAGGCGAGGCGGGCTGGCGTAGGGTCGGCCCGCCCTGGCGCGACAGAAACTGGAGAATCCCACGGAGAGAAAAACCCGGTCTGGACCAGGGCTTTATGCCGACCGCTCAAGCACGTCGCGCCAGGGCGGGTCTCAATAGGAAAACGGAATGAACGTTTACTTCCGGTTTTCGTAATTGCTGAACTTCTTATGAGCAATGAGCATGCCAGAAAAGGTGCTTTTATGTATCGTCAATAAATACAACTTCTTGCAGAAATCATGTCCAATGCCAGGCACGCTGGGTTGGTCTTAGAATGAAAGTTTTTCCATGAAAAAGGCTGGAGAGGAAAATATTTCCCATATCTTTGCAAGGCGGAACAAGAATGCTTGACTTTTTGAAAATGTGCTTATAGCGTAAATAAAAATATAAGTAGTCAATAAATTGGGGGATCGGGAGGTCTCCTCAGCTATGCAAGTTAATCCCCGTCAAAATATGGCTATCGTGCCTATTACAAAGAGCAGAACAGATCTTGCCAGGCCTCACCAAAGCACGGCTGTTGTGGGCCAAAACGACACCGAGTTATCCAAGAATTCCGACAATCATGAGCCCCGACCATTGCGTCGGGTCATTCCCTTTGAAAAAGGACATCTGGTGGATATTTATGTGTGATCGGTTAGCCCGTTTAGCCCGTTTGGCCCGTTGAGCCGGTTGAGCGGTCGGCATAAAGCCGACCCTACGCCCGCCCGCCTCGCCTGAGCGCTCGCGATGGCGGGCAGGTAGGGGCGGGTTTATCCCGCCTGGGGTAACCGGCAAAACCGGCAAAACCGGCAAAACCAAAAGGTTTTTATGTCAATGAGTTGCAGAAATTCCGAGATACTCGTTACACTCTCCCTGGTAGGTATGACAATAATCTTTTCCGGTGTGGTCTGGGCCATGAACTCATTGGTCAGTCCTGATGATATTAGCAGAATGAAGAAGGCAAAGATCAGTGACACTGTGATTCAAATGCTGATCGCCGAACAGACCTGTTCCGTAACTGGTGAGTTTTTGATGGAACTCAAGAGTGCCGGGGCCGATGATGAAATGCTGAAGGCCGTAATTTTGGCTGACCGTTATAAGAATCCTAAGAAGGCCGAGCTGTCCCCGGAACAAATAGGAATGTTAAAAAAGGCTGGCTTTTCAGACGAGATGATCATGCAAATCATCAATAGCACGCCGGTGAAGAGGGTCACCGACGACCATGGAAATGAGAGCATCGTATACGGTACGCGTCGGGTACCCGAGCCGGAAACCGCTCCCGCCACCCAACCCCAGGGGACTTTCAATATCAATATTGAAAAAGTGGAACGACCCTAAAGCCCTATGCCCTTTACTTTCGCCTGGCAAGGTGTTCGCCGATCTTGGCCGCATTCTCAGCCGACATGTGGGGAAGTATCTGCCCAACCTGTTCCACCTTCATCTGTGAGAACAATTCCATAATAAGCTCCTTGTCAAGCTTTTCTATAAGGGTTGCGGCCTTTTTGGGGGCCATGGTGGTATATATTTTGATGAGACGCTTGATCTTATTATCACCAATTGTCTTGTGTTCATCAAGCTTTCTCTGGATACTGTCCTGGATTTCCGATAACCGGATAATCTTTGCCTCAATTTCCTGCTTGAGGTCCGTTAGTTGTTTACGTTCCCTTTCGAGTTGCCGTCTTTCCGTCTCTATCTCAGCGCGCTTGCATTCAAGGATTTCTGCATCCTCACCCACATTTTGGGAATTCGAAGACGGCTGTGGTGGAGCAGGGGGATCGGCATCTTCGGCCAAGGCCGGCCTGCTATCCAACACAGGCACGGGCAACGCAGAGCTTTTCATGTACAGGAGCGTTCCGCCAACCATGAGCTTTACAATCAAAAAGCCCAATAGTGTTGCCGGCAGGTAGACTTTTATGTGCTTAGTTTTCAACTTCATGTTTCTTTTTGGCATCCTTCATTTTCGCCACAAAGTAGTTTACACTGTTCAGTGTTCAGGTTTCAGGTTTCAGTGCTTCTTGCACCTGACACCTGAAACCTGACACCCGACACCAAAAAGTACACCTGACACCAAAAAGTACGAACAAAAGAATTTATCTCTTGGCGCCCGCCTGCGCGGCCGTAGCCG
>Ga0114922_10001098_pt1 | contig 25735 bp, 19 predicted proteins | sample AartaG_FD_100975 | JGI IMG/M metagenome (GOLD analysis project Ga0114922, IMG submission 100975) | Deep subsurface microbial communities from Aarhus Bay to uncover new lineages of life (NeLLi) - Aarhus_00045 metaG | ecosystem: Environmental > Aquatic > Marine > Oceanic > Sediment | place... | reverse complement strand
GGTAAAACACATATTCTTTTACTCACACTTTGGGACTCTATTGATTCTATCCGCAACTTCGCGGGAGATGAAATAGAAAAAGCCCGTTATTATCCAGAAGATAGAAATTATCTTTTGGAACTTGAACCATTTGTTGCGCATTATGAATTAGCTGATGAACAATAATACCAGGGGGAAAGTTAATAATGGAGACGAATACATGATTGCATTAAAATACCTTGACTTTTATACAATAATTCATAAAACTAACCCTGACTCTATTACAAGTAGAGGTTAAAAAGGCAGAGTCTCTAATATTGTCCTTGCTAATTAGGATAATTATTTATATATTCATCCTAATAAAGGAGGACAAGAAATGATCAATGAAATCCTCTTGAAAGAGATCATTTCCGATTTTCATCAACGCTCTATTCCCGAATTTACACCTCGGCAATTCGATTTAGCCTGTCCAAAAAACAAAATTCGCTCGCTCATTGGTATCAGGCGAGCTGGAAAAACATACACATTCTATCAATTGATTTCTAAACTCATTTCGGAAGGGATTGAAAAAGAAAGAATCCTTTTCATGAATTTCGAAGATGAACGGTTTCTTCCTTTTGAAAGCCAAAATCTCACACTTTTAATGAATAGTTATTATGAACTTTTTCCTTCATTTAAAGATAGAAATGTTTATTTGTTTTTAGATGAGATTCAAAACATCGTCAACTGGGAAAGATTCATAAGAAGAATTCATGAATCAGAAAATGTCCAGATCAATCTAACAGGATCGTCTTCAAACCTTTTGAGTCAAGAAATTGCTACTGCGCTGAGAGGAAGGACATTATCATTCGAAATATTTCCCTTCAGCTTTGACGAGTTCTTAAGTTTTAAAAAGGTTGCACCCAAATTCGACAGTTCAAAAGATCGTTCTTATATTGTTCATGCATTTGAGGATTATCTCATCCGTGGAGGTTTCCCCGAAGTACTTGCCTGTTCGGAATCACTGCGAGTCAGGATTCTTCAGGATTACTTCAACATGATTCTTTATCGCTATTTAATTGATAGATATGACATACGAAATCATAGCCTGATTAAGTACTTATTAAAATCATTGCTCTCCAACAACGCAAATCCTTTCAGCGTGAATAAATTCGTTAACGATTCAAAATCGCAAGGATACCGATTTTCCAAAGACAGTATCCATAACTATATTTCATACCTCCAGGATGGATATTGTTTCTCCTTTGTGCCTATTTATTCAGATTCCCTACGCAAGAGGCAGGTAAACTACAAAAAGATCTATGCGATCGATCATGGATTGGTAATAGCAACCGTTGGAAAACGTTCCTATAATACCGGTCGATTATTAGAAACAATGGTCCATAATCACCTCCGAACCCGATATTCAAGAGATCAAATTTTTTATTATAAGACCGATTCGGGATTTGAAATCGATTTTGTCACCATTGACAGAGGGGATGTAAATCGTATCATTCAAGTATGTGAAAGTCTTGCCGATGCAGCGACTCGAGAGAGGGAAATCAGATCCATTACTCATGCGATGGAGGCACTTGGGCTGCATGAATCCACAATTATTACCCGTAATGAGAAAGATCTTTTAAAATCAGGTAATTATCAAATTTACATTCTTCCGTTCTGGCAATGGGCCATCGAACAAAATTACTGATAAAAAAATTATGTCATTGGGGACTGCCATGTCAAGGCCCAATCAATTACCCCGAGGGGAGGATAAATACAATCCATCACGGCGCACTTTTAACGTAAAAGTGTCCGAATGTAATTTACCCCCCCACGGGATTGATATAATCTCAAAAATATATTGATTTTATTTCATTTTTTTGATAAATCAAACAAAATTATGAAATGAGAGTTAATCCCGCCCTGTGGCGGGAGGTCAATATTTTAGTACCGAAACTTGACTTAAAATTAAGAATGTTAGGATGATAAAAGGTTTAAAAATGAATTTTATCGAATTCAAAAATGATTTCCATGAGTTTGGAATCAGTGTTATCATTTTATGGTATGATTCCAGAAGCCATCTTTACGACCACATCCGTTTCAACAATAAGAACGATGACCTATCAAAATGGAAGATTATTTGTCCAGGTTTAAAAATAATGCCCTGGAAAAACGTATTAAAACAATGATGAGGATTTATTACTAAAATGCATATTCAAATGCGTGAAATAGAAAAATTCTTCCCGGAATTTGATATATTTACACCTATCTATACAATGCCAGACGATTTATTATTATCGTCAAAGCTATGTGCCGCAATTGAAAGACAAAAAGGCAGAGATTTCATGGATGTCGTCAATCTTTTGGAATTTGTCAAACCGAACTTTAAATATCTAAATGATAAATTGGGAATTGAAACACCAAAATCACTGAAAGAATTGTTGCTTGAGACAACGAATGATATTGACTTTGAATCCAAAATGAGGATTGCCGCCATCTGGTTTGGGATGAAACAGAATTGAACAAAATTAAATATTTTAGACAGTATATTGAACAAATAAATTTTACGAAACTTCATTGAGGATGCTTTTCATATTTCAATTGCCACAATCCATGGAATGGATTTTTTACTCACATGGAATTATAAACATATTGCTAATGAAGAAATCCGTAAGAGTATAGAAGAAATTTGTCATTCAAAAGGCTATATGAATCCAATTATCTGTACTCCTGAGGAATTAATGGGAGGATGATCAATGTGGGAAGATAAAATAGTAAATGAAATACGAAAATATAGGGAAGCACACGCTGCCAAATTCAATTATGATGCAATAAGGATATATCAAGATTTGAAAGAAAAATTAAGCACACTTCAAAAAGTTACATTGAAACCGAGAAAATATTTTAAATCTACTGGCACATTATCCTCAGAATAGTACCGTAATTATCAGATATTTTCATAGATATTTCTAAATTATCATTGACTACTATTTTTTCATCTTGACAAGCATCTGGAGCAGACACCCGCCGCAATAATGATTCAAAGATCGTTGGGGGAATGAACAATATCCAATGCAAACAAAAGGGATTTTAAATCGGCGTTTCGTTTCTTCAGCCTTCAATTTGATTCAATTTAAGAAGTAGGCTTGACTTTAATACATGATTGCACTAAAAATACCTTGACTTTTATACAATAATTCATAAAATTAACCCTGACTCTATTACAAGGACCAATCCAATGTTCTCAAGATCCATATTTTTAGTATTCGATAAGTGGGCCAAGAAGAAAGACCGTAAACCTCTTGTCTTACGGGGTGCGAGACAGGTCGGCAAAACAACGGCCGTGAACCTCTGGGCTGAACAGTTTGATCACTATCTGTATTTCAATCTTGATCTTCCTGCAGACAGGAAATTGTTTGAAAGTGATCTGGAATTTGACAAACTGATAGAGTCCATTTTTTTTCAAAAGAATATAGTTCGAGACCAAGGCAAAACATTGCTCTTTATTGATGAAATCCAGAATTCACCGAGCGCGGTTGAGCTGCTACGGTACTTTTACGAGAAATGTAAAAACCTTTATGTCATTGCCGCAGGCTCTTTACTTGAATCACTGATCGATCGCCATATCAGCTTCCCCGTAGGGAGGGTGGAGTATATGCTCATGCGGCCGCTTTCATTTATGGAATATCTGAAGGCAGCCGTTGAGGAACGGGCACTGGAGGAGTTAACAAATATACCTGTAAATGACTATGCTCATAATCGTTTGATGGAACTCTTTAACCGTTATGCTCTCATTGGAGGTATGCCGGAGATCGTTCGTGTTTATCTCGAGAGCGGCGATCTCATATATTTGAAAACGGTTTTCGACAGCCTCATTATCGCCTATTTGGATGATGTAGAAAAATACGCATCAAATCGGAGTCAGGCTGAAGTCATCAGACATATTATTAAAAACGCTTTTTATGAAGCCGGCAGTCGTATCACATTCCAGGGCTTCGGGAAATCCAAATACCGGTCCAGAGAAATGGGTGAAGCCTTCACCATTCTGGAGAAAGCCATGCTGCTTACCCTTATTTATCCCACGACCACTCTAATGATCCCCACCATACCTGACCGCAGAAAATCACCCAGGCTACAGATGCTTGATACCGGACTGGTAAATTACTTCGCGGGATTGCAGGGGGAACTGATTAGCGCTCCGGATATTGACCGGGTGTTTCGCGGAAGAATCGCAGAGCATATTGTGGGTCAAGAAATTCTAAGTTCTGATCCTTCACCATTGCACGGATTACATTTTTGGGTTAGGGAAAAGAAGCAATCCACAGCAGAAATGGATTTTGTCTTGCCCCATTCTCGGGGATTGATTCCCATTGAAGTTAAATCAGGACCAGTGGGTCGTCTGCGCTCATTGCATCAATTCATGGATCTGGTAGATCATCCATTCGCTATTCGACTGTATGGTCATCAATTAAGAATTGATACGATCAAAACATTATCAGGAAAACCATTCCATCTTCTGAATCTTCCTTATTATCTGGCTTGGAAATTGGCAGTCTATTTGGAATGGTTCATAGAAAGAGTGATGTAATCCTACTCTTTTCTCCTGTGACGCAAACGGTCCAAGGTCACAGCAGTTACAATTGAGTATTCGGAACATCATTGAATACTTATTGGGCCTAAGGGGGTGTTGGCCTGCCAAAAACCGTAAACTCGATCACCCCACACGGAAGGTCCTTCGGCCACCCGGTAATGGTCAGTTTCACGTGACGGCACTTAACGGGCACGATTTCGTCGAACTCGACCGCGTTGTCCCGGTCATTTTTGGCCTTGTCCACAACAGTCGTGAACGTTTTACCGTCCTGGGATACTTCGATCTTGTATTTTCTGGCCCTTGTCTGGGCATCGTCATCTTTGAGCCTGTTTGGCAGTAAGAAGAGAAGCCGCGCAGAGTCAATGATGTACTGCTGCCTGGAGGCGGATCCAAGGTCAAAGGTCACCCACGGTTCCTCGTCATCTTCGGCCGGGGCCCACCAGGTCCTGGAATTGTTATCCACGGCGTAGGGCGCGTTTCGCCCGGGGGCCTCGCTGCTGACTGTGTAGTTTTTGTCCTCCGACAATGGAATCGATCCGCTGTCATTGTCCTTCCAGGGTTCGGCCTTGACACCCGGCGCCCACTGGGGTGTCTCCGACGGGCCGTTGATGACCATGTTCCCCTCTTCGTCAAAGCCGACCGGATCCATACCGATACGACGTTCGAACATACGGTTCCAGTTCCTGTAAAGCAGCGTATAGATCGCCCATATAGTACCATCAGGACCCTCGACGATACTGTGATGGCTGGTTCCGTTGATCATCCCGTTCTTATGAAGGAGGACGGGACTCTCCTCATAGTACGTGAAGGGGCCAAGAGGATCTTTACCGGTGTACACGCCCACGCCATACGTTTTCCAGTCGGTTCCCGGTGCCGCATACTGAAGATAATATGTTTCGTTCCATTTGGTCATCCAGGGCCCTTCGATCCAGCTAAAACCGCCATATTCATTCCAATTCCCATAGCGTTCCCAGATATGCGACGGTTCGAACCGGAAGAAGTGTCTGGGAGTGCTGAGGAACTTTCTCAGATCTCTGCTGTCGAGTTCGACTCCGTATACCCCGGCTGTAGATCCCCCTGCGTAATACAGATAGGCCCGGTTATCATCGTCGATAAAGAGCATCGGATCGAACACGCCTCCATCCTCCCAGCCGCGGCCTGGATCTCGCTCGCTCTCGAGCCTCTGACCGTTTTCGTCCTGAAAGTCGCCGAAGAATTTGAAGGGGCCCAGCGGATCGCGGCTCCGGAAGAGCCCAATGTCATTGCCGGTCAGGTACACGTAATCCTTATATCCGACCGCCGCAGGAGCCACGATCCCACGGCCTTCCGGGATGGATACCCTGTGATACTCCCAATTCACCAGGTCGCCGGATGACCAGACGACCGCCCCGGAGCGCCCACCGGACCAGAGCCCACCGGTTAGATACAGATAGTATTTCCCTTGAAACTTGATGACATTGGGGTCAGCGAGCCTTCCCGCTTCTTCAATAACAAGCGGGTTGATGTAGCGCAGTGTCTTCTGCACAACATCGTAGTAGACCGGTTCCTGTGCAGATACGGAAAAACCTGCCATAAGCAGCAAAAATAAACCGACCGTGTAAACGCGCTTTGCTTTCAAGATGCACCTCCTGATGTAACTTCCCTTAGTGTCAAAAACTTTTGACACTACCTAACTTTCATTGAAACAATTGGAAAAGAATGAACTAAACGTTCTGTTTTTACATTAATTGCGAACCATGAAGTCTATTTGATCAGGACAACTTCCTCATTGGGCGGCTGAATAAATTCAACTCCCAGATTGGTTACCATTTGAGGTGTTGAAATATTAAAGCGAAGTGGCTCACCGGGTCTTTCAGTAATGTTCATATGGACCATGTATTCGAGCGCAAAGAAATGATTCTCTTGAATCTTTAAATGATGTGTGAATGTGCGCCATGGCGCCATGGAAGGTCCTTCTGTTCTCGTATCCCATTCAACTTCCCTGGTGTCGATGTTATTATTACCCATACTATGATTATCGATGGAAAATCCCGGTTTGTCGGTATTGGCGAGCACTCTCTTCACCATTTCACTGTCTTTTCTGCCATTATCGGAAAACGGAGTATAAATATAGCCTGCCTCTTCCATGGCCTTGACCATTGCCTTCAAAGATTCCCCGCCGGTCATGCCGACTTTCATGTGTGGCCGCATAATCCATTGACCTGCTATCGCCAGATCATAGGCCTTCTGTAAAAACTCAGGAGCTTTTGTTTCCCCTTCTCTTAAAATATATGCGTACGTTTTCGTATCTACTTCAAATTCCATATAGGTTCCCCCAGGATCACCGCCACAATAAAATAAATCACCACGCTGTAATATATAGCTACGAGAGCGTGTCTCGGACATACTGGAAACAGCCGAATAGATCACGCGGGCACCTACATCCCTTCTCGTCGTTACACCCGGCACGACTTTAGAAAATCTTTCTAAAACCTCCTGGCGAGCCAGTGCAAACACTTCGATCCGTGCTGCCACTTCCCTGCTCGTCCTTCTTATCAGAAAATCCGTAATGACATTCTCCGCAGACACAATTCTTGCAGAATATTTCGGTCCTAAAATTTTTTCCAGATTCAGATATTGGGTATGCGAAATCCCGTCGGCCACGGGGAGAAAATCGGAATAATTCACGGCAATCGTCTGTGGATCGCGTTCGGCCACAAATTCTCTTATTTCGTTGAAGACTTCGGGAACCGAAAATCCCTGGCTCGGATCTGAATTGTCATAATTATAACCGGCAAAAGCCCGTGCGACATCTTCGGATCCCCATACGTCAATGTTTTCGACAGCGCCTGCACTTCCACCAAATACGGCCCGTTCGATCCTGTCCCCCAGGTCGGTAAAAATTAAATATCCGGATGTCCGTCCAAATTGCATAGCCATCGGGTCCTGACCACGAGTGACGTGAATCCACATGTCCACATTGTTGTCGCGCATGGCTCCCGGCAGAATAAGGTCAAGTTTCTCGTTTCTCATCAGACGAAGAGCTTCCGCATCTGTCTTTGACGTACGTGCCGGCAGAGGATTTATCAAATTTAATCTCTTCCCTATGTACAATTGTGCATTGGCATTAAGTATTGCAAACATCACAGCGACTAAAATAAGAATGGCTCGAAACTTCATTTTTTTCTCCTATCTTGACAGTGCCAAATGTTAAAAATTAACCACAGAGCATCATGCCTGAGGCAGATCCGCCTGGGCGGACACAGAGAAATTATTAATATTATTTATTTTACACATTAACATCTTATCTCCCCTCCGTGTCCTCTCAAATACCAGAAAAACAATTCGATGTTTCCCCATCGATCGACCTTTGTATTTTAGAAATATCTCTTTTTGTCTTTCAAAAGAAATATTTCTTAATTCATAAATTCTTCGAGGGTGGACAGATTGGGTAATGCCATGACTTTAACAACCGTCTGTTCATAAACCTCGTACAGCTGAGGAAGCTTGGCCTTCAGGTCAGATCTATTCTTAATCGTCCACTCCTCCCCCTTGGGACCATAGGGTTCCATGAGGTTCCACGCGGTAAATATAAACCAATAAGCAAACTCTTGAAGTGTGACGCGTAATCTTCGCTCTCGTCGCTCTGGATCTTCATTTTCTATTTGACCGGACCGTCCTCTGTAGTAATACTTGTTGTCCACTGCCTCCCGCATCGCCTGATAAAGCTTCGACGTTTCCGAAATACCCCACTCGTCGGGAAACGTGTAGTGAAGTCCTACATCGGTCACCCAGTGCAAGATGTGCTCGACGACCTCATTCACTTGCCCGGTTCCTGGTTCGAGTTCCATGATAATGTCGCAAACGCTGTTCTGACTTCTTGTGTTGTCCCATGCCGCTTTCTCAGCGTGAGAGAAATCGCGGTCTCTCCCCTTATAGAGAGGGATCAAAGCTCTATATTTGTACATGTTCCTTAGAACCTCTTTTTGCAACGCGTCATCTATGGTACTCCCATGCGGAAACACCTCAGTGATGGTTTTAGCGACCCTCCGCATGAAGTCATCGGAAATATCATCCCGACCGACCATAGTAATGCCGCAGACCGTGAGTTTTTTCGTGAACGGCTTGTACTCGTCTGTCGGAACGATGCCGCTATTCATATACAGATTGTCGGGTACTTCACCCAATGGAGAAATCAGAATGCAGCCCCCCAGATGGGTCTTTTCTGGAACGGTCTTTTCTGAACTGCAAGCGCCCAGAAATACGATCAAAGAAAGGATTGCATAAAAAATTTGTCGAGTAGACATAATAGATCTCCTTTCATTATTACCATGGTAATGGCGCAATACGGGGAAGTTTTTCATCACGCATGGCGGTATGATACGCTAATGTCGCGACGACCACCGCTGTTTGCATCATGCCGTCCGCAAAGAGACGTTCATACACATCCATACTCGTGTGAGCGTTCCAGTCATCTATCTCTTTTCTATCATGATTAAAATAAAAGCCAGGCAAACCGACCTCGGCGTAGGCTTCATGATACATCCCGGTAGTGAAAAGATGGGACATTCCCAGGCCATGCAACGGCTTGATCCATTCCGTAAATATTGCCCGTATTTCTTCATTCCCCATGATGGAAACACCCCGTATCCTGCCGGGACCGATATCCTGGTCAAAATACGCTACAAAATTATGATAATCCTTCTTGTATTCCTTTGTCACGGGATCGGCAAAGTGTTTGCGGACATGACCCCGGTTACCTGCTAATCCACCTCCATCATGTCCACCCCAGAGCCCCACGCGAATGGTCCTCCGAGGTTTCACCCCGATGGCCTTGAGAATGCGTACCGCTTCCATGGAAGTCACTGCACCGGCAGCATTATCAATGGCTCCGCTGCCGACAGGTACAGACTGAAGATGACCGCCTACAATGACGATTTCATGCGCCAGATCTGTACCCGGTATCTCTGCAACGACGTTCTGATCGTGCGGATCTCCTCTGTAAAAGTTTGTCCTGATTTCGATTTCCATTTCGACAGGAATGTCCTTTTCAAGAATCCGCATCATCCGGTTATAGTGTTCCACTGCCAAAACCAGCTCCGGGGGCTGGGGAGACGAATTCTCTTCCCATGGCCTTTCTACTCTATTGTATCTGCCTGGAGCAACGGATCCGTAATAATGCTGTCCATCCGGGTGTACGATAGCAATTGCTCCCTCGCCAAATACAAAATCAACAATTTTCTGTCTCGTAATTCTGTCTCCCCTGGACCTGCGTTTACGACGTTCCTGTGATTGCAATTCTAATTCTAGAACTGAGACTCGGGGCTCGAGGGGGATTTTCGACATTTCATCAAGCCTCTCCTCGGTCCACGTCACGGGATTGGCCTCAAAATGGGGCGAGATCTCCTGTATCGGACTTATCAAGAGGATACGATCCTTCAATTTCCCCCGGTATGGTTCCAGATCCGCTTCTGAAGTGATTTCTGCAAAATTGATGTGGATGACCGGTGCCCTAATCTTCCCATTTGTACCGGACGACCACGGTGCGGGGAAGCCTATAATCGGCATATATTTGGGGGCCACCATGTGCACTGAGACGTAATCAATATCCCAGCCGTTACCAAACTCATATGGCTCGAGTCTGGCATTGGTGAGACCGTATTCTTTTAACCGTTCTTTCGCCCATTCACAGGCTTCCCTAAACGCAGGCGTTTTCACAAAACGTGGGCCAAAAACATCACAAATCCAGCTGGCATTCTCCATCACATCAGAATTTGCAAATTCAAATTCCATGATTTTCTGTACCACGTCGTAGTAGACTTTTTCCTGTGCAGATACGGAGGATACGACTAAGAGTATCATCAATAACCCAACCGAAATAATACGTTCTGTTTTCATAGCATGCCTCACGATAAAATTTCAATCCATGGTTAATTATTATCTGATATCCCCTAACAATCGACGACATCTTAAATTGGGATTTTGTTGAACTACGATACGAAATTTACATTTGATAACTGTCATTAGAGCAATTCGGGCATGTGACATATAAAATTAATATATACAACCATCATAAGCAAGTGCTATTTTGTTGACTGGTTTACCAAGATTTTGTGCACGTTTAGCCTGTAATGTTTCTTTCTCAAAATCAATTTTTGAGTAATAATCTTCTTGTCACACCCATAAAAGATAGACCGATATTATGTTATAGGCAGAAATATAATTATTCTTGAGAATGAAAATCCTGACCGTCCATTTTCTTCATCAAATTTCCGAAACGGTTTGAGGAAATACAAATAATTATCTATATTAAAGGTGAGTATTCAGTTTGTATTAGTGGATATACGGATTAACTGAAATATTTTTTATCTAACTGATCCTGAAATCCTGTTCATTCATTAACCATAATCCAGGAGACGAGAAATATGATATTACCGGTTGTTAAATCAGAAAAATCAATATTAAGATTTTTCGCTGTTACATTTTTTGTGGCTATATTTTACATGATTGTTTTCACTGTGCAGGCACAAACACTTACTCCGGAAATTTATGAGTCATTGCAATTCCGCCATATAGGACCAAAGGGCAATCGTGTCATCGCCATAGTCAGTGAGCCGGGAAACCGAGATTTGATCTACGCTGGCGCAGCTTCAGGAGGTATCTGGAAAACAACCGACGGTGGCCTTCATTGGGTTCCTGTTTTTGACAATCAGGATGTTTCTTCAATCGGGGCCTTGGCAATGGCTCCTTCCGATCCTCACATTATCTGGGCGGGAACCGGTGAGACCAATATCCGCAGCAATATTTCGATTGGGAATGGAATTTATAAATCTACAAATGGCGGAAAATTATGGCAAAAAATGGGACTTGAAAAGAGCGGCCGTATCGGGCGAATTGTAATCGATCCACGCGATCCTGATATTGTCCTGGCAGCAGTAATGGGACACTGTTATGGCCCTCAGCAAGAACGGGGAGTTTACCGAACCTCAGACGGGGGACACACATGGCAGCGGGTTCTATTTACTGATGAAAACACAGGAGCATCGGATATCGCAATGGATCCGGCAAATCCAAGAAATATTATTGCTGGAATGTGGCCACTTGAGATCAAAACATGGCAGCGAAACAGTGGAGGACCTGGAGGCGGACTATTTATATCAAATGATAGCGGCATAACCTGGAAGAAACTCACAAAGGGATTACCTCCTCAACCGACGGGCAAAATCGCTGTTGCCTACGCACCAGGAAATCCTGATTGTTTATATGCGTTAATAGAAACTGATCAGTTTGCATTCAAGGGAGTATTATGGGGTTCAAAAGACGGTGGTGAGATCTGGAATGTAATCAGCTATGACCAGCAATATCATACCAGGCCTCATTACTATAGCCGCCTTGCAGTAGCGCCAAACAGTGAAAATGAAATTTGGTTTCTGGCCACTCGCATGGCTGTATCCCTCGATGGCGGCAAAACCTCAAAAATTAATTCTAGCGCCGGTCATGATGTGCACGATATCTGGTTTGATCCGCTGGACCACAGCAGGATCCTCGTCGCCCATGATGGTGGAGTGAGAATCAGTTTAAATCATGGCAAAAGCTGGTATTTTCCTGACCTCCCCGTTGCTCAGATGTATCACGTGGCAGTGGACGAGCAGATTCCCTATTTTGTGTATGGAAACCAGCAGGACGGACCGACCTATCGCATCCCCAGCAACAGCATTGCCGGTGGAGGAGGACATTCAGTAGGCGGTGGTGAAACGGGATTTACCAATCCTGATCCATTTGATAATACTATTATCTGGTCCTCCAATGAACAAGGTGTACTCACGAAATATGATTTGAATTCTGGTATCACCACAAACGTTCAGGTGTGGCCGGAAACACCCGTGGGAAGATCGCCACGAGACATAAAATACCGCTGGGTCTGGTCCTACCCCTGGATAGTTTCCGGTCACAATCGTCACACGCTTTACGCCGGCAGCCAATATGTCCACAAGACAACTGACGGCGGATATACGTGGCAGCAAATCAGCCCTGATTTAACCACAAACGACACTACCCTCCAGGTTCCCTCCGGTGGTCTGACCATTGACAATGTCGGTGTTGACTACGGAACAACACTTTATGCCATAGCGGAATCCCCATTAAATGAGAACATCATCTGGACCGGTAGTAACGACGGGCTTGTTCATCTCACACGTGATGGCGGTGCATCCTGGGCGAATATCACAAAAAGCATACCGGACCTGCCAAAATTAGGAATCGTCACCAATATCGAACCCTCCCACTTTAATGAGCGTACTGCCTACATAACCATTGATTTCCATCAGGTAAATAACCGCAATCCTTTTGTCTTTAAAACAAATGATTTTGGGCAATCCTGGAAAAAAATAACCTCCGGTATTCCACATTCTGCTCTTAGTTATGCTCAGATTATACGTGAAGATCCGGTGCGGCCTGGAATGCTGTATTGTGGTACTGAAAACTCGTTGTATTTTAGTCTGGATGATGGGGAAACCTGGTTTCCATTACGGAACAATCTACCGCCTGCACCTGTACGATGGTTAACCATTCAAGAACATTTTAACGATCTGGTACTCTCAACCTATGGCCGTGGTTTCTGGATCCTGGACGACATAACTCCATTACGTCAGTTAAAAAAAAGCGTATTCGCCTCTGATATATTCTTTTTCAAACCCCGGTCCGCATACCGCTTTCAGAGGAGAAATTTACCCGGCGAAAGCCGCGGTAACTATTTTGAAGATCCGAAGTACGGTGCCTCCCTTAATTATTATTTAAAAACTGTCCCCGAGGGTGAAGTGACAATCACCATAGTTGATGAGTCCGGTGCAACGGTAAAAACGGTCACCGGAACAAAAATTCCCGGTATTAACCGGGTGTACTGGGACCTCAGACATGAGAGCTCACCGAAGATTAAGCTAAGGACGCCTCCTCTCGGCCACCCGGGCGTAGCATTCGGACCGGAGAGTATCCGCTATAATAAAGAAGGCTGGCGGTCGCTCCATGTTGAAGGGAGTGGTGATAACGGTCCACTGGCCATCCCAGGTACCTATACCATTACATTAACTGTAGATGACAGAGAGTATTCAGAGACGCTCGAATTAAGAAAGGATCCAAATTCGGAAGCAACCATTGACGATATCACCGAGCAGGTCACCTTGGCCCTCAATATACGCGACAAAGTGACCTCGCTGACAACTATGGGGAACTCGATTCAGTGGATACGAAAGCAGATTGATGACCTGGAGGAATTGATAAAAGTGAATGAGGGGATGAAATCTCTTGCAGACACCACTGCAAGTTTGGAAAAAAAATTCATAAACCTGGAGCAGAATCTGTATATCCTACGGACAACCGGTGCTTCGGAAAATCTTCTGCGCTACCCTCAAAGGCTGTTTTCCCATCTCAAAATGCTTGGTAATTATGTGATGACCGGCGATGCCCGGCCCACGAAATCAAAATATGAGGTATTTGAAGAGTTGTCGCAAAGACTCGATTCATACACAAAAAAGTACAATGAGCTCATTGAAAATAATTTAGCACAATTCAACAGACTGCTTAATGAAAAGGGATACTTGAACTTAATTGCATTATAAGGAAAATCCATGAAAATTAATATTTATCTTTATCCAATGCTGTTTCTTTTTGTATTTACGGGGTGTGCTAAAAAAGAACACGGCCATGAAAGGCACGCCGCATTTCCCGGCGTCATCGAAGGAAGCATTACCTCTGAGATAAGAGCCTTGGAACAGGAATTATCATTCATCAGAAATAAAGCCAAATCCCTTTATAAAAATGAAAAAGGATATTGGGAAGCTGAATTTATTCATGACATAAAAATGATTTACATACCGGCAGATACATTTATCATGGGAAATGACAAGCTCCATGAAAAAATAAGTGGCAGTCCGGCAGCTCCGCAGCATCGAGTACAATTAGCAGGATACTGGATTGGAAAAACGCCGGTGACCAAAGCCCAGTTCAGAATTTTCGTTGAAGAGGACAATTATATCACATCAGTTGAGAAACCGGGACATGAAGGCCCTTGGGTTTATAATTTCAAGGAAAAAGGATTTATCACCATTCCAGGGTTTTACTGGGATAATGCCTTCTCCCAGGTAACTGCCTTGTTTCCGCATGTTAAAATAGATGACAGTCACCCGGTCACCTGTGTGAGTTGGTACGATGCAAAGGATTTCTGTGTTTGGCTCTCCGAGAAAACAGGCGTTCATTTTGTAGTTCCCACGGAAGCCCAGTGGGAATATGCAGCACGGGGCGATGATCAGAGAATTTATCCCTGGGGCAATGAAGATCCTGACGGATCTAGAGCAAACTATGCCGATGAGGCTTTTCACGCTGTTTTTCCAGGAACAGAACAGGCGAAAGTTCATTTTGGTGTTAATGATGGCTATGCGGCAACATCACCGGTTGGATCTTTTCCTGCAGGTGCTTCACCATGTGGCGCACTGGATATGGCGGGGAATGTATCCGAGTGGGTATTTGACTGGATCGGAACGTATGAAAAAAAACTCTATATAAATCCTATCGGTGCAGATGAGGGAAAAGACAGAGTAATGAAAGCGGGCTTCTGGGCCGGCTCTGCGGGCCGAGGGGGACAGGATCCCGATGAATTGATCATAGGTCACAACATCAGAGCCGATGCGAGACAGTATGATGATCCGGACAGTGCCGACGATCATCTCGGCTTTAGAATAGCCATTGATTATATGAATCGTAATCAAAATGAGGAGTAAGTTATGTATAACCGAACTATGACTGCCCTGTGTATTTTGTCCGTGCTATTGCCCCTCTTTATGCTTTGCAGCAGTGGAGGGACAGATGATTTTGACATCCTCATAAAAAACGGAACGATCGTTGACGGAACAGGAGAGAACAGGTATAAAGCGGATATTGGTATTACCGGAAACAGTCTCGCTGCGATAGGCGATCTGAATGGAAAAACGGCCGCAAAAACATTAGATGCCGAGGGCAGTGTTGTTTCCCCCGGATTTATCGACATGCACACACACTGCGATAGAGATTTGGACCGGTCCGGTGCAAATGCCAATCTGAATTATCTGATTCAGGGGGTTACCACGGTGGTGACGGGCAATTGCGGCGGTGCCGTATCACTAAAAGTTGGAGAGACAAAGAACCGATGGGAAAAACAGGGTATCGGAACAAATGTGGTGTACTTAGTGGGGTTCGGCGACATGAAGAGAGAAGTGATGGGAAGGGAACCCCGAGCAGCAAATTTGGAAGAAATCGAAGAAATGAAATCTCTATTAGAGCAGGCCATGAAGGAAGGTGCCTGGGGCATGAGTACGGGCCTGGAATTCATACCCGATCGCTACGCCTCTACCGAGGAGGTCATTTCAGTGGCAAAAATCCTCAGGGAGTTCGGAGGGATCTATACCAGTCATATGCGTTTCGAAAATGAACACATACTCGATGGTATCAGGGAGACCATCAGGATTGGAGAGGAAACCGGTGTACCGGTCAATATAGCGCATTTGAAAATAACCGGTAAAAATAATTGGGGATTGATGAAAGAGGTTGTGACCCTGGTTAACAAAACGAGGGCAAGAGGTGTCGTCATCACTGCGGATCAGTATCCATACGTCCAGGGATCGCCAATCGACCTTTTATGGACGTTCCCCGAAATTCCTGACACAGTGCAGCCTTTATCAGAAATCAGAAAAAAGATGCGGGAACGAGGCTTAGCGGAGACGAAAAGGATAGAGTTGGAACAATTGTATATAGAAGAGTTAAAAAAAGCATTAGCCAATAAATCAACGAAAGAACAGATCAGACAATTGACAGTTGAAGGACGTCCCCATGATCCGAGTCCTGTGGCAATGTGGGGATGGCACGACTTCTGTATTTTAGTTGCCGAGAAAAACGTCCATTTAATTGGAAAAAACTTTATAGACCTTGTCAAGGAACAGAACAGAGATCCGTTCGATATTGTCACCGATCTGATTATTGACGAACCGGGCATACTCTACGGCAGCGGCTCTCAATCATGGGATGATCATGATTATGCCTTGAAACAGGATTGGGTGATGGTCTCTAGTGACGGAGGGGCTTTTCCGATAATAAAAGATGAGGAGAAACCCGAACTCGGCCACCCCCGAATCTTCGGAAGTCAAACCCGTGTGCTTCGCAAATATGTGAGAGAAGAAAAATTATTAACTCTGGAAAATGCGATATACAAGATGAGTGCTCTTCCCGCTTCATTTTTAGGGATGAAAGACAGAGGATTAATCAAAAAGGGGCATAAAGCGGATCTTGTCATATTCGATCCTGAGACGGTGAGAGATAATGCGACTTACGCGGATTTCCAAAAGTACAGTAGTGGTGTGGAATATGTGATTATCGATGGAAAGATCAGCATTGAGAATGGCCAATATAAGGGCGCATTGAATGGTAAAGTGCTCCTATTAAAAGACCGATCCTGATCCCAAACATCTGAAAACGGATCTCTTAATTAACTAAAATAAAAACCGGGGAGGCTCAAATGACTCAAAAAGTATATCGCTTTGTCTTCAGCCTGGCTCTTATTGTGAGCCTCACTAGCTTTTTTTGTTCACCAAAAAAGGTCGAGACAAACACCAGCCATGAAGACCTGGTGAGTCTCTTTCGTGAATTCCGCGATTCAGTGGAGCCCGAATTGACCGATGGGATACCCGATTATACGGAAGCCGCCATGAAAAAACAGTGGCGTGTTTTGCGAAAATTTCAGGACAGGCTCATGACCATGGACATGAGTAAATGGCCGGTATCTCATCAGGTGGATCATCACATTGTCCGGGCGGAAATGAACGGTCTGGAGTTTCATCACCGCGTTCTACAACCCTGGGTTCACAATCCTGGTTTCTACGGAACAGAACTTATCCCCGGCTTCCCGTCACGGGGTGACGGTATCGATGTATTCATGCTTGACTTCCCGCTGACTGCCGAGGAACGTGCTGATTTACAGTCGCAGCTCCGGGCAGTACCGAAACTGTTTGACCAGGCGAGACAGAACCTCACCAACCCGGCCCGTGAGCTGGCCATCATCGCCATTCGGACCAAGGAGAAGAAAGTCCTGATGTTTCAGGATCTCATAGAGCGTTTAAGAGTACATCATCCGGACCTGGTCCCGCACGCCGAACAAGCATTGGTCGCGGTCACAGCTTACCGTGATTGGCTCGTCCGGACAAAAGACCATATGACTGCACCGGCCGGCGTCGGCAAAGAGAACTTTAACTGGTGGATGAAATATGTCTGGCTCTATCCCGAAACGTGGGAAGAATGCATGAACACCGCTCTGCGTGAATACCAGAGGGCCGTGGCTTTTCTGAAGTTAGAGGAAAACAAAAACCGAAATCATCCGCCGCTACCTTATGTAGCAACCGAAAAAGGACACGCGCAATTGTGGAATAAAGCGGAGGATTATTTGACCCGATTCATCAGAAAAAATGAGATCTTCACGGTCCCTGACTACCTCACTCCCAGCGGCCCCCATCGACCATGGGTGGCCCCTTCCGACCGTGATGGCAACTGTGCTGAATTTTTTGAGCAAGCCGAGCGTCATGACCCCATGGCACAAGTCGCACACAACCATACCGGGCATCATCTTGATCACCTCAGGCACCAGCGTGAGGACCGTCCCATCCGCAACGCTTACCCGCTCTTTGGTGGTCTCAGATCTGAAGCTTTACCCATGTTTATGGAAGAGGGCATGATGATTGCGGGAACGCATGATGAATGGGCATTAAATCCGAGAAGCAGGGAAGTGATTTACATTTCTCTTGCCTGGAGGGCGACACGTGCCATTGCGGATCTCAAGCTGCACAGCAACGAATTCACCATGGATCAAGCACTCCAACACTGCGTGGAATGGTGTCCGCGTGGCTGGGAGTGTAAAACAGATATGGACACCTGGTACGATCTTCACTACAGCATGCTCCAACCAGGACATGCCACCATATATATTACCGGTAAAAACCAACTCGAACGCCTGATGGCGGACCGTGCCCTGCAGTTGGGAGATGCCTTCAACCTGCAGGAATTTATGGACAGCTTTTTCGCGTCCGGGATGATCCCCATCTCTCTAGCCCGATGGGAGATCACGGGACTCGATGATGAAATTGAAAAGTTACAATCTTCACGCACGAAACGAAATCCTTAAGGAGAAAATGACCATTCAGATTTCCCCTGGCTGGATAACTGGGAAGTTAACGAATAACATGCGGGAAATCTAAAACCCGGTTCTTCACCCTTTGGAAGGATGACCATGCGTCTCTTAGTGGAGAAAAGCATAAACTCAAAGAAATCAAGTTCCGAGTTTCCCGATTTTTGTTGATAAATGACAATACTTTTCCAAACTTTCTTAGAAAAAAGAGGTTTGGAGAGGATATACATTATTTTGAGTTGAATTTGAATTATGGATTAATTTAGATCGCACGCATGACTGGGGGTCATGAGGTCCGGAGTTCAAATCTCCGCGCCCCGACTTAAAAAACAAGGAGTTACATGCCTCGGCATGACTCCTTGTTTTGCTTTAGTTGGGGATAAGTTGGGAAGTTATATATTAGAATACGAAATGATTAAAAAACATTTTATGTATAATGTTGTGCGCATCGAAAGCGACATATTGTTAATTCATAAACTAATCAATCGAGTCGGTGTTTGTGACGTGTTCATTCAGCGCTAATTATATAGCACTTAATTAAATAGAATCGAGCACCCATTTCTCGACATCATCTTTATCTTTGTAGTCAAGTCGGAATTCATCATGGCGGATCCAAGCGAGGGCTCCTCCAGTTAAGTGGCTCGTTGTTACTATAATGGCCTTCGTTGCCTTCTGGTCATCTCGAACAGCAGATAAGTCACGAACATCACGCAACTGTACCTTATTCTTGGGATGATACTTTTTAGCTTGCCACAACGACTTAATTTTACCGAGAATAGGGTCTTCCTTTAGAGCAACCACATCAATACCTCCATCTTTCGAACCCCGAGTAAGCTCGATAGACCAGCCGGATTGTTCCAATAATGTGGCTATCATCTGCTCGAATTCACGCCATTTGAGTTCTGATAGCAAACGACCATTTCTCAAAAATTCTGCTGCTAACATTAAAGCAGTGGGAGATTTCTCAATCCAACCCGGTTGGATAATGGTTAACTCAGGGCGCCAAATTAATGATTTGATTGGTTCAGGTACTATTAATACACCGACGTCAAGCAAATCTGCACCAAGCCACGTTTCATCCTCAGCCCAATTACTTACGTTATTACGGAACTCCTCAAGCCATTCTGCTCGTACACTATCGATACGAGCTTCAAAGCCAAGGAAATCGGGTTCAGTTAAGAATTCTATGGTGTCGAAGTCCAATAGTTGATTCGTACTGATAAAGTCGGTTACCTCCTGCTCAGTTGGAGGGCCAACTGGTGCTTGATAATTGGCTTCTTTGACAGTTCGTGATGCTCTATGACCTTCTATGGAACTGGAGATCTCATCACGAACTATGTCACGAAGATCTGTAGCTGAAATACGAAGTCTCATAAGTCATACCTTACTACTGTCACAAAATTTACTAAATACAATGTCGAATATTACTCATTCACCTGGATATAATTAAATTCTTAATAGACCAAAACTCATTTCTCCAGATGGCTAAATCATTAAGGAAATATTTTTTGCAAAGGAATTATAGTGAATATTATTTGAAAAATCAATTAAAAATGATGATGATATGGAACTTATAATGTATAGTTTCCTATGTGTGGTTGTTATGTTAAATATATCACTTGGAATCTACGCACAATATCAATAATAATTCCCTAAGATATCATATTTTAATGTGGGTTATAATTAATATATTGTTGATATAAGTGTTATTATATTGAATATACCACTCATAATATAAAGAAAATACTTGCATTATTTTGATTTATATGTTATATTATGTTCTATCTAAGTATTCAAGGAGATAGAAACATGAGAAATGAATCAAAAGATGAACGATTTAAAAGAGTCGCTGAAAAAAGAGTGAAAAGGATTCTGGAGAATTTGAGGCTATTATCTAATTGCTCAAACAAAAGAATGTATGCTTGGACTGATGATCAGCTAAAAAGGATCTGGAGTGCTCTTGATAAAGAGTTAAAGGATTGCAAATTAGCGTTCGAGAATAAAGATAAGGAAGAATTTAAATTGTAATCGATCATCATGCGATTGAGTGATTTAATCAATGATTAATTTAATACTGCCAGTTGACAGGAAAGCTAACAAACATTTAGTAATCGGATTAATAAAAATGTAAGGAGGTTACCATGGGGGTAAGACTGGTCGACTCTTATTTAAGTAAATTAGAAGTCCGCAGGACCGTACGAAATTGGCCCTCGGAAGTGAGGTCTGTTGTTGATGGTTATAGGGAACATACAACAATTAGCCATGCACTACAAAAGGATGCTATCCAGAATGGGTGGAGTGCCAGGAGATACAAAAAGGGGCGAGATTGGATGTTTACCTTTGAGCTGGTGTCCAGTGGTAAAAAGTCTTTTTTGGTGATGACTGATTACGGTACAACCGGCTTAACCGGAAGAGTTTTGAAACCCGAAGAGTATGAAATGGATCTCCCGGGTGAAGAAAAATGGGGAAGGTTTGAGGGTGTCGCATTCACACAACCAAGGGGGGAAAGAACTCTCGGTTCTCGTGGACGGGGTAAATTCATATTTGTAGGTGCATCGAAGGAGCATACAATTTTATACGATACTGTTCGATCTGACGGCTCTTATAGATTTGGTTTTAGAACAGTGAATAAAACTGAGTCTCCGGTTGTAGCTTATGATGATGATGAAGGGAGAAATTTAATAGAGCAAATGACAGATGATTTATTTAAACCACTCACGGATGTTGGAACAAGAGTAATAATTGTTAATCCCTTGGATGAAGTGATTGATGATTTTAAAAACGGACGATTAATACGTTACATTGGAGAAACATGGTGGGGATTAATTCTTAAACACAACGCGGCGATAAAACTGCGGAATAATGGAACAGAAATATTTGCCACAATTCCCGAAGAGTTTGATTTGAGTGATGAAGAATCTGAGCATATTAAGATATGGAAGGTTAATAATCATTCAATAAGAGTAGGTCTTGAAACTGTACGAATTAAGAATTTACATATTGTATCTAAAAGTAATAAGCAAATTCCGGAGGATTTACGCGGGATTGCAATCCAGCGAAGCGGTATGAAAATCTGTTCAATAGAGCCACGATATCTGAGTAGAGATGTAGCTCATGGTATTTATGGTTACATTAATTTTGATAGTGATACAGAAGAGGCTTTATTGGCTGATGAAGGTATTGAACATTATTCCTTTGATTTCCGAAAATCAATTCCAGGAGCAATCAAAAGGTTTGTTGAAGATGAATTAATGAGATTTGCTCAAGAGAAATTAGGGTATGGTGTTAACAAACGAGAGCTACAGAGGCAACAGCAAAGAAATGCGGAAAGGAGAGCATTAACTGCAGTGAACAATTTCGCTCGTGCATTGGGAATCGGTGCAGGGCCAAGCGGAGGAGGAGGAGGAGGGGGGGGAGGGAAACCTAAGAAAATCAGAATTCAGATGACTGCACTATCCTTGCCAAGACCATCTGACTTACGTGTTAACTATGGAGAAACAGTTAGTGATATTAATATCAGAGTGGTGAATGACAATGAGCGAGACATTGATTTTAGAGTTAAATTTTTCCTGAGATTTTATGATAAGCTCATCAAGGTTTTTGATGAATGTGATATCCAACTTGTTGCAGGTTCAAAGAGTGATTATATTGGGCCTTTCGAAGAGACATTTTCAGAATCGAATTACCCTGATAAGGGTAAGTACACAGTTGTAGCGAAAATCATATCTTTAGCAGAGGAAGATAAAGGAATAGAACTTGACTATAAAACAAAAAGCTTTTATCTTGAGGAGGAACCTCCAAAGAAAGGTATATTTGAAAGAATAGAGGCCTTTGGATTTCCTGATGAAGAGCCTTTGAAATATTGGATAGGATATAGTGAATTTGGAAGTGAAAAAGGCCTGATTCTCTATTACAATTTGGACCATCCTGGATATTTTGTAATATCACAAAATGAAGAAGATCTTGCAGAGTATATATTGAGGATTGCGGGCCCAGAGTTGTGCCGTTATGACTTAATGCAGAAGGAACCGCTTCTTTTCAAGGAAGAGCAAAAGGAGGATCCACAGGAGATCCTTAAACAGGAAAGGAATGTACTCGGAGAACTTGTCTATAAATTCAGGCGGGGAGAAATTTGATTATGGCTGTGATAATCAGAGAGGATAAACTAATAGAGGGCAAGACGTATCAAGTTAACGTATACAAAGTAAGACCCGGAAGACTTGTTACAGATGATGAAAAAAAGAGGGCTGAAGAGTTAGATAGTTACTTATCCAGAAAAATTAATGATGTAGAAAATGAGTTAAGAGCAAAAGAATTGTTGCAACTCAAGGGTAGGAAAGGCAAAGTTTTAAAATTATGGTACGAGGTTGGTTGTCGGCTGGAATTTGTAATGGATACTTCAATTGTTCCAGCCGAAGAGAGAGAATATGTCTGGCGTGCTATTTATGATCATGCTATTGAATTGACTCCAGGACCTATATCAGAACGTGTTAAGAGAGATCCAGAGAATAGTCATTTCTCGTACTGTTATAGATTATCCCGGTTCCCTTGGAGTTTTGTGGAAATGGCCGGAGATTGGACTTCTTGGAGTGAGTTTTTTGATCGAAAAGTTACTAAAAATGATACAAGGATTATCGAATGGCTTGGGAGAAAAGTCAATGAGGACAAAGTTATTGGAAGACAGAACTGGTTACGACCACTCACAAAGGCCATTCACAAAGAATTTGATAAAAAGGATACAACAGTCTTTTCAAAAGAGGAACTTTACAAAATACTGGACTTGATTTTCGATCAAGTAAAAAAAGATTGAGAATGGAAGAAAAAACGTACTACGTCGTAGATCTATTTGCGGGCTCTGGCGGGCTCAGTGAGGGATTTAAACAGGTTGGATTTGATATTTTAGCAGAGATCGAGATGGATAAATGGGCCTGTGACACCCTCCGAACACGTCAGCTTTTCTATGGATTAAAAAAAGCCCATAAATCATATTTATATCAAAAATATTTAAGAGAAGAATTACAATTTACTAACCTTCTTGAAAGTTATAAAGATTTGGAAGTGTCAATTTCACATCGAGTAATACAATCGACCTTCGGAAAAGATAGCACTGATGATATCATCCAAAGAATCGAAGCCAGTAAAATGTTACACGGTGCCAATCATTATCATGTTGTTTTGGGTGGACCTCCCTGTCAACCCTATTCGGTCGTCGGAAGGGCTCGCGATCCATTCAGGATGGAAAAAGACAATAGACATTTTTTATACAGATACTACCTCGAAATTCTTGAATGCCTTCAGCCAGATTTTTTCGTTTATGAAAATGTTCCAGGACTATTCACTGCCAGATCTCAAGGTAGGGAGATATTCAGTAAAATGCTGGAGGATTTTTCTTTATTACACCCACCATACGAGATTACCCCTCCTTTTAAGCAAATTTACGAAGATCCGTGTAGTTATATTCTGAATAGTGCAGATTTCAAAGTTCCTCAGAGAAGAAAAAGATTAATACTCATTGGTTTTAAAAAATCTTTGGATAAAATTAATCCAGAATTACGAGATTTATTCACAAAATTACAGAAGAAGGCATTAAAAAATCGTAAAAAAGGTCTTCTGACAGTAGATGATGCCATCGGAGATTTACCATCCCTTAGACCAGGAGAAGGAAATGACGGCTGGTTTGGTTATTACAAACAAAACCAAGATTTAAAAGGTTATCAGATTAAGATGAGAAAGGATTCACGAGGTATCCTGAATCATAAAGCAAGGACGCACATGAGAAGTGACCTCGAACGATATAAATTCTTCATTGAGCACCATAAAAATGGAAACGGTTCTACTACTCTGAGAGACCTTAATAAATTCAGACCTGAACTCATCCCGAACCACCGGCATCTTGACAAGTTCTTCGACAGATTCAGAGTTCAGTGGTGGAACAGACCGTCCTCTACGATTACTGCACATATATCCAAGGATGGCCATTATTATATTCATCCTGATATCGATCAATGCAGATCTTTCACTGTAAGGGAGGCAGCACGTTGTCAATCTTTTCCTGATAATTTTAAGTTCGAAGGATCAAGAACCCAGCAATTCAGACAGGTTGGCAATGCAGTTCCGCCACTATTCGCATTTGAAATTGCTCGTATTCTGATGAAGGAGTTGAGAAGAATATATGAAAGCTGAAGTCCAATCAGTGATTCCAGATAAGAAAGTCATTCGATCATTCAGAGATAAAATAATTAGATGGTTTGATAAAAACGCAAGAAAATATCCTTGGAGAGAGACAAATGATCCGTTTCGAGTGTTAATTGCTGAAATGATGCTTCGTCGGACAAAAGCTGATCAAGTTAAGGAGGTTCATGACCGTTTATTTTCAGAATACCCTGATGTACAGGCATTAGCGGATGCTGACGGATATAAAATAGAGGAAATCCTATACCCTCTGGGATTGAAGTGGCGTGTACCGGCGTTTAGTTTAATTGCAAAGGATATCAAGGAAAAATACGAATCTAAAGTACCAGATAAGCGAGAGAAACTGAAAGAATTACCAGGTGTGGGTGATTATGTCGCAGGTGCTGTTCTCTCAATAGCTTATGGGAAGAAAGAATGGATAGTTGATAGCAATATTGTAAGATTAGTCAGACGCTATTTTGGGATTGCTACATCGAAGGAAGGGCGAAGGGATAAACATGTAATCGAGATTGCAAAAATATATTCTGATTATGGAAATCCCCGGCAAGCCAATTTGGCCATTCTTGATTTTTCTGCATTGGTTTGCAGACCTAAGAATCCTCTTTGTAATAATTGTACCTTAATAAAAAATTGTAGTTATGAGGATGTTTAATTATTTTAGTTTAATACCTAGCGCGGCGAAGCCGCACTATTGGGTAAAAAGAAATACCACGGAAAACACGGAAACACACAGAACAGCTATTTGATTTTTTCATTAACATGTTATCTTACTTTAAGAGACCAATAGGAGTAAGATCGACATGGACAATTTATTTACG